>Ga0209631_10001421_pt1 | contig 30708 bp, 27 predicted proteins | sample COG_08_FD_184752 | JGI IMG/M metagenome (GOLD analysis project Ga0209631, IMG submission 184752) | Pelagic Microbial community sample from North Sea - COGITO 998_met_08 (SPAdes) (version 2) | ecosystem: Environmental > Aquatic > Marine > Neritic zone/Coastal water | place: Helgoland, sampling... | reverse complement strand
GAAAGCTGCTGCTAAGAAGCCCGCAGCTAAGAAAGCTGCTGCTAAGAAGCCCGCAGCTAAGAAAGCTGCTGCTAAGAAGCCCGCAGCTAAGAAAGCTGCGAAGACCAAGCTGACGCCTCAGGCGGCTTGGCCCTTCCCGACGTCTGGCTCGCCTGCGTAAGGCTCAGAGGTCGACGGTTTAAACGGCCTCAAAACCGTTTAAATCGGTCAAAACCCAAGACGTTGTCTTGGGTTTTTTTATGCCTGAAAGGTTCTCATCAGACTCACCTCAAGGCTCGGCGACCGCGTAACGCAACTCCGATCGATACGTCGCCATACGTCGGCCCTCATCGTCTGTCACTCTCCACTGAAAATGCACAGGGTAGGTCTGGCCTGGCTCCAGCGCCTTGATCGGCCCTTCCCAATCGTTTGCCGAAAACACGCGTTGCGCAAAGGCAACCTCATCTTGATCTGACAACACCAAGACCACCTGAGGGGTGGCCACGGGCTGATCCGATCGATTTTCAATCACGATATCCAACTCCAAGTCATTTTCAGGCGATCTGATAACGGAAGACGACAGAATGCGCAGCGAAGACAGTTGTTGCGAGGGCTCAGTCACACAACCTAGCGGCGCGCACAATCGCAGCAAAGTATCGACTTCATCCGGCCAACGCTGTTTGATCTCCGTGCGCTGATAAAAAAGCACCTGCCCCAACGCAGCGACGGTTAAAACGATGAGCAGTAGGCGAAACAAAAAGCGCTTCAGCTCTTTCGTCTCATCGGTAGGGGCCGGCGGCACGCTACTACTTGCCGACATAGGCGGCACCCTCTCACCCGCAGTATCCGCCCCAACGGTTCCTGCACCTAAGCCATCTGCTACAGGTGCGTCCAGCGGTGGGTCAGATGCCCCACCCGACTCAAAACCATCACTGAGGCGCTGAAACACGCGATCAACCTCAGCGTCACCGTCTGGAGGTGCGGCACGCAGGTCGTCCCACACCTCAGGCGCCGCCATGGGCGTCTGTGGTGGCACAACCGTTGGCTTTGGGGGTTCTGGCTGGGTCGTCGGCACGGCAGCAGGCGATGCCGTTTCTGATGCGGCGGCAGAAAACGTCGGGATCCCAATGTGTGCGATGGCGTCAAAGAGGAAGTGACACTCACCACAGCGGGCCCAACCCTTTGACCGCTGCAACAGCGCCGTATCGGCGTGCAACGCCGCCTGGCAGTTAGGGCACTGCGTTTCCAAACTTGCCGATGCTGACTTATCTCCGAACATGGTGATCGTTCAAGTCGCGTTTCATTTATGCGACCTTTTGGACTGCGCCCATTAAGACCCAGCCATCCTCTTCGTCCATAACAACGAGGTCAACATAGGGCGCATAAGCGACCTGTAATTCATCGACCTGCCTAGACAAAATACCCGCCAAAATAAGGCTTGCACCCGCTGACAAGTGGCCACACAACAATGGCGCAAGCAACTTGAGCGGCGTTGCCAAAATATTGGCCAACACAACATCGTATTGACCGGTCGCGATATCAGGCAAGCCCGTACGCAAAACCACGTGGTTCAGCTGCGCATTGGCGTTACTGGCCTCAACCGCCGCGGGGTCGATGTCGACAGCATCAATCGTGGTGGATCCAAATTTCGCGGCCGCCATCGCCAAGATGCCTGATCCACAGCCGTAGTCAAGTACGCGCTGGTCGGCGTGGGTGCGATCGGCAATCCAACGCAAGCACATGCGTGTGGTGGGATGGGTACCCGTGCCAAAAGCCAATCCGGGATCCAGCCTGAGAAATACCTGCGCCTGCGCGGGTGGCTCGTGCCATGTGGGCACAATCCAAAAGCTAGGGGTGATTTCTACCGGCGTAAATTGCGACTGCGTCAGGCGCACCCAATCTTGATCTTCCAATGCCGTAATGGATTGAACGCTGGCGCCGTCGAACAAGTCCATATCGGGCAACTGCGCAGCAACCTCCTCGGCGAGCGCCTTGCTCTCAAACAGCGCGCTAACGCGTGAACGCGTCCAGCCGGCCTGCGGGGCGGGCATATCGGGCTCACCAAACAACGCTTGCTCGGCGGGCGTGTGCGCATCGGCATCCTCTACGGAGACGCTCAGCGCCTCCAGCGCTTCCAAGACGTCGCTGAGTGACTCAACGCTATCCTGCGGTGCCAAGAGCTTTAATTCATACATAGATACTTTCTAACACGTGGGCACGGCGTTGTGGCCTATCGTGGGTGCTGCTCTAGCCATTTTTCTAAATAGTGAATATTGGTTCCCCCTGCGATAAAGCTGGCATCAACCATCAGTTCGCGGTGCAACGGGATGTTGGTCTTGATACCTTCAACCACCATCTCAGACAATGCCGTACGCATGCGCGCCAAGGCCTGCTCACGGGTATCACCATACACGATCAACTTGCCAATCATAGAGTCGTAGTGCGTGGGTACCGTATAGTTTTGATAGGCATGGGAGTCGACACGCACCCCGGGGCCACCGGCGGCATGCCAGCCCGTTATCTTGCCGGGTGATGGCATGAAGTTGAAAGGATCTTCCGCATTGATCCGACACTCAATGGCGTGACCCGTTAGGGTGACTTGCTTTTGGGTAAATGGCAGTTTGCCACCCGCAGCCACTTCAATTTGGGTACGAACGATATCGATGCCAGTCACAAACTCCGTAACGGGGTGCTCCACCTGTACGCGGGTATTCATCTCTATGAAATAAAACTCCCCGTTCTCGAATAGAAACTCGAACGTACCAGCGCCACGATAGCCAATTTTTTTGCACGCTGCGGCACACCGTTCGCCAATTTTTTCAATAGCGCGTCTGGAGATTCCTGGCGCAGGCGATTCCTCTATCACTTTTTGGTGGCGTCGTTGCATGGAACAATCACGCTCGCCCAAATGCACGGCGTTGCGGTGGGTATCTGCAATGACTTGAATTTCAACGTGACGTGGATTCTGGAGAAACTTCTCCATATAAACCGCAGGATTCCCGAAGGCGCTACCCGCTTCTGCTTTGGTCGTTTGAACCGCATGAATCAGCGCCGCCTCAGTATGGACCACGCGCATACCGCGTCCACCGCCACCACCGGCGGCCTTGATGATTACGGGATAGCCAATGCCTTTCGCGATGCGTTTAATTTCGGCTTGGTCCTCAGACAGCGCCCCTTCAGAGCCGGGGACGGTTGGGACACCCGAGCGAATCATGGCTTGTTTGGCAGACACCTTGTCGCCCATCAGGCGAATCGAAGCGGCTGTTGGACCAATAAACACGAAGCCTGAGTTTTCAACGCGTTCGGCAAAGTCGGCGTTCTCACTCAGAAAGCCGTAACCCGGGTGTATCGCCTCTGCGTCCGTGACCTCGGCCGCAGAGATCAGGGCCGGCATATGCAGATAGCTCTGCGCCGATGCGGCAGGGCCAATACAGACGGCTTCGTCAGCGAGCTTGACGTACTTCGCGTCGCGATCGGCTTCCGAGTAGACGACGACCGCCTTGATACCCATCTCTTTACAGGCGCGTTGGATACGCAGCGCAATTTCGCCGCGATTCGCAATCAGAATTTTCTTAAACATACCCACGGTCACTCGATCTCAAAGAGCGGCTGACCATACTCAACAGACTCGCCGTCTTGCACCAGCACACGTGTTACGACGCCTGCGTGATCACACTCAATCTCATTCAAGATCTTCATCGCCTCGACAATGCACAGGCGCTCGCCCACTTTCACCTGGGCACCGACCTCTACAAAGGGGTCTGCACCGGGACTTGCCGCCCTGTAGAAGGTACCGACCATGGGGGACTTCACCGTGTAGCCAGTCTCAACCGCCACCACAGGGGCTTCGACCACCGGCGCAGCGACGGGCGCTGGCGGGGCACTGGGCATCTGCTGATAAACAGCCGGCGCCAGATGGGGGTCACTTTTAACGATGCGAACTTTGCCCTCTGCCTCGGTTATCTCCAGTTCGGATACGTTGGACTCAGAGACGAGGTCAATCAGCGTTTTTAGCTTGCGTAGGTCCATAGCGAGGTCTGCCTTCCAAATGCGGTTACCTGAGTAAATATCCGCAGTGTACAAGAGTTAAGACGCGCTACGACAGAATCATTTGATTCGGAGATAAAAGAATAAAGAGCTGACTTAGATGTTAATCAGGACTTTTAGATGCATTTAATTGAAAAAAGCCGACCGAAGCGGCTTGTTTTCCAAATGGCGCTACTTTTAGACCATCAAACCATACTGGTTAAGGTCACTTTCAGACAATTTGCCAACCTTTCGCTCCAAGATGGCCCCTGTAGACGAAATAAGAACGGTGAACGGTAAACCGCCACTGGGGTTACCCAGAGACTTGGTGAGCGCAACGCCAGCCATTCCCGCCAAGGCAATATCAAAACTAACTGGCCAGTTACCTAAAAATGACTTCACCGCATCTAACCTGTCAACAGCGATGCCTAAAACGGCGACTTTATCCTTGTTTTCCTGATAAAAAGCGTCAATCATCGGTAACTCCTCGACGCAAGGCGGACACCAAGTGGCCCAGAAGTTAACCAGTAGCGGGCGCCCTTGGTAGCGCTGCATCGCGGCGGGTTGTCCATCTAAGCCCTCAAGGTTTGCCAACCACAGGTCGCGCACCGCTGTATCGGTTGCGGGCGTGGTTCGCGTGCGCCAAGTGGCAAAGCCGAGACCGAGCGCCAGCCCCACCGCACCAGCCAGGAAGTAACGTCGTTTCCCACCGAATTCTTTGTTCATAAGCTTAACTATTACTCGAATGCGCTCAACATGCGCTCAACTGCGGGCAAATCACCACGGTCCGCAAGGCCATCACGACGACCACGGGCAGGTTTTAACGCGCCCCGTAAATCGTCAACATCGTACAAAACCCAGTGTATGCCAGTTGGCCACGTCCATTTGGGTATGCGCACGAGCGTAGTCAAGGCGACAACGGATTGACCACGAAACCCGTTGACTTCCGTCGTTTCAAAACGGACACCTTGGTTGATCAGGTCAATTTCTGCGAGCTTGGCATCCTCGCAGAACAATTGAATAAAAATATCACTTTTCTCAGTGGCCAGACCACGCCAAAGTGCGCCCGTTAGGTAGGGGTTGTGCGCGGCCATGGTTCGCATGGCATCACGTGCAGCATGCAGCAAAGCACGCATGGCGGCTACTTGGGTGTCTGGACAAAACAGATCTATGTGTGCCCTAACCGCGACTTCTAATTGCATATTGTCAGGCAACGGCGTGCGGCTTGGCAGGTCGAGATCAGCCAAGGCCTGCCGTTTGGCGCCGCCCCACTCCATGCCCTCTTCCACAATCAGCCTAGCGGCAGTGGCCAATATGGATTCCATCTGTTCATTCATAAACATATTGTGCCTTGTGACATTGGTGCAATTCTCCGCCTAGAATTTCCCTATGCACATTCACATCTTAGGTATCTGCGGCACGTTCATGGGCGGCGTTGCCGCGTTAGCGAGAGAGGCCGGTCATACCGTCACGGGTTGCGATATCGGCGTGTATCCACCCATGAGCGACCAACTACGCGCCCTTGGCATTGCGCTGATAGATGGTTTTGATGAAGATCAAATTGAGACGTTGGCGAGTCGCCCAGACATGTACGTGATTGGTAACGTCGTGTCGCGGGCGCGGGCCACCGACGGCCAGCCAACATTCCCTTTGATGGAGCGCATCCTCAACGAGGGACTTCCCTATACCAGCGGGCCCCAGTGGTTGAGTGAGCACGTTTTGCAAGGCCGTCATGTGCTCGCCGTGGCGGGCACGCACGGCAAAACCACCACATCAGCCATGCTTACTTGGGTGCTTCAAGAAACGGGTTGTAACCCGGGCTTCCTGGTTGGCGGCGTCCCCCTGAACTTTGGTGTCTCAGCGCGCTTGGGAGATACCGCCCCGGGTCAAGCGCGCCCGCTATTCGTCATTGAGGCCGATGAATACGACACCGCCTTTTTTGATAAGCGAAGTAAGTTCGTACATTACCGACCACGCACGGCCATCTTGAACAACCTCGAGTTTGACCATGCCGATATTTTTGATGACCTCGCCGCGATCGAAAGGCAATTCGCCCATCTTGTGCGCACCCTACCCAGCACGGGCTTGTTGGTCTCTGAAGCCGGCAGCGACGCGCTCACCCGTGTGCTTGCACAGGGGGTTTACTGCGACGTAACGCTGTTTGGCGATACGCAAACTCATTGGCACGCGGCAGGGACGGCCAGCCAATTTGATGTACTGCGAGGTGATGACGTGGTGGGTCATGTGGACTGGACCTTGAGTGGCGCACACAATCAACGCAATGCCTTGGCATGTCTTGCCGCAGCGACGCACGTGGGCGTAAAGCCCAGCGACGCCTGTGCGGCATTAAGCCAGTTTCAGAATGTACGCCGACGCATGGAGCGCAAGGGCGGCGTTGCGGTCGGGGCCGAAACCATAGAGGTGATTGACGACTTTGCGCACCACCCAACGGCCATAGAGACCACCTTGGCGGGTTTGCGAGGCGTGTTGGACCGCACGCACCCCACGTCACGGATTCTTGCCGTGTTCGAGCCCAGAAGCAACACCATGAAAACCGGCACCCTGAAAAATCGCTTGGCTGCGAGCTTACAGCATGCCGACCTCGCGTTTTGCTATACCAACGGCTTGACGTGGGATGCCGCGCAGGTACTGGCGCCACTAGGGGCGCAAGCCATCTGCGAGGGCGACTTAGACGTCCTGATTCAGCGCGTCGTCGCCGAGGCCCGGCCCGGCGACCGCGTCGTGTGTATGAGCAACGGGAGCTTTGGCGGCATCCACGAAAAACTACTGTCTGAACTCACCGCACGCTTTACCGTGTAACGCAGACGCCACTTATTTCAATTTACGACGCGCCGCTACCGCTGCCGACAACGCAGCCACCGCTTGCTCAGACGCTGGCATGCCGATACACGCATCCGTAATACTCTGTCCGTAGGTCAGTTTGCTGATGTCGTCTTTACCGGGCGTGAATTTTTGCGCCCCTTCCACCAAATGGCTCTCGATCATGACGCCAAAAATCTGACGAGAACCCGCACTAATTTGCGCTGCAATGTCTTTGGTCACGTCCATCTGACGCTCAAACTTCTTACTGCTATTGGCGTGGCTACAGTCCACCATGACCGTCTGCGGCAACTGCGCCGCTTTCAGATCGGCACACGCACTGGTCACGCTCTCGACGTCATAGTTTGGCGTCTTACCACCGCGCAAAATGACGTGACAGTCGGGGTTGCCGTTGGTTTGCACGATAGCCACCTGTCCGGTTTTATGAACCGATAAAAAGTGGTGCGGTCTTGCGGCCGCTTGGATCGCGTCGGTTGCGATTTTGATGTTCCCGTCTGTACCGTTTTTAAATCCGATCGGTGCGGATAAGCCAGAGGCGAGCTCTCGGTGAACCTGGCTCTCTGTCGTACGCGCGCCAATCGCCCCCCAAGAGATCAAATCGCCAATGTATTGCGGAGAGATAACATCTAAGAACTCGCTACCGGCAGGCAATCCCATACGGTTAATTTCTATCAGCAACTGGCGCGCCATGCGCAGACCTTCGTCAATTCGGAAGCTTTCATCCAAGTAGGGGTCATTGATCAGCCCCTTCCAGCCCACGGTGGTTCGTGGCTTTTCGAAATACACACGCATCACGATCTCCAGCGTATCGCTGTACTGATCGCGTAATGCTTTGAGCTGGTGCGCATAGGCGATTGCTGCAGCGGGATCATGAATCGAGCAAGGCCCCATGACCACCAACAACCGGTCATCTTTGCCAGTCAAAATATTTCTGACGCTTAAACGTGTCTTCGCAATCAGCTTTTCCGTCGCGCTACCGGCGATTGGGAAAAAGCGAATCAAGTGCTCAGGCGGTGGCAGCACATTGATGCCGCGGATCCGCTCGTCATCGGTCTCACTGGTCCTGTCCACTTGGCTGTACCAAGAGGAAGTTGACTGCTGGGAGATACCGTTTTTTGACGCCGTCATGATGTTTCCTTTACACGTCGCGCCTTTGCGCGGGTTTCAAATGAGCGATGCCACAGACTTGACCTGTGACTCAGGGTTAAACAAAAAAAAACCGCCGGGGTCCGACGGTTTTTTAAGAATCAGTAGCTTTTCTTCACGCTAATGTCTCTCGACCGCCGGTTGTGCGTGAGATAAAAAAATAGCTAAAGAAAAATGACTGAGACTTCATGTAATGGAATATAGCACAAGATATGGATATCAAATCACGGTCTTCTCAACCATCTACGCCGTTCCGCCAACGGTCAAACCATCAATCCGCAAGGTGGGCTGGCCCACACCAACCGGCACACTCTGCCCCTCTTTTCCGCAGGTTCCTACGCCACTGTCAAGGCGCATATCGTTGGCTATCAGGCTCACTCGGGTCAAAGCGTCTGGTCCGTTGCCCACGATGGTGGCACCCTTAACTGGGTATTGCAACTTGCCTTTCTCTACCCACCACGCTTGGCTGGCAGAAAACACAAATTTGCCCGATGTGATATCCACCTGCCCACCACCGAAGTTGGTTGCATACAAGCCCTTGTCCATGCTGGCAATGACTTCTTCGGGCGTCTTATCGCCCCCCAACATATAGGTATTGGTCATGCGAGGCATGGGCACGTGGGCATAGCTTTCACGGCGACCGTTACCTGTGGGCGCAACGCCCATCAAGCGCGCATTGAGGTTGTCTTGAATGTAGCCACGCAAGATGCCGTCTTCGATCAAGACATTGCGCTGCGTGGCGTTGCCTTCGTCGTCAATGTTGAGTGAGCCACGGCGATCCGCAATCGTGCCGTCATCAAGCACCGTGACCCCTTTTGCAGCAACACGTTGGCCAATACGACCAGCAAAAGCGCTAGAGCCCTTGCGGTTGAAGTCACCTTCTAGGCCATGGCCAATCGCCTCATGCAGCAAAATACCCGGCCAGCCTGAGCCCAACACCACCGTCATTTCGCCAGCAGGCGCCGGACGTGCATCTAAGTTTGTTAGGGCCGCTTGCACGGCCTCGTCCACGTATTGCTGAACCAAGGCGTCATCAAACATGTCCAACCCCAAGCGACCACCGCCCCCGGCGCTGCCAACCTCACGACGTTCACCCTGCTTCGCAATCACGGTGACCGATAGACGGGACAGGGGGCGAACGTCCGCCGCCATCAACCCATTCGCTCTCGCAATGAGCACCACCTCAAACTCACTGCCTAAACTGGCCATGACTTGGACGATGCGGGGGTCACGCTGCTTAGCCAGCTTTTCGACCTTTTCTAAGAGGGCCACTTTGCGCGCGCTATCCAAGGTTTGCGTGGGGTCCGTCGGCATATAGAGCTGCCGTGCGGGCGCGATGCGCTTGCTAGGCATCTTGACCCGGGTCTGCGTCCCTTGGTTAGAAATAGTTCGCACCGCCATCGCCGCGTCGTGCAGGGACGACCAAGACAGGTCATCAGAATAGGCAAAAGCCGTTTTCTCACCGCTAACGGCCCGCACACCCACGCCTTGGTCAATGGAAAAGCTGCCGCTTTTCACAATGCCCTCTTCCAAACTCCAGCCCTCGGAGCGGGTGTATTGAAAGTACAGGTCGGCGTCATCAACGCCCGTGGCGAGCATGTCGCTCAGGGCTTTGCGCAGGTGTTTCTCCGTCAACCCATGGGGAGAAAGCAAGTAATCGTGTGCCGTGGCTAGGCGCTCTATCGTTGGTTCGCGTGAAATCATAAGGTCTATTGTAGGAAGAACGGGTCAGCTCTGTGTACCCTTTAAGCCAGCAAGGGTTTGCATGAAGGGCCACATGGCACTGTCGTCTGATTGGGCGTAGCCTTGTGCCATGGCTTCGGCGAACGCGGCCTCCGCCAAAAGGCCCAACGCAGACTCCACGCCAGCGGCGTGTCCTGCCGCAACCGCTAGGCGCGTGTCTTTGGCCAACAAGCCCATGTGGGCCTGCGGCACAGCGTCACCGTCCAAAACACGCTGGATGCGGTCGCTTGCGATCCAACTTTGCGCACTGGACCGGGCCATGACAGCCAAGGTCCGGGCAGGATCGAGGGCCATTTTTTGCGCCATGGTCATGACCTGCGCAGCGGCAACGAGGTTGATACCCGCAAGTAAGTTATTCACGAGCTTGGTCTTGGCACCGTCGCCCACGTTATCACCCAAGTCGAACACCGGGTCTGCCAAGCGCTGCAATACCGCCCACCAGTCAGCCCGTGTGGGACCTGCCACCATCAGACTCATGAGGCCCTGACCTGCGCGCACAGGCCCGCCAGACATGGGGGAATCAATCAGGTGTATGCCTTGCACCGCCAATTGTTTCGCAAAGTCACAGACGTCATCGGGACTAAGCGTTGGTGTGAGCAATACCGTTTGTCCCGCCTGCATGGCAGACACCGCGCCCTGAGGGCCCCACAGCACATCGCGACAATCGTCGCCGTTGACCACGCAGATGACCAGCAATCCCTGCGAGGGCAACGCGGCCGCGACTGCCGCAGCGTCACCCACGGTGGTCGCACCCAGGTCCTTGGCCTGCCCCATACGCACGGAATCCATGTCAAAGACAACCGCTGGCCCCCCAAGCGAACGCCAACGCGTGAGCATACCCATGCCCATATTGCCCACGCCAACAAAACCGAGCGTCGGTAAGGGGTTCAGGGGTAGCCACTGGCGGGATGGGTCGGCGTCCCCCTGTAACGTATTGGCCCCTGCGTGGTTGTGTTTTGGCGCAGAAACGGGTTGGGTCATAACGGGCGAGCCTCCAGCGTGTTGTGATGTAGCGGGCAACAGGACATTGCGCTGGCCATCTAGCGCGTCATCAGCCGCTTGGTGCGACCAATCGATAGCAGTATGCCCAGCCCTAAGCCCATGGTGACCATGGCCGTTCCGCCGTAACTGATGAACGGTAACGGGACACCCACCACAGGCAGGATGCCACTGACCATGCCCATATTGACGAAGCCATAGACAAAGAAATTAAGCGTGATTGAGCCCGCCAGCAACCGCGCGAATAACGTGGGGGCCTCGATCGCGATCGTAAGACCACGCACAATTAAGAAGACCAAGCCAAGCACCAAAACGGCCGTTCCAACAAGACCAAACTCTTCCCCAAAGGCGGCGAATATAAAGTCGGTGGTGCGCTCAGGAATAAACTCTAAATGGGTTTGCGTTCCTTGCATGAAGCCTTTGCCAAATACGCCCCCTGAGCCGATGGCGATCATGCCTTGGATGATGTGAAAGCCTTTACCCAGAGGGTCTTGATAAGGGTCTAACAAGGTGCAGACCCGCTGCTTTTGATAGTCGCGCAGGACCACCCAATCCACACCCTTGGCACAGAGCGTGGACTCCATGAGAACCAACACCACAATGCCGATTAAGGCAATGACCAGTGGCGGGATGATGAGCTTCCAACTGAGACCAGCGAAGTAAATAACGAATAGCCCCGACGCCAAAATCAACAGTGCCGTGCCCAGGTCAGGCTGGGCCAAGACCAACCCCACGGGGATGACAAGGAGCAAGCTCGCAACAAAAAAGTCCAACACGCGCATCTGCCCCTCGCGCCGCTGAAACCACCAGGCCAGCATCAGGGGCATGGCAATCTTCATGATTTCGCTGGGCTGAATGACCACACCGATATTGAGCCACCGCTGTGCGCCTTTTTTGGTCAACCCAAACACGGCGACCGCGACCAACAAAGCCACCCCTAAGGTGTACAGGGGCACCGCCAAGGTCAACAAGCGGTACGGGGACATTTGCGCAATGACAAACATCAGCGCCGCGGCGATGCCCATGTTGCGCATGTGGTCGGCAAAGCGCGTGCCGTGGTCAAAACCGACCGAATACATGGTCGCTAATCCGATGGCAGCCAACGCCAGCACAGCCAGCAGCAGCGGCAAATCAAAGCCGACAAACCATGGCGCTAAACGCGTAGACCAGCTGGAATTTCTAATCACCACAGACATAGGCGTTATTATCCGCTCTAGAGACGGCTATGCACACCACACACCTACTTTACTTACACGGGTTCCGATCATCCCCGCAATCGACCAAGGCCAAGCGCTTGGCTGAATGGCTGGTAACGACTTACCCCGATGTGGTGTGGGCCTGCCCCGCCTTGGAGGCCTCTCCCACCAGCGCCATGGCGCAGATTGCCCACCTGGTCGCGGACTGGCCACCCACGACCTCCGCCGTCATGGGCTCTAGTCTGGGCGGCCTGTATGCCAGTTTTATCGCCCACGCGCGAGGATGGCCCAGCGTCGTGATCAACCCCGCAGTGACGCCTTGGCTGCACGGCGATCGCTTGGTCGGCACCTACCCAATGTGGCACGACCCGACACAAACCATGACCTTTAGCCAAGACGACCTTGCCGCCTTACAAGGCTTGGCACTCGCGGCCTGCGATGTGCCCACCAACACCCTGGCGATCGTCGCCAAGGGCGATGAGGTTTTGGACTGGCGTGAAATGGCCCAACACTATGAGGCTGCAGACCTGCGCCTGCTGGAAGGCGGCGACCATGCACTCAGCGATTTCGAGCCCTGGTTGGCCCACATCGCGGCATTTTTGAGCCTAAAGTCCACTTAGATCTTCGCCCCAGCCATGGGACAATGTGGCCATGTACCTACTGTTTGAAGACGCTGGCAAGTTTTTAGCCGGCAGAATAATGTCCGAGTCCGAGACCTCCTCCCAAGTGGAGCTGGCGTCGGGTAAGCGACAAAAAGTGAAAGCCAGCCACGGCGTACTGCGCTTTGAGTCGCCGGAGCCCGCCACCCTCATTAGCCAAGGCCAGTTGCACGCCAGCGAGATTGACCTCGACCTCGCGTGGGAGTGCGCTGGCGACGCGGAGTTTGGTTTTGCCGATCTAGCCACTGACTATTTTGGAGAAAAGCCAAGCACGGTCCAACAGGCTGCCGCCCTGTTCCGCTTGTACGAGGCACCCCACTACTTCCGACGCGCTGGCAAAGGTCGCTTCAAAAAGGCAAGCGAAGATGTTTTGAAGCAAGCGTTGGCGGGTATTGCCAAACGCGAAGCCATACAAGCGCAAACCGATGCATGGACGCAAGAGCTCGTGGACGGCGTTTGCCCAGAGGCCATCCGTGAGCAGCTCTACCGCATTTTGTTCAAACCCGATAAAAATGCAGCCGAGTACAAGGCGGTCGTCGCCGCGAGCAAGCAGGCCCAGTTGGGGCCGCTCGCGCTAATCGAGCGCGCAGGCGGGATAGGCAGTGCGTTCGAATTCCACTGGCAACGCTTCCTCTTCGATCAATTCCCCAAAGGCATTAGTTTCCCCAGCGTCAGTGCGCCCGCCATTGACACCGCGGCCTTACCTGTTGCGTCCGTGCGCGCGTTTTCAATAGACGACTCGAATACGACGGAAATCGACGATGCCTTGTCCGTCACTGGCTTGGGTTCTGCGCAAGTGACCTTGGGTGTGCACATCGCTGCGCCGGGTCTCGCGATTACCCCCGATGACGCGATTGACCATATCGCGCGTGAACGCATGTCGACCGTCTACATGCCTGGCTACAAAATCACCATGCTCCCGGATGATATTGTGGCCGCCTACACCTTGGCGCAAGGCCAAGATTGTCCGGCGCTGTCGCTGTACATCACCTTTAACGCGTCCGACTACAGCGTCATCGACACGGTGACCAAACTCGAGCGCGTACCCATTGCTGAGAACCTGCGCCATGACCAACTGGGTGATGTGTTCAACGATGCCTTTTTTGAGGCCGTCGATGCGCCTAGCCCCTTGCCAACTTGGGGCAATGAGTTGCGTTGGCTCAACGGCTTGGCCAAACACCTGAAGGCACAACGCGAAGTTGTTCGCGGTAAACCCGAAATATTTAACCGCCCTGACTACAACTTCAAACTCGACAAGCCCAACGGGGCAGACGCACTGCCAACCGGTGACGAAACGGTTCATATCTCGGTTCGCCCACGCGGATCGGCGCTGGACCTCATCGTGGCGGAAGCCATGATTGTGGCGAACAGTACGTGGGGACAATGGCTGGGACAAATGGGGGTGCCCGGTATCTACCGCTCACAAGCCAGCTTGGCCCCGGGCAATAAGGTCCGCATGGGCACCAAGTTGGCCCCGCATGCGGGCATTGGCGTACCCGCTTACGCGTGGAGCACCTCGCCACTGCGCCGTTACGCAGACCTCGTTAACCAATGGCAACTCATCGCTTGCGTACGCCATGGCACGACAGCGGCGCTGGTCGCACCGTTCAAGCCAAAAGACGCCGCCTTGTTCGCCATCATTAGCGGCTTCGAGGCCAACTACGCGGCTTACAACCAATTCCAAAATGCGCTGGAGCGCTACTGGACGCTACGCCATCTAGAACAGAACGCCATCACGGTTTGCGATGCCAGCGTGTTTAAGGAGGACTGGGTCAGAACCGATGGTCTCCCGCTGGTTCTCCCCGTCATGGGTGCTCAGGGCTTGCCGCGCGGCGCACGGGTGCGGGTCGCTTTGGGCGCTGTTGACCTCATGGCGCTCGACGTATCGGGTCAGGTCGTTGAGCGACTTGATGTTGACGGCACCGGCGCGTCTGCGTCTAACGACACGGACGTCAGCGATGACGATGACAGCGAAACCACCGCGGTCGGGTTGCAAATCGCTATCGACCTAACTGAAGACGACAAGCCTGCAAGCGATGTCAACGCCGCAGGCGAGGCGACTAAGGCCTAGCACCCTGTATGCTACTGCGCACCGCCCTTGCCGCCTCGGTCGCGTTTCACGCGTCCTTGCTGCTTATTGGCGACACGCAACCAAACAGCCGCGTACGGGATGTAGCGGACCGCGGCATCGATGTGGTTTTGGTCAACGCAAAGAGTGATGAGCGCCCCAATATCGCGCAGGCGATTGCGCAGGTTGACTTAGCCGGTGGTGGCGAGGCGCAGCAAGCGATCGCTCAGTCACCAGACAAACCGCAGCCGCGTAAGCAAAGCGGTACCGCTGATGCAAAGCCAGGCGCTGACGATGCGGCAGCCCCAAAGGGCGCCAGCGCTGCAAAGATTTCGCTGGCGCAGTTGGCGGTACAGGAGCGCACCCTTCTGACCACGCTCAAGCGGTCGTTGATTGAGACCCGCTTACCCGCGCCAACGATTGACTCCGTCGACGAGGCGGGCACCGAGCAAGCAGCCAATGCGCGGGCTGAGCGTCTCCAAATGCTCGCCCACATCGCCAAACTGGAAAACGCCATATTAGAGAGCAACCAGCGTCCCAAACGTCGATTCATCAGCCCAGCCACGCAGGCAGCCGTTTACGCCCGGTACTTTGATGCCATGCGCGATCACATCGAAGCGGTCGGTACCCAGCGCTTCCCCAGTGTTAACGGCGCGCGCCAATACGGCACGTTGGTGATGGCCATCACCGTGAACCATGACGGACGGGTATTGGATAGGCAGATCTTACAGGCCGCATCTAATTCGGTACTGAACTTACACGCCCTCGCGCTGCTTGACGCTATGCGCTTTAAGTCTTTTGATACCGCGCTACGTGCATCTGCTGATGAGCTCACCGTGATCACGCGATTTAACTTTCTGCAAGACCAAACGGTTAGCGCAACACTCCAAGCGCCTAAATAAACGACGTTAGCAATGGGACCCCGAAAAAAGAACAGCCTCTTTAAACGTATCGAGCGTTTTGGCGTGATCCGGCGTACGTTGACCTGGACCCTATGGGCCTTTGTGGCGTTACAACTGTTCGCGCTAGCGGCTATCTTCACGCTCAATTGGGTAGACCCCGCATCCACGAGCTTGCAACGCACCCAAGCACTCAAACTCGTTGAACGCGATGGCTTGCCGATTACATGGCGACAGCGGTGGGTGCCTGCGGAGGCGATTTCAGACAACCTGCGTCGCGCCGTCATTGCCTCAGAAGATGGGGAGTTTTTTACGCATATCGGCGTTGACTGGGAAGCGATCCGCGGCGCTTGGCAACGCAACAAATCCGCAGAAGCACGGCTGGCTGCCAAAGCCAAGAAGACAGCGACCGCCAAGCAACCAAGGGTTGTCGGTGGGTCGACCATAACGCAGCAACTCGCCAAAAATTTGTTTTTATCGGGCGAGCGCACGTTTTTGCGCAAAGGACAAGAGTTGGTCTTGACCTTCGCTTTAGAGGCGCTACTACCCAAGCACCGGATACTCACCATTTACCTCAACAGCGTTGAATGGGGCGAAGGCGTGTTTGGAGCAGAGGCTGCCAGTCAACGTTATTTCGGGAAGTCAGCGGCTAAGTTGAATACCCGTGAAGCGGCAAAACTAGCCGTCATGCTGCCGAACCCACGCTTTTATGAAGACAGGCCACGGTCCGGTTACTTGCGCCAACGCACCAGCACCATTCAAGCCCGCATGGCCCAGGTCAGCTTACCCCCATCGAAACCAAACAAGCAGGGTGCACCATGACACGCATACTCGGGATTGACCCTGGCTTACAGTGCACAGGCTTCGGTGTCATAGACAGCGAGGCGTCACACCTGCATTACGTGGCAAGCGGGACCATTAAGACGGGTGCGGCGAGCCAACTGCTCCCGGCGCGACTAAAAATATTATTTGATGGCATTAACGAGGTCATCACCACCTATCAACCCGACAGTGCATCGTTGGAGATTGTGTTTGTCAACGTCAACCCGCAGGCGACGCTCATGCTGGGGCAAGCACGCGGTGCATGCCTAACCGCCCTCGTTTCGCGGGATTTGCCGGTGAGCGAGTTCACCGCGCTACAGATGAAGAAGGCGGTGGTCGGCTACGGCAAGGCGGCCAAATCTCAGGTTCAAGAAATGGTGAAGCGCATCCTGAACTTACCAAGCTTGCCCGGCCCCGACGCCGCAGATGCACTCGGCCTTGCCATCATGCACGCGCAGGTCGCTAAGACCACAGCGGCAATCAACCGCGTCACGGCTACGCAAGCCAGAAAAAGTGCCGCCTTTAAAGACGGTAGGCACTATTGAGGGCGCCGGCGGTGCAGCGCTCGCAGATCTCGCCGATCTTGCAGAACTCACCAAACTTGCGGGTTTAGCGTTAGGTTGCGGTCTCGCTGAGGTTGAGACCGATAAATACCGCAAAGAATCCCAAGCTGGCGAAAAGCGTCCACTTAAGAACCAGTAGTGCGGCGCGCTGAAAGCGCTTATCCCCTGTGAGCATGTACATCACCAAGCCCAACAACGAAAAGCCTAAGGCGCCAAAAACGAGAAAACGAGCAATGATCATAGGGTTACGCTACCACGCTTGTAATGGCTTAGCAAAGCCTGTGGGCGCAGCGTGTGCATCATCAAACGACACCACCTCAAACGCATCGGGTTGTGCGAGCAGGGCACGCAAAAGTTGATTATTCATGGCGTGGCCCGAACGGTAAGCGCTGTAGGCGGCCAAGAGTGGTTTACCTAATATGTAGAGATCGCCCATGGCGTCCAATATCTTGTGCTTCACAAACTCATCGTTAAAGCGCAAGCCATCGGCATTTAACACCTTCACGTCGTCCATCACGATGGCGTTGTCTAAGCCGCCCCCCAAAGCCAAGCCGTTGGCGCGCATCATCTCCACGTCGCGGGTAAAGCCAAAGGTGCGTGCGCGTGCAATGTCACGGGCGTAGCTGCCGGAACCCATATCGAACTCCACACACTGCCCGGTGGCATTCACTGCAGGATGAGCGAACTCAATTTCAAATTTCAGTTTGTAGCCATGGTACGGATCTAGTCGCGCCCATTTTCCCTGGCGGCCAACGCCCTCCCGAACCTCAACGGGCTTTGTCACCCGAATAAATTGCTTGGGAGCATTTTGTAGCACCACGCCAGCGCTTTGAAGCAGGTAGACAAACGACGCAGAGGAGCCGTCTAAGATCGGCACCTCTTCAGCGGAAATATCCACATACACGTTGTCAATACCTAGACCCGACAGCGCCGACATCAGGTGCTCAACCGTCAACACCCGCGCACCATCCTTGGACAGGGTCGACGCGAGGCGTGTATCGGTCACCGCCTCGGCGTTCACCGGGATATCAACAGGCTGCGGTAAGTCGACACGCCGAAAGACCACGCCGGTATTGACCTGCGCAGGACGCAGGGTCAATTCGACCCGCTCGCCACTGTGCAAGCCCACGCCGGTGGCTCGCGTCAGTGATTTGAGGGTTCTTTGATTCAGCATATGACCATTTTACGGTCTTCGCGATGGCCTTTCGTACTGAACGCCTTAGTCGGCTTGCTTACGCAAGAAAGCAGGGATTTCAAAGTCTTCCATCCCGCCTGACGACAAGGCATTCACACGCTCGCTCGCGTGGGTTCGGTTGGTATGCCAAACGCGCGGTGCATTGGTTGGCAAGCCAGCGTAGCCGCCTTGGTCGCCGCTCGCCGCGTTAGCGTTAACCGGCATATTGTCCGTACCCGTACGCAACACGGTCAGCGGCGGGCTTTGGCGTCTGGCAGCAGCGCGCGCCAAACCAGTGGCGACGACGGTGACACGAATATCCTCGCCCAGACTGTCGTCGTATGCCGTACCGTAGATGACGTGCGCATCGGGTGAGGCATAGGCACGAATGGTCTCCATCGCAAGGCTTGATTCCTTCAGCTTCAAAGAGCCCTTGGCCGCGCTAATTAAGACCAATACGCCACGTGCGCCCGATAGATCAATACCCTCTAGCAACGGACACGCCACCGCTTGCTCAGCGGCGATGCGCGCGCGATCGGGGCCTTGCGCTGAGGCGGTACCCATCATGGCTTTACCTGGCTCGCCCATCACGGTGCGAACGTCTTCAAAGTCAACGTTCACGTGACCCGGCACATTGATGATTTCTGCAATACCACCCACGGCGTTTTTCAACACATCGTTGGCATGGCCAAAGGCCTCTTCTTGCGTAATGTCATCGCCGTAGACCTCGAGTAATTTGTCGTTAAGCACCACGATCAGCGAGTCGACGTTCGCCTCTAGCTCAGTCAAGCCGCTGTCTGCGTTAGACATGCGCTTTTGGCCTTCGAACTCGAAAGGCTTGGTGACCACGCCTACCGTCAAGATACCCATTTCTTTTGCAATCCGGGCAATGACAGGCGCCGCACCGGTGCCTGTACCGCCACCCATGCCGGCGGTGATGAACAACATGTGTGAGTCAGCAATGGCTTCGCGAATTTCGTTCTCAGCCATCTCGGCTGCATCACGGCCTTTTTCGGGCTTGCTGCCTGCGCCCAAACCGCTGCCTCCCAATTGGATCAACTTGTGCGAGGCGCTCTGGTTAAGGGCTTGCGCATCGGTGTTGGCGCACACAAATTCAACGCCATTAACACCAGCGGCAATCATGTGACCGACCGCGTTACCGCCGCCGCCGCCAACACCAATCACTTTTATACGTGTGCCTTGGTTGAACTCTTCTACTTCAATCATTTCGATGGTCATAACAAACTCCTGAAAACTTAAAACAATGTTGATTTTTTAAACAATGGTGCTGCGTTGTGGTCACCATCGCCTTCGTTGTGTGTCGAACCAAGGCCCGGGGTCTAATCCGGCATAGTGAGCCGCCGTGCCCAAGGGGTCCGGGGGCGGTGGCAAGCCAAATAAGCCGGCACGTGTCAGTTGTATTGGCATTAGAAGACCCCCGTAAACCAGTCTTTAAGGCGACTGAAAACCGACTGCATAGAACTCGCCTTCTGCGCGACGGTGTGGCCACGCAGACGCGCAAGGCGTGCTTCCTCTAACAAGCCCATGACCGTTGCCGCACGTGGGTGGGCAACAATGTCTGACAGGGCGCTAGCGTGCGTGGGGATCCCCCGACGCACTGGCTTAAGAAAGATGTCTTCACCCAACTCAATCATTCCCGGCATCACAGCGCTACCACCGGCCAAGACGATTCCGGAGGACAACACCTCTTCAAATCCGGAGTCCCGAATCACCTGTTGCACCAATGAGAAGATCTCTTCTACCCGTGGCTCAATAACGCCCGCTAAGGCTTGTCGGCTCAACATACGGGGCGCTCTGTCGCCCAAGCCAGGAACCTCTACCTGCGCGTCGGGGTCAGCGAGTAGTTGCTTGGCACAGCCACTCAAGACCTTGATCTCTTCGGCGTCTTTGGTTGGCGTGCGCAGCGCCATCGCGATGTCGTTGGTGATGAGGTCACCGGCAATGGGAATGACCGCTGTGTGTCGAATGGCGCCGCCTGAGAAGACAGCCACATCCGTGGTGCCCGCACCAATATCGACCAAAGCCACGCCCAACTCTTTTTCATCCTCAGTCAACACGGCTTCGCTGGAGGCCAGCGGGTTCAACATGAGTTGATCCACTTCTAGGCCGCAACGACGCACGCACTTGATGATGTTTTCAGCCGCGCTTTGTGCGCCCGTCACGATGTGCACTTTTGCCTCAAGACGAATGCCGCTCATACCAATCGGTTCTTTGACGTCTTGGTTGTCAATCACAAATTCTTGTGGCTCTACCAAGAGCAAGCGTTGGTCCGTGGAAATATTGATTGCACGCGCGGTTTCAATCACCCGCGCAACGTCAGAGGCGGTGACCTCTTTGTCTTTTACGGCCACCATACCGCTCGAGTTGATCCCGCGGATATGGCTGCCGGTGATCCCGGTGAATACACGGGTGATCTTGCAGTCCGCCATGAACTCCGCTTCTTTAAGCGCTGCTTGAATACTTTGAACCGTGGCATCAATGTTGACGACCACGCCGCGTTTCAAGCCGTGGCTTTCGGAAATCCCAAAGCCTGCCAACTTGAGTTGCCCACTGGGCATGACCTCGGCTACCACCGCCATTATTTTTGACGTGCCTATGTCTAGTCCCACCACCAAGTCTTTGTATTCTTTAGCCATAATTTTCTCTTTAAAGAACCACGTTTTTTCTACCGTTTAACGTCACGACTGCCATCAGGAGCTGCCCCCTGTCGTCACACCACGTAAGCGCACTGCGTAGCCATTGCTGTAACGCAAATCGACTGACAGCAAACTGTTGTCGTAGCGACTCAGTAACTCCGAAATACTTTGGGTGAAGGGCTTGACGCGTGCCAAAACCGCATCGATGGTGCCGGAGCCCAGCGCTATTTTGGTTCCGCTCTTCAGATCCAACTCCCAGCCCCCTTGCTGCGTTAGCCGCAAGGACTCAATCCGCGAATCAAGTCTCGCCAGTGCGATGCTCAGTGACAAATACATGGCGTAAACATCCGCCGAGCGCTCAACTGGGCCATCGAGAACAGGCCATTGATCGATATCCCCTGGGGCGTCATCGCCGCTTGCCTCAAATAATTCGCCATAGCTATTCACCAGCCGCTGTGCACCGGGCTCTCCCCACCATGCATGCGCCTCCTGTTCGCTAAGCGTTATGCGGACACGGTCAGGAAATACGCGTTGCACCACGGCCTTGCGTACCCATGGCATTTCCTCAATAAATGCTTGCATGTCGCGCACATCAAAACTCAGGTAGCTCCCCTTCAGACGCCCGGACAGTTGGGCGCGCATGGCATCGCCGCTTTGGTGGACGACATCACCTACCAACACAATTTCACGCACCTTCCAAGCGGGGTGCTGATAAGCCCACCAGCCCAGCGCCGATAGGGCAAAACCCGCAAGCGCCCACATCAACAAGCGCGTGAGCGCTTGCATTAACCGGACGTCCATAGGTACGGTGGCGGTGCTCATCCGGGAACCCCCTCTCGCGGCGCCGCATGCAGGCTATGGTCAAGACCTGCGGCGCCCAACAAGTGCATACACAACGCGCCATACGCCAAGCCAACGGCCTTTGCCGACATGGGTACCAGCGAGTGACTGGTCATACCAGGTGCGGTGTTTATCTCCAGCAGGTAGGGCGCACGCGTGGCCGCATCGATCATCACGTCCACCCGCCCCCAGGCGCGCACACCCAAGGTTCGATAGGCTTTCAGGACCAGCGCGGTGATCGCTGCTTCTTCGGCTTCGGGAAGGCCAGATGGCACCAGATACTCGGTATCGTCTTTGAAGTATTTGTGGTCATAGTCGTAGTTGCCGTCCGGCGCCACGATCCGAATAATCGGCAACGCCTGTGCCTCGCGCCCCGTCCCCAAGATCGGACACGTCACTTCATCACCGTCAATGAATTGCTCGCACAGCACCTCCGTGTCATGTTGCGCGGCCAAGGCATAGGCGGCGGCACAGTCGGCGAGGCCCAACACCTTTGTCAGACCAATCGTCGACCCCTCACGGGCCGGCTTTACGATCATGGGCGTACCCAACGCATGCAAGGCTGCTTCCGTGGCTGCAACGCTGTCAACCAGACGCCACGCCGGTGTCGGCAATCCCTCAGCGACCCATATGCGCTTGGTCATCACTTTATCCATCGCCACGCTTGAGGCAAGCACCCCCGCTCCGGTGTAGGGGATACCCAATAACTCCAACGCACCCTGCACCGTGCCATCTTCGCCAAAACGACCGTGCAGGCAAATGAACGCGCGTTCAAACCCATCCGATTTGAGTCCACTGAGATCCCTCTCAGCCGGGTCGAATGCATGGGCATCGACCCCGTAGGACCTTAGGGCGTCTAATACGCCTCGGCCAGACATCAACGAGACCTCGCGCTCGGCCGAGTGCCCACCCATGAGGACTGCGACACGCCCTAGATTTTTTGGGTCAGGTAGAGACCACGTCATGCAGCGTCTCCTTTTCCCGCCAAGGACGCGGCAAACGAACCAATGCTGCCAGCACCCATGCACAGCAACACATCGCCATCAATCGCTTGCGCCAAAGCGGCATCGGCCAAGCCCGCAATATCCGCTACAAACACCGGCTCAATCTGACCAGCAACGCGCAACGCACGCGTCAGTGCACGGCCATCGGCTGCCACGATCGGCGCTTCTCCCGCCGCATAAACTTCGGTTAGCAACACCGCATCTGCACGACTAATCACTTCGACAAAGTCTTCAAAGCAATCTCTCGTGCGTGTGTAACGATGCGGCTGGAATGCCAAGACCAACCGTCTTCCCGGAAAAGCACCGCGTGCAGCGGCCAACGTTGCCGCCATCTCAACGGGGTGATGTCCGTAGTCGTCGATGACGGTCATGTGGCCGCCCCCCGCCAGCGTGATATCGCCGTAGGATTGAAAGCGTCGGCCCACGCCCTTGAACTCGCGCAAGGCGGTAAGTAGCGCCTCATCCGGAACCCCGATTTCATCGGCCAGTGCAATCACAGCCAACGCATTTCGTACGTTGTGTTCGCCTGGCAGATTGAGCACCACGTCCAAATCGGGAACGGGGTCTGGCAAACGGCGCTGTACCGTGAAAAACATTTGCCCGCCAACGGCGCGCACATTCACTGCGCGCACTTGTGCGGCCTCATCGGTCCCGTAGGTCACGACAGGGCGCGCAATACGCGGCAATACATCGCGAACCGCCTCGCTGTCTATGCACACAATGGCCGCACCGTAGAACGGCATACGGTGCAAGAACTCTATAAAGGCTTGTTTTAAATTCTCAAAATTGTGGCCGTAGGTGGCCATGTGGTCTTCGTCAATATTGGTGACCACAGACAACACTGGCAATAAATTGAGGAAGGAGGCGTCTGATTCATCGGCTTCCACAACGATGTACTCCCCCGTACCCAACTTGGCATTGGCGCCGGCGCTGTTGAGTAGTCCGCCGATGACGAACGTTGGATCAAGATTGGCGGCCGCCAACACGCTGGCGGCCAAGCTCGTGGTCGTGGTTTTCCCGTGGGTCCCTGCAATGGCGATACCACGCTTCATACGCATCAACTCAGCCAGCATCACCGCTCTGGGCACCACCGGCACCAGCTTCTCGTGCGCAGCCACCACCTCAGGGTTACTCGGTTGCACCGCTGTTGAGGTGACGACCGCGTTAGCACCTGCAATATTTTCAGCCGCGTGACCAACGGCAACCTGGGCCCCCAAGGAACGTAAGCGTTGCACCACCGCACTGTTGCTGAGATCACTACCTGAGACGGTATAGCCCAAATTAATCAGTACCTCGGCGATCCCGCTCATGCCCGAGCCACCGATGCCGACGAAATGGATATGGTTTATCGCGTGTTTCATGAGCCTACACACGCCTCGCAGGCGGTCACCATTTCGTCTACGGCGTCCAATTTGGCAAACCCTCTCGCCGCTTCGGCGCGCTGCTGTAACTCTTCGCGTGACGTATGCATGAGAAAGTCAGCCAGTTGTTTAGGCGTAAAGTCGCGTTGTTGTCTCAGCCATGCGGCCTTGCCACGCACTAAGAAGTTGGCATTGGCCGTCTGATGGTCGTCCACTGCATGAGGGAAGGGAATAAAGAAAGCCGCTGCACCGACGGCACTGACCTCGGTCACGGTACTGGCCCCAGCACGGCAGATGACCAAGTCAGCCTCCGCCATGGCCGTGGCCACGTCATCAATAAAAGGACACAGCACCGCTTGCGCATCGGGTCCCTCTTCCGTGCGTATGCCCGCTGCGGCATAACTCGCCTGCAACGCTTGCAAATGCGTGTCGCCACTTTGGTGGGTCACAAAGGGCCGGCAGCCTGCCGGCAGCATACTCAAGGCCTGCGGCACCAAGTCGTTTAGGGCCTTCGCACCCAAGCTACCGCCCAATACGAGTAAACGTAAGTCGCCACTGCGATTTGCAAATCGTGCCGCCGGCGTGGGTTGGTGGAGAAAAGCCGAACGCAAGGGATTACCCACCCACGTGGCACGCGGTAGCGCTGTCGGGAAGGCAGCAAACTGGTGTTTGGCGAACCACGCAATCACACGGTTGGACAAGCCCGCAACCGCATTTTGTTCGTGCAACACAATCGGGCATCGGCAGACCCAAGCCGCCAACGCGCCCGGCACCGTGATAAACCCACCCAAGCCAATCACCACGTCCGGTCTGACGCGACGCATGATGCGCGATGCGTCCAGGCACGCTCTCAGCAGTCGCAAGGGTGCGCGTAACTTGGTCATCAAGCCCTTCCCACGGACGCCAGAAAACGACACCAATTCCAACGGAATATCGTGTGCAGGAATGACCCGTGACTCCATGCTGTTTGGTGCACCTAGCCAGTGCACCCGCCACGCCTTCTTTTGAAGCGCTTGCGCCACGGCAAGCCCCGGGAAGATGTGCCCACCCGTGCCTCCCGCCATAACCAAAGCCACGAAGGGCTTGGCTTGTTGGACTTGATTGTGTGCGGTAGCTGTCATGCCCGCCCCCCACGCATCATCTGACGGTTTTCGTGGTCCACCCTGAGCACCACGGCCAACGCAATGAGGTTCATCAGAATGGCAGATCCACCGTAACTCATCAGGGGAAGGGTTAGGCCCTTCGTTGGCAAGGCCCCTAGGTTCACGCCGATGTTGATGAAGGCTTGGAAGCCAATCCACAGACCCACGCCTTGCGCGACCAAGCCGCTAAAGACCTGATCTAATGCGATGGCCTGACGACCAATCTGCAAGATCCGGCGCGTCATCCACATAAAGATGGCGATCACGAGCAAGACACCGACCAAGCCAAACTCTTCCCCGATCACCGCCATCAAAAAGTCTGTGTGCGCCTCTGGCAACCAACTCAGCTTCTCGACACTGCCGCCTAGGCCGACACCAAATATTTCCCCGCGACCAAATGCAATCAGCGAGTGCGACAACTGGTATCCACGGCCTAGCGCATGCTCCGCACTCCACGGGTCCAGATACGCAAAGATGCGGTCTCGGCGCCATTCGCTCAGCCAAATCATGGCGCTAAACGCGATTAACAGCAGCCCACTCAACAAGAAGAACACCCGTGCGTTGACGCCTCCCAAGAACAAAATACCCATCGCGATCACAACGATCACCATGAAGGCACCCATGTCAGGCTCCAACAGGAGCAATACACCAGCCACCGCAATCAAGGTGGCAATCGGCGTGACCGCGCGTATGAAACGCTCCTTGATATCCATCTTGCGGACCATGTAATTGGAGGCAAATAGCACCACGGCAAACTTCGCCAGCTCCGACGGTTGGAACGTAAAGAAACCCAGCGGTATCCAACGATAAGCACCGTTCACCTCTCGCCCAATAAATGGAATCACCACGGCAACCAGCAACAGCAAACTAAACGCAAACACGTGCGGGGCACGGACTTCCCACGCTGCCATCGGAATCTGGAAGGCGACCAAAGCAAATACGAACCCAGCCGCGACCGCAAACCCTTGGCGGAGCACAAAGTGCAGCGGGTCATAGCTGGCAAACCGCGGACTGTCCGGTAAGGCGATGGTTGCGGAATAGACCATCACCAAGCCCCACAACACCAATCCCACGACCGCCCATAACAGCGGCTGATCAAAACCGTGCTCACGCACCTCTAAGGGCCGGGTACGCACAAAGTCTCGGCTATTGATGCGTACAGGAATATGCTCGGCCACCTCCGTGGCCTCACGTTTAGGGAGCCAATCGCGCCAGCTCATACACGCACCTCCCCATTGTTTTCTGCGAGCGTCGTCACGGCATCGGTGAAGGCGGTCGCCCGCGCAAGGTAATTGCGGTACATGTCGAAACTGGCGCAAGCAGGTGATAGCAAGACCACATCACCAACCTTGGCAGCCGCCGCGGCCTGCTGAACGGCGTCTACCATGTCGGTGGCAGGTAACAGCGGCACACCGGTATCGCGCAAGGTATCGCCAATAAGACCGGCATCGCGCCCCATCAGGACGACGGCGCGCGCATAGCGACGCACGGCATCACGCAAGACACTGAAGTCTTGTCCCTTACCATCGCCTCCTAAGATCACCACCAAACGGCGCTCGGCGCCTAGACTGTGCAACGCGGCCAAGGTCGCCCCCACGTTGGTGCCCTTGCTGTCGTCGATATATTCAACGTCACCAATGACACCGACGGGTTGCACACGGTGCGGCTCACCGACGTACTCCCGCAATGCATGCAACATGGGGCCCAATGCACCACCGCCTGCGGTGGCCAAGGCCAAGGCAGCCAATGCGTTGCAAGCGTTATGCCGACCGCGAATGCGCAGGGCATCTGCAGGCATCAAACGCTGCAAGAAGACCTCCACAGGTGCGGCGTCTTTCTTACCCGCGCGCACCACCTCGTCGACGGCCTGCGCGCGCACCAACCACGTAAGTCCATTGGTTTCCTCAAGACCCCAATCACCCGGTCGCGTCGGTGCATCGGCACCAAAGCTCTCCCAAGTGGGGCCTGGTACAGGCCGCTCTTTGCGCTTCAACACGGGCGGGGGCGGAGGCTGAGACCGCATGCTCTCGCCATCGTCACGGTTGAGCACCCGTAAGCTGGTGTTTCCAAAAATACGCTGTTTCGCCGCCCCATAGGCCGCCATGTCACCATGCCAGTCCATGTGGTCCTGGCTGATATTCAAAATGGTCGCGGCGCTAGGGTTAAAGTCATTTGCTCTAGCCAGCTGAAAGCTGGAAAGCTCGAGGACCCAGACCGCTGGCCACTCATTGTTGTCTAAGCAGGCCATCAACGCGTCGAGCATGGAGGGGCCGATGTTGCCGGCTGCGACCGCTTGCACACCTGCCCACCGCAACAAATGGTGTGTCAATGCCGTTACGGTAGTTTTGCCGTTGGTTCCCGTTACAGCCAACACCTTGGGTGCCCGACTCTTAACGGTAACGGCGGGGGTGATGGGGTCTATGGGCCCACTTGCTGGCGTCTCGAGATCCTCATCGACATCAGCATCAACGTCAACGTCAACATCAGCTTCAGCACCAACGTCTGCCTCCGGTTCAATCTCGACTTCGATCTCGGCATCAAGCGCCTCGCTGATTGGCTCAGGGGCCGGTTCGTGTACGCGCAAGCCCTCAATAAACAAATCGAGTTCGCCGCACACCCGCACAGTATGTGCATCGGCCCAGTTGGACACCGCACTTAGATCGCTGGGCGATAGGCCCGGGCTGACATAAATCATCGCCCACGGCGCCACTGTCATCAGCTCGGTGTCCAATGGACGCTGTTGTACATCCACGCCCGGCATCTCTGAACGCACCCGATCGAGGAGAGCCCCATCAGACCGGCTATCGACTAGGGTCACCTTGTCGCCGCGACGCGCGCACCAACGCGCCATCGCCAGACCGGAGATGCCCATCCCGAGTACCAGTACCTGATGTTGATCAGCGAGGTGCATATATCCTTAACTCAGCGCAACTTCAATGTGGACAAGCCCACCAAGCACAGCAGCATGGTGATGATCCAGAACCGAACAACCACTTGCGTTTCAGCCCAGCCCTTTTTTTCAAAATGGTGGTGCAGTGGCGCCATCTTTAACAAACGTCTTCCCTCGCCATACCGCTTCTTGGTGTATTTGAAGTACGTCACCTGAAGCATCACGGACAACGCTTCAGCAACGAAAATGCCGCCCATGATCGCCAGCACGATTTCTTGTCTAACGATCACCGCGATTGTTCCCAGGGCGGCGCCTAGAGCCAAGGCACCCACGTCGCCCATAAACACCTGAGCGGGATGGGCGTTGAACCACAAAAAGGCGAGGCCCGCGCCCGCCATAGCCGCACAGAAAATGAGCAACTCCCCGGTGCCGGCAATCGTTGGCAAGTTGAGGTAGCGCGAGAAGTTGGCATTGCCCGTCACGTAGGCAAAGACACCCAAGGCCGAGCCCACCATGATCACGGGCATGATCGCCAAGCCATCCAGACCATCGGTCAGATTGACCGCATTGCTGGAGCCAACAATCACCAAATAAGTCAGCACCACAAAGCCGAGAACACCCAGCGGATAACTGACTGTTTTAAAGAAGGGGACCAACAAGTCAGCCGTAGGCGGCAACTCAATAGAAAAACCAGAACTCACCCAGTCTTGGAATAGCTCCCAGACTTTTGCGTTTGAGCTTTCTGAGATCGCAAACACCAAGGCCAACGCCGCCAATAAACCCACGAGAGACTGCCACAGATACTTTTCTTTAGACGGCATACCCTCTGGGTCTTTGGCCACCACTTTGCGCCAGTCGTCCACCCAGCCAATCGCGCCAAAGGATAAGGTTACGAGTAAAACGATCCATACAAAACGGTTGGTCCAGTCCGCCCAAAGCAAGGTCGCCAAGCCAATGGAAATCAGAACCAACACGCCTCCCATGGTGGGCGTCCCTGACTTCACGAGGTGAGACTGCATCGCGTACCCGCGCACCGGCTGACCTATCTTGACCGCAGTGAGGTAGCGTATGACTTTGGGCCCTGCTACCAAGCCAATCAACAAGGCGGTCAACGCGGCCATGACGGCACGAAACGTCAGGTACTGGAAAACACGCAGAAAGCCCCACTCAGGCATTTGCACCTGTAACCATTGCGTCAAACTAAGCAGCATCGCGGCCTCCAAATTCTTTTTGTTGTGCGTTTACCGCGCTACCTAACGGGGGCCAAGTGGCTTCAAGCGATGCCACGACGCGCTCCATTTGCATAAAACGAGAGCCCTTCACCAATATGCTGGCGCTGTGCGCACCAAGGACCGGGGCAGCGTCCGCCAAGGCGTCCACATCCGCATGCCAATGCAGTCGATCTGCTGCACGCGTATCTGCAGGGTGTGTGACAACCTGTTCCCACCAGTGACCCGCCACGTCAATGCGCTCAATGTTTTTGTCTAGCGCCAAGCTGAGCGCTTCACGGTGAAAGGCCTCGCCTTGAGCGCCCACCTCACCCATGTCACCCATGACCAGCCAGCGCGGTTTGCTCATCGCGCCCAGCACATCAATCGCCGCCCGCATCGAGTCGGGATTCGCGTTATAGGTGTCATCAACCAATTGCACGGCATCCGCACCGCGCGCCAACAACGCGGCCCGTGAGCGACCCTTGACCGCTGTGAACGCGGTTAAACCGTCTCGCACATCTGTCAACGCCATGCCGGCGGCCAACGCACAGGCCGCCGCCGCCGCCGCGTTAGCCACGTTGTGCTCGCCTGCAAGTGCCAACCGAACCTGCGCGCTCCCCTGCGGCGTCGTCAACGTCAGCGACCACGCATCGCCTTGCCACTGCCCAGCGGCGTACACGGTTGCATTTTGGTCCGTTGTGGAGAATGTCCAGACCGTTCGTCCGTCGGCTTTTTCCACCCACCGTGGGGTATAGGCATCCCCATGCGGCATCACCGCAATGCCATCTGTTGGCAGGGCATTGAACACGTCACTGTTTTCTTCAGCAACCGCATCAACGGTTTGCATAAACTCAAGGTGTTCGCGCTGCGCATTATTTACAAGCGCTACCGTCGGCTGCGCAATCGCGCTCAAGCGGGCGATTTCACCTGGATGGTTCATACCCAACTCGACGACTGCGCTGCGGTGGTGTGAACGCAGGCGCAAGATCGTGAGAGGTAGGCCAATGTCGTTATTGAAGTTACCCGCTGTTGCCAGCGCCGCCTCGCCATGTGCCATCCGCAGGATGGACGCAATCATTTGCGTCACCGTTGTTTTTCCATTGCTACCGGTCACGGCAATCAATGGCACGCGGCATTCATGGCGCCAAAGCTGCGCCCAGTCGCCCAGACCTGTTCGGGTATCTGGAACCTCAACGCCGACCAAGCCGGCTTGGGCAAGACCGTGCGACGCGAGAGCGACCTGCACCCCCTGATCGCTCAGCTTCGGCAGAAATGCGTGCGCATCGTAGTGATCGCCCGATAAGGCAACAAACAGGTCTCCCGCCATGAGCGTGCGGGTGTCTGAGTGCACACGGGCACTCGCCGCGTGTGGCCAGTGAGCGGGCTCGCCCACCAACCGGGCATTGGGAAGTTGGGATAAACAAGCGATAGGACCCATGGCTACACCTGTGGCTATACCTGTGGCTATACCTGTGGCTGCACCTTTAG
>Ga0209631_10001420_pt1 | contig 30757 bp, 17 predicted proteins | sample COG_08_FD_184752 | JGI IMG/M metagenome (GOLD analysis project Ga0209631, IMG submission 184752) | Pelagic Microbial community sample from North Sea - COGITO 998_met_08 (SPAdes) (version 2) | ecosystem: Environmental > Aquatic > Marine > Neritic zone/Coastal water | place: Helgoland, sampling... | reverse complement strand
GCGACGGACCTGAAGCACCAACCAACGGCAACTGTATCGCTGGACCTGACGCCTTCCCACTTGACGCAGCAGGCGCCCAAGACACCGACGGTGATGGAATGCCTGACCGCTTGCTTGGAACATCAACCAGCGTCCCTCCACTTGTAGAGGACCTTGACGATGACGACGACACGTGGTCGGACTACATGGAACTGCTCTGCGGCTCCAACCCAAAGTCGGTTGTGGATGTCCCAACCGATACGGATGGTGATGGCACGTGCGATGCGCTTGACGACTACCTTGACCTACCGTTCTCACTCGATTACCCGACACAATACGTCGACCTCTTTGTTAACCAGACGATGGAACCGCTCTTGCCCTTTGTTAATGGTAGCGGTGATGTGGTCACCTGGAATATTGTAGGCGAATTGCCCGAAGGGCTGACCTTTGGATGGAGTCCCGCACGGGACGCCAGCATGGACGGTAGCATTCGCGGAACGCCAACCAACGCTACGGAAACGGTGAACTTGACCATCTGGGCGAACAACTCAGCATACCAAGAATCGTTTTCTATCTCCTTGACGGTCTTCAACGACTCAGACAACGACAGTATACCTGACGACTTACCAGAGAGTTATGTTGGAAACTTGACCGCTGACGATGACGACGACAATGACGGCTTCACAGACTCACAAGAATCGACCTGCGGTTCAGACCCGTTGGACCCCGAATCAGGCGAGAATGATTGGATCACCGCATGTTTAGATCTCAACAGTGGTGACGATAACGATGATGGATTCTCCTTTGCTTGGTGCTTCCCGATCTTGCTCTTGTTGCTCTTATTGCTGGTGATCTTCTTGGTCATCGGCCGGGATCAACTCATGGTATTGCTTGCCGACGGTCCTGAACCAGAAAACACCACCTCTGAACCACCTTTCGTGTCTGGAACAGGTACCGAGGACGATCCGTTTGTACTCGCTCCGCTCGGCCCCTTACAGCCAGGTACCATGGACTCCAGCATTGAAGAAATAACCATCACCAACATGGCTGACATCAAGGTTGACATGATCGACTACAACGATGAAGACAACTATGGCCGATTCACAATGTACGAGTCTGCCTTCAGTATGGAAGGAAGTCGCGTGCTAGCAGTTGGAAAAGACGGCGAGATGGTCATCAACTTCAAGTTCGACGACCGAGAGTTCCCGACCTACGAAGGCGGCACGTACACCGCTCGAATCAAGTTGGGTAAGGCCAGTGTCTACTTCCTTTGGGACGTCACCATCATCGCTGATGAGCGCAAGGCTGAGTCTGAAAAGAAGAGTGCCATCGACCGAATTAAGAAGCGAAAGAAGACGTTTGATTTCGAGCGTATCGGTAAGGCGACGAAGAAGAACGCTGACGACCTCCAAGTCATCAAGGGCATCGGTCCTTACAGCGAGGAGAAACTCAACGCTTTAGGTATCTTCACCTACGAACAACTGGCACATTTCGACCGTGATACGGAAGAAGAAGTCAACGACGCTATTGAGCACTATAAGGGTAGAATCCGACGTGACGAATGGGTCAAGCAGGCTCAAGCCATCATCGGTGCTGAAGTCAAGGCCGAAGAAGAAGCCTTGAAGGCAGCGGAAGAAGAACGTCTCAAGGCTGAGGCCGAAGCTAAGGCTGAGGAAGAAGCCATTGCCGCTGCTGCCGCTGCTGCCAAAGCAGAAGCCGATGCTAAGAAAGCTGAAGAGAAGGCTGGCAAGGACGCGAAGGCTGCTGAAGAGAAGGCTGCTAAGGACGCTAAGAAGGCTGAAGAGAAGGCTGCTAAGGACGCGAAGGCTGCTGAAGAGAAGGCTGCCAAGGAAGCAGAGAAGAAGGCAAAGGCCGAGGCTGACAAGAAGGCCAAGGAAGAAGCCGCTACTGCTGTCGCTGCCAAGAAGGCCAAGGAAGAAGCCGCTGCCGAAAAGGAAGCCAAGGAGGCCGAGAAGAAGGCCAAGGCTGACGCTGCTGCTGCGAAGAAGGCTGAAGAGAAGGCTGCTAAGGACGCGAAGGCTGCTGAAGAAAAGGCCGCTAAGGACGCAAAGGCTGAAGCCGACAAGAAGGCCAAGGCTGACGCTGCTGCCAAGAAGAAGGCGGAAGCGGAATCCAAGAAGTCCGAACCTGTTACGAAGGAGGTCAAGAAGAAGGCTGAACTCAAGCGAGTCCAAGAGCGTTCTAAATCAATTGACTTTGGCGTCCTCGGTAAGGCGAAAGCCAGTGATAAAGACGACCTTCAGGTCATGAAGGGCATCGGCCCGTTCATTGAAGAAAAGCTCAATGCGCTCGGAATCTACACCTACTTGCAAGTCTCTAAGATGACCTCAAAACTTGAAACAGACGTCAACGAAGCCATCGAGTTCTTCCCTGGCCGTGTCAAGCGCGACCAGTGGGTCGCACAAGCAAAGATTTTGCTTGGTGAAGACGTTAAGTTGGATGAGAAAGCCTTGAAGCAAGCCGAAGAGTTGGAGCGGATTTCTAAGAATGCGGAGTCCATTGATTTCGCAACTCTGGGTGTCGCCTCAGCCTCTGACAAGGACAGTCTTCAGACCATCAAGGGCATCGGTCCGTTCATCGAAGAGAAGTTGTATGCTTTGGGAATCTTTACCTTTGAACAGGTGAGTAAAATGACGGCGAAGATCGAAGAAGAGGTCAACCTCGCCATCGAGTTCTTCCCAGGCCGTGTCAAGCGAGACGAGTGGGCAAAGCAGGCAAAGGAACTTCACAAGGCCAAGAAGTGATTGTTCCCTTGGGAGTTTCCCGTTCAGGCAGCGGTTACAGGGCCCTGGATGAGGAAGGTGATGGTCAACAATATCAACAGACCTCCACATATTCTAAAGATGCGACGCCCCTTTACTGGGTCAGTGAATAGGTTGTTAATTCGCGAACCGGCGAAAGTCCACAGGACCATAGCTGCGACACAAACCGTCAACGTCGTCGACATAATGACGATAATGCCTGTCAAACCCCCACCCAGAGGTTCAATAAATTGACTCATCATGATGAGAAGAAAGGCCCATTCCTTCCCGTTGACAAATTGCATCCCGCTACCCGCTTTCAGCCCCAAAGGCGCCCCCATATTACCTGCTTTAATGGCTAAAGGATCAATACGGAACATGGCCGTCGCCATGGCTACAAGAAAGAGTATTCCAACCCAATGAAGAGCAGTCATCGCAGCGTCGTTTTCCAGAAGTGTATCGATCAAGAGGCCAACAGAAACGCCCATGATGACGACGCCGATGACCATGCCGGTGATGAGTTTGATGTTGCTTTTGCGGCCGTACAAACCACTGTGGGCAAAACATGTCAGTGCGTTAGGCCCGGGAGTTGCAAGGGCGATACACAGAAGTGTAAGCAATTCAACGTAGGCTACACTCTCCGTGCTCATTCATTCATCCTCCGGATAGTTACCAATGTATGGGGACACATGGTTCTTTTCACTTCAAAAGATCAGCCCTGAAGTTCCTGTTTCAGGGCCCATGCAAGGTAGTGATATTCTTCTTCACTGTTGTACAGTTGAGCCGAAAGCCGGACATAGCGACCTTCGGGCGAAGCCCACGTCCATACGGGGATTTGGATGCCGTAACGCTCACGAAGCGTGGCCTGAAGAGGGTCAAATTCGTGAATGGGTGCCAATTCTTTCTCCTCGTCCACCGGCAGAATGAGGGTCGAGATACAGGTCACCATTTCGTCAGGGCATGGAGGCTTAATGCCGAGTGCTTCGCACAATATGTTGCGCCCCTTAATCGCCAACTTGTGGTTGTGCTGCATGATGGCTGGCCAGCCTCCATCGACCAGTCCAGCCATGAATTCAATGGTCGCAGGTAGGGCGCAGTGAGCGGAAACATCCCGCGTACCGGTCCAGTCAAATTCGTGACGGAATCGAGTCGTATCGCCAAGGGGGAAGGTCATCCCGTGACTGATGGTTAGTGGGTGAATTTCGTCCTGACGGTCCTTGCGAACGTGAAGGAAGGCAGAACCCTTAGGCGAGCACAGCCATTTGTGATTGTTACTGGTCGTGTAAGATGCGCCGAGTTCATCCAGCGAGAGCGGGACCATTCCGATACCGTGTGCAGCATCCAAAAGAACGCGAATGCCACGCCCCTCAAGGGCCGAGGTCAGGGCTTCAAAGGGCATGCGTAGCCCAGTTGGGCTGGTGACGGTGTCGATCATCGCCAAGACCGTTCGTTCCGTAACGGCTCCCATCATGGCCTCCATTACAACATCAGGGCCGGAGATGGGGAAGGGGATTGCGACAGTCACGACCGTAGCCCCCCAACGCTCGGCGACATAATCCAAACAATTCCTGCATGCTTGGTAGGCATGGTCTGGGACGAGTATTTCATCACCCGACTCAAAGGTCAACGAGCGCATTACAGTGTTGACACCTGTGGTCGCATTTTCAATGAGGGCTAAATCATCTGGGTCACACGTGAGCATTGTTGCAAGGGCCTTTCGAGCTTGAATCAGAGGCTCAAGAACCCCTTCCATGTAGAAAAAGACGGGTTCTTTTTCGAGAAGGTCCTGCCATCGTCGTTGCTCTTCAGTGATTGCCGAGGGGGTAGCACCAAAGGAGCCATGGTTGAGAAAGACCGTGTCTTGATCCAAGGACCAGTATTTGGCATCATCGCTTCGTGAAGGAGGTTGCATGGTTCTGCGTTAGGTTGGCATGACATGAAGCCTTCTCGCGCCTCGGACGAATTCGATAACAGGAAAAAGACATATTTCCTCATATAATTTAGTTAAAAATACAACAACCGGTCCGCTTGTCCCAATATGGCTGAATCGTAAAATGGCCGTTCATCTCCGTGGCAGGTATTCCACCTTGAGGACCCCAATGCCTAGAATTACTCGCGATGAGGATGTTGTAAAAGTGGGAAAAACATACAAAAGAATTAATTGATGGCCCACAGGATGTGGAATTATGAAGAAAATACCCCTCATGATTTGTTTGATGATGATGATGGTCTCGCTAGCGGGATGCATTGGAGGAGAAGTTGAAACCAGCGATGGAGAAGAACTCATCTTGGAAGATACCGATGATTGGCCAACCTACCTTGTTCCAACTTCCGGAGATCTACCAGCCTGTGACGCGACCACACTCGGAAGGTTGTATTATGTTGAAGCAGAAACGAGTTTTCAAGCTTGCAGTTCATCTGGTTGGAACGTTATTGACTTTTCAACCCCTCTGAATCAAGCACCAAGAATTTCAGCAACCATCATGGCAGATGATGACGGACATAGCTTCTCGGAGGATTTGTCTGCAGAATGGATGTATGTTGGACAGTTGACTTGGTCTGCAGTTGACCCCGAAGGGGCAGCCGTTACGGTCGGAGTGGACCATGACCGAGACGGTACTGCCGACATCATGCTTCCAAGAGCAGAGGGCTCAATAGTTGATGTTGCAGGCGGAATGCTGACGGTGCCATGGAACGGAAGTATTGTCAGCGAGAGGCTGGAGTTCCCCAACAGTTGTTACTTGGCGTTTACAAGAATGATCGATGTGATTTCAACAGATGCTTCAGGCATCTCAGCGTCGTACACCGTCCAAACCGGTGCCATATCCTCAAATGATATATTCAGCAACATGTATTCTGCTGAAGATGTTGATTGGGTTGAAATGCTCTTTGAAAATTATGTTTCCCAAGACGATCTTGATTGGCTTGATGGAACTGCTACAGACTCGAATTGCGAGGCGGACTCTAACTCAGGACCCCAACTTAGCATCTATGGTTTCACAGCAGAGGACTCTGGCGTTACAGTGAGTACAGCAACTGATGATGTTCTCTTTGACATAACCTATCAACAAGGAGCCGATGTTGGTACCGAGTTTTTGAAAATTACGCTTTCTGTCAATGGAAATCAACCCGTGAACTGTTATGAATCTACAGGAATGGGGGAATGCAGCTATGAATTTTCAACAACAGGTGCAACCCTTTCGGTTGGGGAATCCATCGTTGTATCCGAGGATGGTACGGATCTATGCAATGAAGGCCATGACCCTTGCGAAATTTCCATTACGATTATCAACTCCGACACCAATGATGTTTTGGATAACATCACCGTTGAGGTTGAATAGAATTCGTACCTTCAATCACCGGCGTGATGTTGGTTCAAACCCTGCGACTGCGAAGAGATGCGGGGGGCAGGATTCGAACCTGCGAACCGATAAGGAATGGGACCTAAACCCACCGCCGTTGACCAAGCTGGGCGACCCCCGCGCAAGTTGTGGGCCGTGACTCGCGGATTTCAAACCGTCGCTTAGGAACTTACGTCAAAACCAGTGCTCGTGACGATACCCATGACGTCTTGCGTGCTCAAAGCATCGGTGGTCACAACAACTCCGGAGTTCGTTGCGTGAGAGATGGTTGCACTGATGACGCCGGGTGTTTGAGTGAGGACCTTTGTGACGCGTCCAGAACAACCCCCACAGGTCATTCCCATGATGGTGAGGTTGTGCGTCCTTTCGCTCATGAATTTCCCAGCCTCCATCGGAATTTCAAAGTTCGCCAGAGCGCAACATGGCAGAGGGTTGCCACCAACGCAACAGCAGTGAATTACTCACCACGCTCACTGAAGACAACGACATCGCAGCAGCCGCAAAGGCTGGAGGGAGCAACCAACCCGTCCAAGGGAAGAGCAGCCCCATTGCCAAAGGCAAGCCAATGAGGTTGTAGACGAAGGCCCAAGCGAGGTTGGTACGGATCCGCGTCATGGTGGCTCGACCCAATTCCATGGCGGCCACGGCATCGGCCAAATCGTTGCGCACCAGCACGATGTCGGCACTCTCCAACGCAATTTGACTGCCCGCCCCCATGGCGATACCGACATCGGCCAAAGCGAGAGCAGCAGCATCGTTGATGCCGTCCCCAATCATCGCCACCACGTCCGTTTCCTGCAGCCTTCGGATGTGTTCGGCTTTCTGGTCCGGTTTTACGCCTGAGATGATGTGTGAGATGCCGACGGCCTCTCCGACCGATTGTGCGACCTCTTCTCGGTCTCCTGTCAGCATGATGACTTCAATGCCGGATTGCTTGAGCCGCTTGACTGCTGCAGCCGATGTTTCACGAATCCGGTCTGCGATTTCTACCCACCCCAATACGCGTTGACCGCGAACAAGAAGGACAACGGTGACACCTCGCTTGGCGCGTAGAGCAACGCGGCTTTCGAGATCTTCGGGTAATTCAGCGATCATTTCGGCGACCAATTCGAGGTTGCCAATGGCCACGGGGTCTCCGTCGCATTCACCGACCAACCCCATGCCTGGGAGGGTGCGGATTCCCTTGACAGCAGGACGCGTATAACCGATGTTCTTCCATGAGGCGTGAATGGCAGTGGCGATGGGATGTGTGGCGTCTGCTTCCAATGCTGAGGCGAGACAGAGCAATTCCTCCACGTCGCTATCAAGCAATTCAATATGGCTCACTCGTGGCGTGCCTGCTGTGATAGTGCCTGTTTTGTCAAGTACGACCACGGAAGTTGCATGGGCTTGTTCGAGAGCCTCAATGCCCTTGATGAGCATGCCAAAACGAGCGCCCCGTCCAGTACCGACAACCAGGGCGGTTGGTGTTGCTAATCCAAGAGCACACGGACAGGCGATGACCAGCGTACTCACGAGCACCATGACCGAGATTTCACTCGAACTCATCGTGCTAGAGGGGGCCAGTGTTTCGGCCATGAACCACCAAACGGCCGCAGCAAGAAGGGCTGTGAAGGCCACAACGGGCACAAAGACAGCGGCAATACGGTCGACGAGTCGCTGAATGGGCGCCTTTCCGCTTTGGGCCTCATCGACCAGTTCAATGACTCTTGAGAGCATGGTATCACCCACAAGTGAAGTGGTTCGAATCAACAACACGGCATCGTGTACGATGGTGCCCGCTACCACTTCATCGCCCTGTGATTTACGTACGGGAAAGGATTCACCCGTCATCATGGACTCGTCGATAAGAGCGGTGCCTTCCTCAACACGCCCGTCGAGGGGAATGGTTTCACCGACACGAACTTTGAGCAATGTGCCACGTGGGATGTCTTCAACAGGCGTGGCTTTTGTTCCTTCATCCACGACCACCCACGCTTCTCTGGGCTGTAAACGCATGAGGCTGTGAACGGCATCTGTTGCACGCAATTTCGCTCTTGCTTCGAGGTAATTACCCAAGAGAACGAAGGCGATGATGAAGGCCGCACCGTCAAAGAAGACGTGCTCAGCACTCCCAACATATGCGGGCAGGAAGGTCAGTACTGGTGCGAGTGTGACCAAGCAGGACCAGAGCATGGCAACGGTCGTACCGAGATGAACGAGGACGTCCATATTGGCCTGTTTTCGAGCCAGGGCGCGCCAGGCGCCACGATGAAAGGGGGCTCCGGAATAAAAGTAAACGGGAAGCGCTGCAAACATGGCCAGCGTGAGTCGCAGGTTGAGTGGACCGATTTGGCCGAGGTCATCGATCAGCATTGAGAATGCAAAGACTGGAAGTGCAAGGACAAAGGCGAGAGCGACGCTGAGACTTTGACGACGGACATCTTCTTCATTTTGCTGACGAATTTGTAGCGCCGGCACGAGGTCCGTAGCCCCGAACCCTGCCCGCTCAACGGCCTCAATGCAGCGTTCTCGGTGATGGCCTCCAAGGGGCACATCAAGCATGATGACCGCCTTTTCCAGCGGGAGGTTGACACTGACCTCACCGACATGATCCACGGCAGAAAGCACCCGCTCAACCGAAGCGACACAGGCGCTGCAGGTCATGCCAGTAATGCTCAGCGAGAGGCGGTTGTCCATTTACTCCGCTCCGTTGGTACAGCATTCCATGAGTTGCCACTGGCCTTCGTCAAGGGTCACGCACCCGCATCCACACGTGCACATCCACCCGACGCTGTCCCATCCTTTACCACCCTCTGAACGGATGTAGAGGCGTTTCATCTTGCAGTCGCATTCGCAGCGTTCAGCGGTGACGCGGGGCATACAAATTGGTATAAAGTAGTCAATATAAAACCTCGTATTGACTACAAAAGTGGAGAAGGAGCCTTTGTTGGTAGCGTATCGTTCATCATGGCCTTCGTTTGGTTTATTTTTGGCCTCATCAACTTCCTCTAGGATCTTGCAGAATATATTTTCCTCCCTATGGGACTTATCGTGTTATTCTTTGGTACTAAGCGCCTGATGGCGGGGCCGAATACGGAAACCGAAGCTGAATAGGTGCGGTCCTAAACGGGCGTAAGGTCCAGTGACCCCGACCACACGTCCAGTCCGCGCAAGCGGCAGGGGAAGCGCTGACCAAGCCGCAGTACTGTAGGATACTCGCCACTGTTATTAGGCTCGCCATGAGTGACAGCGAGGCCGAAGTCATCGACTACCAAGCGTTGTTTCCCACCAAGTTGGCGTAGATGCATTCGTCCCGATACGGCACCGTCATCGGCGAGGTCAAGAAAAATCCACGGGGTACGCAGACCGGTCACACGGGCATTGTAACTGGTGGGGATGGGGCTTTCGTCCTCCCCAATACGTCCGCCACGCAGCAGATGCACGTGGTAGGTATTCGCTACCAATTCCCATTCCAGCCGTTTGGCTGTCATACCCTGTTCGCTGCAATGAGCCGCAAGGCGAGCCGTTTCGCTTTCGTCATGCACCCATTCTCGCTGGTGGATGAAGGCCTTGAGTTGCCGATGCGTCATCAGGTCAGGATAGCGTCGAATGGGTGAAGTGAAGTGGACATATGCGTCCAAATTCAAACCGAAATGCCCCTCATTCGTTTCGCTGTACTTGGCGCGCGTCATCAATTGGAAGAGGCCTTGGTCAACAATGCGACGTGTGGTCTCGGCGAGCGAACTGGCACTGGCTTGGGCGGCTTGAAGCGAGGTAAGAATCCCGTCACGTGCCTCGGGGTCAATCACCTCTCTGAGGTAGAGGGGCACGTCGCTTTCAGGCTCTTCTTCCTCCAATTCGGAGAGGTCGATACCGCCGCCACCAAGATTGGCCCAATCACCCAAAAGATTGGACAGTTCCTGCGTTTCACTCTCACCGTGCTTGCGCAGGCTCGGCATCGGTAGTTGAATGCCGACACCAAGGGCCTCAAGTTTCGCATTCAATCCTTGAACTTCAGGTCGGTCCGGTGGGGCGTGACATCGCCACGGCAATGGAGCACCCGCCTCGCCCAAGAGATGTCCTACGGCTGAATTGGTAGCGACCATGAAGGATTCGATCATTCGCGTAGCATCGTTGGGCCATTTGACCTCAACACGAAGTTCATTCTCACCGTGCAGACGTGGGCGTAATTCTGGATTGTTCAAGTTGAGGCGAATCTCACGTTCCTGCCATGTGCGAGCCAGTTCTAACATCTCGTCGTAGGCATCGGTGTTCAGAACATCGCCGTAAGCGATGTTGGCCTTGACGTGAATGACGGCTTCGTAGGCGTGGGTGTGAACGATGGTATTGTCGCTGTCCAGGTCCATGCCAACGACCATCGCCAAGCGGTCCACATCGGCCCTCAAAGAACACAATTCATCAGCCAGTTTTGGAGGCAACATCGGCAAAACAGCATGGGGTAAATACACCGAAGTGGCTCGTGCCGCCGCCGCTCTGTCAAGGCTCGTACCGGCTTGGACATAATGTGCCACATCGGCAATTGCCACCCACAGCGTGCGCGTCCCTTCCACTTCGACCAAACACACTGCATCGTCGAAATCCTTTGCATCGGGCGGGTCGATGGTGACAAATGGAAGGTGGCGTAAATCGCTTCGTCCTTTGGCGACTTCCCCATCCCCGTCGACTTCTCCCAAGGCGTCAGCATGGGCGACCAGACTTGCTTCGTAGGTGCGTGGAAAGGGGTTATGCCCCGCTTTACGGCGAGAAGAGAGCCGCGCATCGAGCAGTTCTCGTGCCGTCCAACGCTGGGCGGTCATCAACAAGAGGGCCATGGCGGGCTCGTCATCTCGGAACCTCAATCCTGAACGCTTGACTGCACACTGACGTGCCTCGTTGACCAGGTCAAAACCCTTCCAACGTCGGGTGCCCTGTTCGTCCAAAGCAAAGGGTTGAGGGAGCGGTTCTCCAAGGAGCAAGGCCTCCCAAGTTTCCTCGAGCAGTGTGTAGTAATCACGGTCGTCTTCGGTTGCTTCATCGTTCAGCGGTGGCCGTCCAGCCAGCGGCGTCTCGCCCTTGCCCCCGTGGCGACTGAAGAAATTCTTCCATCCGTTGGCTGCACTGTCCAGCGCATTGATGCTTTCTTGGCTGCGGAAACGAATGGACTTGCCTTCATCGGGCAGAATGTAGCCCTGTTGTTTTCGCCCTAAGGCCAAGGCTTCGTTGACCTTGCTCAGCAGGCTTCGCTCGGCTTTTTCATCACCGCGAAATTGTGATTTCAAACCTTCTTTTTCAGCGATATGAGCAACCAATTCCTCGGGTGTCCATGCTCGCTGCCATGGAGTTTCATCAGAGAAATGCTGGGTCACGCGTCGCCAAAGGCGCTCGTCATCGGGCGTTTGAGGCCCTTTGTTGGAGGTGCGCTGTCGGTTTGGCCGCTTCTTGCGCCCCCGATGCTGCCGTCCCGCCATGTTCCTGCCTTGGCTCCACCTGTGATGAAGTCAGCGTTTCACAAATCCTCGTCACCTAGCGCCTTCAAGGCTGCGCGTTGGGCATCGGTGAGGGCCTCGTGCTCTGCCAGCGTGAATTCGAGTGTGAGGTCGCCACCGTTGTAGCCAGCCTTGGCCATTCGGCGACGGTCGCCAACCTGCGTGAGTGGGTCTACGGCCAAACGGCCGACCTTGCCTGACAACAAACGGACGGAGACCTTTCCTCCGAGCATGAGCACCGAATAGGGGACGGGGACTTCTTGGACCAGCGCATTGCCCTCCCATCGGAACGCTTCGCCAGCATCGATACGAACGGTGACCACCACGTCGCCTCGCTCTCCCTCGGGGTGATCGTGGCCTTGTCCTTTGATGGTCTTGGTCGTACCGTGTGTGGCGCCAGCATCAAGCCGCAATTTCATCGTTGTACGTTTGGTTTCCATGTTCGTTCCTTGTTTTTTGAAACGCTTGAATGAGAACTCGAACTGACCGCCCTCGGCTGCCTGTTCAAGGCTGATATCGAGGCCGACATTGATGGGTGCTGCTTTGGCTTGAGGCCGTGCTTGCCGTTGGGGTTGACGGGGCATTCCGCCCATACCTCCGCCACCGAACATTTGTCCGATGATGTCGTCAAAACCTCCACCACCTCCGAAGTTCATGGAGGGGCCGCCTCGGCCTCGCCCTGCGCCACCAAACATGTTACGCATCTGTTCTTGTTGGTCATGTTCTCTGCGAGCCTCTGAGGTGCCGATGGCATCGTAGGCCGCTTGAACTTCCTTGAATTTGGACTCTGCTCCAGCATCGCCTTGGTTGCGGTCGGGATGGTATTGACGAGCAAGTTTTCGGAAGGCGCGTTTGATTTCACCATCACTCGCATTGCGGTTGACACCCAAGACCTCGTAGGGGTTCCGCTCCGCCATCGGCTTCACGACTGTCTGCCGCCCCACATCAATCCTCGCATCGGAGGTTTCGGCTGGTCTGCTTCTACCAGAGGGCCGAGAGGAGGTGGTTTGAGAGGTGGTAAAGTTATGCGGAGTCGTTATAATGAGTGGGTTGGTGGCTCGGAAGGCTGAGGTTAGACCATGCCTGATGAATCCAATGCTTCCAAGTCCTTTGAGATGAAGGTGCAAGAGCAACAGGATAAGATTGAGGCGCAGTTCCGTAAGATTACCCGTGGCTCCTGGGCACGTATCATCCGCATGGCTCGCAAGCCATCAAAGCAAGAGTTCCGCCAAACCGCCATCATTTGCGGCATCGGCCTCTTTGTTCTTGGCGCCATTGGCTTCGCTATCTTGGTGGTTATGGACAATTTCCTTCCTTGGTTAATCCACGATGTCTTTGGCATCGGCAATTGAGAGCGTGATGATGATGTCTGAAGCATTCGTAGCCTTTGTTCGCCATGAAGAAAAATTGCTCTTGCTCAAGCGCAACGGTTCCACTGAACACTTTCCCGACCTATGGGACGGCGTATGGGGTATCGGAAGCACTCCTGAAGAAGTCGTTGAGCGCGTCGCACAATCCACGGGCATTCCCATTGAAGACCTCCACTATCACGGCTCAGGCCCTGAGCGTGGTATCGACATGGGGCGAACACTGGTTGATGTGATTCCCGTTCTCGTCGTCTCCAAGAGTGAAGCCATTGAACCCTCAGGCATTTACACCCGTGGAGAATGGATCGACCCGGGAACCATCAAGGAATACAATTGTATCTTCTCTGACCTGGACATGGAGAACGCTCACGGATTGTTCCGTGAGATGTACGGCAGTGTGGGAGCCTTCCTCTACATCATCAAGACGGCCATCAATTCAGAACAACGTGTTGCCGATGAAATGTACTCCCGCCTTCACGGAAGTGGTTCCATGGTCTCCCTGCAAAACGAGATCATGTCCATTCTCCACCCGCCAGCCATGCGTGGCTATGTCTTCGTTGAATCGAGTGCTCAACACCACGTTGAGAAACTCATTGGGCGCTCTGGTGGTCGTGACCCATCTGCTCGTCGCGGTATCAATCAATCCCCGCTCAAGAACGCCAAGACCGTGCTTCCCGGAGAAGCACCTCTCCAAGATATCCTACCTTATCTTGAGCCCAAGGCAGTGACCAGCGGTATCGAAGTCGGATGTATCGTAGAAGTCATCACGGGTGCCTTCAAGGGCGAGAAGGCTCGTATCACCAGCGTATCAGAATCCAAGGAAGAAGTGAGCATGGAATTGTATGAACAAATCATTCCAATGACGCTCAACATGCGTGGTGACCACGTGCGTGTCATCGAGCGCGTTGGCGAGTGAATACTCGGACGGCCTGGCAAAGCACCGTTTGCTTTTCCCCATCACTCGTTGCGACGAAGAACTTCTTTCGCTGCTACCAGCACATTATCAGGGTTTTCCGATGAGAAACCGCCCATCGCTCCTAAAAGAAACATAAACACTCCCCCTACAATCCCAATAAACCCAATCAAGGATAGGTGTGCATTCTCCGTCAGAAGCAGTCCTGCGCCAATTAACACAGCGCCCGGAGCCACATAAGATGACGTGGCCTCTTTTTCAGGTAGGTCGGCTAAGGTTTTGACTTCTGCGAGGGCTTTTTTCAACTTTCCTTGGTACGAGGCTGACGATGCTGCACCACCCAAACCAAGCAAGAGGCCAATGAATAGACCACCGAAACACAACTCTACACCATCTCCAGTTCCTCCTCCCAACCCATCCATGACTGCTGAAGCGCCAATGAATAGGCTCACGACCATCACTATGAGTCCGAAGACAGCGAAGCCGTTTCCTGCGTCGGGCATCAATTTCAGAGACTCATAACGCTCTATCGCTTGAGCGAGGTAGTTTGTTGCCTCTGGCTGTTGGTCTTCTGGCGAGGCTACGGGCTCGGTTGGCACTGCTGCGATGTCAGGAAGTTCAGTCGGCATTGCCGTGCTGGCTTGGATGACGATAGATTGCGGTGCAGGTGTGATTTCATCTCCCATGCTTCGCCCTTCTATTGGGGGGATTTTTCATGTTTTCTCCTACGGGGAAACCTGCTCTTCATGTACGTTCGTTCTGGAGGGAAACGTCACATCAAGGTCTGCTGAACCCTTCGTTTGCTGGGTTTGAGTGCGTGGCTACACTGCCATGCCAAATCGGCAGCAGCCCAAGCAGCGGATTGGAGTGCAGCCCCAGCCGTACCAACAGGATCAGCCCATGCATCACCCGCTTCTACGAGGAGGGGTAACTTGGCGCGTTCTCCCCGTGCTGCGGCGCGAGCATATCGCCATCGGTGGGCATGGAATGAACTCGCCTTCATCCACGCATTGATGGCTTCGTTATCCGTACCAATCATGGCCATCAGGCTCTCCACAACGTCACTCCGTTCAAGTTCAAGGTGCTCCTTACTCCATGATTCAGGGAGATGAACGACCAGGCCGCGAGCGTCATCCCCGAACTCAGCATGGAACTTGAGTTCCTCAATACGCCTTTTCAATACAGAGGGAACGGACTTTGAGCCAGTGATAATGACCGACCATGTCGACGCATAGGCGTGTTCTTCCCAGGATTGAGGAGCCCGCTCAACCACGGCGTGAAGTTGCGGAAGAGGAGCGGTGATGATCACACCGCTTGCCTTCCATACGAAGCCGTCGTCGTCCCTGACAGACCAAAGCCTTCCTTCTCGCTCAAGATCGGTCACAGTAACTCCGTTCAAGACTTCAATTCCGTCAAGAAGTTCTGCAATATACGCTGGGCCATCGCGAAGATACATGTTGTCACCTTCCGTTTTGATATGTCCCTTGAGGAGAGCATCCTGCTTCCAAGCATCAAGAAACATAGGCCATGCGTCAAGTTTCAACGCCCCGTGGGTGACGACGACTTCATCAAGACGTCGTTGTGAATAGCGTCCACCGACCCTCCTACCTTTGTCCAGAACCAGGACGTCAAAGCCGTAATCCTTCAAGATACGAGCAGCGACTGCGCCTGCCAGGCCAGCCCCAATCACGATGAGCGCTTCCTCAGTTTCCGCTGCTGGGGCCTTGGTGATGCGTGTGAAGCCATCCATGTCCAGTCGACTCATGTGAGTTCGGGAATCGCGCTGCCGTACCAAGCCAAGAATGTGGGCGGGTGGATGGAAGGGTCGGTCAAAAAGACCGTGGCACCACTGCACGCCAACAACAGAGGACGGGTCGCGCCCGTCTAGAGCGTACTTGTCATTGAGGGCCTGCCCGTAATCCATGGAGGTTTCGACATCAGGCGTCCACAAGGCAATTGACTTGCCCCATGTCATCCTCACGTTATTGTGAAGTTCACCATGACGCAGCAATGAGAATTGACAGGCGGCCCAGAGCGGGTCGTGTACCTTTCCACGCTCAAGTTCACGAAACGTATAGGTCGTCGTTCGAGGGTCGTCCAAGGTAGACTGCCAGGAAATTCTTGCCCACTCCGGGAGGTTGTGTTTCCCGTACGGGTCACTTGATGAGGCGATATGGTGCCACGCATGTTCTCGAAAAACAAGAAGTTCATCGAGAAATTTGTCCGCAGATTTGGTCCCGACTTCGGCGCATTCACGAGCAATTTTCATGGTTGATATCATACCGTAGTGAATGAAGGCTGACAAGCGCGATACGCCGTTTTGATCGGCTGCATTATTTCGTCTTCGGGCGTATCCGCTGAGGCCCTTTTCCCGAAACGCCCCCCAGCGCTCAAGCGCAGCTATTTCACCGCCACGCACACGCCAGAGTGGGTGAACGGTTGGGTCGATCTCACACTCTTTCAACAGGTTCCAGCGTTCGGCTGGATTTGTCAGTTGAGGTTCCACAGAAATCTCTGCGAAGGGGAGTTCACCGGTGTATGCCTCCGGAGTTAGGTCGAGGATTGGCCACGAGCGCTGAACACGCTGTTTCCTCAGTCGCCTTGTCCCGTCTCTAAACTTGAACGGGCGGTCCACGGAACGACCGTAAAGCGGCATCGGAATGACGCAATGACAGTCCACTTCAACGACTGGGCACCGTGCCTTTTCCGCTACGCTACGAACCCAGTCGGTCCACGGAGGAAGCGGAAAGAGATCGGTGATGATCATACTGGCTTGATTTGCAAAATCAGCCATGACGGCAGGGCGGTGACCCTTGCGGGCCAAATGGAAGGAATAACGGATGCCCTGCTGTTCGAAGCCTCGGTGCATGTCAACTGCAGCATCCAGAATCATGTTATGGTGGCGCAATGAGGCGTGCGGATAGCGTTCATCAAGTCCGTGATAAATCAGGAGTTCTCGCTTTTGATGGTGGGCTATCCATTTGCCAACATCTACCGCAGGATGCTCGTGCGTTCTAAAGGAAGACTTCAGCCAGACGACAACGGGCCCTTCTCCGAGGGGTTTTTTCCCTTCCGAAAGCCATCGACACCGTTCAGCCAAATGAGCGGGGAGGTCCATAGGATGCTGCTCGGATTTTTGCCTCTTATACTCCTGTTCAGTTCCAACGGTGTTGGAAATATTCGGAATCGCCTCAGACCTTTTGCCAGTCTGTACCGTTCCACCAGCGGTTTGAGCCATCGCTCATCACGCGCCAGGTGTGTCCACTCTCATCGGTCCATTGATTGACGACGGTCGGCTCGGCAGCATCAACCACAGGCGCCGCTACCGCTGAAGCAGCGGCTACGGGAGCAACAGCAGGCGCTGAATCCACCCCGGGTTCGCTCTCGAGGAAGGCACCCAATGCACTGTCATCAACGGCTTGAGTTGCCATCGGTTCAGCTACTGGCTGGTAGGCTTGTTGAGCCTCATAGGCCTGTTGCGGTTGATACGCGGACTGGGTTTCCATCGGCTCTGCGGCAGCAGGTTGGGCGTTCATCGAAGGCATATCAGGGAGGGAGAAGTCCTTGGCAGGCTCATCCATTTCTCCGTCCAAAGCCATACGACGTCGCAAGAAGAGCACAACTCCAGCCGTGATTACGAGCATAGCAATTCCGCTACCAAGGAGCATTTGTTGGCGTGCTGCGGCGGCTTCTTCCTCGTCTTTGGCTTGTTGTGCTTCGAGGACGGTCTGTTCATTATCGCCCATGCCATCACCGTCGCTATCAAGTGTTTCATTCGCATCTTGCGGGAAGGCATCAGCATTGTCGCCCACGCCATCACCGTCACTGTCTGCCCATTCAGAAGCATCGTTAGGGAATACATCGGCGTTGGTGCCGTTGGGGTGGTCGCCGTAGCCGTCATTGTCAACGTCCACCCATTGTGTGGCGTCGTTGGGGAATGCGTCAGCACTGTTGCCTTGAGGGCTGTCACCGTAGCCATCACCATCTGAATCGGTGGTTTGTGTGGCATCGTTATCGAAGGCGTCTGCATTATCACCCACGCCGTCACCGTCCGTGTCCATCGTTTCGGCGGCGTTATTGGGGAATGCATCGGCATTGTCGCCCACACCGTCTCCGTCCGTATCCATCGTTTCAGAAGCATCCTCGGGGAAGGCGTCAGCGTTGTCGCCTACGCCGTCACCGTCGGTGTCGTTCCATTCGTTAACGTCGTTGGGAAAGACATCGGGGTTGTTGCCCGCAGCATTATCGCCATAGCCATCACCGTCATTGTCGGTGATTTGTGTGGCATCGTCGTCGAATGCATCAGCGTTGTCGCCCGTACCGTCGCCGTCGTTGTCGGCCCATTCTGCTGGGTCGTTGGGGAAGGCGTCAGCGTTGTTACCTGAGGGGTTATCACCGTAACCGTCGCTGTCGGCATCGGTCGTTTGCGTAGCATCGTTGTCGAATGCATCAGCGTTGTCGCCCGTACCGTCGCCGTCGTTGTCAGCCCATTCTGCTGGGTCGTTGGGGAAGGCGTCTGCGTTGTTGCCCGAGGCGTTATCGCCGTAGCCGTCACTGTCGGCATCGGTCGTTTGTGTGGCATCGTTATCAAAGGCGTCTGCGTTGTCGCCTACTCCGTCACCGTCGTTGTCATTCCATTCTTCCTCATCGTTGGGGAAGGCGTCTGCGTTGTTGCCTGAGGCGTTGTCGCCGTAGCCGTCCCCGTCAGTATCGGAAGTTTGCGTAGCGTCGTCATCGAATTGGTCAGCATTGTCACCCACGCCGTCCCCGTCGGTGTCAAGCCATTCGTTCGGGTCGTTGGGGAAGGCATCACTTTGGTCGCCGTAACCGTCGCTGTCAGCGTCGTAATCGATGATCTGAACGGTGTTCGTGGATGTCACGGTCGTACCCAAATCAGTACCGTCATTGGGAGTTACGGACATGGTCCAGAGGTCGCCAATCGTAGTACTTGATTGAGGAAGAATCGGTTGGTCATTGTGCTGACTTGCCGTCACGCCGCTGTTCATCCAGCGTATTTCTGAGGCTGTGTCTGGGTCGCCATCCGGGTCATTGAAGTCATAGTTTGCAAACAGGTCAACGTCGTAGTAGGCCTGCGTGATGGCAGGAGCAGGAGCAGGAGCGTCGCTGATGAAGACATTGGTTGCTGTCGGTGCGGTGTTGGTCGGGCCGGGTTCTGGAATAGAGAGTTGTGTGTTGACCCAAGCGTCTCCCTGATTGCCGTTTGCACCGTTGGCAGCCACAGATGCGATGTCAACGGTTACTGCGCCGCTTCCAGAGGAGGGGGCAGTCCAGTCAAAGGCCCAAGAACGGTAGGAATTGGTGGTGTGGGTGACCGACGTACCAGCGCTGTTCACCTTCACTGACATGATGCCAACGCCAGGGGCCGAGAGAGTTCCTTTGTCGACCATGACATTGAAGCCTCCGTTGCTTCCAGCATAACCGCTCACTGAAATTTGAATGTTGTAGGTTTGACCACCGTTGTAGGTGGTCGGGAAGTTTTCATTCAGCGTCGGGGTGCTTGGCTGGCCGGTGTGGCATGTACAACCAGTGGCAGCTTGGCTGTGGATGCCGCTTGAACTGCCTTCAATGGGCGGAATGGCCATGAGCATAAGGGCGCTGAGAAGGAGGGCTGTGATTCGTAGGGCGGTCTTCATAATACGATGGCAGGGCTCAATTGTTATAAAAAAAATGGTATATGGTTCCTACGCTCGAGGCTATGAATGCATACTTCTTCGCCGCGGCGCGATTAAATAGGGGTGTTTGGTCGCATGGATGCCTACGTTCGTATGGAAGGAGTTGAGACAATGCCAAAGCCATGGACTTCAAAGCTAATTATCAAGGCGCTTGGAGTGCAAAAGTGCAACGGTAGTCTCGACGCCGCGACTGAGGACCTGCCCCTCGAAAAGGCCATGGAAGTGGCTCGTGAGAAGGCTGGCCTCGGTCATTTGACCGGTGCTGACCTCAAGGCGCAAACACGAGAGGTTATCGGAACCTGCGTGTCAATGCGCGTGAAGGTCGACGGTCATTGGGCCAATGAAGCCCTCGAGATCATTGCAAAAGGAGAATGGGACGAGCGTTTTAATTGAAGACTCACGAACCGCGGGAGAAGTGCTCGTCACTTCGCAGACCGCAGAGGTGATGCACCATGGAAGAAAAAATCAGTAATGCCATCAAAGCCGCACTTGAGGCGGCCCCAGAGCGAAAATTTGTCGAGTCAGTGGATATTTCATTCACCATTAAGGACGTTGACTTGAAGAACCCAACCAACCGTATCAAGGAAGAAATCCGTCTTCCTTCAGGCCGTGGTCGTGAACTCAAAATCGCTATGTTCGCAGCAGGTGAAGCAGCAACCAAAGCCAAGGCCGCAGGTATTGCAGTCTTCACTCCTCAGGACATCGAAGACTTCGGTGGCAAGAAGGGCCGTGCTAAGAAGGTCGCCAACCAATTTGATTTCTTCCTTTCCGAAGTGCCTCACATGGGGCTGATCGGACGGTACCTCGGTACCGTTTTGGGGCCCCGTGGTAAAATGCCACGTCCCGTCCCACCTACTCTTGACCCAGCCATGCTCGCTGCTGGTTTGGCAAGTACGGTCGTCGTCAAGTCTGGTGACAAGATGACCTTCCACGCCTCCTTCGGTACCGTTGAGCAATCGCATGATGAATTGGTGGCCAACGCCATGGAAGTGTTCAACCGTGTGACCAACAGACTTGAGCGCGGTGTCGGTAACATCCGCTCACTCTTCATCAAGACCTCAATGGGTCCATCACAACGCATCGAGGTGATCAATTGATTCCAAAGGTCGTTTCCTGGAAGAAGGACACCGTCGGTGATTTGCATACCTTGCTGACCAGCGGCGAAACGCTGGCCGTCATCGACATTCACGGCGTTCCTGCCTCTGCCATGTTTGGCATGCGTGCAGAACTTCGCAGCAACATGAAGATTCAAGTCGCTAAGAAGCGCCTGATGAAAATCGCTTGGGAGCGTGCAGGTTACAATCTTGATGATTTGGAACAATTGTACGCAAGTGCCGTTCAACCGGCCCTCATCTCATCTGATTCATTGAACTCTTTTGAGATGTTCACCGAACTCAAGAAGACCGAAGCAGGCCGTGCAGCAAAGCCTGGCGATGTCGCTCCATACCAAATCGTGGTTGAAAAGATGGATACAGGGATGCCTCCCGGTCCAATCGTCGGTGAATTGAACACCGTCGGAATTCCTGCAAAGATCATGGGCGGAAGCGTCCAGATTCAGAAGCGAACTGTGGTCCTTGAAGAAGGCGAAGTCTTTGAAGGCGACCTCGGCATGATGCTTTCCAAGATCGGTATCAATCCCATGGTCACAGGCCTCCGCTTGTGCGGTACCCTTGAGGGTGGCACGCTCTTTGAGCCTTCCACCTTGGACATCGACTACGAACAATTCGAGCAAGACCTCATCGGTATGGCAGCAGGAGCATTCAACTTGGCCTGCAACATTACGTGGTTCACCCCACAAACCATGCCTACACTTCTTGCCAAAGCCAGCGGAGAAGCGCTGGCAGTTGCCTTGGAAGCAGCGGTCGCTACGGCCGAAACGCTCCCACACTTGGTGGCACGAGCTCACGGCAGCGCTCTTGGCGTTGCTGGCATGCTCAGCCCCGATGCACTCGACGACGACCTGGCCGCAATGATTGGCGCTGCTGCATCCGCAGCCGCTTCGGCAGCCACCGTTGACACGAGCGCTTCTGAAGCCCCTGCCGAGGCTGAAGAAGAGGAAGAAGAGGAAGAAGAGGCCGGCTTTGACGGTCTCGGTTCCTTGTTCGGCTGAACAAAAAACAAAACACATTGAGGTGAAAAAATATGGAATACGTATACGCTGCTATGCTACTACACGCTGCTGAAAAAGAGATTGATGAGAAGTCGGTAAAGGCTGTCCTAAAGGGCGCTGGAGTCGACGCTGACGCCGCCCGAGTGAAGGCTCTTGTAGCCTCCCTCGCCGGAGTCGACATCGCTGATGCCATGACCCAAGCCGTTGCTGCACCTGCTGCAGCTGCTGCCCCTGCCGCCGCTGGCGGTGCTGACGCCCCTGCCCCTGTTGAAGAGGAAGAGGAAGAAGAAGAGGAAGCTGGCTTCGACGGTCTAGGCTCTCTCTTTGGTTGAGCAAGGAACGATCGCTGCCGATTCACACACCGGTTCAGGCCGGTTGACGTGTGAGCGCGGCCTGTCCATCGGTCCTTGTCCACGGGAAAACCTCGCCCTTAGAGGCGACGGCCGTGAGCAAGCCGCAATCGCACGCACACAATACCGCCCAAACCCATGAGCGGAAGCAAGGTCACGCAAGGGTTCATCCCTTCCTGCCCTCTCGACGGCTCATGGTGAAGCGGGCTACACTCGACCTCGAGGTCAGTGTGTCAACCATTCAAGCCATCCGGGTCTTTCGCGAACTCGCAGAAGAATCCGGTTGGGAATTGGAACGTCACGAAGGCTCTCGACTGGTTGATCGATTTGCCATCATCATGCCGATGGCTCAGACTGCCAGAACCCTCGGTTTGAAACTCAAAAGCGGACCACTGGCAGGGACTGAACTGACTTGCTGGTCTGAAACTCGGGGCTCTTCAGGAGCCGTCAACATCGCTTCTTGGTTGATTCGTGGTGGGCCAGAACAGCCCGTTGCACAAGCACTCCTCGACCACTGGGTCGCTCGAATGGATCGATGCCCTTGGCGGTGGACCTTTGGGGAACGTTCCAAAGTGGGATATTTGCTTCCAATTTGGCGTCAATCCAGGAAGCGGTTCACACAATTGGGTTTCAATACCAAAAAAGGCTCATGGCCGCACCAACACACAACTCAATGGCCGCCATCAGAGGTTTGAAATTGACTCACCCGATGATGATAGGGTTCGCCATTAGGGGGCGCTCGTCTCATTCCCTCCTACGGGGGGAGTTGATACTATGAATCGTCAACGACATCCTCACTCCGCCAAGTCCATCTTTCTGGCTGTATTGATGGTCACCATGTCACTCTCTGCAGGCATTGTTGAAATCAATCGGGCACCGTGGTTGGAAACAGAAGATGTGGCGGCCTTTGGAGCAGGTTGTCCGTCCATCACCTATTCAGGCTCACCGTTCACCTTCAACCAAGATGTGGCCATTTCCTCCATCACGCCTTCTAATTCAGGCGACAGCGCAACCTGGAGCATTTCTCCTTCGCTGCCTTCTGGATTGAGCATTGACAGTTCAACGGGTGTCATTTCAGGTACACCTACCGTGACCGCCTCGTCAGCCTCCTATGTGATCACTGCCACAAATAGCTGTGGATCGGATACGGCCACCATATCGGTGACCGTCAATGCGCAAGCACCGAGCGGGCTCTCCTATGCGACAGAAAACATGACGCTCGAAAAAGGGACAGCAATGACTCCAAACCTACCTTCAGTTAGCGGTGGAACCGTTACCTCCTGGGAGATCAACCCAACATTACCAAGCGGGTTGACGTGGGGAACGTCGGATGGTAAGATTAGCGGAACACCAACCGTGTTGCAAACGACAGCGACCACCTACACCATCTGGGCTAACAATTCAGGCGGAGAAGCTTCAGCAAATGTCAACATCACCATTAACGATGCAATACCAGTTATGTCGTACTCGACCACGGAAATTACTGAAACGAAGAACGTCGCAATCAGCCCGAGCATTGCTCCAACCACGAGCGGTGGAACCATCACCTCCTGGGAGATTTCACCATCGCCTGGCTCTGCGTTTACCTTCAACGCTGTTACGGGTGCCATAGGCGGAACACCATCCACTCTCTTATCTCGAACTCAATACACGATCTGGGCCAACAATTCGGGCGGCTCAGCAGTTGCTTACCTCAACATAACCGTCAACGATGTTGCACCAAATACAATCGTCTACTCATCGCATGATTTGACGCTCGAGAAGGGTACGACCATGTCGACCACGACACCAGCCATCAGCGGTGGAAGCGTGACAACATGGGAAATCAACCCATCCATCCCAAGCGGAATGGTGTTCAGTGCAAGCACCGGCGCCATCAGTGGAACACCATCAATCCTGCAAACAACAGCTGTGACGTACACCATTTGGGCCAACAACTCGGGCGGTTGGACCTCCACCGAGGTGAACATCACCATCAACGACCAGATTGCCTCCATCACGTACCCGGCAACAGTCGAGATCTCCAACGACCGGACCATGACGACCGTCACGCCAACCAACACCGGTGGAGCTGTTCCTACGTGGGAAATTCATCCATCACTGCCATCAGGCCTCAACTTCGGTAGCGGTAACGGCAGCATCTGGGGCACGCCAACAGGATTGTTGGAGAATGTCACCTATACTGTGTATGCCAACAACAGCGGAGGCTCATCCAGCACCACCTTCACGCTCGGGCTCAACTGGACACTGACGCCAAGCGCCGAGGGTGCCTTCATTACCCGCAACAGTTCCATTGCCAGCGATATTACGTGGGAGTGGGATTACGATCCGCTCGAAGCTCAGAACCTTTCGCTGGTGACTGGAGAATGGAACACCTGTGCTCTCGATAGCAATCAAAACGTGTTTTGTTGGGGACGAAACGGCAACGGTCAAATCGGTAACGGTCAAACTGGAACGGCTGCTTGTGGTACTTCAGGGCACAAGTGCAAGGACATTCCAACAGCAACGAACGATTTGGGCTCGGACGTGATCTCCCTTGCCTTTGGACACCAACATGCATGTGGCTTGCTTGACACTGGTGCCGTGAAGTGTTGGGGGCGAAACAATGCGGGGCAACTCGGAACCAGCGGTGGAGATAAGGATACGCCTCAAACAATCAATCTCGGGTCAGGGCGAACCGCCGCGAGCATCTATGCCGGTGGCCATTACACTTGCGCCATCCTTGACGACGCATCGGTCAAGTGCTGGGGGCAGAATACCGACGGTCAACTCGGTATTGGTTCAACCTCGAACACCAACACACCGACCACCATCAACACCCTCGGTTCTGGTCGTACCGCTGTTTCGCTGGCTACGGCCTTCGGTGCGGTCTGTGCTTTGCTCGATGATGGTTCAGTCAAGTGTTGGGGTGATGATGCATACGGGCAACTGGGTAATGGCGGTACCAACGCGGACTTGAACAGCCCACCCTCATCTCCAATCAATCTCGGAACAGGCCGTACGGCCAAAGCCATCACCGGTGGCGAGTTCCACTTCTGCGCCATCCTCGATGACGATTCCATCAAGTGTTGGGGCCAGGGAACCGATGGGAAATTGGGAACGGGCTTTACCGGTGACAGAACGACGCCCACCTCAACCAGCGGAAGTTTTGCTTCAGGTCGTTATGCGGTCGCCATTGACGCTGGCTACGACCACACCTGTGTTATTCTCGACAATGGCCAACTCACATGCTGGGGTTCTGATTCTGATGGCCAACTGGGTAATGGCGCTACCACGGGCACGAAATCATCGCTTCAATCTTCGACCGTTTCTCTGGGTACTGGACGAACGGCCATTTCGCTTTCTGCAGGTGGAACGCACACCTGTGCGCAACTGGACAACAATCAATTGATGTGCTGGGGCAATCGAGCAGACGGTCAAGTTGGCGACAACGGGAATTTCAACAACCCGTCCGACCGCACGAGCCCTTCCTCTGTTTCCTACAACAACCACGGCGGAAATACCTATCTCAATACGGGCGTGATGCCTTCTTCCGCTGTTACTGGCGCTACATGCGAGATCTCGCCTTCCCTGCCAACCGGTCTCAGTTTAACCGCCGGCACGTGCACCATCACCGGTACGCCAACCGCCACTGCAACCAACGCTACCTACACCGTTTGGGCCAACGTTTCCGGCACATCATACAGCGGTCAAATCTGGCTTGAAGTCGGTTTGAACGGACCAGATATTTCCTATTCGTCTTCCTCCTATACCTACACCAAGGACATAGAAATCACCTCGCTCAATCCTTCGAATGTCGGTGGCGAAGTGACCACCTGGGCCATCAACGCCACCTTGCCTTCCGGCCTCACGTTCGAGACCAGCAACGGTACAATTTGGGGCACACCAGATACAATTACGACCGCAACCACCTACACCATTTGGGCCAACAATTCTGCTGATTCAGATTCCTTAACCATCACGTTTACGGTGAACGCTGCTACTCCGAACTTCTACTACGGCAGTGCGAGCGGTGGAGGCGCACACACGCTTGTTCTCTATCTGGATCAGACCATGAATCCACTCACGCCTACTCATGCCTCCGGAGGTGGAGCGATCACTTCGTGCAGCAGTTCACCATCGCTGCCTTCTGGCCTGTCGTTGAGTTCAACATGTGTCCTTTCAGGAACACCAGATGCAACCGCTACCGGTGCCTTATATACCATCACAGGAACCAATACAGGCGGTAGCGATACAGCGTCGTTGTACATCGAAATCCGCTCCTATGGTGGAACATTGAGCGTGACACCAAGCAACACTGAAGGCAGTGTGAACAGTTCCATCTCTGACATCTCGATGTCCTACACACACCAAATCAGCAACTACGGTTGGACGTCAGGTGTGAGCAACACCTCCTCTGTCCTCAATTCGGGAACTAGGTACGGTATTGACACCGCTATCGCACCAAACGGCGACATTGTAGCTGTCACGCAACTGAGTGTCTCAGGCAATTACATCTTCGACATGCATGTGAAATCCAATGCAACCAACACATGGTCTCGGATTTTCTTGGACAACACCAGCAATTCAGGTTACAACCCCTCTGTTGAGGTTGATGAGAACGGGGCCGTTCATGCGATTTACTTCGCCGGCTCAACCAACCAATTACGGTACGTCACCAATGTAAGCGGTTCGTGGGTTTCCTCCAACATAAGCGCTGCAAAAGGGCTATCAGCGGAATGGTTTGGAAGCGATATGGCCATTGATTCACAAGGAAACATACATTTCATCTTCACTTCATCCAACCAAGGCAGCAACCAGGGCATCCTCTACCATTACACCAACCGAGGAGGGAGTTGGACCAACACCACAATTTCAGATTCATCCTACCAAGATGCACACTATCCGAGCATGGCCCTCAGTGGCAAGGATGCGGTCCACATCGCCTTTTACAACGACGATGGAAGCGATCTCGTCCATGCTACCAACGAGAATGGATCGTGGACAATGGAGAACGTATCCACTTCTGGCAACATCGGTAAGTGGGCATCCATTGCTCTTAATTCAAACGACGATGTTGTCATTGCTTCCAGATATTCCAATCGAATTGACGTGTCCACGCGCACGGGCAGCAGCGGTACGTGGTCCACTGCAAACACTGGAACTGGAAATCGATATCCAACGTACATGGACATGAAAATAGATTCCAACGATGACATCCATATCACCTATCGATGTTCAGGGACTTGGGCTCAGGTTGGCAGCGCAATGGGTGATATTGAACACATCACGAACGAATCAGGCTCATGGGTGGGGTCAAGCCCAATCCGATTCGGTGGCTATCATGCTTCTTTAGAAATTGACAACAACGATGACTTGCACGTCGTTCATTCAGACAGTTTAGGCAACTATCGTCTTGAATACACGACCATCCAAGGAACGGGCAAGGGCCTTTCAGTGGTCCCAGTGTTTTCGGTCTCGCCGAGCCTCCCTAGCGGACTGGTGTTGAACTGGAAGACGGGAACCATATCAGGCACGCCAACAGAAGCCCTTGCCAACACGACGTTCACCGTCACAGTCACCGCCCTTGGTGCCACAACAACCGCCACCTTCACGCTCTACATCACCGGCGCTCCCGGTGCCATCGCTTACAGCGACATTTCAGGGACAAAGGGTACGGCCATCACTCCCGTCACACCGACCATCACCACCAACGGCACGACGGGTAGCGTGACATCATGGGCTATCAACGCATCATTACCTTCAGGCCTCACGTTTGAGACCAGCAACGGAACAATTTGGGGCACACCAACGGTGGTTGTTTCCGGAGCGGTGTTCACAATTTGGGCGAACAACTCGGTTGGTCCGAGTTCGACCACCGTCAACATTACGATCGGCGATGTTGGTGTGACGGCCATCACCTATCCTTCCGAGAACATCACGCTTACCGTCTATCACACCATGACCACGGCGACACCATCGACAACGGGCGGAACAGCGACGACGTGGGGTATCAGCCCAAGTTTGCCTTCCGGCATGTCGTTTGATTCTGCAACCGGGGCCATCTCTGGAACCCCGGAGAATCTTCAGACCACGGCTGTTACATATACCGTTTGGGCCAACAACTCTGGCGGTGATTTCTCCGACCAGATCAACATCACGATCAACGATTACGGGCCAGTTCCTCTCAATTACTTCGGCGAAGACATCACCCTTGATTACAATCAAACCATGACGCCAATCGACGACTTTGAACTCAGGCCTGACCTCATGGCTGCTGGTGAAGACCACAGTTGTGCCATTGAGGACGATGGCACCGTTCGCTGCTGGGGCGAAGGTGCGAACGGACGTCTCGGTTATGGTGGTACGGCGAACAAAAATTCCCCAACGGCTACATCCTCTCTCGGCACTGGCCGAACAGCGGTTGACATCACTGCAGGTGGAGACCACACCTGTGCCGTTCTAGACAACGGCTCCGTGGTGTGCTGGGGCGGCAATACCTTCGGCCAACTGGGTGACGGTACCACCACCTCTCGCACAACGCCGACACAGACGCTTTCACTTGGACGGCCCGCCGTCGCCGTTGAAGCAGGCATGTTCTTCACCTGTGCTTTGCTTGACAATGGTTCGGTTTCATGTTGGGGTAAAAACAACCAAGGGCAGTTGGGTCGAGGTTACACGAACGCCTCAAGCGATCTCTCCCAAAGAACACCAGGACTCACACTTCCAATGCCGGGTGGTCGCCCAGTTATCTCGATGGACATCAGCCATTACATGGTCTGTGGTGTGGTGGACAACGGCAGCATCGCCTGCTGGTCGCAGTATGGAGGTGGACACACGCCATCGCTCAAGACCTTCTTCAATGACGCAAATCCTGCCAAGGATGTAGCAACAGGCCGTTATTCTGCCTGTGGTCTGATGGAAAACGGGAATGTCACGTGCTGGGGAACCGGGTTCCTCGGCACAGGTGGTTCCGGTCAGACCGCCAATCCAGGTGTGATCTGGCCGAATTTGGGTTCAGGTCGAACGGCGATCCATGTTGAACTTGGTCGAAAGCACAACTGTGCTCTGCTTGACAACAACGCCGTGAAGTGTTGGGGTGACGATTCATACGGCCAAATGGCCAACGGAGCATCGACAAGCCAACAAAACACGCCAACGAGCGTATCCTTTGCTTCAGGTGTCGTCGTTCAAGACATCATCGCCGGACAATGGCACACGTGCATAGCAGCACAAACCAACGAGATGTATTGTTGGGGTGATGGCGTTTATGGGAAGTTGGGCGATGGCGCAACCTCTCAGAACAACTTTGCTGGCTCGGCTGCGAAAGTCAACCACTTCTCCGGTTCAAATCCAGTGAAAGCACACGGTGACATCACATCGTGGACGGTTCATCCAGCCCTTCCAACCGGTCTTGCTTTGGGTTCAACCAACGGGACATTGTATGGAACGCCAACCGCATCAACGCCTGCTTTGACCACCTATACCATCTATGCGAACAACTCTGGCGGCTCAAGTGCCACAACCATCCAAATCATGGTGAACGATGAGGCTCCTGACATCTCTTACAATCCAGACTGGTTTGTTCTTACCAACAATACGGCCATGTCGCCAACAGCTACACCAACAAATTCAGGTGGTGCAATTCCGTCAACCGCCATCGATTCAACTGGCAATAGCGGAGCCTACACGTCCATCGCCATTGATTCCTATGGATTCAGGCACATTTCCTACCAAGATACCACCAATTATGACCTCAAGTACGCAACGGATAAGACTGGCTCTTGGGTCACCGTTTCCGTTGACACAATTGGCTTTGTGGGAGATACTACTTCCATCGCCATCGATTCCAACGATGTTGTCCATATTTCCTATGTCGAGAACTATGACGACCTCAAGTACGCCACCTGCTCAAGCGGTTGCACAACTGCAAGCAATTGGGACATTGTCTTCGTTGACACAACAGATTCTATGTCGATGACTTCCATCGCCATCGATTCCAACGATGCATTGCACATTTCCTACCTCGATTATACCAATAAGGACCTCAAATATGCCACCTGTTCAAGCGGTTGCACATCCGCAAGCAATTGGAACAATGTTTCCATTGACACAACAGGTGATAGAGGATGGTATTCTTCCATCGCCATCGATTCCAACGATGCTGTCCACATTTCCTATTACGATTTAAGCGGTAAAAACCTCAAATACGCCACCTGTTCGAGCAGTTGTACAACTGCAAGCAATTGGGACGCTGTTTTGGTTGACACAACAGGCTATGTGGGACTGCTTTCTTCCATCGCCATCGATTCCAACGATGCTGTCCACATTTCCTACTACCATATTGATATGCCTTGGACGAATACCCATGACGACCTCAAGTACGCCACCTGTTCAAGCACCTGCACAACCGCAAGCAATTGGGACATTGTCTATGTTGACACAACAGGTGATGTGGGTAGTTACAGCTCAATCGCCATCGATTCCAACGATGCTGTCCACATTTCCTACCGAGATGGCACCAATGGAGGCCTCAAGTATGCCACCTGTTCAAGCGGTTGTGCAACGGTAAGCAATTGGAACAATGTCTCCGTTGCAAGTGGGTTTGGGGTGGATTACACTTCCATCGCCATCGATTCCAACGATGCTGTCCGCATTTCCTACCGCGATACCACCAATGGAGACCTCAAGTATGTCGTTCTCGATTCTTCTTCGAACATCTATGGCTATTCAGTCAGTCCAACCTTGCCTGCAGGATTGAGTTTGGACATCGC
>Ga0209631_10001417_pt1 | contig 30766 bp, 30 predicted proteins | sample COG_08_FD_184752 | JGI IMG/M metagenome (GOLD analysis project Ga0209631, IMG submission 184752) | Pelagic Microbial community sample from North Sea - COGITO 998_met_08 (SPAdes) (version 2) | ecosystem: Environmental > Aquatic > Marine > Neritic zone/Coastal water | place: Helgoland, sampling... | reverse complement strand
GGCGCTTACGATCACCGAGTTTTTATTGCTACAAGCCTTGGCAATCCGTCCGGGCTTTGTGAAAAGCCGCGATCAATTGATGGACGTGGCCTATGGGGATCAAGTTTATGTCGATGACCGCACGATTGACAGCCATGTAAAACGCCTGCGTAAAAAAATGCGCGTGGCGGATGAAAGCTTTACGGCGATTGAAACGCTTTATGGCATTGGGTATCGCTATAATGACACTTGGTAGGATATGCTGACCGGCGATCGTTCTCACAGCGCAACCGAAACCGCAGAGGCGGAGCGCGAAACGCATCAGTCCGAGGGTATTGGGGCGCGCCACTGGCCTAAGCTGGTTCGCGCGCACCAATCCAAAGAACCCCAGAACCAAAATTGGATCGCAAAGGCATCGGGCGCGCTATCACGGCGCTTGCACAGCTCAAAAGTTTTAATCATTTCGGTAAATATGGTTCTGGTTATAATCTTGCTGCTATTCAACGCAGCAACGCTGTATAAATGGCCGGTATTGATTGAAACACTATATCAAAACGACCCTGACTACACGGCTGACCAGATTTTTCACACGCTTATCCCAAAGCTCGCGCAGATGGATACATGGCGGGATCACAATGCGCAATTAAAGGCTCATACAGATCAAATTTATGCACAGGTAAATGGACAAATAACGCTGTTCAGCATTCGGGGTGAAATCTTGGCGCAAACGTCTCTTCATCCAGATCCTGGGTCGCATAATGACCCTCAAACCCATTACATCTCTCAGCAAAGTTTTGCAGCGATTCAACCTGATGCACAAGCGACCTCGCATTTTGTATCGTTGGAACAACTGCTGTCCGCAGCAATCCATAAAACACTTCAGAACGCATATCGACACGCCGATTTCAACATTCGATCAAACATCGGCAATTTATATTTTTTAGAAACTGGCATTATTAAGCATAAGGATAAAATCCTTGGCGCTTTGGCCATTTTCATTGAAGATTCTGCGCGGCAAAAGATCTATTCTGATTTGCGTGTCCAAAGCGTTGCAGCGGTTGGTTTGGGTATTTTAGCCTCTGTCTTAATCAGCCTATTAATTTTTTATCGGGTCAGCCACCCAATCACTGTGCTGACAAGGCGACTTCAGCAGAAGAGTGCGCAAACAAGCTTGCCTTCGCACCAACTCATACTTGAGAAGGCGCCCACAGCATTGGGGGGCAGCGAAGTGTCGAATTTAACCGCCGTTTTACGTGAAATAAGCCGCAAATATTACCATCAAATAGATATGCAAAACCGATTTACAAGCGACGTGATACATGAGGTCAAAAACCCGCTCACCTCGCTGCGCGCAACTGCAAAAGCGTTAGAATTGGTAAAGGAAGAGACTCAGCGCCAGCAGCTTCTTGGAATAATCCAAGAAGATGTGCTGCGGATGGAACGCTTGCTAAATGACATTGGAGCTGCGGGAAGGCTCGATGGCCAGCTCGAGCAAGAAACCTGTGCCAGTTTTGACATAGGCCAGTTGCTGCGCAACGTTGCGCAAAGATATGATCCGGTAGCAGCAGAAAAAGATATCACGATCGAATTGGAGCTGCCTCAAAAAACAATCATCATAAATGGCTTAGAAAAGCGGCTTGCGCAGGTGTTTGAAAACTTGGCCACCAATGCGATAAGTTTCTGCGACGCCGGTGGTATTATTCGTATCTGGGTAAAATTACAGACTGATACCTGTTTGGCGGTTATCGAGGATACCGGGCCCGGCTTCCCGAAAGGCTCATTGGATAAAATTTTCAATCGCTTCTATTCTGATCGACCTAACAGCGCTTTTGGCGAGCATTCTGGTTTAGGTTTGAGCATTTCAAAACAAGTGGTTGAGGCGCATGGCGGCGTGATTTGGGCAGAAAATATCACATCCAAGCTTTCAACAGGCGAAGAGAGTGATATTTTAGGGGCAAGGCTTTTGGTTGGCCTGCCGCGAATATGTAGTGAAACAACGAATTACATGGGGATAACATGATACTGCATGCAAGCTGCATCGATATCGATGGGCGCGGCATCCTGATTTTGGGAGCATCCGGAAGTGGGAAATCATCCCTCGCTGTTCAGTTGATCGCGCTCGGGGCCTCATTGGTTGCGGATGATAAAACGCTGGTGACACGGGTAGAAAACCACGTGGTCGCGCGGTGCCCGGCCACCATCAAAGGCCTGATCGAAGCGCGCGGAATTGGCTTTTTAAGACCAAAGCTGGTGCAAGAAACGCGGCTTCATTTGGTAATTGATCTGAACCAACACGAAACCTCTCGCCTTCCAGAACAAAAATACCATGATTTATTTAAGGTCAAACTTCCATTAATTTACCCAACACAGATGGACGGATTTGCCTCGGCAGTCTATGTTCTAGCGCAAAGCGGCTTAGCGCAGGATCAAAACCCGTCCGATGTCACCAGCTAACCAAATTACGTTGGTTCTTGTAACCGGTCCGTCGGGCGCGGGACGGTCCTCTGCGATCAACGCTTTGGAAGAGCTTGAATTTGAAACCATCGACAACTTGCCCATTTCGTTAATTGACAAGGTGGCCACTTCTTCAAAAACATCAAAACCCTTGGCGATCGGGCTGGATATCCGAAACCGCGACTTTTCCATCCAAGCCATCATCAACTCGATTGCGCAATTAAAGACGCTGCCCAAAATCAAAGCAACCGTCCTGTTTGTTGATTGTGATCCAAAGACGCTCAATCTGCGATTCTCTGAAACCCGGCGTAAACACCCGTTCGCACCCCAAGAAACCATCCAAGACGGGATCGCGCATGAGATCGAGCTCTTAAACCCCATCAAAGCCAAAGCGGATCTATTAATCGATACATCTGACTTGACGCCACATGAGTTGCGCGCGCAAATCAAACATCATTTTGACGGCGGAAAAAATACCGATTTGGCCGTGATCTTAAAATCATTTTCTTACAAAAAAGGGTTACCTGTCGGCGCTGATATGGTGCTAGATGTGCGGTTTCTAAAAAATCCACATTGGGAACCAGCCTTGCGCGCAGGCGATGGACGCGATCAGACTGTACAAGACTATGTGGTCAGCGATCCATCCTTCACAGATTTTTTCCAAAAAACCCATGCATTGATCCTATTTCTACTTCCTGCTTATAAAAGAGAAGGGAAAACCCAATTCACATTGGCTTTTGGCTGCACGGGAGGGCGACACAGATCCGTAACGCTCGTGGGGTTAATGGCACAGGCTTTGGAAGATTGTGGCTGGAATGTGTTGACGCAGCATATGGAATTGGACGAGTAAGAGCTATATCGAGTAGGGATATGGGCGGCAGAAGGTAAGGGCGGTCAGGTGATTGGGATTGTAATTGTCGCGCATGGTGGTCTTGCAAAAGAGTATTTGGCCGCCGTGGAGCATGTGGTGGGCAAGCAAAAAAGTATTGCCACCATTGGCATCAGCGCCGAATATGACAGGGCCTTCATGGAAGCCGAAATTTGCAACGCCGCCGATCACGTTGATACCGGTGATGGGGTGGTTGTGGTGACCGATATGTTTGGCGGAAGCCCCTGCAATCTGTCGCTGCAAGCCTGTAGACCGCAGGACCGCAAAATCATTTACGGCGCAAACCTACCGATGTTGATCAAGCTTACAAAATCACGGCGGCTCTCCGTGCAAGATGCGGTAGATATCTCTTTGAACGCTGGGCGCAAATATATTGATTGCCATGATGGCTCAGGAACCTGATGCAAGACACATATTCTGAACGCTTTGAAATTATCAATGAAAAGGGCTTACACGCCCGCGCGGCAGCCAAGCTGGTTGAAACCGTTGAGAGATATGACGCTACGGCAGAGATCTTCAAAGATGGTTTACAGGCTTGTGGCAATAGCATTATGGGCCTTTTAATGTTGGCAGCCTCTCGCGGAACCTTTATTGACGTGAACACCAACGGAAACCAAGCCAAGGATCTGTCAGAAGCGATTGGCGTCTTGATAGCCGCCAGATTCGGCGAAGACTTCTAAGGACAGAAAAGGAAATACTGTGGTGGAGCGGATACAACAAACCCCGGGCTTAAGAGATGATCAGCCCCTCTCAACGCCTGTGGATCCGGATATTCCCTATGACAGGCGCAAACTGTCTTATGCCACAACTTTTAAAAATCCGACCCAGCGCAGAACCATCCAAACCATTGAGTTTGTAACCGGCAAGCTGCGCCTGCTGCGCGTCATACGCAAATTTGAGGCCCAAGGCGTTCCGGTCGGCCAGGCCTTTTGGAAACAAGCTTTAGACATCATGAATGTCGAACTGCAAACCCCGCAAAGCCAAATCGCAAAAATCCCCAAAGAGGGTCCGCTGGTTATCACCGCGAATCATCCCCATGGATTGGTCGATGGTATGATTCTTGGAGAATTGATTGGGCGCGTGCGCACGGATTATAAAATATTAACCCGCACCTTGCTAACTGGAATTGCCGAAATTGAAAACTTTATGATTCCTGTTCCCTTTGTGCATGACAGCCAGGCGCTGGAAAAAAACCTTGAAATGCGCAAAAGTGCAATGTCGCATCTGAAAAATGGCGGTGTGGTGGTGCTATTCCCTTCCGGCGTTGTGGCGGCGTCTAAAACGATGTTTGGCCCCGCGATAGAAGCGGAATGGAATCCATTTACCTCGAAAATGATCCAGCGCTCAAACGCGCGCGTTTTACCGATTTTTTTTCCCGGCGCAAACTCACGCATTTATCAAATTGCCAATCAAATTTCTGCCACGCTTCGCCAAGGGTTGCTGCTTCATGAAGTGGTTCATGCGATGAACAAGCCCCAAGCGCCAGTGGTGGGGGATGTGATTGAGCGCGATACGATTAAAAACTGGGCGTCTAATCCGCGCGGCTTTGTAAATTGGCTACGCGCCGAGACGCTTGGGCTTGCCGATAAAAAAAGCTGAGCCGGCGCGGCTATTGTGCTGCGAACTTCACCGCGTTGGCACGGGGGTTGGGCCTCGATAATCGTAAAATCCACGCTGCGTTTTACGCCCAAGCCAACCGGCTTCTACATATTTGGTCATTAACGGACAGGGCCGGTATTTGGTATCGGCCAAGCCTTCATGCAACACATTCATAATCGCCAAACATGTATCCAAACCGATAAAATCGGCCAGTTCGAGAGGGCCCATCGGATGATTGGCCCCCAGACGCATCGATTGATCAATCGATTCAACCGACCCCACCCCTTCGTAAAGCGTGTAAACGGCTTCATTGATCATCGGCATTAAAATCCGATTCACGATAAAAGCGGGAAAATCTTCAGCGCTGGCCGCTGTTTTACCAAGCGTATTAACCACCGTGAGGCAGCTGTCATAGGTCGCCTTATCCGTGGCAATTCCACGAATAAGCTCAACGAGGTCCATCACCGGCACCGGGTTCATGAAATGAAACCCCATAAATTTTTCGGGCCGATCCGTGCGGCTGGCCAAGCGCGTGATTGAGATCGAAGAGGTGTTCGATGTCAAAATGGTATGGGGCTGCAAATGCGGCACAAGCGCCTCAAAGATGCTATGTTTCAGCGCCTCTTTTTCAGTTGCCGCTTCAATCACCAAATCCGCAGCGCCCAAATCGGGCAGGGCCAAGGTGGCAGAAATCCGCGCCATAGCGTCAACTTTCTGATCAGCAGTTATTTTCGCGCCTTTTACCTGACGCGCCAAATTGCGATCAATAACAACGCGCGCATTGTCCAAAGCCGCCTGATTAAGATCCGTTATCGTCACCTGATATCCGGCCAGCGCCAGAACATGCGCAATACCATTGCCCATCTGCCCGGCCCCGATCACTCCAACTTTTTGAATATCCACGCCGCGCGCTCCTTTTAATGCTTGGCAGAGCATAGGCATTCAGAGCAAAGAGGTGCAAGGGCTGGCGGTTTTCTTATCAAAGTTTTCTGAAGGCTTTTCTATAAGCTGCAAAAAGAAAGGGCCAAATGCTTTGCCAACCTTTAAAACGCATTCCTTGCTGCGCCGCGCATTTGAAATGACGCCAAATAATGCGCCAAAAACCAACTTAGACTTTTTGCTTCGCCGCGCATAAAAAAACCTAACCAGCTGGCATGTCGACTTGGGTATAGTCAGATCGCCTTGATCAATCTACAAGTGGCTTACAGCGGCGTGAAACCGTCAGAGGCGCACCCCTGAATAAAAAGCCCGCGCATGCGGGCTTCTTTTTCTGTAAATTTATAGGATGGGTTTACACCAGCTTATCAGTCAGCTCGGGTACTGCTTCAAACAAATCAGCAACCAGTCCAAAATCAGCAACTTGGAAAATAGGCGCTTCTTCATCTTTGTTAATGGCCACGATAATTTTGCTGTCTTTCATTCCGGCCAAATGCTGGATCGCACCGGAAATTCCAACCGCCACATACAGATCGGGCGCAACCACCTTGCCCGTTTGACCCACTTGCCAATCATTCGGAGCATACCCAGAATCAACCGCCGCGCGCGAGGCGCCAACAGCCGCATTCAATTTATCAGCTAGGTTTTCGATCATCGCAAAATCATCTTGGCTGCCAACGCCGCGGCCACCCGACACGACCACGCCCGCAGACGTCAGTTCTGGGCGATCGCTGCTGGCAACCTTATCTTCAATCCATTGTGACAATTCAGGATTGGGCGCAGCTGAAATACTTTCAACCGCTGCGGCACCGTTGCTACCAACTGCGTCAAAATTTGCCGTCCGCACGGATAACACCTTTTTGGAATCGCCGCTTTTCACGCGTTGAATGGCATTGCCTGCATAAATCGGGCGTTCAAACGTATCTGCATCGACCACAGCCGTGATATCGGTGATCACCATCACGTCCAATAGGGCCGCAACACGGGGTAGAATATTTTTAGCGGAATTTGTTGCCGGAGCAACGAAATGAGAATAATCGCCCGCCAATGACACGATAAGATCTGCAATCGGTTCTGCAAGGCCATTTCCATAGGCCGCATCATCCGCGCATAGCACTTTGCCTACCCCATCCAATTGCGCGGCAGCCGAAGCAGCCGCGCCGCAGCCCGCAGACGCGCATAAAACCGTAACATCACCCAAAGCGGTGGCCGCGCTCACCGCTTTTGCAGTGGCGTCTACGGCCAATTCATTGCCATTTACTTCTGCCAAAAGAAGAACTGCCATTATACTGCTCCTGCTTCTTTAAGTTTTTCAACCAGCTCATCGACCGAGCCCACCTTTATCCCGGCCGAACGCGCTTCGGGTTCGCCCGTATTCACAATGCTCAGGCGCGGCGCGACATCCACGCCCAAATCCGCCGCAGTTTTCTGATCCAAAGGCTTTTTCTTAGCCTTCATTATATTGGGCAGCGAGGCATAGCGAGGCTCATTCAACCGCAAATCAACCGTAACAATCGCCGGCATAGTCACTTTAATCGTTTGCAGACCGCCATCGACCTCGCGGGTGACAACCGCAGCATCGCCCTCAACGCTCAATTCAGATGCAAAGGTGGCCTGTGACCACCCCAACAGCGCGGCCAGCATTTGACCCGTTGCGTTCATATCATTGTCAATGGCTTGCTTGCCGCAGAGCACCAAACCAGGCTGCTCTTCATCCACAATCGCTTTGAGTATTTTTGCCACGGCCAAAGGCTCGATATCTTGATGTACGTCTTCGGCGGCAACCACAAGGATTGCACGATCCGCGCCCATCGCCAAGGCGGTGCGCAAGGTTTCTTGTGCTTTTTCAACGCCAACAGACACCGCGATAATCTCATCTGCCTTGCCCGCCTCTTTCAGACGGATTGCTTCCTCAACCGCGATTTCATCAAACGGGTTCATCGACATTTTGACATTGGCCAAATCGACGCCAGACCCATCCGCTTTCACGCGCACTTTCACATTATAATCTATTACGCGTTTGACAGGCACCAATACCTTCATGGGGAGATCTCCTTCGCAATTTACGCTTTCCAGCGTATCACCCATCCAAAATCCCACCCGTGATAATCCTATGGCGCCGAAAACGACAGCGAAAAATCGTCACAGTATGGGTCTAGGACGTCGCGTTTTTACAAAAAAATGCGATTTGACTTATCTATTTGCACCAGGAACCCATAGCACGTCGTCAGCGCCAGCATTATTGGCGACGCGGCCTGCCACGAAAAACCAATCACTCAACCGGTTCAAATACCGCACAGCATCGGGGTTGATCGCTTCCATGGTTGCAAGTTCAACACAAAGGCGCTCTGCACGGCGCGCCACAGTGCGGCACACGTGTAGATGCGCTGACAACACGCTGCCGCCGGGCAAAATAAAGCTGCGTAAAGGCGAAAGTTGGGCATTCAGAACATCAATTTCATTTTCCAGACGCGTCACTTGCGATCCAGCCATGCGCAAGGGTGCGTATTCGGCTTCATGATCGCGTTCCATCTCGGGACGGCACAGATCCGCGCCCAAATCAAACAGATCGTTCTGGATCAAGGAAAGCCATTGCCCCATATCACCATCTGCATGCAACCGGGCAACGCCCACCGTGGCGTTCAACTCATCAACCGTACCATAGGCATTCACGCGCATAGAATGTTTGGCCACACGCGTGCCATTGCCCAGCGCGGTTTCACCATCATCTCCGGTTTTGGTGTAAATTTTGTTTAAAACAACCATCTCAATCTCCTTAACGCGCAAAATAAACGAAGAGCAAAATCAACAGCACCGCGATGAATTGCGCAAAAATACGCAAGCGCATCAACTTATTTGCGTATTTGCGATTGAATTCACCACCCCGACCAAAGCCGCCAATGCCAATCATCAAAATGATTGCCACCGCTGCCATAGCCAAAATAACGATAATAAAAAGGGGATCTTGCGCCATATTCTGTGTTTCCATTCTGCCTCACGTTTTATGTAGGCGTCTTCTTCCAAAAAGCGAAGGCCAATCTCCATGATTATGCGGCACAGCCCTTTAACCGCGGGTCAGCAGGTAATCTAAAGCGCGCTGCGGCAGCAACCGGCGCATCCAACTGGCCATATAGGTGGGGGTGGTCACATAATAGCTGGCTTTTGGCGTCTTAACGCTGAGCGCGCGCAGCAGCGTATCGCTGACCGCACTGGCTGGCAATTCAAACTTATCTGGCCCCGCATCTTCATAAAGACGTTTTACCAAGTGACGTTCATAAAATACCGCGCGGGCTGATCCGCGCCAATCAATCCATTTCTCAAAATGTGGAATTGCGTTTTGACGAATATGACTGGTGATCGGCCCGGGTTGAATTAGCACCACATCAATCGGGCTATCGCGCATTTCAAGCCGCAAAGTATGCGTCAGCCCTTCCAACGCAAATTTGCTGGCCACATATGCCCCCCGCCATGGCAAGGCAACAAAGCCCAGCACTGAAGAACAATTGAGAATGCGCCCAAAACCCTGCGCGCGCATGATTGGAATGACTTGGCGGGTTAAATCGTGATATCCAAAGAGATTGGTTTCAAACAAAGCGGCTAAAGCGGCGCGTGGCAGATCCTCAACCGCGCCTGGGCAGGCAAAAGCGCCATTGTTGAACACTGCATCAAGGCGCCCATCGGTTTTTTCGAGCACTTCTTGCAACCCCGATGCGATGGTGTTCTCCAAACTGTAATCTATCCGTACGCTCTCCAAGCCTTCGGCGCGCAGACGTGCCACATCATCCGCTTTCCGGCAACTGGCAAAAACCCGCCAACCTTCCGCCTGCAGCCGATGCGCCGCATCATAGCCAATGCCGGAAGAACATCCGGTGATGAGAATCGATTTTTGCTGCATCAGCTTTATACCCGTTTTACCCCAATCCCCCTTGCGCATAATTTCCAGAAGGAGGCAATGTTTTATCGGTTTTGACAGCCAACCAAGCAGAAATGAATGTTTAAAGCAGACCGTTTAAAAAATTATGTCGCAGCCGCTTTACCTGCCAGAACGCAGCGGCTATCACATCATCTATGGATGAAATAACCGACGACCCCAATATAGATGGCATCTCCTCTGAACCGCTGCGGCGGGCGATTGGCGATCGGTATTTAACCTATGCGCTCTCCACGATCATGCATCGCGCCCTGCCCGATGCCCGCGATGGCTTGAAGCCTGTGCATCGCCGCATCCTTTATGCGATGCGCGAATTGCGCCTCAGCGCAACTGGCGGGTTTCGTAAATCGGCCAAGATCAGCGGCGATGTGATGGGCAATTATCATCCCCATGGCGATGCTGCGATCTATGATGCGATGGCGCGCTTGGCCCAAGATTTCAATGTGCGTTACACGCTTGTCGATGGGCAGGGAAATTTTGGCAATATTGACGGCGATAACCCTGCGGCCAGCCGCTATACAGAAGCGCGCATGACCGCAGTTGCCGAAGCACTTTTGGAAGGTTTGAACGAAAACGCGGTTGATTTTCGCGAAAATTACGATGGCACTTTGAGCGAGCCTGTAGTGCTGCCCGCCAGCTTTCCCAACCTATTGGCCAATGGCTCAAGCGGCATCGCGGTTGGCATGGCGACCAATATTCCGCCGCACAATATTGTCGAACTTTGCGATGCCTGCTTGCATTTGATCAAAACACCAGACGCCCGAGACGATACGCTTTTGACCTATGTAAAAGGCCCCGATTTCCCCACCGGCGGCGTGATCGTAGAAACCCCTGAATCGATGGCGCAAGCCTATCGTAGCGGCCGCGGTTCGTTTCGGTTGCGGTGCAAATGGCATGTCGAAGATCTTGGGCGCGGGCAATGGCAAATTGTGATAACGGAAATTCCGTTTCAAGTTCAAAAATCCAAGTTAATCGAAAAAATCGCTGAATTAATCCAACTGAAAAAGCTACCGATTTTGGGTGATGTGCGCGATGAAAGCGCAGAAGATATCCGCCTCATCATCGAGCCACGGTCGAAGAACGTCGATCCGGATATGTTGATGGGTATGATGTATCGCAACTCGGATCTGGAAATTCGCTTTGCGATGAACATGAATGTCTTGATCGATGGGCTGACCCCAAAAGTTTGTAGCATGAAAGAGGTGTTGCGGGCCTTTTTGGATCATCGCCAAGAGGTACTTTTGCGCCGTAGCAAATACCGAATCGATAAAATAGATCACCGGTTGGAAGTTTTAAACGGCTTGATCATTGCGTTTTTGAATCTGGATCGGGTGATCGATATTATCCGCTATGATGAGGATCCAAAAGCCGCGCTAATGGCCGAAATCTGGGATCCCTCAAAACCCCGCGCCACGTCTGAGGCCGATTATCGCGGCCCAAATCTTGAACAAACAGGCAGCCTCAGCGATGTTCAAGCAGAAGCTATCCTGAACATGCGCCTTCGTTCGTTACGGCGCTTGGAAGAGGTGCAATTGGTAAATGAGCGCGAGGCGTTGACCCTCGAGCGCGCGGGGTTGCAGGCCCTGCTGGATGATACGGCGCTGCAATGGGCGAAAGTGTCCGAAGAAATCAAAGCCACAAAAAAACAATTCGGCAAAGACTATGCTGGTGGCGCGCGGCGTACGGTGTTTTCAGAAGCACAAGACGTTGAAGATGTGCCGATTGAAGCGATGATCGATCGCGAGCCAATCACCGTTGTCTGCAGCAAAATGGGGTGGATCCGCGCGATGACCGGGCATATCGACCTTGCCCGCGAGCTTAAGTTCAAGGATGGCGATGAAAGCGCTTTTATATTCCACGCCGAAACCACCGATCGGCTATTGGTCTTTGCCAGCAACGGCCGCTTTTACACAATCTCGGCCGCCAATCTGCCCGGAGGGCGAGGCATGGGCGAACCGCTGCGGTTGATGGTAGATTTGCCAAATGACTGCGAAATACTGGATATTTTAATTCATAAACCCGGGCGCCGATTGTTGGTGGCCTCTGATGCGGGGGATGGGTTTATTGTACCAGAGGATGAGATCATCGCCCAAACGCGCAGCGGCAAACAAGTGCTGAACGTACGCGGCGATGTCAAGGCAAAGACCTGCTTGCCGATTGCGGGGGATCACGTTGCGGTTGTGGGTGAAAATCGAAAAGTCTTGGTGTTTTCGATTGAAGAGCTTCCAGAAATGAACCGCGGCAAAGGCGTGCGGCTTCAAAAATATAAAGATGGCGGCCTGTCAGACGTAACCACCTTTGATATGGCCGCAGGGCTCAGCTGGCTAGATCCGGCAGGACGCACGCGCACCGAAACGGATCTGCTGGAATGGACCTCAAAACGGGCCAGCGCGGGCCGCATGGCACCGCGCGGTTTCCCGCGCGATAACCGCTTTACAAAGCCGCCCGCCTCAAACGATTAAGAGTGCGCGGAAATCATTCACATTAGTGCCTGTTGGCCCTGGCGAAAATAATTCACCCAGGGCGTCAAAAGCGCTGAACGCATCATTATTGGCAAGCGAGGCTCTTGGCTGAAGGCCCAGTTTCTGCAGCCGGACCAGCGTATCCGGGCCAACAAAGGCCCCAGCATTGCTTTCAGAGCCATCAATACCATCAGTATCGGCGGCAAAGCCATACACGCCTGCCATCCCATCAAGCTCAATGGCCAAAGCCAAAAGAAACTCAGTATTGCGCCCGCCGCGCCCATTGCCCTTTAACGTGACGGTGGTTTCCCCGCCTGACAACAATAACACAGGTTTGCGAAACGGCCGATCGCGCAGCGCAATTTCACGTGCTATGGCCGCATGCATGCGGGCGATATCAGCCGCCTCGCCCTCAATCGCATCGGACAGGATCATCGCGGGTATTCCCAGCGCCCTTGCGCGCTGCGCCGCGGCTTCCAGCGATAAGCGCGCAGATCCAATCAATCGCGCGCGATGCCCACTAAAAACAGGATCATCGGGCAAAGGGGCCTGCACTGTGGCAATCGCGTCGCGCATGCGCTTTGGTAAATCAAGGCGATAATTATCAATTGCCGCCAATGCCTCTGCGGCCCCGCGATGATCCGGAAGGGTTGGCCCAGAAGCCACTTGCGCCATATCATCGCCCGGAATATCGGATAATACCAAAGACAGAACCGGCGCTGGGTAAGCCGCCGCGGCAAGCCGCCCGCCCTTGATTTTGCTGAATTGTTTGCGCAGCGCGTTCATCGCTGAAATGGGCGCCCCCGAGGCCAATAAAGCTGCGTTTAAACCCTGTTCATCGGCAAGGGTGAACCCCTCGGGCGGGCAAGGCAATAATGAAGATCCTCCGCCGCAAATCAAAGCCACCACCAAATCATCCGGCGTCAAGCCCGCAACCGCATTCAGCAGCGCGGCACTGGCCCGCTCGCCCGCGGCATCCGGCACAGGATGTGCAGCCTCCAAAACCGTGATCGACTGACAGGCGGTTGCGTATCCATATCGGGTCACAATAACGCCGGTGACCGGGGCCTCATAAAGGTCTTCAAAGGCAGCGGCCAATTGCGCAGCGCCTTTTCCAGCCCCCACCACAACCGTCCGGCCTTTCGGCGGGCTTGGCAAATGATCTTTCAGCACAGATTTGGCATCCGCAGCATCCACCGCCACCGCAAACAGCGTTTCAAACAGGATTTTTGGATTTTCTATCATGCTTATTTGCTAGCGCGAAGGCAGCACAGGGTAAAGAAAGAAAGGCAAAATAGATTTCAAGCACAAATCCTGATGCCGATCCGCCTTAGCCTCGCCATGAAAAGACCGATCAAACGGGCTAGGGTTAAAAACTTTTTTGCATCAAAAATTCGCATTTTATGGTTTTGTTGACTCGATTCGGAGCCAGCCGCGGGATTTAAATTTCCAAAATTTCAGTTTTGGACCTAAAATCAGTTATCAACTGGCCCTATCGAAAGCATAAGAAGTAGGCTGAATGAAGCAAAGAGAAAACAGAATCCGCCCAGCGATCGGGCGCAGATAGAACAAGGAGACGTCAGATGGACGGAGCGCTTTACGATAACGATATTTCCCATGTGGTCGAAGCTGACCGCGCCCATGTCTGGCATCACCTTATCCAGCACAAGCCTTTTGAAACCAATGACCCTCGGATTATTGTCGAAGGCAAGGGAATTAAGGTTTGGGATCAAAACGGAAAAGAACATGTTGACGGTGTCTCTGGCGGCGTTTGGACCGTTAACGTCGGCTATGGGCGCGAAAGCATTGCCAACGCGGTGCGCGACCAATTGATTAAGCTTAACTATTTCGCGGGCTCTGCCGGCTCGATCCCCGGGGCGCTGTTCTCGGAAAAACTGATTAGCAAAATGCCGGGTATGAGCCGGGTCTATTATTGTAACTCTGGATCTGAGGCGAATGAAAAAGCCTTTAAAATGGTGCGCCAGATCGCACATAAGCGCTATGGCGGCAAAAAGCATAAGATCCTGTATCGTGACCGTGATTATCACGGCACCACCATTGCAACGCTTTCCGCCGGTGGCCAAGATGAGCGCAACGCCCAATACGGACCCTTTACGCCTGGCTTCGTGCGGGTTCCCCATTGTTTGGAATACCGCGCCCAGTGGGATCTGACAGGCGAAGCCTACGGCAAACGCGCCGCTGACGCGATTGAAGAGGTGATTTTGGCAGAAGGGCCTGAAACCGTTGGCGCCTTGTGCCTTGAGCCAGTGACAGCTGGCGGCGGTGTTATCACCCCTCCGGAAGGTTATTGGGAACGCGTGCAAGAAATATGCACAAAATATGATATTTTGCTGCATATCGATGAAGTTGTCTGCGGCATCGGGCGCACCGGAACCTGGTTCGGGTATCAAAATTATGGCATCAAACCCGATATGGTAACGATGGCAAAAGGCGTGGCCTCAGGATATGCCGCAATTGCCTGCATGGTCACCACCGAAGCCGTTTTTGATATGTTCAAAGACGACGCCAGCGACAAGATGAATTATTTCCGCGATATTTCAACCTTTGGCGGCTGTACCGCCGGCCCAGCTGCGGCGATCGAAAATATGCGGATCATCGAAGATGAAGGGCTTCTCGAAAATACGCTTGCGATGGGCGCGCATATGATCGAAAACTTGAACGCGTTGGCCGAAAAACATCCTGTGATCGGCGATGTGCGCGGGAAAGGGTTGTTCTGCGGCGCCGAACTGGTGGCCGACCGCGCCACCAAAGAACCCGCTGATGAGAAGAAAGTACAGGCTGTTGTGGCCGATTGTATGGCGCAAGGCGTGATCATCGGCGCCACCAACCGGTCATTGCCAGGCTTTAACAACTCGCTATGTTTCAGCCCTGCGCTCATCGCCACAAAAGACGATATCAACCACATCACCGAGGCGGTTGATCAAGCGCTGGGGCGCGTTTTCGCAAGCTAAGCCAGCCCTATAAAAGCCATTCTCTTACCCCATGTAAGGGGTAAGAGAAGCCCGCCATTGGGCCGCATTTAGGCCAACTAAAAGGCCCGCCCCATGCCTTTTATGCGCAGTATGAACGGTCGGGATTCTGCGTTTACCTTTTTGGAAAAAACAGGCTAAACTGGACTTATGTCCATCCCAATAGAAACTTTCTTTTTAGATCCAGACGCCGAGGGCACGCTGCAGGGCCGCATTCAACAAATGATCGCGGAAGGCATTTTATCGGGGCGATTTCAGAAAAATGAAAAATTGCCATCAACGCGGCGCCTTGCGACGCATTTGGGCATTAGCCGCATTACCGTTACATTGGCCTATACCGAATTACTGGCCAATGAATACCTGACCTCGAAAGGGCGCTCAGGATATTATGTGTCCCCCGAAGCGCCCGAACCCCCCCAGTTTAAGCCACTGCCTAAATCGGAAGAAAAGGTGGATTGGACACGCGCCATCGCCAAGCATTATTCAGAAACATCCACCTTTGAAAAACCCGAAGATTGGGCCCGCTATAAATTTCCCTTCATTTATGGGCAAACCGATCCCTCGCTTTTTGATCACGCAAACTGGCGCGCATGCGCGATGAAAGCGCTTGGCGCGAAAGACTTCCCATCTTTAACCGCCGATTACTTTGATCGCGATGATCCCGAGCTTATTGAATTTATCGCCCGGCAAACCTTACCCCGACGCGGGATCATCGCAGCTCCGGATGAGATTTTGGTTACATTGGGTGCGCAAAATGCCTTGTGGCTGTCAACGCAAGTGTTGCTCAACCAGCGCCGCAAAGCCGTGATCGAAAACCCTTGTTATCCGGCCTTGCGCGATATTCTGTACCAGTCGCGCTGCCATATTGCCGCGGTGGATGTGGATGATTATGGCCTGCCCCCGCATCGGATCCCAAATGACAGCTCGGTTATCTTCACAACCCCAAGCCATCAATGTCCAACAACGGCCACCATGCCATTGCAGCGCCGCAAAGCCCTATTGTCCAAAGCGCAAGCCTTAGATGCTTTAATCATCGAGGATGATTACGAATTCGAAATGTCGTTTTTGACGCCGCCATCTCCAGCCTTGAAATCATTGGATGAAGATGGCCGCGTGATTTACGTTGGATCCTTTTCCAAATCGCTCTTTCCTGGGCTACGGCTTGGATATTTGGTCGGATCTGCGGCTTTTATCCGCGAAGCGCGGGCGCTGCGTGCCAGCGTTCTGCGCCACCCCCCGGGCCATATTCAAAGAACCGCTGCCTATTTTCTGCGCCTTGGCCATTATGATGCGCTGATCAAACGCATGGGAAAAACATATTTACAGCGCAGCAAAGTGATGGAGCAAGCAATCGCAGACCATGGCCTTGAAATTGCCGGTAAAGGGATGCATGGCGGCTCTTCTTTCTGGATGCGCGCGCCAAATGGATGTGACACCACTGAATTGGCCACTAAGCTCAGAGAGCAAAGCGTGTTGATCGAACCAGGGCAAGCTTTTTTTAACGACAGCACGCCGCCCAAAAACTATTATCGTTTGGCGTTTTCCTCAATTCCCGCGGATAAAATTAACGCGGGTATCGCAGGAATAGCGGCGATCCTGCGCTAATCTGGACCTATTTTGCACATTAAACTGGCCCTAACAGTCGCAACGGCGCCTTTGTAAACAGGCCATGTAAATTATGGCTATGATGCCCGATTCCAAATCGTTCCCTCAGGAGACCCAGCAAGATGAAAATGACAACCGAAGAAGCCTTTGTAAAAACCCTACAAATGCATGGCATAGAGCACGCATTTGGTATTATCGGCTCGGCCTTCATGCCCATTTCGGATATTTTCCCGCAAGCAGGTATCTCTTTCTGGGATTGTGCTCATGAAGGTTCGGGCGGCATGATGGCCGATGGCTATACCCGCGCCTCTGGCAAAATGTCGATGATGATCGCGCAAAATGGCCCCGGTATTACAAATTTTGTAACCGCCGTAAAAACCGCTTATTGGAACCACACACCTTTGCTTTTGGTAACGCCGCAAGCCGCCAATAAAACCATTGGGCAAGGTGGGTTTCAGGAAGTGGAGCAGATGGCCCTGTTTGAAGATATGGTGGCCTATCAAGAAGAAGTACGCGATGCCAGCCGCGTAGCAGAAGTTCTAAACCGGGTGATATTGAACGCCAAGCGCGCTTCGGCCCCGGCGCAAATCAATATGCCGCGCGATTTCTGGACTCAAGTGATCGATATTGACCTACCCGAAATCGTAAGCTTCGAGCGGCCCAATGGCGGCAGCGATGCCATCGCGCAGGCAGCAGCGCTTCTGGATTCAGCCGCGTTTCCAGTGATTTTAAACGGTGCCGGGGTGATTTTGGCAGATGGGATTGAAGCAAGCAAGAAGCTTGCCGAGCGCCTCGATGCACCCGTTTGCGTGGGCTATCAGCATAATGACGCCTTCCCCGGCTCGCACCCTCTTTTCGCAGGCCCGCTGGGATATAACGGATCAAAAGCCGGGATGGAGCTGATTTCAAAGGCGGATGTTGTTTTATGCCTTGGCACCCGCTTGAATCCGTTTTCCACACTGCCGGGATATGGCATCGATTACTGGCCAAAAGATGCAAAAATCATTCAGGTTGATATCAATGCGGACCGTATTGGATTGACGAAAAAGGTCAGCGTCGGAATTATCGGCGATGCGAAGAAAGTTGCCGAAGGCATTTTTGAACAACTCTCGGGATCGGCCGGCGATGCCGGGCGCAGCGAACGCAAAGCCGCCATTGCCCAAACCAAATCTGCTTGGGCGCAACAACTTTCGAGCATGGATCACGAAGAAGATGATCCCGGCACCACATGGAACCAGCGTGCGCGCTCTGCCAAGCCCGATTGGATGAGCCCCCGCATGGCCTGGCGTGCGATCCAAAGCGCTCTGCCCAAAGATGCGGTGATCAGCTCTGATATCGGCAATAATTGCGCGATCGGAAACGCCTATCCCAGCTTTGAAGAAAGCCGTAAATATCTTGCGCCAGGCTTGTTTGGCCCCTGCGGCTACGGGCTTCCCTCAATCGTTGGTGCCAAAATTGGATGTCCGGATGTGCCCGTTATTGGGTTCTCGGGCGATGGGGCGTTTGGCATTGCAGTGACCGAGCTAACCGCAATTGGCCGGGGGGAATGGCCCGCCGTCACGATGATCGTTTTCCGGAATTATCAATGGGGCGCAGAAAAGCGTAACTCAACTCTGTGGTACGAAGATAACTTCGTGGGAACCGAGCTTGATACGCAAGTATCTTATGCCGGCATCGCGCAAGCATGCGGTCTGCAAGGCGTTCAAGCCCACACGATGGATGATTTGCGCGATGCATTAAACAAAGCGGTTGAGGATCAAATGAAACATGGCAAAACCACCCTGATTGAGGCCATGATCAACCAAGAACTGGGCGAACCGTTCCGCCGCGATGCGATGAAGAAACCGGTTGCGGTTGCGGGCATTAGCGCCTCGGATATGCGACCACAAACCGTCTAAACCAAAGGAAACGCCCCCAGCGGGGCGTCTCAGGCCTTTGTGATAAAATTTCCGCCGGTGGGCTGTTTTGGGCATGCACCAAAATCCACCGGCGGAGACCAATTTTATTGAGAGGAAGCAGATCATGCCGAAAGCCAAAGACACCGCTTTGATATTGGTTTTAAACGCGGGATCCTCTTCCATTAAATTTGCCGTTTTTGATATCGAACTCCGGCAAGAAATTGGTGGCATTGTTGAAGGGATCGGCGGAGCCTCAACGATCAAGATCGCCGATCAATCGCGCGCGATACCCTTCATCGATCACAAATCGGCGCTCAGCGGTATCTTATCCGCATTGGCAGAAAATCATTACGGCTTAGAGCGATTTTCGGCGGCAGCGCACCGGGTGGTTCACGGCGGGCGCAAGCTAACCGCTCCGGTGCGCCTTACCCCAGATATCCGCGTTGAAATTGGTAATTGCACGCCTCTTGCACCTTTGCACAACCCGCATAATCTGGCCGCCATTAACACCTTGGCCGAACTGGCGCCCGACCTGCCCCAATATGCCAGCTTTGACACCTCGTTCCACGCAAGCAACCCAGAAGTTGCCACGCGCTATGCGATTCCCCGGATGATCGAAACCAAAGGCATCCGGCGCTACGGGTTTCACGGGTTGTCCTTTTCCTCATTGGTGCGTCAGTTGCCGCATATATCAGGAGAAAAGCTTCCCTCGCGTTTACTAGCCTTTCATTTGGGAAATGGTGCCAGCCTCTGCGCGATTAGAAACGGCCAATCTGTTGCCACCACGATGGGATATTCACCGCTCGATGGCTTGACCATGGGCACCCGCTCAGGCGGGATCGATGCAAATGCGGTTTTGCGCCTGGTGGAAGATAATGGCCTTGATCGAACCAAAGCGATCCTAAACCATGAAAGCGGCTTGCTTGGATTGTCGGGCGGTAAATCAGATATGCGCAATTTGATGCTGGATCCAAGCGCTGACAGTGCCTTTGCCATCGAACATTTCTGCTATTGGTCTTTGCGCCATGCCGGATCCTTAATCGCAGCCATGGAAGGGCTTGATGCGATTGCTTTCACCGGCGGGATTGGTGAAAACGCTCTTGGGGTCCGCGCGCGGATTTTGCGGGGTTTGGAATGGGCTGGCGTGCGGATGAACCCAGATGCAAATCATGGTCACAAGCCGCGCTTGCAGGCGGAAAGTTCAAAAGTATCAATATGGGTTGTACCCGCCAAAGAAGAAGAAACTATCGCCGCAGATGCACTGGCGCTGATTCAGGCGCAATAGATGTTTTACCCCAGTGCCACAGTCACCGCCGTTGCTGCTACAATATCCGACACGCTGGCCCCGCGACTAAGATCACAAACCGGTTTTGAAAACCCTTGTAACATTGGCCCGATCGCCTGTGCGCCGGCCAGTTCTTGGGCCAATTTATATGCAATATTGCCGGCATTAAGATCGGGAAAAATCAATACATTGGCCTGCCCTTGGCCCAATGATTTTTTCGCTGCAATCGCGGGGTTTAGCGCCGCATCAGCTTGGATTGGACCCAAAAAACCCGTTTCTTGGGCGGCAGCGGCGACCAAATCAACGCTTTCTCCGCTGCCCGACGCCCCCGTTGAAAAGGAGAGCAACGCCATATCAACGCGGTCCAGCAAGGCCTTAGCAGATTGTTCAGACGCACGCGCAATATCCGCCAATTGTCCCGCATCAGGGGCTAGGTTCAGCGCGCAATCGGCAAAAATCATATCGCGGCCATCAGGGAAAAGCATCAGAAAGAATGAAGAAGGCGTGCGCACGCCAGGGCGCAGCCCGATCACAATGCTGGCCGCTTCAATCACCCGTTTTGTTGGACTGTCAGCGCCAGCCACCATCGCATCCGCCGCCCCCGAGGCCACCATCGCGGCAGCTCTAAACAAAGGCTTGGCCAACATTCGCCTAGCAATCGCTTCTTTCAGCCCGCGGCGTTCAACCAAACCAGAGACCATCGCATCGCTCACAGGGCTTAGTGGAACCGGATCCGCCAGCCCCTTTGTGCGCAGCTGTTGCGCCGCTTCGGCAATCCGCGGATCTTCTATTTCCGGCAACACCACCCGCGCGGCACGCGCTTTCGCGCGGTCAAATATATTTTCAAGAACCGACATGATGACCTCCATCTGTCGAGCAAGGAGCCTAAAATGAGCACAGACGTCAAGATCAACCGTGGTCTAAAAAGTATTTATTTTGAAAGATCTGGCGTAAGCCATATTGACGGCGCCAAGGGCGAGCTCAGTTACCGCGGCTATTCGATCCATGATTTGGCCACCAAATCTACCTTTGAAGAGGTCAGCTATCTTTTGATCTATGGGGAATTGCCGACACCGCCCCAACTGGCAGAGTTTGATCACAAATTGAAAGCGGCGCGCCAATTGCCCCCGGCAGTGTATGAGATCATCAAAGCAGCCAGCGCCGGGCACCCGATGGATGTGTTGCGCACCGCCGTATCAAGCTTGGCCGCGTTAGAGCCCGACAGCCAAAAAGTCAGCGAAGAAGATTTTATCGAAAATGGTATCCGCCTGACCTCACAAGTGCCAATGATCATCGCTGCGCATGAAAATATCCGCAAAGGGCGCCAACCTATTGCGGCGGATCCAACCCTGAGCCACGCCGCCAATTGGTTATGGATGTTGAAGGGGGAAGTGCCGTCTGAAGATGCGGCGAGATTGGCAGATGTCGATTTTATCCTTCATGCTGAGCATGGCAGCAATGCCAGCAGCTTCGCCGCCCGCGTCACGATCGGAACCGAAGCCAATTTGCATGGCGCCATCGTCACTGCGCTGTCCACGCTGGCGGGGCCGGCGCATGGCGGCGCGGCAGAAGATGTGATGAAAATGGTGCAGGAAATCGGTACACCCGAAAATGCGGCCGCATATGTTAAAGAGAAACGCAGCAAACGTGAGCCGGTGACCGGATTTGGCCACCGCGTTTATCGCGCCGAGGATCCGCGCGCGCGTCACATGCGCGAAGGTGTGCGTAAATTGGGCGAAGAAATGGGCGCACCGGAATGGTATGAAATATTGCAGGGCGTGGTTGGCGCGATGAAACCCTATGCGCGCCATGGGCTAAACGTGAATGTCGATTTCTATTCAGGCGTGATTTACCAGCTGCACGGTATTCCAATGGATCTTTACGTTCCAATTTTTGCCATTGGCCGCATGCCAGGATGGATAATCCAATGCGTTGAACAATTGCAGGGAAACATTTTAATACGGCCGCTGACCTTGTATAACGGCCCAGAAATGCGCAACTATGTGAGCCTTGATGATCGATAGAGCTGCATCATATCAACGTGGTGAGAGGCTTTGTAGCTTCGCAGGGTCAGACGCTTAAATGTTTGAAACCTTAAGCAGCGCGCTGGCTCTTACAATGGCAGATATAATCGCGCTGGCGCTAATTTGTTTTGCCGCGGGACTGGTGCGCGGCTTCTCTGGCTTTGCGCTTTCGGCTGTGGCCATGGCCTCTGCGGCCAGCTTTATTCCACCTGTCGAATTAATTCCTTTATGTTGGTGGCTGGAAATCGCAGCAAGCGCGCTTTTAATTCGAGGCAATTGGCAAAATGCCCAGAAAAAAACTGTTTTACGGCTTTCGATTGGCACTTTGATTGGGCTGCCTTTGGGCCTGCTTCTCACCACGAATGTGCCTGTAGCACTGTCGCAGAATATCGCCTTGCTGCTGATCATGGTGCTTGCGACGCTGCTGCTGATTGGTCTGCGCCTTGAAGTGTTGCACAAACCCCTTGGAACGGTTTTTGCCGGAATCGGCGCTGGCTTGGGCACGGGATTGGCCAGCGTGGGGGGCATGGTGGTCGCAATTTTCATGCTGTCTTTTCAAGGCTCGGCCACAACCATGCGCGCAACGGTCATCTTATTTTTGCTACTCAGCAGCGGCCTCAGCGTGGCAAATTATTTTTTATTTGATGTCATGACCCAAATCGCCGTGTTTCGCGGTATATTTTTTATTATTCCGGCAATAATCGGGGTGCATCTTGGAACGAAACTCTTTATCCCAAAGTGGGAACATTTTTACCGACCCTTTTGTTTGACCCTGCTGATCATCTTGTCAGGCACGGGATTGGTAAGACTCATCGCGTAAAATCAGGAAAGCGTCACATGAAAGACCAACCATATCTGGACACATCGCCAAAAGTCTCAGACGAAATACGGAAAACCACCTGTTACATGTGCGCGTGCCGCTGCGGCATCAACGTTCATATGAAAGAGGGGAAAGTTGCCTATATCGAGGGCAATCGTGACCACCCTGTGAACAAAGGCGTTTTATGCGCCAAAGGCAGCGCCGGCATTATGCAGGTGAATGCCCCATCTCGCTTAAACGCGCCGCTCAAACGCGTTGGGCCCCGCGGTTCTGGCCAGTTTGAGGAAATCAGCTGGGATGAGGCGCTCGACATAGCGGCGGGCTGGCTCAAGCCAATCCGCGACGAAAATCCTGAAAAGTTGGCCTTTTTTACGGGCCGTGATCAATCGCAAAGCTTTACCAGCTTCTGGGCTCAAAATTTTGGCACCCCGAATTATGCAGCGCATGGCGGCTTTTGCAGCGTCAATATGGCGGCGGCAGGCATCTACACAATGGGCGGTGCATTTTGGGAGTTTGGTCAACCAGATTGGGACCATACCAAATTGTTTATGCTCTTTGGCGTGGCCGAAGATCATGACAGCAATCCAATCAAAATGGGCCTTGGCAAGTTAAAAGAACGCGGCGCCAAGGTGATTGGCGTTAATCCCATCCGCACTGGCTATAACGCTGTTGCCGATGAATGGGTGGGCATTACCCCGGGCACGGATGGGTTGTTCATCCTTTCGTTGATCCATGAACTGTTAAAAGCGGGCAGAATTGATCTGCATTATCTGTCACAATATACAAATGCGCCGGTTTTGCTGGATGCGGAAACCGGGCTTTTGATGCGCGATGAAAATGGCAAAGAACTGGTCATTGATCGCAGCACAAAAAAACCCACCCCCTTCGATCAAAAAGGCGTAAAACCCGATTTGAACGGCAGCCGCCGTATTGGCGGCACGACGCATCGTACGGTTTTTCACGCAATGATCGAACGCTATCTTGACCCGCAATATGCCCCCGAAGCTGTGGCCAAAGACGTGGGTATCCCAGCTGGTAAAATTCGTGCTATCGCGAATGAGCTGGCGCGGGTGGCCTTTGACGAAGCCATTGAGCTGGATCAAGAATGGACCGATTTTCGCGGTGAAACCCATACAAAAATGACCGGGCGGCCCGTCAGCTTCCACGCGATGCGCGGGATTTCGGCACATTCGAACGGGTTTCAAACATGCCGTGCGCTGCATATTTTGCAGATCATTTTGGGCAGCGTCGAAGCCCCGGGCGGCTTTCGCTTTAAACCCCCCTATCCAAAGCCGGCAACAATCCATCCAAAGCCGCATTGCAAAACCACTCCGGGTGCACCGCTTGACGGTCCGCATCTGGGTTTTGTGCATGGGCCAGAAGATCTTTGCTTGAAAGAAGATGGCAGCCCGGCGCGGATTGATAAGGCTTTCACCTGGGAAAACCCAATGTCGGCGCATGGTTTGATGCATATGGTGATTTCAAACGCGCATGCCGGAGATCCCTATAAGATCGACACATTGTTTATGTATATGGCAAATATGTCGTGGAATAGCTCGATGAACACCCGTGGCGTGATCGATATGCTTACCGATCAAGATGAAAACGGCGAGTATGTGATCCCTAGGATCATTTATTCGGATGCGTATTCTTCTGAAATGGTTGCCTATGCCGATCTGATCCTGCCCGATGCAACTTATCTAGAGCGCCATGATTGCATCAGCCTGCTTGACCGCCCGATTTGTGAGGCCGACGGATTGGCGGATGCAATCCGCTGGCCGGTGATCGAGCCCGACCGCGATGTGCGCGGCTTCCAATCCGTGCTCTGCGAGCTTGGCGCAAAACTGGATCTACCAGGCTTTGTGAATGAGGATGGCACCCAGAAATACGCCGATTATGGAGATTACATCGTATCGCATGAGCGCAAACCGGGCATTGGCCCATTGGCAGGCTTTCGCGGCGATGGCAGCGATTCCGGGCGCGGTGCGCCAAATCCCAAACAGCTTGAGCGCTATATCGAAAATGGTGGCTTTTTCGTTGAGCATGTTCCCGAAGGTGCCAATTACTATAAGCCTTGGAACAGCGCCTATCAGGATTGGGCCGTGAAAATGGGCATTATTGACAGCCCACAACCCTATTTATTTCAACTCTATGTCGAGCCAATGCGTAAATTCCAACGCGCGGCAGAAGGCCATGGCGACAGACAACCGCCAGAGCATCTGCGCGATCGGATCAAAGAAACGCTGGACCCCCTACCAATTTGGTACGCGCCCGCAGAGGATTCGCATATCGACCTGAAAGAATATCCGATCCATGCCTTAACCCAGCGCCCAATGGCGATGTATCATAGCTGGGGCACGCAAAATGCCTGGTTAAGGCAGATCCATGGGATGAACCCGCTATATTTGCCGAGCAAATTGATGCAAGAAAATAACTTGATTGATGGCGAATGGGCAAAAGTAAGCTCAGTCCATGGCAGTATTACTGTCCCGGTGATGGAAATGGCCGCGTTAAACGAAAATACCGTCTGGACATGGAACGCGATTGGCAAGCGCAAAGGGGCCTGGGCTCTGGACGAACAAGCCCCCGAAGCAACCAAAGGGTTTTTGCTCAACCATCTGATCCACGAGCTACTACCCCCCAAGGGCGATGGTTTGCGGTGGGCCAATTCAGACCCGATCACGGGGCAAGCCGCGTGGTTCGATTTGCGCGTGAAAATTGAAAAAGCACCGCCGCCAAGCGAAAGCCAACCGGCTTTACCCACACTGAACTCTCCTGTTCAGCAAGGACCGAAAAATCTAGAATGGAAGGTGGGAGAATGACAACCTTACCCACGCAAACCAACCGCAAGCTGGGGCTTGTGATTGATCTTGATACATGTGTTGGCTGCCATGCCTGCGTGATCAGCTGCAAAGGCTGGAACACTGAAAATTATGGCGCCCCGCTCAGCGATCAAGATGCCTATGGCGGCAATCCAAGCGGTACCTTTTTGAACCGCGTACACAGCTATGAAATGCAACCCGAACAGGGCGGCGCGGCGCAATTGGTACATTTTCCAAAATCCTGCCTGCATTGCGAAGACGCCCCATGCGTTACAGTCTGCCCGACAGGCGCCAGCTACAAGCGCGTTGAAGACGGCATTGTCTTGGTGAATGAAAGTGATTGTATCGGCTGTGGCCTATGCGCCTGGGCCTGCCCCTATGGCGCGCGCGAATTGGATGCGGCCGCCGGCGTCATGAAGAAATGTACGCTCTGCGTGGATCGGATTTATAATGAAAACCTACCCGAAGAAGATCGCGAACCCGCTTGCGTGCGCACCTGCCCTGCAGGCGCCCGCCATTTTGGTGATTTCGACGATCCTGACAGCAATGTAAGCCAGCTGAGCGCAGCGCGCGGCGGTATGGATTTAATGCCCGAACAAGGGACAAAGCCGGTGAATAAATATCTGCCACCGCGGCCAAAAGATACAATGGATGAAATTGATATTTTGGCCCCGTTCTTAGAGCCCGTGGCCGAAGAGACCACGGGCTTTATGGCTTGGCTCGATAAAACTTTGGAGAAAATCTGATGCATCCAGCGCCTTCCGTTATTATTTTCACTTCGCTGACGGGCCTTGGCTTTGGGCTTTTGGTCTTTTTAGGGCTTGGCCTGCCCGATACTTCTGGAGTGGTGGCCTTTGTCTTCTTTGCAATCGCTTATCTGCTGGCCATTGGCGGTTTGATTTCCTCGACGTTCCATTTGGGGCGCCCCGAACGCGCAATTAAAGCCTTTTCGCAATGGCGCAGCAGCTGGTTGAGCCGCGAAGCGTGGCTGGCAGTGGCATCTTTGCTCGTGATGGCGATTTACGGCGCAGGTTTGGTGTTTCTTGATACGCGCTGGGGCGTATTGGGCGTGATCGGTTCGGCCCTATCCTTGGCCACTGTGTTTTCAACAGCGATGATTTATGCGCAATTAAAAACCGTACCCCGCTGGAACACTGCCCTAACCCCATTGCTGTTTATCACGCTGGCCCTAACCGGAGGGGCAATCCTGTCTGGATCTGTGGATACGGCGCTTTTAATGTTAATTTCTGCCGGCATCGTTCAAATCGTGTATTGGATCAACGGCGATCAAGCTCTGGCCTGCTCTGGCACCAGCATGGCCAGCGCCACGGGATTGGCTGCCATGGGAACAGTCAAAGCCTTTGAACCACCGCATACAGGCACCAATTATCTGCTGAGAGAGTTTGTGCATATCGTGGGCCGCAAACATGCTGCAAAGCTACGCGTCATCGCGCTTATTTTGATGATTGGTACGCCAACTTTATTTTTGTCACTGCCCTTCAACCACTGGCTCGCGCTTGGCGCCGTGGCAACCCATATCGCCGGTGTCTTTACCTCTCGTTGGCTGTTCTTTGCTCAGGCGGAACATGTTGTTGGGTTATATTACGGAAAACGATAGCCGCGGCACGAAAACTCCACATGCAGCGGCGGATCTAGCCGCTGTTGAGACGCCGGCATCTGAGCTGTTTATAGATCGGGCAGCTTGGGCATAAGACTTTGGTTACGGTATAATGTCAGCTCATGGGTGCGGATTGAAAAAGGGTGCCCGACTGCCACAGCGGGTTTAGAAACACGCGCTCCCTCCCCCCCCTCTCAACGGTGCCCAAATGGGATCCACAGGTTGAACAAAATGATCTGCAGTGAATGGTGCATTAAACGCTTGCGGGGGATGTCGGGGCGTGCGGCCACTCTATGACGGCGACTTCATCAAGCCAAGGCCAGCTTCCTGCACCGTTCATAGCGCCAATGGCTTCCGGGGTCTCCGCCGGCATCCTGTCAATTGGACCCCGCAGGCAGCGTTTTGGCGCTGTACAAGCGCGCGATTGTTCAGCGCATAAACGCTGTTAAAGACCAAAAAAAGCCCGAAGGCGCGCTTCGAGCTTTTTCATATCTTGAATTTCAAAGACCTATCAGTGAAGCTTTTGTCCGACTTCCACAATCGACCCATCGATCAATTTATTCGCTTGCGCCGCGCTCATCTGCTCGGCAATCAAGCCACGCGCCGCCGCAATTGCCACGCTGACCGCTTGATCGCGCACTTCCCGCTCGGCCGCAGCCTGCGCAGACATGATCCGATCCTCAGCAGCGGCCAGACGCCGCTCGATTGACGCTTGCAGGTCCGCTTTACCTTGTTCGGCAGCGCTTACAGCTTCTGCCCGGGCTGCCTCTACAATACGGTCGGCTTGTTCTTGAACCTCTTTTTGCTTCCGCTCATATTCTGCCAAAATCCCTTGGGCTTCTTCGCGCAGCAAACGTGCTTGATCCAAATCCGCTTTGATTCCTTCAGCCCGCTGATCCAACATCTTACCAAGCATTGTCGGGACTTTAAGATAGACTAGGACTGCGACAAAAACAATAAACGCCAATAAAACGATGAAGTTCGTATTTTTCAACGAGATAAACGGTCCCGATGCCGCCCAAGCTGGGCTCGACAGAACCGCAAAGAGAAGAGGTGTAATATAACGCATGTTCTTAACCCTTCATCTCTTGCTTCACAGCAGCAGTAACGGCTTTCGTATCGCTCTTGCCGCCCAACGCCACGACCAAATCGGCGGTCGTTGCCGCGGCGACTTCCTTGACGCTGGCAAGGGCGCTGCTACGAATTTCTGCGATCGCCTCTTCACCAGCTTTTGCCTTTTCAGAAATTTGCGCATCGGCCGTTGCAATCGCCGCATCAAGCTCTTCTTTGATTTCGGCTTTGGTTCCCTCAACAATCCGCGCTGCTTCAGAGCGCGCATCATTCAGCGCTTTGTTGTAGGCCTCTTCAGCCGCAACGGCTTTTTCCTTAAGCTCTTCTGCCATATTGACATCATTATTGATCGTACCCTGACGCTCGGCCAACACCCCCGCAATACGCGGCAAAGCAAGGCGCGACAGAATGAAATAAATCGCAACCAGCGTGACAATAAGCCAAAAAATCTGATTACTGAAGGTTGAAAAATCCAGCTGGGGCATGCCAGGGGCAGACGCCTCCGCCGCGGTTGCATTTGTTGTAGATGATGCCATCTCTGTCTCCGTCCTACCGTAAACCAGACGGATGAGCGCTGATTGCGCTCACCCGCTATTCAGGCCACTGCTTGAGATGCCTTAAACGGCAAACATCAACAGCAAAGCAACGAGGAACGAAAAGATGCCCAATGCTTCGGCAAACGCTATACCGATAAACATTGTTGCGGTTTGGCCCGCAGCAGCAGATGGGTTTCTTAACGCACCTGACAAAAAGTTTCCAACCACATGGCCCACGCCTACTGCGGCTCCGCCCATACCTGTACAGGCAAGTCCGGCCCCAATATAAGCACCCATTTGTACGATATCGCCTTCCATGGCTTTCTCCTTCGTGTTTGTTCTAGTTCGTTGTTACAGATTAGTGGTGAGGGTGAAGCGCGTCTTTCAAATAAACGCACGTCAAAATTGCAAACACATAGGCTTGGATAAAGGACACCAAGACTTCAAGTGCATAGATTGCCGTGATGGCTAGCACGGAAAACGGCGCGATCGCGGCTATTCCGGCAAAAGCTGCGAACACTTTGATTACCGCATGACCGGCCATCATATTCCCAGCCAAACGAATAGAGTGGCTTACGGGGCGCACGAAGTACGAAATCACTTCGATCAGGGCCAGAATGGGACGTAGCACCAGGGGTGCTGAGGAAATCCAGAACAATGACAGAAAAGACATGCCATTTTTGACAAAACCCAAAATGGTCACCGCTAAAAACACCGCCATCGCCATCACTGCAGTCACAGCAATGTGGGACGTAGTGGTGAATGACATCGGAAGCAGCCCCAGAAAATTGGCACAGACAATGAACATGAACAAAGTCATTATGTAAGGAAAGTATCCAACCGCATCTTTACCAGCTACGTCTTCCACCATTTTATAGACGAAACCATAGGCTAATTCGCCAATTGACTGACGGCGGCTTGGAACGAGGCCGCGCTGCGACGTCCCAAACACCATAATCGCTAAAACTGCAACAACTGTCAAAGCCATCCAAAGCGTTACATTGGAGATACTGTACCAATAAAGCTCAGATCCTCCGAACAAAGGCTTGACCTCAAATTGATCCATTGGATGGAAAACCAGACCTGAACCTTCGCTTTGCGCTTCACTTGCCACGATCAAACCTCTTTTTCATCTTTGGCCGATTGGCCATTTTCTTCATTTTGAATTTCTTTAGCGGAACGCAACATAATACGTATTCCCGCAATGAAACCCAACATCGTAAACGTCACCAAGAACACGGGTATCGTTCCAAATAGAACATCCAACCCATACCCAATACCAAAACCAATCCCAAGACCGGCCACCAACTCAATCACCATTCGCCATGCAAGTTGCGCGGCTTTGTGATGATCTTCTGCCTTCTCCTCTGGTTTAGCCTCCGATTTTGCCGCTTCTATGCGCGCCGTCAGCGCTTCAAGCGAATTTTTCTCATCGGGGCCAGTCACCTTCGCACTCCAGCACAATTTCCGCTGGTGTAGTCTGGGTGCCGCGCCGAGTCAACCGCCTGATTCAAACCAGAAAATAGTCGCTAAACCTATGATTATTAGTCGTTTTATTTTTAACCCGCACCACCTAGCCAACCTATTTTGAATGGAAAATGCCCAAAACACGAATTTTTGCATATTCAACCATTCGGTTGACGATCCGAACCAGCGACTTTTAAATGGGCGTATGGACCAACAAATTGATTTGATCTTTGCAGCTATGGCAGATGCCACGCGGCGCAACATCCTAACGCTTTTGCTCGAAGATGATATGGCGGTGAGCGATGTCGCCGAACCTTTCGCAATATCTTTGGCGGCCGTGTCCAAACATTTGGCTATTTTAACGCGCGCTGGATTGATCA
>Ga0209631_10001416_pt1 | contig 30768 bp, 27 predicted proteins | sample COG_08_FD_184752 | JGI IMG/M metagenome (GOLD analysis project Ga0209631, IMG submission 184752) | Pelagic Microbial community sample from North Sea - COGITO 998_met_08 (SPAdes) (version 2) | ecosystem: Environmental > Aquatic > Marine > Neritic zone/Coastal water | place: Helgoland, sampling... | reverse complement strand
AAAAAATCTAGTTATTGTTGATACACCTGATGCGACTTTTATTGCTACCCACGAAAAAGCTAAAGAGGTTAAATCTATAGTTGAATTATTGCAAGCTGATAGACGTAACGAAGGTGATATTCATCGTAAGGTTTATCGTCCATGGGGTTGGTATGACTCACTTGAGATGGGTAAGCACTTCCAAGTTAAAAGATTGCACATAAATCCAGGAGCAAAGCTATCACTGCAAAAGCATTCAAAGCGTGCGGAACATTGGGTGGTGATCAACGGTACTGCTACAGCCATTAATGGAGAAAAGGTTCTTACATTGTCGGAAGGTGACTCAACTTATTTACCGATTGGGACAAAACATGGATTGGAAAATAAAACTGATAAGATTTTAGAGATAATCGAGGTACAAAGTGGTTCTTATCTTGGTGAAGATGATATTGTCAGATATGAAGATATTTATGGAAGGCATAAAAAATGAATGTACAATTATTACAGATTAAGTATTTACTCCTTGAAAGCAATAATAAATTTTTACTTAAGCTTAAAAATTATTAATTAAATAATAAAACGAAAGTGAAACAATTAAATACAACTTCTCAAGCCTTTTAAATTACCTTATATGAAAAATCCAAATATTATCCAACATGATGCTAACGTCACACGAGAAAAACGTAACCAGTTGAACGGACATAAGTCAGTAGTAATCTGGTTGACTGGTTTATCCGGATCAGGAAAATCAACGCTTGCTCATTCAGTTGAGGAAGAATTGCATAACCTAAATTGTAGGACCTACGTTCTTGATGGAGATAATATTCGCCAAGGCCTTTCTTCAAACTTAAGCTTTAGTGATGAAGATCGTAAAGAAAATATTAGAAGAATTGGTGAGACTGCAAAGTTAATGATGGAGGCTGGCATAATTGTTTTAACTGCATTTATTAGCCCATTTGAGAAAGATCGTAATCTTGTCAGAAAATCATTATTTGAAGCCGATTTTGTTGAAATATTTTGTAGCGCTAGTCTAGAGGTTTGTGAATCGAGAGATGTTAAGGGGTTCTATAAGCGGGCTCGAAAAGGAGAAATTAAAGGTTATACAGGCATTGACTCACCTTATGAAACACCTACCAATCCTGAATTAATTGTTAATACAGCTAGTGAGTCACTAGAAGAATCTGTTACTAAAGTTATTGATTTTTTAAAATCAAAGGCCATTATTTAATTAATGATTGATCAAATTGATATAAAAGATATTATTTCTATAGCTAAAGATGCTGGTAATGTCATTATGAAGGTATACCACCAAGATTTTAAGGTTGGATATAAGCAAGACAACTCACCTCTAACACTAGCAGATAAAAACGCTAATGATGTAATTGAAAATGGCTTAGATAAACTCTCAGTTAGTTTCCCTATTCTGTCTGAGGAAGGTAAAAAAATTTCTTTCGAAGAAAGAAAGGATTGGGAGTATTTTTGGTTGATAGATCCACTTGATGGCACAAAAGAGTTTGTAAGTAAAAATGGTGAATTTACTGTTAACATAGCACTCATCTGTAAAGACACTCCTGTACTTGGTGTTGTCTATGCTCCAGTGCTAGACACTTGTTATTGGGCGCAGAAAGATAAAGGTGCATTTAAGGATGGCCAAAAGCTGCCTTTAAAAAATGAGGATCATCCCAGTACTTATAAAATAGTTGTAAGCCGTTCACATATGTCAGATAAAACACAAAACTTCATAGACGCTATTGATACTAGCAAAGAGAAAGAATTAATCGAAATGGGCAGTTCATTAAAAATTTGTCTAGTTGCTGAAGGTAGGGCTCATATTTACCCAAGATTGGGCCCGACTATGGAGTGGGATACTGGAGCTGCCCATTCAATTATTATAGAGTCAGGAAAGAATTTACAAAGTTACAAGGATGGTAAATACTCAAAACATGTTTACAATAAAAAAAATTTATTGAATGAGTGGTTTGTGGTGGGTGAAAAGCTATAAATACAAAAATAACTAAAGAGGGAGTGAGCGAATTATAAAAACTAAATTACTAAATAAACTCAAAGATAACTCAGCAACTATAGGAATTATTGGTTTGGGTTATGTTGGACTTCCTCTCATGGTTCGTTATGCTGAAGTTGGATATAAAGTTTTAGGTATTGATATTGATCAAAAAAAAGTTAATGAACTTAATCAAGGGAATAGCTATATAGATCATATACCTTCTAAGCATATTAAACAGTCTGTTGACAAAGGCTTCGAGGCAACAACAGATTTTTCAAGAGTGGCAGAGGCTGATGCTTTGCTTATTTGTGTGCCAACTCCGCTCAATAAACATAGAGAGCCCGATCTAAGTTTTGTAATAAGCACAACGGATTTTATTATCCCTTACCTAAGAAAAGGACATGTTTTATCTTTAGAGAGCACCACTTATCCTGGTACAACTGAAGAAGAGCTTCTTCCTCGAATGGAATCAACCGGATTAAAAGTTGGAGAAGAGGTTTTTCTGATTTATTCTCCAGAAAGAGAAGATCCAGGAAATGAAAATTTTAAAACACAAACAATTCCAAAGGTGTGTGGTGGGCATACAAAGAATTGTATTGATGTAGGTAAGGCTTTATATGAATCAGTGATTGATCGAATAGTACTAGTTAGCTCTACCAAAGCTGCAGAAATGACAAAGTTATTAGAGAATATACATCGAGCGGTGAATATTGGCCTTGTAAATGAAATGAAAATTGTCGCTGATAAGATGGGTATAAACATCTATGAAGTCATAGATGCCGCTGCTACAAAGCCATTTGGTTTTACTCCTTATTATCCTGGCCCAGGCTTAGGTGGACATTGCATACCTATAGATCCATTCTATCTTACTTGGAAGGCTAGAGAATATGGTTTAAATACACATTTTATTGAGCTTGCAGGCGAATTGAATACTTCCATGCCTAATTGGGTAATTGGTAAATTGTCCGAAGCTCTTAATCGAAATTTTAAATCAATAAATGGCAGTAAGGTGCTCGTATTAGGCATTGCATACAAGGCAAATGTTGATGACATGAGAGAGTCACCTTCTGTAGAATTAATGAAGTTATTAGATCAAAAAGGGGCAATTGTGAACTATTCAGACCCGCATGTTTCTGTATTTCCAAAAATGAGAGATTATTACTTTGATTTGAGAAGTGTTGAGCTAACATCTCAAAGCATCAAAGATTATGATTGTGTTCTTATCGCAACAAATCATAAAGCTTTTGATTATGAATTGATTAAGGCTCATGCACAATTGATTGTGGATACACGCGGGGTTTATAAAGAATCATTTGATGAGCTAATACGTGCTTAGGTTTTGAAGTATTTTGAAAAATTGTTTAATCTTAGAGTATTGTTTTGAAACAAGTTTTATTTAAATCAGGCAAGGCATTTGTTGAAAATACGCCTGCCCCTTCAGTTGAACCAGGAACCATACTTGTTCATGTAGAGTACTCATGTATCTCAGCTGGAACTGAGATTAGTGGAGTACGTTCGAGTGGAGAACCAATTTGGAAAAGGGCATTAAAGCATCCCAATGAGGTGAAACAAGTATTATCAATGATATCTGATCAAGGTATTAGACGAATACACCGCATGGTCAAGGGAAAGCTTACTTCAGGATCTGCTTTAGGATATTCAGCTGCAGGAACGGTAATTGCTGTTGGTGAAGGCGTAAGTGATCTTGTGGAAGGTGATAAGGTTGCATGTGCAGGAGCTCAGTGTGCACATCATGCAGAAGTAATAAGAGTACCTAGAAATTTAGTCGCTCGATTACCTAAGGGTTTGTCAACGAAATTAGGGAGTACTGTAACACTTGGGAGTATTGCACTTCATGGTGTTCGACGATGTGAACCTACCTTAGGGGAATCGATAGTTGTTGTTGGATTAGGGATCTTGGGTCAATTAACCATTCAATATCTTCAAGCAAACGGTTGTCAAGTTATAGGTTTAGATTTAGATCGTAAACGAATAGAGTTAGCAAAAAAACAGGGAGTTATGGCTGCATTTCATCCTGATGATGAAAATGAGATCGATCATATATACAGATTAACCGATGGCTATGGAGCAGATGCAGTAATTGTAACAGCTGGTGATTCATCCAATAAAATAATGTCTCAAGCATTCAAGATGTGTCGAAAAAAAGGACGTGTTGTATTGGTTGGCGATGCAGGTCTAGGTTTAAATCGTGCAGATATTTTCAAAAAAGAACTCGAGTTTCGCATATCAACATCATATGGTCCAGGAAGATATGATCCAACTTATGAAGAGGGAGGAATAGATTATCCAATTTCGTATGTGAGATGGACTGAAAATAGGAATATGGAGGAATATCTCCGGTTACTTAATTCTAGAAAAATGTCATTAGATGGATTGGTTACAAAGATTGTTGATATAGATGATGCTGCTAATGCTTATCAAAAATTAAAGGATGGATTTTCTGATTTAATGGTCCTGTTGAGGTATCCAGAAAGATCAAAAAATAATGTCACAAATAGTAAAGTAGTATTAAATGTTAAGCCTGTTAATGAAAAACTCGTAAGGCTGGGTGTGATCGGTGCTGGAAGTTTTGCCAAAGGAATGCATCTTCCAAACATTGAACGTTTTAAAAAAATATATTATTTAAAGGCTATTATGAGCCGAACTGGACATAATTCCAAAGTAGTCGCAGATCAATTTAATGCTGAATATGCCACAACAGACCTTAATACTTTGCTATCAGACAAAGAATTAGATGCCGTTGTTATAACATCTAGACATGACCAGCATGGCAAACAAGTATTGGAGTCATTAAAAGCGGGTAAACATGTATTTGTTGAAAAACCATTGACAATTAGTTTAAATGAGCTTGGCTCAATCAAGTCTTTTTACAAAAAAAATAAAAATGCCCCTCTTCTTTTAACTGGATTTAATAGGAGATTTTCACCTCATATCAGTCACATAAAAAAAATGGTTAGTAATCGCTCAAATCCGATGATTATTAATTATCGTATGAATGCAGGTCATGTTTTAAATGATAACTGGGTGCATGGTAAAGAGGGCGGGGGAAGGAATTTAGGTGAAGCCTGCCATATATATGATCTATTTACGCATTTAACAAATTCAAAAGTTAATAAAATAAACGCTCACTCTATAAATCCTGTGACAGATTATTATGGAGTAACAGATAATTTTGTTGCAGTAATGTCATTTGAGGATGGTTCTGTAGCAACATTAACTTACAATGCTCTAGGAGCAAAAGATTACGCGAAAGAGCAGATGGAAATTTATTTTGATGGAAAAGTCATTAAGCTTGATGATTACCTTTCTGTTGATATTTATGGGGTAAGTAATTCAGGACTTAATACAAAAACAATGCAAAAGGGTCAGACTCAAGAAATAAAAGCATTTGGTGAGGCCATCTTGAACGGAGGGGAGTGGCCAATACCTTTTTGGCAACAGGTTCAGGCAACTGAAATAGCATTTGAAGTTGAAAAGCAAATTTCAAATAATTCAATTGATTAATATTTTAGGTAATTTAAAATGACAAAGAAAGCTTTAATCACAGGTGTAACTGGGCAGGATGGAGCTTATCTTGCAGAATTTCTTTTAAATAAAGGCTATGAAGTCCATGGTCTTAAAAGAAGAACATCATCATTCAATACAGCTCGAATTGATCATTTATACCAAGCACCCAGTGAAGCGAATAGGAACTTTATACTTCATCATGGAGATATGACAGATTCAAGCAGTCTAACCCATATCACTCAGCAAGTTCAACCAGATGAAATATATAATTTAGCCGCACAATCTCATGTGGCCGTTTCTTTTGAAGAGCCAGAGTATACGGCAAATTCAGATGCATTAGGTACCCTTCGACTTTTAGAAGCAATTCGAATACTTGGATTAAGTAATAAGACTAAGTTTTATCAGGCCTCTACATCAGAATTATATGGTGATGTTAGAGAAACCCCTCAAACTGAAACAACACCATTTTATCCTCGATCTCCATATGCTGTTGCAAAAATGTATGCATATTGGATAACGGTTAATTATCGTGAAGCTTATGGAATATATGCCTGTAATGGTATTTTATTTAATCATGAGTCACCCATAAGAGGGGAGACTTTTGTGACCCGTAAAATTACCCGGGCACTAGCAAGAATAAAGCTTGGATTGCAAGATAAACTGTATCTTGGAAATATTAATGCAAAACGCGATTGGGGGCATGCTAGAGATTATGTAGAAATGCAATGGTTAATGTTACAACAGGATAAGCCAGATGATTTCGTAATAGCTTCGGGGGAGCAATATAGTGTGAAGGAATTTGTAGAGGCTGTATGTCGAGAGCTTTCTATATCATTGTTATGGGAAGGTTCGGGAATTAATGAAAAAGGAATTAATAAAGAAACAGGTGAGGTTATTATAGCTGTTGATTCTAGATATTTTCGCGCAACTGAAGTTGAAACACTTTTAGGAGATCCAACTAAGGCTAAAAATGAATTAGGGTGGTCTCCTAAGACAAGCTTTGAAGATCTTGTTAGTGAAATGACAAGCGCAGATTTAAATGATGCAAAACGAGAATCCTTAATGCAAAAGAAAGGCTTCAAAACATACAACTATCATGAATAATTGAGAATATTTAAAGATGGATATTAATACAGCATTAAGACCTGAACACATAATTTATGTTGCTGGACACAATGGGATGGTTGGTTCTGCTATCTTAAGGAATCTAAAAAAGAAAGGATTCAAAAACTTTGTAACTCGAACCCAAGCTGAACTTGATTTAGTTGATCAAAATGCAGTAATGAAATTTTTTCAGACAGAAAAAATCGACTATATTGTTCTTGCTGCGGCTAAAGTTGGGGGTATAAATGCAAATAATACATATCCAGCTCAATTTATTTATGAAAACCTTATGATTCAAAGTAATGTTATTCATAATGCCTATGCTGCAGGTATTAAAAGATTATTATTTCTTGGAAGTTCTTGCATTTATCCAAAACTTGCACCTCAACCAATGAAAGAAGAGTATCTATTGAATGGCGATCTTGAGCCAACTAACGAGGCATATGCAGTAGCGAAGATAGCTGGTATAAAAATATGTGAATCATTTAATCGTCAATACGGCACTAAATATCGCTCAGTAATGCCCACAAATTTATATGGACAAGGTGATTATTTTCATGAAGAAAATAGTCATGTAGTTCCTGCTTTAATTCGCAAATCGCACGAGGCTAAGGTTGCAAAAAAAACAGAAATTACTATTTGGGGAACGGGAAAATCACTCAGGGAATTTATGCACGTAGACGATATGGCTGACGCCAGTGTTCATATTATGTCATTGAGTGATGAAAAATATGCGGCAGTCACAGAGCCAATGAATTCACATATAAATTTAGGGACAGGACAAGAAATGAGTATTCGTAATCTTACCGAGACAATTTGTGCTGCTGTTGGTTTTGATGGAAATTTAATTTTTAACGCGAGTATGCCTGAAGGAGTTCCTCGTAAACTTTTGGATACTGGGCGCCTACAAAATTCGGGTTGGAAACCTCAAATACCTTTTCAGAAAGGTATAACAGATACATACAAATGGTTTCTGGATAATTTAGACACTGTTAGGGTATAGTTGTGAATAAGCCATATCAGAGCGATGTACCTCGAATTACAAATAAAACTGAAGAAGTTCTTTCTCCTTGGGTAAGTCTGGTAACTAGAACTGTTGATTTTGAAGGTGGTGGTGATCCACAAATTTATCATGCTTTTTCACAGAATGATTATGTTTCCATACTTGCTTTAACTCCTAACAATGATGTGGTTTTAGTTCGTCAATACAGACCTGCATGTGAAGGTTTTACGATTGAAATACCAGGTGGCCTATTAGAAAATAATGAAGAACCAGTTTTATGTGCAAAACGTGAATTATATGAAGAGACAGGCTATAGAGCCGAAAATATTTACTCTTTCAAGCCTGTTATTGCTGATAGTGGTCGATTAAGTAATAATGTATATGGTTTTTTTACTCGTGAAGCTGAAATAGACCGTGGTAAGTGGAGTTCGGAAAAGGGTTTGAGTTGTTTTACTGTCCCACTAGATAAATTTCGACAAATGCTTTTAGAAGGGCGTATTGGAAATTCAATACATGTTGCTATTGCAGGCCAAGCAATGTTTGCTGGACTGATATAAATAGGAACTATTTTTATAAATAATCAAATGGTTAAATAATATGAGTAATATTCCTGACAGCTACGCTGATCAAACTGTATGCATAATTGGTTTAGGCTACGTAGGGCTTACGCTTGCAGTAACAATGGCAGAGTGCGGTTTTAAAGTAATAGGGATTGAAAAACGTGAAGATGTAGTAAAAAATTTATGTAATGGTAAAGCTCATTTTTTTGAGCCAAAGTTAGACCAAGTATTGGCTAGGGTTGTAAGTAAAGGCCAAATGTCAATTTATTCTCAGATACCAACTGACTGCCATGCAGATGTTTACATTATTACAGTTGGAACACCGCTCAATGAAAAAGGAAAAGTTCAATTAGATATGGTGAGACAAGCCGCTAAAGCTGTCGCCGCATCTGCAAAAAATGGAGCATTAGTTATTATGCGCTCCACACTTAAACTAGGAACTACGAGGAATATTGTTGCCCAAATTCTAGATGAAAATGAATTAAAGTATGATTTAGCATTTTGTCCCGAACGAACAGTTGAGGGTTACGCTTTAAAAGAACTTCGTCATTTGCCGCAGATTGTGGGTGGTATGACTTATATTGCAACATTAAGAGCTGCGACTTTATTTTATTTTTTAACACCTACTGTTGTCCGAGTTAGTAGTCCTGAAACTGCTGAAATGATAAAAATGGTAGATAACTGCTCTCGCGATGTAAGTTTTGCTTATTCAAATGAAATTGCACGAATGTGCGACTCAACTGGGATTAGTGCTGCGGAAGTGATTCAATCAGGAAAACTTGGTTACCCAAGAACTAATCTTTATATGCCTGGACCTGTAGGTGGCCCATGCCTTTCAAAAGACCCTCATATATTAGCTGAAGGCATGCGTGAAGCTGGTATAGAACCTGAAATAACTATTACTGCACGTTTACTTAATGAGAGACAACCAGTTGAGGTTGCTGATCAATTAGTTAAGGTAATGGCAGATCTTCGTATGGGTAATCCAATAAAAAATATTTCCCTTTGTGGTTTAGCGTTTAAAGGTAGGCCTGCCACAGATGATTTAAGAGGAACACCTGCAAGACAAATTTTTGATGTCATTCGAGTACGCTTTCCTGAAGCTAATTACAGAGGCTATGATGCAATGGTCGGGTTCAAAGATATAGAAGAATTTGGACTTCAACCAAGCCAAAACTTAGAAGAGGCATTTCAAGATGCGGATTTGGTACTTATTCTTAATAATCACTATATATTTGAATCTATGCCACTTATTGAGTTAGCTAATCGGATGAAAGCTCCAGGAGTTATATATGATTTTTGGAATAATTTTGATGCACGTGAGTTAGAATTACCAGAAGGCATTGGCTATATTGGTTTGGGAGCTAGGGCTCATAGTAATTTGTATAATAAATAAGAGAGAGGGTTTATGTCATTAAAATATCTTGTAACAGGTGGATCAGGTTTTATTGGTTCAGCTCTTACACACCGTTTAGTTTCCGAGGGACATCATGTTAGAGTCTTAGATAATAATTCTAGAGGAAGGGCACGTCGTCTTGATTCTATCAGTGATAAGATTGAATTCATTGAGGGAGATATTCGTAATAGTAATACAGTAACTGAAGCTACACGAGGAGTTGATTGTGTATGCCACTTAGCCTACGTAAATGGCACGGAGTTTTTCTATTCACAACCAGAGTTAGTACTGGATATAGCGGTGCGGGGCATGATAAATGTTATCGATGCTTGTAGGGAAGCAAATGTTCGCAATTTGGTTCTTGCTTCAAGCTCTGAGGTTTACCAGACGCCTGAATCAGTTCCTACAAATGAGTCGGCCCCGTTAATTATTCCTGACATAACAAACCCAAGATATTCATACGGTGGTGGGAAGATACTTTGCGAACTGATGGCAATGTGTTACGGCCGAAAAGGTTTTGATCGTGTAACCATATTCAGGCCCCACAATGTGTATGGACCAGATATGGGATGGGAACATGTAATACCGCAATTATCCGTAAAAGCAACAAAGGCAGCCAAAAATACAAAAAAAGGTCCAGTAACTTTGATGGTTCAAGGTGATGGCAGCCATACAAGAGCTTTTGTTCATATAGATGATTTTATCGACGGCCTTATGTGTGTAGTAAATGAAGGAAATCATGGAGAACTCTATCATATAGGAACTCAAGAAGAGTTATCAATTTCTGAAGTTGCTCGGATTATTGTGAGCTGCTTCGATAGAGATTTTATATTGGAACACGAACCTGAACCGAAGGGGGGGACGCCTAGACGTTGTCCAGATATCAGTAAATTGAAGAAATTAGGATATAAACCTCGTATTTCATTTAATAAAGGTGTGAGATCAGTCGTTAATTGGTACGCAGAGCATTCAGAAAAGCGTAAACAGCTTTAATCTATAACTCAAATAGTAAGGAATCTATATGAATAAATTAATTAATACAACATCAACCCCCTTTATTAAATGTCAGGCATGTGGAAGTAAAAATCTAGCTAGTATACTTTTCGTAGGTTATATTCCACCTGTAAATACTATGCCAGAAATTGGTATGGTTCCGGAAGAACAACCCTCTTATCCTCTTGAAATGCTTCGCTGTAATGATTGTACTCTCGTGCAAATTGGTTTGGATGTTGACCCAGAAGTTCTTTTTCCTCCAACTTATCCATACTTGAGTGCAAGTACTAAAATTTTGAGAGAGAATTTTGCACAACTTGAAAAAGAAGCAAGTGAAACAATTGGATTATGCAAGAATGATCTCGTTGTTGACTTTGGGTCAAATGATGGAACTTTGTTAGGTAACTTTAAAGATGCAGGCTACAAAGTTTTAGGAATAGAACCAACTCAAGCAGGAGATAAGGCTCGAGATAAAGGTATAAATACACTAACTGCTTATTTTGGCCTTGAAACATCAAAAATAGTAATAAGTGAATATGGTGCAGCAAAATTAATTACAGCTGCAAATGTTTTTGCTCATATTACAAATGTTGACGGTGTTATTGAAGGCATTTTGGGTATGCTAGATAAGGACGGTGTTTTTATATCTGAGAATCATTATTTGGGTGGGTTAGTTGAGACTCTTCAATATGATACGATTTACCATGAACATCTTCGTTATTATTCAGTAGGTTCTTTAAAAAAACTATTTGCGCGTCATGGAATGGAGATTTTCAAAGTTACTAAAATTCCTACACACGGTGGTTCAATACGTGTATATGCTTGTCGAAAAGGTCAGAATCCTATAGATTTATCTGTGAATACAATATTGGATGAAGAAGATAAGAAGGGACTTACAGATGGAAGCATTTTATCTGAATTTCATGATAAGGTGGTTCAAAGTAAGTTAGATTTAATGAAACTTTTATCTGATATAAAACGCGATGGTGCGAAAATTTATGGAATTGGAGCGCCTTCACGTGCCTCAACTTTAATAAACTATGTCGGTCTAGATGCTGATATCCTTGATTGTGTAATGGAAATTTCTAGTTCACGCAAGCTGAATAAATATATTCCTGGGACACGAATACCAGTTCTTGATGAAGCAAAATTATTTGAAGCACAGCCCGAATATGCATTATTATTATCTTGGCATATTACTGATGAGCTTGTAAGCAATCTTCGAAAAAAAGGGTATAAAGGGAAGTTTATATCCCCGCTCCCAACACCACGGATTATTAGCTAGCATATATTCCTTTGAAAAGAAAAAGTATACGTGTTGCAGTGATTGGTTTGGGTTTTGGATGTGCCGTCCATTTACCTGTTTTTTACGCTATGGAAAACGTTAGTGTAGTGGCTGTTATGGGAACGAATAAATCAAAGGTTAAATCAAAAATTGCTAACTATAAAGGCATTATTGCTTGTAGCACAATTAATGAGGTGTTAGAACAGAAACCTGATATTGTTTCCGTTGCTATTCCCCCTGCTGAAGCTGTTTCAGTTTTAAAACCTCTTTTGCAACTTAGGATACCGGTGCTTACTGAGAAACCTCTAGCACTTAGTTTGAATGATGCTGAAAACTTAAATCATCAGGCAGAAGGGCTTTTAAATGCTGTTGATTATCAATTTGCTGAGCTTGATTGTTTTCAACTATTGTCTGAAAGATTAAATGAAAACATAGCTGGTAATCTCCGACATGTCCATATTGACTGGATGGTAGAGTCCTATGCACAAAGACATAATAAGGTGAGCTGGAAAACTGTTGGTGAAAGTGGTGGCGTTATGCCACTGATGGTAACTCATTCATTGTATTTAATAGAGTGGTTATTTGGTATAACAAAATCAATTAAAGGAAACATGGTTTGTACATCAAAAAAAAGATGGACCTTAAATGAAAGTAAAATTCCAGCTGATTTAGTGCACTTAGAAATGTCGTTACCAAATAAAGCACCATTGACAGCAACCATTGGAAATGCAAACCCTGGGATGAATATTCATCGTTGGACGATCGTTTGTGAAAATGGTAGCTATATATTGGAAAATACAAATACTGACTATATGGCTGGTTTTACACTTAACTATTTCACTCAAGAAAGATCAGAGAATGGTGAGGTGCTTATAGAAGAACCAAGAGAGAAGGATCAAGATGCACGTATGAGTGCATTTAGAAGATTAGCAAAGCGTTTTGTGAACGCTTATAAAGACGATCATTTAATAAGACCAGATTTTAACGATGGGTTGCGAGTGCAACTTTTGTGTGAAGCCATAATAAAATCAAGCAAAAATGGTAATGTCATCGAAGTTTAAGGTAATTAACATCTTTCATGAAAATTAATCCCCCAAAAAATTGCCCTAAAATTTTAATAATATCTGGAGTTTGGCCGCATATAAAGGCAAACAAAGAAGCTGCAAATGTAATTAGCTACCTCATTACAGATAATATTTTAAATGATAAACATTTTGATGTGTCCTACATGTATTTAAATTTTCAACCACAAATCGTGCCTGATGAAGCAGCTTCTGAAATTAATTCATTAAGTAATAGAGGTGTTAAATTTCATGAGAAAATCATCCCTATAAAAAAAAATGGGCGTAAAACACAGGTTTTAAGGATGATAAAAGGTCTTATGCCTGGTTCAGGTAAGCATGGTGCCATAATAGATGTCATTAAAAATGAGGAAGTTGATGCTATTTTAACAATCTGGTCAGAATTTGGTACGCAAGTAGCAAGTGGTCTTGATATCCCAGTGTACGCATATTATGGAAATCCTGAACCAAAAGTCCTTGATGCTCGTTTAACACTAAATAGACAGTTTAAAGATAAATATTTTTTAGAGCAGATAAGAAGCAAATTTTTAAATTGGTTAGTGGTTAAATTTACTGAATACGCGCACTTAAAAGTTATGAGAAAATTAAAATTTGTTTTTGAGGTAGCTAAAAATGATGCTGAATATTATCAATCACATGGAGTTTCCTCTTCATACTTGAACAATATTTGGCCTGGTGACCTTAAGGGCGAATATAATTTATTGAGAGATATAAAACAACAAGGGCAAATAATAAAAATCTGTGGAAATGTTGGAAAAATTAGTGCTACTGGAAATTCTTTTGGACTAATTACTATTGCAAATGAAATTTTGCCAAAGTTAAAAAAACGGCTTGGTAAAGGAATGTTTGAGATACATTTATATGGAGGCGGAGAGCTTAATCCAAAAATAGCAAAGTTATTGAATGACTCTCATATTAAAATTAGAGGTTTCGTAGATGACCTTGATGCAGAAATAGCTTCATCAGATATATTTTTAATTGCAAACAATCATAATCGTTTTAAAGTAGGTCATACAAGATTTATGCATGCTTGGTCATTGGGATCAACAGTTGTAGCATTTGATGATTGTTGCCTAGCAATGCCAGAGATTAAAGATAACGAGAATGCTTTGCTTGGTAAAACTGTAGATGAGATTATTGAACATATTTGTTCAGCTTCAGCGAATGTAAGTTTGAGAAAAAAGCTTGCTAAAGGTGGACAACGAACTTTGATCGAGCATTTTTCACCAAAAAAGGTAGTGAATAAGATTGTTAAACATATTTATATGGATTTAAAAAATATAAAAGCTAGGTGAATTTTATGACGTATTTTTTATTTAAAGAGTTTTTATCATTATGACTAAGAAATTACTTTCAAAAGCTCAAACACTCAAATATGTTGAATCTAAAGTATCTTTGTTTGAAGTGCCCGATCTCTTATATTTTAAAGTTTCTTCATATAGAAATAATCCTACGATAATAATTGATCAAATTAAGAGATATTTTAAAGCTCGTATAGTTGTAATTCGTTCGTCTGCAGCTGATGAAGATGGAAAGTCAAGTGCAGCTGCTGGCGAATATGATTCAGTATTAAATGTAGCATCTGATAATGAAGAGGAGATTATTGCAGCAATAAATAGCGTAATTTCAAGCTTTGAAATTAAACGCCCTTGCCATGAAGGTGATGAATTCATAATTCAGGAAATGGTCCAAAACAGTTGCATGAGCGGAGTTATATTTACTCATGATTTAAATACTGGAGCACCATATTACGTAATTAACTATGACGATGTATCTGGGCTTACTGATACAGTCACATCAGGTGATAGCGAATATTCTAACCGTACACTTTATGTGCACCGAGACAGTCTACATTCAGTCCGCTCTGAACGCTTTCAGAGATTGTTACATGCAATAGATCAGCTAGAAAAAATAATGGATAGTCAATTTCTTGATGTTGAATTTGCCTTGAGTGAAAAACTTACTCCATATTTGTTACAGGTACGATCAATTACTACTCAACCAAATTGGAATGGAGAGGTAGCTAAACGTATAAGCGCTACATTAAAAGGCATTCAGTCGTTTGTAAAAGCAAGGTTATGCCCAATGGAAGGTGTTTACGGTAAGACTTCAGTGCTTGGTCAGATGCCAGACTGGAACCCTATTGAGATGATAGGAAGAGCTCCAAGAGCTTTAGCTTTTTCACTTTATAAGATTTTGATTACTGATAATGCTTGGCGTATTGCTCGAAAAAAAATGGGCTATGCCATACCTGTTGGTCATCCGTTGATGGTTTCTCTAGCGGGACAACCTTTTATAGATACTAGATTAAGTTTTCATTCATACTTACCTGATAAGCTACCTGCTGAAATTGGTGAGAAGTTAGTTGATGTATGGGTTCAGAGGTTAAGAGAAAATCCTGAGCTTCACGATAAGGTTGAATTCGATGTAGCAATTACAACATATAGTTTCGATATAGATAAAAAGATTAAAATGCTAATTGGCGATACCCTTAATGAATCAGAGAAGTTAGTTTTTAAAGAGAATTTAAAGCAACAGACATACAAGTTAATTAGAGATAATGGTGATGAGGGAGGAATTGTTAAGGCAATTGGAAACATTAAAGAACTTACTAAAAAATATAGTAATCTCTCTTCTTTATCAACCAAACCTGATATTACGAAAATTTATGCGATGATTGATGAATGCATTCGATTAGGTACAGTTCCCTTTTCAATACTTGCACGCCATGGCTTTATTGCACGGACAATTTTATTATCATTAAATAATCGTGGTATTTTAGCGATAGAGGATGTTCATTCAATTCAGTCTAGTATTCATACAGTTGCAAGTGATCTTGTGAATGATATGCATAAATATCAACTAGGTGAACTCTCACATCATGATTTTATGAATGAATACGGTCATTTACGTCCTGGAACGTATGATATTTTATCAAGTCGTTATGATCAAATGCCAGATCTTAGATTAAATGACTCAAAAATTGGTCCAGAAGAAGACATTAAAAATTATGTTTTTAGTGAATTACAAAAGAAGCAAATAAACATACTTCTTAAAGATGAAGGTTTTTCTGACCTTAATGCTGAAAGCTTACTTGATTACATTCATGCTGCAACTGTAGGGCGCGAATATGGTAAGTTTGTATTCACTCGTTCAGTAAGTGATATGCTTGAAATAATTGCTAATTATGGAGCGCAGTATGGATTGAGTAAAGAGGAAATGTCTCATATTTCTCTTGATAAATTACTTGATGTAACTAGCAAAAGTAGTGAATGTTCTATAGAAGAACGACTTCGAAGAACATCAAAGATCGAAGCTGAAAAGCATGAAATAAGTTCTGCTATTCGTCTTTCTCAAGTATTATTTGATGAGGCGGGCGTTCATGTTGTTCCATTTCAAGTAAGTCAACCAAATTTTATAACTCATAAAAAAACTACAGCCACATGTGTTTCTTTAATCGCAGGACAAGTAGCACCCGCACTAATAGGTAAAATAGTGCTAATTGAAAGTGCAGATCCAGGTTTTGACTGGATTTTTTCTCAAAAAATAGCAGGTCTTATTACTAAATATGGGGGTGCGAATTCACATATGGCGATTCGATGTGCTGAGTTTGGTATTCCTGCTGCAATTGGTTGTGGTGAGCAACGTTTTGAAGTATTTATTAAAGCGAATAAAATTCTTCTTGATTGCGCAGCTGGGTTAATTAACCCAACACACTAAAGGAAATTATAATATGATTATTTGGATAATAGGCCTATCAGGTTCAGGTAAAACAACTCTGGCAAATGATGTTATAGAACAAGTTCGAGCAGAAAAAAGCAATATTGTTTTAATTGATGGTGATATGGTTCGAGAGGTTTTTGGTAATGACCTAGGGTATTCGTTGGATGACAGGAGAAAAAATGCAAATAGAATTTGCCAGTTAGGAAGGTTTTTAAATCAACAAGGGATAAATGTTGTATGCGCCATTCTCTCTTTGTTTCCAGAATCCAGAGTATGGAATCGTAATAATATAGATAATTATTATGAAGTTTTTATTGACACTCCAATAACTACTCTAATAGATAGAGACTCTAAAGGTCTTTACAGTAAATTTAATGCTGGTGAAATCTGTAATGTTGCAGGCATGGATTTAAAATTTGATCGTCCAAATAATGCAGATCTTATAATTAATAATAATAAATCGAAGGAAAATTTACTAAGTTTTTCAGAGCTTATCGTAGAAAAACTTAGAAATGATGGGCTATGAGTTATATTTATAGCAAAATAAATAGATTAGAAAAACCTCATAATTATATGTACACCCCATATTATGGTGCAGACCTACTAGAATCCTATGAATCTAGTAGAGTGCAAGTTATTAATCGCTTTATCGATTCTAGAAATCTTTCATTTAATGAAGATAGTGCATTATTGCATGAATTATTGCCTGTATTTCTAGAGCCTTTCTCCTCAAATTTAAATGTTTACGCAAAAAATTTTGGATTACTATTACAGAAAATTCGTATAAAAGTAACTGATAAAAATATTAACAAAACTGACAATGTAAAAGGTAAAAAAGTCAATTTGAATGATATAAAAATAACTGAGTCAGTATCTACTTCAAAATTATTATATTCTCTAAGTAGAATTTTTTTAGTAGACGTCCATAATTTAAATGCAAAATCATGGCTTGATAGATTAGTTCAGCGTTTCGAGGTGACAAAGAAAATATATGAATCATATTTACCTGGATTTAGGCAAGGGAAAGGTTGCAATGAACTGATTCGCTTGTATTGGTTGTTAGCTTTAACTTTATGTATATTTTATTTACGTTCAAAAGAAATAAAGTATTTAAGTACACTTTTAAAACTTAATGATTTACTTTGTTCTTTATCTGAGAGTGATTTAAAGGATAATATTCCACAACATGGATTAGTTTTGGTGTTAATAACAGAGCTTTTAAGTATTAAATTATTGTCAAATAGAAAGGGAATATCTTTTGCCTCTTACTGATATTGCTATGGTAGCCGGAGATACATCAAGGTCAAGAGCATATTTGCAAGCCCTTGATCGCAATAATATACTTCCAAATTTTGTAATAGTACTTGAGAACCCTTCACAAGAAGTCTTGCCAGGCCAAGCTCCTGATACATTTTCGAATGTATTAAATGAGCTAACAAATGATGTTGAAGAATGTTGGAAAGAATCTTATTTTGATGCAACCAAGCCAATTAAAGTTTTACTAAATGAGTTAGGAATAAATTTCGTGGTTATAGCTACCAAAGATATAAATAATATAGATGTGATTGATTGTATTCGTGAACGAAATGAATCTGTATTTATTTATTCAGGATTTGGTGGTGTAATACTAGGAAAAAGTATACTTTCACTTAAAAAAAAATTTCTTCATGTACATGGAGGCTATCTTCCAGATTTTAAAGGCAGTACAACTAATTATTATAGTCTTCTTGTTGAGAATACAATGGGTGCTTCTTCAATTTTTTTAAATGAAGAAATAGATTGTGGCCCTATAATTTTCAGAGAAAAATTTCCTGAACCAAATAATAAGCTTAATATTGATTATATGTATGATTCAGGAGCTCGAGCAAAAGTTTTGGTTAAAACAATTAATGATTTTATAAAATTCGGAACCTGGAAGTTTGAATTATCTGATAATCTTGGGGGGGAAACATACTATATTATTCACCCTGTTCTTAAACACATCGCTATACTCGCAAAAAAATAAAGGATATTAATGAGAATAACTTATCGTAATCATGGCGTAAAAGAATATTGGAACTCACGTTGGGATCATATACCAGCAGATTCTCCAATGAAAAATTCAGATGTTTATCCACTTAAATACGCAGAATTAATCATAAATAATAAAAATAATAAGATTCTTGAGGCAGGTTGCGGGGCAGGTCGTATATTACGTAGCTATCATAATCGAGGTTACGATATTGTAGGTTTTGACTATATTGGAATTGCTATTGAGAAACTTAAAAAAATTGACTCAAGTTTACATGTAGAGGTAGGAGATATAACAAATTTAAAATATGCAGATCGATCTTTTACACATGTTTTAGCTTTCGGTTTATATCATAACCTTGAGGAAGGGCTTGATAATGCGGTCTCTGAAACATATAGAGTGTTGACTAATAATGGATTTGTTTGTGCATCTTTTCGAGCAGATAATATTCAAACAAGATTAACAGATTGGTTAGCAAATAAAAAAGAGAAGAGTAAAAGCTTAGACAAGTCTTTTCATAAAATGAATTTGACTCGAAGAGAGTTTGAAAGTTTATTTGAAAGAGCTGGATTTATAATTGATTCAGTATATCCAGTTGAAAATATGCCGATCTTATATAAATTTTCTCTTTTTCGTTCGATAAAACATAAGAAATTTGACGAAAATTTGGCAAGAACAGAGGGCTATAGGCTTTCTTGGATTGGTCAAAAATTTCAAAATTTTTTAATGAAATATTTTCCTGAACAGTTTTGTAATATTTATGTTCTCATTGCGCATAAAGTTTGATGACTATTCAAAAATCAAGAAAAAAAGTTGGGATAAGTCAAAGAATTGATCATATTGAAGGCCGTAATGAGCTAAGGGATTCTATCGACCAAAGACTTATTTATTGGGTAATTCAAGCTGGATTTTTACCTATTACCATACCTAATGTTCTCTCTATTGAACCTTTAAATAAGAATATGCTTGAAAATTGGATACAAATTATGCAAATCGACGCGTTGATTTTATCAGGTGGCAATAACATAGGTGAGTATGAAACGCGAGATACCACAGAAAATCTTCTACTTTCATGGGCAGAAAAAGATAATATTCCTGTACTCGGTATTTGCCGGGGGATGCAAATGATGGCTGTCTGGGCTAATGCTGAGATAATTCATAAAGAGGGACATATTAGATGTCGACATGAACTTGAGGTAGTATCTGAGAAAAATAAATGGCCTAAGAATGTAAATAGTTACCATAATTTCGTTTTGAGTTCTTGTCCAAGTGGATTTAATGTCGCAGCAAATTCAAAAGATAATTCAATAGAAGCTATAAAGCATATTAATTTGCCTTGGGAGGGTTGGATGTGGCACCCAGAAAGAGAAGTAAACTTTTGCTTAACTGATACACTAAGATTCCAAAATTTAGTTAATTATGAAAAATAATCATAAAGCAATTCTTTTAGTTGCAGGGGAGGGCAAAAGGTTAAGGCCATATACATTAAACCGTCCGAAATGTATGGTTGAGGTGGATGGTTTAAGTTTATTAGATAGACAATTGTCAGTATTAAAATCTCAAAATATTGAGGATATTGTTTTAGTGGGTGGTTATAAGTCTGAGATGCTTCATGATAAAGGGTGTAAGCTCAAAATTAATCCTCGTTATTTTGAAACAAATATGGTTTGGACTTTATTTTGTGCAAAAGATGAAATGGTTGGCGATATGCTTATAAGTTACGGAGATATCGTCTATTCAAAAGAAATTCTCAAAGCAATTATGACGTCGACTGACGATATTGCTGTAGCGATTGATAAAGAGTGGGAGCCATATTGGCGGGCAAGAAATGAGGATCCTCTCGATGATGCTGAAACACTTAAACTTGATCCTGAAGGTAAGATTATTGAAATTGGTCAAAAACCTAAATCTCTTAGTGAAATTGAAGGGCAATATATTGGTTTAATAAAACTATCAGCTAAAGGGGTAACGCAGCTTAAATGTATCTTTAAAAAACTTGTTGAAAAGAATAAAATATTACTCAACAAGCCAATTGAAAAAGCTTTTATGACTGATTTATTGCAAGTAGCTATAGATGATAATATTCCTGTCCAATCAGTCCCTATATTTTCTGGTTGGGTTGAGGTTGACACAGTTAGTGATCTTAATTCACCAATTACTCTTCAACGATTAAATTCTATTAATAATTCAATTTTAAAAAATAACTAATCGTTGATAGCTATATTATTTTAAATGATGAAATTTTTTCAATCTATATATAACGGATTTTATTATGAAAGTAGATAAATTATTTATACGAAACTGGTTTTTACCTCCGGCTATTTTTAATTTAATTAAAAAGTTAAATGCATATCTAAAAAGAGATAATGAGATTGATAAAAGAAGATTTTGGCTTGGAGAAAATATATCTTCACCACGCCAAAATGTACCTTTTTTTGGTGATTTATGCTCAAAATCTGAGAGTGTTACATTAGAAAATGAAACACGTGACTGTTTATTAGTTAAGTCAGGAGAATCTATAACTACACATTGCACAAAAGATAATATTTCTAAGTGGAATTGGAAGATTTCTTTTTCCTCTATAAGTATTAACCCGATTGGGGAGATTTTGGTTGAATCAAATTCTAAACTTATCGGCTCACTTTCACATTTAATAGGAATGAGATGGAATACTATTAAGATTTCTGATGGCAGTAAATATTTATCCCTATGCATAACCAATAAAACTAGTTCTGATGTTTATGTAAGTCATCCAAATCGAGAGGCACTTTATAAAAAAAATGAAAAAGGATTACAAAATGTTGTAGTTTTAATTCTAGATTCACTTTGGCGAGATACAGTCGGTATTTATAAAAAAAACGATAAAGCATCAAGTCCTACGCCTTTTATAGATAATTTTTTTTCTAATAGCTTGAGGTATTGGAACTGTTTTTCAAGTGCTGAATGGACATTACCAAGTGTTTTTTCTATGTTAACAACCAAGTATCCAGTAAGTCACGGAAGAACAGATTATAGATCTTTTATGCCTGAGTTTGGTGACGAGAAAAATCCATCTTTTGTAGATACTTTAGCTAGAAATGGACTTTCTACGATGGCCAGTTCAGGAGCAAAAGTATTCACTCCAGCTTTTTCAGGTCATATCGGATTTAATCGTTTTTTTTATGATAGTTATCCAGAGTCAGGCCGTACAGATAAATGTATCACTCAAAGAGCAATAGATCACTTACGATCAAATGAAGACGGCAGAAATTTTTTATACCTTCATTATATTGATACACATGATGGCTGGATCGATCCATCATATGCAGAAGAAAGTCAACTCGATCCAATAAGAGCATCAAATCCACTTAGTGAATTTATGACGTTAAAGGATAAAAATGGCGATTCGAAAGGAGAGCCGAGATTTGAAAAAGATCAAATTAAAATTTTAGATAAAAGGCTTAATGTGCGTCTTAAAGAGGTTGATTTAGCTCTACAATCTTTATTTGCTTATCTTGAAAATTCAGGACTTGCATCGACTTCAGCTGTTTTACTATGTGCCGATCATGGGTTTCAGTATAAAACCCGAGGGAGACCATTGTTAAGTGATACTCGAGTAAATGTCCCTTTGTTGATTAAGCATCCTAATTTTAAGGGTAAAGATATTTCTTCTCTAGTAAATTTGGGTCTTGATCTTGGTCCTACCATAACTCACATGCTGAATATTGATTTTCAAAGTGATGAAGGAAAAGTTTTATCACCTATAGGTAAAAGTAATCAAAGAAAAAAAGTAATTATTGAGTCTATATTTGGCGAACGATATAAAGTATGTATTCGAACTGCTAAATATGTATTTCATCAACATGTTAAATATGATCGTAAAACTCATATGATTGATATGAGTGATGAAATTGAAGTTTTTTTATTTGCGGTTGGGAATGAAGAGCTGAATCATAATTTAACTAATACAATGCCAAAAGTAGTCGAAAAAATGCGAACCTATGTCATTGATCACCTTAAAAAAAATGCCGGTGAAATTTCGTGGAAACAATAAAATAGAATAACCAAGTACTAAATCGTTAGATAACTATAGAACAAAATAAATATTTTATAAAAAACTGAATGAGTTTAACTTCACATATATCTTTATATTTAGCCCCTTCAATTGTGCGTGGAGTAATAACTTTGGGTGTCATCGTGCCACTTATTACAAGTTATCTAGATGCAGCTGATTTCGGTGTAGCAGCCTTAATAACCTCTGTAATAGCTGTAATAGCTTCATTTTCGTCGATTTCACCAGGATGGATAATAGGTGCAACGTATTATAATGTTGAAAATTCTGAATACAAAAAAATTGTTTTTACTTGTGCTGTTATTGAGATGTTTCTCAGAATAATTATGACTATATTAGCAGTTTTACTTGTTAGTCATTTCCTTCCCCATATTTTAAAACCACTTGAAGAAATTTATTATTTATACTTTTATATCGCTTTAATAGCCTTTTGCGCTGATTCTTTTTGGCCACTTATTCTTTCAATGTTGGTGATTGAAAAAAAAGCTAAGTTATTTTCAGGAGTAGAGTTTATTAGAATATTTATTAATTTACTCGCAGTAATTTGTGTTTTGACATTCATGGATTCAAAGCAATTTGTTTTTTATTTACCTATGGCAATTACTGCTTTGATAATAATGCTAATCAGTTTTTATATTCTAAGATCACGTATCACAGTATGTTTTGATATTAAATTATTTAAACGTGTTCTTAGAATTGGGGCCCCATCAATTCCAGGTGGTGTTTCTGAGGTATTGACAAAAAGTACTGACAACTTTGCAGTTCAATGGTACGGAGGTGGCTTATCACAGGTTGGTTTATATAGCCATTCTAAGACCTATGGCGGAATTTTTCTTATGGTTACAAAATCTTTATTTAAAGTATTGAGATCAGAAATTTTAAAAGTATTCTCAAATAATTCAAAGACTGATCAACTTCAAAATGTAATTAGTAATTGGATATATATATTATCTATACCTGGTATCGGTTTAGGATTAATGATTGAGCCAGTAGTAGACTTTTTGACTAATGGAAAGCTTGTAGATGCATCTAGTTTAATTATATTTTGGTATGAAGGAATGTTAATGACTTTTTTTGGTTATGTGTTTACGCAATATCTTATATCTAAGGAATTGACATCTGTAATTATGTGGATACAGATCTTCACTAATATTTTCTCTCTTATCTTATTATTTGTTGGTGGGCTATTGTTTGGAATTTATGGAGTTGCTTCTGCTGCAATTATAGGTATTTTTATTAACCAGATAGCTCGTTCAATTATTTCTCATAGAAGGGGCTGTAAAGTTAGGCTCTTGAGACCCTTATTAATTTCTCTTACTATAGTAGCTTTTGTAAGTTGGCTTATTGAAATAATAGATCCTAATTTATTAATTAGGTCACTACTTTTTATTATTATGGTACTGTTTGCAATTATTATGTTTAAAAAAATTATTCCCGAATCTGAAGATTTTTCTAAACTAAGTTTTAAGTTTAGACATGGTCAACCAAAATAATTAAAGTATGCAATTTTAGTTAAATAATTCTAAATTTATTTTTATGATCCACTTTAAAGAATCCTATTAATAAGGTATAAATTATTATTTTTTTTAAGTATATAGTCAGTAGATTTTTGGGGCAATATTTATGTTAATTTCAATTATTGGTACAGGTCGAAATGGAAGTAGTATGCTTGCTAGGATGTTAGATGGCCCTTCAAATCTATATGTTCATCCTGTAGAAGAGAGGCTCATAACAACCTTTGATGATTTAATAAGAAGAAAAAAAGTTCTACCCAACACCATGCAGAACGCTCGTGTGCATTCTATAAGTAATATTGATAAAAATGTACCATCTATATTGTTAGAGAAATATTTTCAGCCTAGCTTGAGAATGTTAAAGAATGATCACATGAGGAACTCTTCAGCAACTAAAAAAATTGAGCAGTTTAATATTTTTCACCACATGGCAAATAGAGAATATAATTTTTCATCCTTTTTACCTGAATATTTAAAAGCATTAAGTAAGCATATATTACCAAAGTACAATTTTAAAAATTATTTATTCAAGACAATCGAAACTCCATACATTGATGATTATGTTAGATTATTTCCTAATATGAAGTTTATACATTTAATACGAGATCCGATTACAGTCTGCTCCTCACAAAAACGGTCTATTATCCTTAATAAAGGTCATCCTGCTTCATATCTCGGTGGTGATTGGCTTGACTGTATGATGAATAAGAGATGGTTACCACATGCGCGAGCGATAAATAAATATAAAAATTCCGAAAACCATATATTGATAAGATATGAAGATTTAGTAAAAAATCCAATTAATGAAATTTCTAGAATAACTAATAAATTCTCATTAAAAATGCCGAGGAGGCCCGACTTTCAAACAGAATTTTGCGATACCAATATGGATAAAATTATCTATACTTCAAGTAAGAAGGGCATTCAGGTTACAACTAAAGTAGTATCTGATCTTCAAAGAAAAAATAATTATGATGAAGTACTTACGACTAGAGAAATTGAGCTAATTAAGTATTTATCAGAAGATTTGTCAGCTGATTTTGCATATAGCTATGGTAAAAAAGTGAATTATAAAAGTCTTCTTTGGCAACACATACATTTGGATAAATGGGAAATTAAAAATTGTAGAACTTTGAAGTCAATAATTAAATTGCCGGGAGCAATCATCAAGCGAAGAAAAATGTTGTTTCTTAAGTGATTAACTATACCTTCTTAATAACATTACATTTAGTTTTATCTATCTGAAAAAGTAGTGTTTTGGCTTAATAAAAGTTAGACTATGTAGATATTTTTTTTATTTTCAATGAAGTTTTATCCTCTTTAGATAAATCACTTTACCAAATATTTTTTTTTGACTTAGACTTAAGTTTTATAGTTTTTTTATTTTATTTTATTTTAATTTAATTAGGTAAACTTTTATGATTGATCCATTTACAAACCGGCTTTCTTCAGGGAGTTCAGTAGGAGAAGTGCTTCTTCCAATTTTAAAAGAAAATGGTGGTGACGTTCTTATTGCTGATGTTGGTGCAAGAAACAGTATGGAATGGCCTTCAACATTAGTCCCACAAACAAGATTTGTAGGCTTCGAACCAAATCAAGCAGAGTATAAGAAACTAGTCGAACACTCTTCGGATGCACAGAAGCTTGGCATTACTGTTCAAAAGTTCGGTAAAGAAGAGTTTCATAATTGTGCAGTCTGGAGCTCTGAAACGGAGTTGCCGTTCTATGTTACTCAGGGTACGGGAGCTTGCACTATGATGGGCCATTCCAATCAAGCATTTACATCAAGGATGTGGCTTGATGGATCTTCTGATTCGTATTTTGATCAACATACAAAAGTAATTGAAAGCAATCCAGTTAGTTGTAAACCCCTTGATGATTTATTGTCGGGTCATGAGATGATAGATTTTTTAAAAATTGACGTTGAGGGAGCTGAAATGGAAGTATTAAAAGGCGCTGAAACTCTTTTTTTTGATAAAAAAGTCTTATTTGTGAAAAGTGAGTTTTTCCTTGTTCCATTTTTTAAAGAAAATAAATTGTTAGGACATCAACATGTTTATCTTCATGACCATGGGTTTCGTATGATTGGAATGAAATTAGATAAAAATGCATATATGCAAGGTGTTCGCTCAAAAATACCACCCATGGCAGATACGCGCTTAATCTATGGGGGTGATGCATATTTTATGCTTGACCCAGTCATGAATAAATTAAATGCAGATGTTCTTTTAAGGATGGGAATTATTTCATTAGCACTTGGTTTTAGGTCTCTAGCAATAAGTTTTTTAACTGACTCACGTTTGGTTAGTGAAGATGATTTAATTGACATTGAAAAAGCATTAGAAAAGTTACCTTTAAAGAAACGATTGAAATATCTTTGGCAAACATTACCAGATAAAATACTAAAGATAATTCGTCGATAAATAATGTTTCTATTAATAAAAATATTTTAGTATGAAAATCATAGGCATAATTCCTGCTCGAGGCGGTTCTAAGTCAATTCCTTTAAAGAATATTAAACTTCTTAATGGAAAGCCATTGATAGAGTACACAATAGAATCAGCATTGTTATCAAATGTGCTAGATCGAATAATAGTATCAACTGATCATGATGATATTGATGCCATCGCTAAAAAATATAATAACGTAGAGGTTTTTCGTCGGCCAGCAAAATTTTCAACAGATCAATCATCTTCAGAAGATGCTCTTTTAAATGTTTGTGACCAAATTCAGGAAAGAGAGAGTTATATTGCTGATGTGGTTTTTACTTTGGAACCTACATCACCATTGAGATCGATTTCGACTATCATCAGATGTAAAGAAATGTTTGAAAATAAAGATGTAGATTCTGTAGTAGGTGTTGTAGAAACAAATGGTGTTTATGGAAAGGTTGTTGATAATAAATATAAACTTTTATTTTCTGAACAGTCAAGAAGAAGGCAGGATAGAGAAGCTTTATTCAAAATAAGTAGTACTATTTTTGCAACAAAGATGTCTACATTGCGAAATACAAAAGATGTTTTAGGGGGTGAATTATATCCATTGATTATTGATAAAAAGGAAGCTATTGATATAAATGATGAATATGATTTTATGTTTGCTGAGATTATTTGCAAAATGTAAGAGGAGTTTTTTTATGAAACGAAGAATTTGTGTTTTTACAGGTGGGAGAGCTGAGTATGGTTTATTAAAACCATTATTGGATGAACTTAATAAGGCTCCCTCTGTTGAGTTGAAGCTTTTAGTTTCTGGGATGCATCTTTCACGGGAATTTGGGTTGACATATGAAAATATTGAAGCTGATGGATATACATGTGATGAATGTGTAGAGATGATTTTAAGTTCAGATACTCCTACAGGAGTCTGTAAATCAATGGGCTTAGGTATGATTGGTTTTTCAGAAGCTTTAGTGAGATTAAAACCTGATCTTTTAGTTATTTTAGGTGATAGGTTTGAAAGTATGGCTGCTGCTACAAGCGCAATGGTTTGTAGGGTTCCAATTGTACATATTCAAGGCGGAGAAATGACGCTTGGTGCAATAGACGATCATATTAGGCATGCAATTACTAAAATGAGTTGGTTACATATAGTAACAACTGAGGTATATAGAAAAAGAGTTATTCAACTTGGTGAGAATCCTAAGCGAGTATTTAATTATGGAGCACTAAATACTGATGCTATGAAAAAAATAAAATTACTCTCTAAGAATAAATTAGAGAAAGAGATTAATTTTTCATTAGGTTCTCGATCTTTATTAGTTACCTTCCATCCTGTTACATTAGAAAAAAATACATCTGAAAAATATTTTCAACAGATACTTGATGTGATTGATTCCTATGAAGGGCTTAATATAATTTTTACAAAAACTAATGCTGATACAGAAGGAAGAATAATTAATCAAATGATAGATAAATACGTCGAAAAAAATCCTCAAAACACTATCGCTTTTAAATCAATGGGGCAACTTAGATATATAAGTTCTTTATATTATATTACAGCTGTGGTTGGTAACTCATCAAGTGGAATAATTGAAACTCCAACATTTAAGGTACCTACAATTAATATTGGAGAAAGAGAGGAAGGGAGAATTATTGCTGACAATATAATCTGTTGCGAACAAAATGTCGACAGTATTAAATCTGCACTGGATAAGGCATTATCCCATGCTTTCAGAGAGTCATTAGTTAATATGAGTAATCCATATGAACAAGATAACACTACATTATCTATAGCAAAGTTACTTAAGGAATGTGAATTGCCGAAATTAACTAAAAAAGAATTTTATGATTTATAGCATAAGGGTTTTATGATGAATGAACTCGATAGTATTACTATTTTACAGGGCGAAAGTATCTATAAGGCAATTGAAAAAATAACTAAAAATCGCAAGCAGTTTATTCTTGTTACAAATGATAGCTTTAAATTGCTTGGAATAGTAACTGATGGAGATATACGACGAGGTGTTTTGAAAGGCGTAACTTTAGACGAATGCGTTGAAAAAATTATGAACCCTGATCCTTTTAAAGCTAAGGTTGAGGATACTAAAGAAAAGATATTTGATAATATGAAAGCTAATAGCCTACATCAATGCCCTGTTGTTGATTCTAAAAATAAAGTCATAAGAGTAGATTATTTAGAGAATTTCAATTTAAAATTAAATCGCGATAACTGGATAGTTATAATGGCAGGAGGATTAGGTAAAAGATTACACCCACTTACAGAAGATATTCCTAAACCTCTCGTTGAAGTTAAAGGTAAGCCTATGTTAGAAACCATAATCCTTGAATTAAAAAAACATGGCTTTAGGAATATTTACCTTACAGTAAATCATAAATTTAAAATGATAGAAGAATATTTTGGTGATGGTTCTCAATATGGAGTTAATATTAAATATGTTAGAGAAAAAAAGCGACTAGGAACAGCTGGTTCATTGAGCTTACTAGAGGAGTTACCTAAACTCCCTCTTATCGTAATGAACTGCGACTTAGTTACCAACATAAACTATTCTGGCTTGTTAAATTTTCATCAAAGTCATAATTCTGTTGCTACAATGTGTGTAAAGGAATATGACTTTGAAATACCATATGGAGTAGCTAAAATTGAACATGGTTTGATTGTTGGGCTAGAAGAGAAGCCTAGTCACCGATGTTATATAAATGCAGGGATATATGTTTTAAATCCAGAAATAATCAAACTGGTTCCAAAAAATAAATATTATGATATGACTCAATTTTTTGAAAACATAATTATGGATAATATTTCACCAAGCGCATTCCCTGTTCTTGAGGAATGGATAGATGTAGGTTCTTTGAAGGATTGGAAACAAGCAAATTTTAATAATAATAAAGATAACTAGTATATGACTATAATTTTTTCAATATAGATTGATAACGCATAAATGGAAATAAAGAATAAAAAAATATTAATAACAGGAGCAGATGGTTTTATTGGTAGCCATCTTGTTGAAGAGGTTCTTGAGCAAGGTGGAAAAGTTAAAGCCTTCGTCTATTATAATTCATTTAATTCATTTGGATGGTTAGATACATTCCCATCAGATGTTTTACAGAAGATTGAAGTTGTTTCAGGGGACATTAGAGACAAAGGATTTGTGCAGGAAAGTATGCAAGGTTGTGATATGGTTTTTCACCTAGCCGCACTTATAGGAATCCCATATTCCTATCATGCCCCGGACTCCTATGTTGACACAAATATTAAAGGCACTTTAAATGTTCTTTCGGCAGCACAAAAATTGTCCCTAGAAAGAGTGCTCGTTACATCGACATCAGAAGTGTATGGAACTGCACAATATATTCCTATTGATGAAAAGCATCCATACCAAGGTCAATCCCCTTATAGTGCCACAAAGATTGGAGCAGATCGTTTAGCGGAGTCTTTTTTTACTTCATTTGATTTACCTGTAACAATTGTTAGACCGTTTAATACATTTGGTCCTCGTCAATCAGCAAGAGCAATAATTCCCTCTATAATTACACAGATTCTTTCAGGTAGTAAGGAGTTACATTTAGGAAATCTAACCCCTACTCGAGATTTAAATTATGTGAAAGACGTAGTCAAAGCTTTTGTAGAAATATCTAAATGTAATGATGCAATTGGAGAAGAGATTAATATATGTAATGGTAAAGAAATTTCTATGCGCGAGCTTGTAGACGTAATTGTAGAATCATTAGAAGCTGATGTAATTATAAGTATTGAAGATGAGCGGCTTAGACCAAGCAAATCTGAAGTTGATAGGTTATTGGGGGATAATAGTAAAATTTTGTTAATGACAAACTGGAAACCACAAATTAGTTTATCAGAAGGACTTATGAATACTATTAAATGGCTGAAGCAGCCAGAAAATTTGAGTAAATATAAAGCCTTAAATTATAATATTTAAAGAATACTTGTTGAATACTTTAATTACAGGAGCAACGGGATTTACTGGCAAGCATCTTCACGAATACTTAAATTATTCTGAGTCAGAAAAATTATTTCATACAAGTCTTTCTCATAATGAAGTGTATGAAAATTTTA
>Ga0209631_10001414_pt1 | contig 30774 bp, 26 predicted proteins | sample COG_08_FD_184752 | JGI IMG/M metagenome (GOLD analysis project Ga0209631, IMG submission 184752) | Pelagic Microbial community sample from North Sea - COGITO 998_met_08 (SPAdes) (version 2) | ecosystem: Environmental > Aquatic > Marine > Neritic zone/Coastal water | place: Helgoland, sampling... | reverse complement strand
AGGGTGAAACGGCGAGGTAAGAGCTCACCGGTTTTTTGGTAACAAAAAACGCACGGCAAACCCCACTGGGAGCAAGGTTAAATAGAGAAGACATTGCATTTAGATGCTAAAAACAGTCTTAAGTTAGTCTTCTGGGTTAACCGCTTGAGCTCAAATGCGAATTTGAGCCCAGAGAAATGACATCTTAAATGACAGAACCCGGCTTATAGATTGTCTGGCAATCTACATTCATCATATAATGTTCTATCTTTGTACTTATGAGAATATTTACATAAATATTGACTATTATATTAAAACCCATACTATCCCAAATAATCCCATAATGGAGGGTGATTTGAAAAAATTTATTAATCAGAAAGTTTTAAATAAAAATGTTTTTATCAAGTTTCGAGAACAAACTAGACAAAAAAGGAAGGGTTTCGGTGCCTGCAACTTTTAGATCTCATTTAAGCTCTATGGGTTATAATGGATTTGTAAGCTATCCATCATTTAATAACACTGCACTTGAAGCGTGCTCTCAAGACAGGATAGAAAAATTATCAAACACAATAGATACACTAAATCCATTTGAGGAAAAAAGAGATTATTTTGCAACATCAATATTATCAGAATGTATAAACTTACAATTTGATACAGAGGGAAGAGTATCATTAACAGAAAAATTATTAGATCACGCAAAAATAAAAAATAATATATTATTTGTTGGCCTTGGAAAAACCTTTCAAATCTGGGACCCAAAATTATTTGAAAAATTTAAAGTAATAGCAAGAAAAAAATCATATCAAAATAGATCAAACTTAAAATGGGAAAACAAACAAAAAGGAGAGGTAATATGAGTATAAATATTGGAGGTGGTGAACTTAAAGAATTAAAACCTAGAATTTTAGTTTTAGGTGTTGGTGGCGCTGGAGGAAATGCAATAAATGCTATGATAGAAGCTGGAATGCAAGGTGTTGAATTTGTTGCAGTCAACACAGACGCACAAGATTTAAAAATGAGTAAAGCAGACGCAAAAATTCAAATAGGAATGAATTTGACAAAAGGTTTAGGCGCAGGTGCTAAACATGATATTGGTCAAGCTGCAGCTGATGAATCTTTAAATGAAATTACAAGCTATCTTCAAGGTAGTAATATGATTTTTATTACATCAGGTATGGGAGGTGGAACTGGTACAGGTGCTTCACATGTAATCGCTAGAGCAGCTAAAGAGTTAAATATTTTAACTGTAGGTGTTACAACATTACCTTTTTCTTATGAAGGTCCAAAAAGAATGAGAAGAGCAATAGCTGGTCTTGAAGAATTAAAAAAACATTTAGATACAGTGATAGTTGTTCCTAATCAAAATCTTTTTAAAATTGCAAGTGAAGCAACAACTTTTGAAGAGTCATTTAATTTATCTAATGATGTTTTAAAACAGGGCGTACAAAGTGTTACAGATTTAATGGTAAGACCTGGAATGATAAATTTGGATTTTGCAGATGTTGAAACTGTTATGAGCTCAATGGGTAAAGCTATGATGGGAACAGGTGAGGCAGATGGTGAGAATAGAGCAATGGCTGCAACTGAAATGGCACTAAACAACCCTTTAATTGATGAGTATTCATTACAAGGAGCAAAAGGATTGCTAATTAATATTACAGGTGGAAAAGACCTTACTTTATTTGAAGTAGATCAGACAGTTCAAAAAATAAGAGCCGAAGTTGATCCTGAGGCAGAAATTATTTTTGGTGCAATTAAAGATGAAAATATGAATGGTAAAATGAGAGTATCAATAGTAGCAACTGCTTTAGATGGATATAAACCTGAGACTAAAACAGTTTTAAACATGTTTACTAGAGCTCAGAATAGAAACAATGGATACTCTGATGGTTTGTTTTCTCAAAACTCAAATGTAGAGAATACTACTTTTAATTCTATTGATGGAGCAACAGCTTTAAAATTAGATGAAAAATTTGAGATTGCTGAAAATGAATCACAACCAAACTCAACAGTGAGTAACATTGAGCCTAGTATTCCTGAACCTGAAAATGATAACATCTCAGAGAATATTCAAGAAGAAGCTATACCAACAGGTGTTTCTATTGAAAGTGCCTCTTATATAGAAAGCACCAATGAAAATTCATTGATTTCAGATGATGAAGATACAAATATTGAAGAAGAGCATACACCAAAACTTTTTTTGGAAGATGATCAAGCTGAATCTGAAAAAGAACTTTACGAAAATAGTAATAGTGACTCAGATCAATTATTTGACCAGGATTCTAATGAAGAAGAAGATTTTGAAATACCTGCATTTTTAAGAAAACAAAAATTTTAATGGTCCAAACGGATAATTATGGGCAATCAAACTTCATTACTGGAAAATTCTCATTTTCCAGTAATGTTAGACCAAGTAGTTAAAATATGTTCTCCTGTTAGTGGCGGCATTTATATAGACTGCACTTTTGGTGGTGGAAACTATTCAAAACAAATACTTCAATTTTCAGAAACAAAAGTCATAGCTTTAGATCGTGACAAATTTGTTTTAAGTATCGCGAAAAAATTAGAAAAAAAATATCTTAATAGGTTTACTTTTTTTCAAAAAAAATTTAGTGAATTGGAAACTGTAATTAAAAACCAGAAAGTTGATGCCGTTATTTTTGATTTAGGCCTATCTTCAATTCAACTAAAAAATTTAAAAAGAGGATTTTCTTTTAAATCGAAAGAGTCTTTAGATATGTCAATGGGATTATCATCATTATCTGCTCAAGAAGTAATTAATGATTATAGTGAACAGAAACTTCAGTCAATTATTAGAATTTTAGGTGAAGAAAAAGAAGCCACAAAAATTGTAAATAATATTATTAAAGCAAGGTCAATTAAAAAAATAACAAAAGTGAATCAATTAGTAGAAATAATAGAAAAGAGTAAAAAAAGGAATTATAAAAGAAAGATCAATCCGAGTACTAAAACATTTCAAGCACTAAGAATATTTGTTAACAAAGAAGTTACAGAATTAATTAAAGGAATAATTAGTGGAACTAAAATTTTAAAACCAGGAGGTAAGATTTTAGTAATTAGTTTTCATTCCATAGAAGACAAAGTAGTCAAATATTTTTTTAGTAATTTTTCATCAAATAAATCTAAACCATCAAGATATTTTCCAGAAAATCCAGAGAACAGCACATCATTATTTGAGAATTATAAAAACAATATATTAATACCATCAAATGATGAAATAGAAAAAAATCCTCCATCAAGATCAGCCAAATTTAGGTATGCAATTCGAAATAAAGATAAGTTTTTTTTTCCAGAAGAAGTAACAATCAAGTTTAGAAAATATTTAGATTTAGAAAGCTCATATGTATAAATTTAAAATGATTTTATCAATTTGCATATTCTCAATTTTACTAGTTGTTACTTCTATGATCAAAACCCAAACTAGAATTTTAGAAAAACATATCTATAAAAATGAGAGGAAAATCTTTATTTTGCAAAAAGATTTACATGAAACTCAATTAGACTATTCGTACCTATCTACACCAAGCTTTCTATCAGAAAAAATAAAAGAGTTTGCGTATATAGAATATTTTCCAATTGATTTTTCAAGAATTTATTTAAATTATTCTGATTTTTCTAACGCAAAAAAAAAAATAACGAAACTTAAAATAAAAAATAAAAATGAGAAAAAATAAAAATAAAAATAAAAATTTAAATATTAATCAAACAAGTTTTTACTTTGAAGATTACCTAGAAACTAATCAAAAAAGCAAAAAAATTAATAAATCTAATATTTCCCAAGACAGAATTTACCTACTTTTTTTTTTATTTTTGTCTTTAATTATAGTTTTTGCAATTAAAATTACTTTCGTTTCTTTAAAAAATCCTGAGATATTTAATAATAATCATTTTTCTAAATTTACAATACTTAGACGTGATATAGTCGATAGAAATGGAACTTTAATATCTAGAAATATAAAATCTTATCATGCTGCGATTAATCCTAGTTTGATAAGAGACAAAGAAAATTTTTTAATAAAACTAAGATTAAATTTTCCAGATCTACCAATAAAAAGTGTCAAAAAAAATTTAAATAAAAAAAAATATTTTTACTTAAAAAAAAGATTAGATCAAAGTGAAAGAGAAAAATTATGGGCTTTAGGCGAAAAAGGAATAATTTTTGAATCTTTTCAATCAAGAATTTATACTCATGGTGGTTTACACGGACATATATTAGGTCAAGTTGATGATGATAATTATGGAGTCTCTGGAGTTGAAAAATATTTTGATAAAGAATTAAAAAATAAAAATAAATTAAATTTTCCACTACAACTGACTCTAGACTCAAATATTCAGCATATTATTGATGAAGAGTTGAATAAAGCTATAGTAACTTTTAGTGCATCAGGTGGAGGAGCCGTGCTAATGGACGCTAATAATGGAGAAGTTTTATCTTTAGTCTCACTGCCCAACTATAACATCAATATACGTCAAGATATAACAGATAAGAATTATATTAATAAAATTACCAAAGGTGTTTATGAATTAGGATCTATTTTTAAAACATTTACAATAGCGTTGGCTCTTGAAAAAAAAATAGTTTCATCAGATACAGTAATAAGTAATATTCCGAGAAAAATAGAATGTTCCATACATCAAATATCAGATATTAAGCAATTTCCAAAAGAACTATCAGTTGAAGACATATTGATAAGATCCTCCAATATAGGAACCCTTATGTTAGCAAGAAAAATTGGTGAACAAGATTATAAACATTTTATAAATGAAACTAATTTATTGCAAACATCAGATTTTGAATTAGAGGAGGTCGGCAGTCCTTTGAGCTTTAATTGGGACAAATGTAAATTAGAAACAATTTCTTATGGGCACGGAATCGCAGTAACTCCTTTACAGGCAGCAGCAACTTACGCATCTATAACAAATGGTGGAAATTTTATAAAACCAACATTAATCAAAAAACCTCAATTCAAAAATGGAAAAAAAATAATTTCTAAAGAAACTAGTGAGGCATTAAATAAAATTCTTAGGAAGGTTGTAACTGAAAAAGAAGGTACTGCTAGTTTAGCTAATGTTTATGGATACGATGTCGGAGGAAAAACAGGAACTTCACAAAATTATGGTAATAAAAATGAAAATTTAAACACTTTTATTTCAATATTTCCAGCTAAAAATCCAAAATATGTTTTACTTGTAATGTTAGAAAACCCTCAAGTAGCCTCTAATTTAATTTATAACTACAGAGGAATCAAAATTAAAGGCACAAGAAACGAAGCAGGATGGAACTCCGTATACACATCGGGCAAAATAATAGAAAAAATTGGACCTATTTTAGCCATAAAAAACAAAGAGTTTTACAACAAATATGTTGCTAAAAAATCTAATTAAATTTACACCAAAAAAGCTCAATAACCTAAAAATCAAAGGTTTATCGTCTGACAGTAAGGATGTTAAAAAAAACTTTATTTTTTTCGCTATAAAAGGAAATAAATCAAATGGTGAAAATTATATAAAGGATGCAATAAAAAATGGCGCAGCAGCAATAATATGTTCGAAAAATTGTAAATTTAAAAGTGATAAAATCTTTGTATTTAAAACTAAAAGTATAAGAAGTTGTTTAAGTGAAACTGCATCTAAATTTTATAAATTAAAACCAAAAAATATAATTGCAGTAACAGGAACAAATGGAAAAACATCTGTATCTGATTTTTTTTATCAGATCTTAAATTATGGTCACACAAAAGCAGCTTCTATCGGTACTCTTGGAATAAAGTATAATAATAAAACTATAAAAAATAATCTTACCTCACCAGATACAATTACACTTCATAAAAATTTAGAAAAATTAAAAAAGGCTAAAATTAATAATGTAATTATTGAAGCTTCAAGCCATGGTTTAGAACAAAATAGGCTTGATAACATAAATTTTAAAGCTGGGGTTTTCACGAATTTTAGTCAAGATCATTTAGATTATCATAAAACAATGAAAAATTACTTAAATTCAAAATTAATTTTATTTTCAAAATTACTACCAAAAAGAAGTTATATAATTTCTGATAAATTTAATAAGGAGTTTTCAATTTTAAAAAAAATTTCAAATAAAAGAAAATTAATATTATTAGACATAGCAAAAACAATTAAGCAATTAAAAAATATTCCAAAAACAATACCAGGTTTTTTTCAAAAAAAAAATATATCAATGGCAATTATGGCTGCAAATTTATGTAGTGTAAAAAGAATTGATGTAAAAAGAATTTTAAAAAATATTAAATATGTAGTCGGAAGGCTGGAACTAGTCAAAATTTTTCCAAACAATATTAAAGTTTTTGTCGATTATGCTCATACGCCAGAAGCGCTATTTGAAGCAATTAAAACTATTAAAGATACTTATAATAATAATAATATTTCATTAGTGTTTGGTTGTGGCGGTGAAAGAGATTTTAAGAAAAGATCTTTAATGGCTAAAATTGCCCGAACTAATTGTAAAAAAATTTACGTTACTGATGACAATCCCAGAAAAGAAAATCCCAAAAAAATTAGAAAAGAAATAATAGAAAACCTTAAAGGCACAATTTTCTTTAATATAGCTAATAGATCAAAAGCAATTAAAGAGGCGCTATCTAACGCAGAGGTAAATGAAATAATATTAATTGCTGGGAAAGGTCATGAGAGCACTCAAGATTATGGAAATAAAGTAATTTCATTTTCAGATAAACAAATAGTAAAAAAAATTAAAATAAAAAAAAATAAACAAAGTCAAAAAGTTAAAAATTTATTATTTAATTCTAAAATATTAAACCAAATTATAAAAAAAAACTTTCATTATAGTTTCAACAACCTTGCAGTTGACTCAAGAGATATTAAAAAAAATAATTTATTTTTAGCAATAAAGGGAAAAAATAAAGATGGTAATAATTTTATTTCAATGTCAATTAAAAAAGGCGCTGCTATAATTGTTTCTTCAGAAATAAAAAAAAATTATAGAAAAAAGATAATCAAAGTTGATAATGAAATAGATTTTCTTAATAAATTTGCCTCCCTTAAAAGAGCAGGTGTTAATGCAAAAATTATAGCAATTACTGGTAGTGCTGGAAAAACTTCATTAAAAAACCTTTTAAATACATTGCTTAACAAATTTGGAAACACTTATGCATCACCAAAATCTTTCAATAATCATTTTGGAGTCCCCATCAGTTTATCTAATTTAAATTTAGATCATGAATATGGTGTATTTGAAGTAGGAATGAGTAAGGCAGGAGAGATAAATAAATTGTCCAAAATGATTAAACCTAATTTAGGAGTGATTACAAATATTGGAGAGGCGCATTTAGAGAATTTTAAAAATATACATGAAATTGCAAAAGCAAAAAGTGAAATCATAAATAACATTGATAGAAATGGCACAGTTATTTTAAATCGTGATGATACTTTTTTTGATTATCTAAATAATAAAGCAAAATCAAAAAAAATTAAAGTTATCTCTTTTGGGGTAATTAAAAAAGCAGATGTACATTTAATTAAGATTAAAAAAGTTAAAGAACTAAATAATATCACTGTAAGAGTAAAAGATGAAGTAATAAAATTAAAGACTAAGAATATGAATATTTATAATATTATTTGTTCTTTAGCAATTCTGAAAGAGTTAAGATTAAATTTAGATGAAATAATTTCAGTGTATAAAAATTTTGAAGCAAGTGAAGGAAGAGGTAAAATTCATAAAATCAAAAGATATAAAAAAAATTTTAAATTAATAGATGAAAGTTATAACGCAAATCCATTATCAGTTAAAAATGCAATAAAAAACTTTTCATCAATAAGAAAAAATAATTTTAAAAAATATTTATTTTTAGGTGATATGCTTGAGCTGGGAGAAAAATCAGCGAGTTATCACAAAAATTTATCAGTACTTATTAACAATTCAGATATTGATAAAGTTTTTGTTAAAGGTGAAAAAATGCTTATTACCTACAAAAATCTTAAAAAAGAGAAGCGTGGCAACATATTTCAATGTAACCAAGATATTGATCTTATTTTAGAAAATATAATCGCTAAAGATGATTATTTAATGATAAAAGGTTCTAACTCAACAGGACTGAATGCTATAAGTCAGACAATGATAAAAGGATCTTAAATGCTATTTAATTTATTTACATCTTTAATAGAACAATATTCTTTTCTGAACGTATTTAAATATCTTACTTTTCGAACAGGTCTATCAGTAGTCACATCTCTTATTGTTGTTTTCATAATTGGCGGACCATTAATAAAAATGTTCTCAGAAAATATGATAACTGGACCTATACGGCAAGATGGACCAATAGATCATATTATTAAGAAATCTGGAACACCCACTATGGGAGGTGTTATTATCATTATTGGAATGCTAACTAGCACATTGCTATGGGCTGATCTTAAAAACATTTATATATGGACATTAATTTTCGTGTCTCTTAGCCTTTGTATATTAGGATTTATAGATGATTTACTAAAAATAAAATTAAAAAATTCTAGAGGGCTAAATTCAAAACTAAAATTTCTTGGTCAATTAATTATTGGTACGTTAACATTGTTTATTTTAATAAAATATTCTGAACATGAATATTTGTATAATCTTTATTTTCCTTTTTTTAAAAATCTTATTTGGAATATGGGTCTCTTTTTTATCCCATTCGGCTTATTTGTCATAATTGGATCATCTAACGCTGTAAATCTAACTGATGGCCTAGATGGTTTAGCAACAGTTCCAGTTATGTTAGTAGCACTTTCTTTTACATTAATCTCATATGTGGTAGGTAACACAATATTTTCTGAATACCTTCAATTACAATATATCCCAGATGTAGGAGAGCTTTCTATATTTTGTGGATCAATCGTGGGATCTTGCCTTGGTTTTTTATGGTATAATGCGCCTCCTGCTAAAATATTTATGGGTGATACAGGCTCGCTATCATTAGGCGGATCGCTAGCAGCTGTCGCTATTATTGTTAAACACGAAATTGTACTATCGATAATTGGAGGTTTATTTGTGCTAGAAACTATTTCAGTTATAATTCAAGTTATTTCATTCAAATTAACAGGAAAAAGAATTTTTAAAATGGCCCCAATCCACCATCATTTTGAGCAGAAGGGTTGGGCAGAATCCACAATTGTAATTCGTTTTTGGATTATTGCAATAATTTTAGCTTTAATTGGATTGGCAACATTAAAATTACGTTAGTAAATGTCTCATATTTTAAATTTAAAAAAATTTTCTTTTTTAGTTTTTGGTCTAGGAACAACAGGCTGCTCAGTAGTCAAATATTTTAAAAAAAAAAATTTTTATAATTATTCTGTTTGGGATGATAATATAACGTTAAGAAAAAAATTTAAAAGAAAAATTATTACTAATTTATCAAAGTCTTTTGAAAAAGTTGATTTTATAGTTTTAAGTCCTGGAATTAGTTTAAATAAAACAAAATATAAAAAAAAATTAATTAAATATAGAAAAAAAATTATTACAGATATAGATTTATTATATTTAACTAATGAAAATTTTAAATCTATTGTAGTAACTGGATCTAATGGTAAATCGACAACTTGCAAAATCATAGCTCATTTGCTTAAAAAAAATAAATTTGCTGTAAAACTTGGAGGGAATATTGGTACTCCAGTTTTAAACTTAAAAATAAAAAAAAATATTTTTGTCGTAATAGAAACTTCATCATTTCAATTATCTCACTCAAAGTTTATACACGCAAATTATGCAATTTTATTAAATATTACTAATGATCATTTAGATTGGCACGGGACAATGCAAAATTACATAAAATCAAAACTAAAAATATTTAACTTACAGAATAAAAATGATTTCGCTCTTATCAATAATAAATTAAAAAAAATTTTTTATGAGAAAAAATATTTAGGAAAATTAGTTTCACTAAAGTCTAATTCTTACAAAAAAATTAAAAAAAATATAAAAAATGATTATTTAAAATCAAATATAAATGATCAAAATATGAATTTTGTTTTTTCACTTTCTAAGATATTAAAAATTAAAGATAAAAATTTTGTAAATGCTATGAACACATTTATTGGACTAGCACATAGATATGAAATTTTTTTAAAAAAAAAAAATATTACTTTTATAAATGACTCTAAGGCTACCAGTTTTGAGTCTAGTAAGGCTGCCTTATCTAGTAATAAAAATATTTTTTGGATAGTAGGAGGACTTCCAAAAGAAAAAGATAAAATAGATTTAAAAAATATAAGAAGAAATATTATAAAATCATATATAATTGGAAAAAATATTAATTATTTTAAAAAACAACTTAATAATAAAGTTAATTTTTCTATAACTAAAAACTTAAAAAATTCAATTGTTGAAGTTTTAAAAGATGTAAGATTATTTAAAAAAGATTGCAGTATTGTCCTATTCAGCCCTGCTGCTGCTTCTTTTGACCAATTTAGAAATTTTGAAATTCGAGGAAATAAATTTAAAAAGTTATGTAAAAGTTATGCAAAAAAAAATATTTAATTTTGAAATTAATAATTATTGGAGAAATGTAGACAAAAATATTTTTTTTGGGTTTTTATTTTTATTTTTTTTAGGTTTATTTTTTTCCTTTTCATCTACATCTTCGTTAGCTGGAGAGAGATTAAATCAAGCTTATTATTTCTATTTTTCAAAACATTTAGTTTTCACCTTAGTTGCTTTATTTGTAATGTTTGTTATATCAGCTCTAGAAACCTCTTTACTTAAAAAGATTTTAATTCCATTTTTTGTAATATCTTTTTTATCTCTTTTATTAGTTCCTCTAATTGGAGTAGAGGTAAAAGGAGCAAAAAGATGGTTAGATATATATTTTTTCAGATTACAACCTGTTGAATTTTTAAAGCCTTTTTTTGTACTTATAACTGTAAAAATATTAACTTATGATAAGTTAAAAAATTCTCAAGTTAAATACTTATTTAGCTTTCTATTATTGGCTGCAGTAATCGTGCTTTTAATTGATCAACCAGATCTTGGTCAATCCATCTTATTAACTGGAAGTTGGATCGCAACTGTATTTGTTTCAGGTGTGAGTTTAATTTATATTTTTACTTTCTTTATAATTTTTATTTTATCAATAAGTGCGCTTTTATATTTAATGCCTGAAAAATTTGGCTATATAATAAATCGTTTGACTACATTTGTAGATCCAAGCAAAGGTGATAGTTTTCAGTCTTCAAAAGCGTTAGATGCTATTAAGCAAGGAGGTATTAAAGGTCAAGGAATGGGCGAAGGTATATTAAAAGATAACGTGCCTGAAGCTCATACAGATTATATTATTGCAATAGTTTCGGAAGAATATGGATCTCTAATTTCTATTCTTATAATATCTATCTTTTTATATATTTCTTTTAGAATAATAAAAAACTGCGTTATGCAAAAAGATGATTTTTTGAAACTATCTTTATGCGGTCTTACCTCTCTACTTATTTTTCAAACATTTATACATATTGGTGTAAATACTAGCTTATTACCAACAACAGGTATGACATTACCCTTTTTAAGTTATGGCGGGTCATCTCTTATCGGTAGTGCTATTTTAGCTGGAATTATTCTAAACTATACAAAAATTAAACTAAACTTAGATGACAAATAAAATTAATAAAATTGTTATCGCTACAGGAGGTACAGGAGGACATATTTTTCCCGCTTATAGCTTAGCTAAACATTTTATAGAAAAAGATATTATTGTTGAATTAATTTCTGATAAACGAGGTTTAAAATATTTAGAAGGTTGTGAAGGTGTAAAAATTACAACAATTGAATCATCTACAATTTTTAACAAAAATATTTTCAAAACTTTTGCTTCAATTATCACTATTTTATACTCTATATATAAATCATTTTTTATTTTATTAAAAAATAGACCAAATTTAGTTTTTGGCATGGGTGGATATTCTTCATTTCCGATATGTATCGTAGCTAAAATGTTGAGAATTCCTTTTATTATCTATGAAAGTAATTTACATATTGGAAAAGTAAATAGATTTTTATTACCTTTTACAATGAAAGCTTTTGTTTCTAATAAATATTTAGAGGGAATACCAAAAAAATATAAAAATAAGATATGCAAAATTGGAAACATTATTCGTAAAGAAATTCTTAATTTTGAAAAAAACAAACACGAGAATTACAATAAAGATGAAAAAATTAAAATATTAATTTTAGGAGGTAGTCAAGCAGCAAAAGTATTCGGGGAGAAGCTGCCAAAAATATTTAAAGAATGTCATGACTCTAAAATTCCTATAAAAATTTATCAGCAATGTTTACCCGATCAAGTTGATCATTTAAATTCATTTTATAGAAAATCTAATTTACAATTTGAGGTTTTTAATTTTAGCGAAAATATTTTAGATTATTTTTCAAAAATTAATTTAGCTATTACACGATCAGGAGCTTCTATTTTAGCGGAATTAATTAATGTAAAAATACCTTTTATTTCCATTCCTCTTCCATCTTCCACAGATAACCATCAATTAAAAAATGCTATTTATTATGAAAAAAATCAGTTTAGCTATCTAGTAGAAGAAAAATGTTTAGGTGATAAATTATTCAAATTGATTAAATTAATTCACAAAGATAGGTCGTTATTAGATCAAATGAAAAGCAAACAAAAACAATATTCTGATAAATCAGTTTATAACAATATAGATATAGAAATGGGCAAAATAATAAATGAAGAATATTAGAGTAGGACATAAAGAAATTATTCACTTTATAGGGATTGGTGGAATAGGAATGAGTGGTCTAGCCCAGGTGATGAAAAATATGGGTTTTAAAATTCAAGGGAGTGATCAAAATAAAAATAAGAACACATCTAATTGCACTAAGGCCGGCATCAAAATTTTTATAGGTCACTCTCAAATCAACGTAAAAAATGCAACAATTATTGTAAAATCATCTGCGATTAAAGAGGGCAATAAAGAAATTCAACAAGCGAAAAAAAAAAAAATTCCTATTTATTCAAGAGCAGAAGTTCTAGCAGATGTCGTTTCTTTAAAAAAAAATATAATAATTACAGGTTCTCATGGAAAAACTACCACAACTTCTTTAGTAGCAAAAATTTTATTTGATCAAAAACTAGATCCTACAATCATAAATGGAGGAGTTATAAATTCATTTAAAAACAATGCTAAGTTTGGAAAAGGTGAATGGGCAATATTAGAAGCGGATGAGTCCGACGGAAGCTTCTTAAAATTACCTATTAACTATTCTATAGTTACAAATTTAGACTATGAACATTTAGATTATTATAAAAATTATGAAAATTTAGAAAATGCATTTATTCAATTCATAAATAAAACTCCACCAATGGGTAAATCTTTAGTTTGTATAGATAATAAAAATATAAATAAAATTTTAAATAAAATTGAAAATAAAAATATTTTAACTTATGGATTGAACAGGAAAGCGAATTATAAAATTAAAAATGTCCGATATAAAATTAATTATTCAATATTTGATTTATCTTACAAAAATTCAAATAATAAAAAAGTTTCAATAAAAAATATTAACTTAAAATTAATAGGAGAGCACAATGTTCTCAATGCTACAGCAGCAATTGCAGTTTGTTTAAATTTGGGTGTTAAAAAAAATATTATCAAAAAAGCTTTAAAAAATTTTTCTGGCGTGCAAAGGAGAATGACGAAAATATTTACTAGAAATAAAAATGAATTTTATGATGACTATGCGCATCATCCAACAGAAATTTCCTCAATATTGAACGGAGTTAAAAAAGTTTATAGTAAACAAAAAATTATTTCAGTTTTTGAGCCACATCGTTATTCTAGAGTTTTATCTTTAAAAAAAGATTTTTCTAAATCATTTACTAAATCTGATTTAGTTCTAATATGTCCTATTTATGCAGCAGGAGAAAAAAAGAGAAAAAATTTTAATTTATTAAACTTTTCGAAGTTAATATCAAAGAATTCAAAGACTCAAGTAATTATTATCAAAAATAAAATTGAATTATTAAAATATTTTAAAAAAAATTTGATTAGCAATGAAATTATAATAGGTATGGGTGCGGGTTTAATCTCTAAATGGATGAGAGAGTTAAAGTTAAGTTTATGAATTCAGAAATAGATTTTTTACAAAAAAAATTTGGCAAAAGCTTAATTATTAAAGAGCATTTATCGAAATATAGTTGGTTTAATTTAGGTGGACCAGCTGATATTTTTTTTCGTCCTGAAAGTAAAAATCAATTAATTGATTTTATCCATTCTTTAAAAAATAATAAAAAACATTTTAATATTCTTGGAGCAGGATCAAATACTTTAATTAGAGATAAAGGTGTAAGAGGTATTGTAATTAAATTAAGTTCAAAGTTTTCAAATATTAAACTATTAGAAAAAGATCTCATAGAGGTTGGGGCAGCCACATTAGATAGAAAGATTTCCGAATTTGCTAAAGATAATAATATAAGCAATATGGAATTTTTATCGTGCATTCCTGGTTCTATTGGCGGATCAATTACTATGAATAGCGGTTGTTATGGCACAGATATTTCAGAAATCTTAGTTTCAATTAAAGTGATAGATGAAAAAGGTTTAGAAAAAGAAATAGATAATAATCAAATTGAATTTTTTTATAGAGGCACTAATTTACCAAAAAATTATATAATAATATCAGCAAAACTTAAAGGTATAATCTCTTCAAAAAAATTAATTGAGAAAAAACAGAAAGAACTAATTCAAAAAAAAAAAGAGTCACAACCTAGTCAAGTTAAAACTTGTGGAAGTACTTTTAAAAACAATAATAATCAAAAAGCATGGAAGCTAATTAAAGAGTCTGATTGTGAACAATTTTACATAGGAGGTGCAAAAATTTCTGAGAAACACTGTAATTTTATTGTAAATGACGGAGAGGCAAAAGCTTCGGATATTGAGTCATTAATTTTAAAAGTAAAAAGTGAAGTATTTAAAAAAACTGGAGTAAATTTAGAATTAGAAATAAAAATTATAGGAAATGAAAAATAAAAAAGTTTTAATAGTTTTAGGTGGCACCTCTGGCGAAAGAGAAGTCAGTCTTGATAGTGGAAGAGCTTGCGCTCTGGCGTTAAAAAAAAAAGGTTATCAAGTTTCACTGTTTGATCCCAAAATAAAGCCATTAAATCTTATTAATAAAAACAAAGTAGATGTAATCTTTAATTCATTACATGGGAAAGATGGTGAAGATGGAATTGCTCAAACTTATTTTGAATATTTGAAAATCCCTTATACACATTCAGGAGTAATCAGCTCACATAATGCTATGAATAAAATTATTTCAAAAGGAATTTTTAAAAAAAACAATATTATTACTCCCAAATATTTTGTGGAAAAAAAAAAAAAATTTAATTTAAAAAAAATGAAAAAAATTATTAATATAAAAAAGATTAAATTTCCCATTGTTGTTAAACCAATCGATGAAGGATCAAGTATTGGTGTAAAAATATGCAAAAATTTTTTAACCCTTAATAAAAATGTAAAATTTCTTTTTAAGAAATACGAAGAATTAATCTTTGAGCCTTATATTGGAGGTCAAGAAATTCAAGTGGCTGTAATAAATGGAATACCGATTGGTGCGATTGAACTTGAACCCAAGAGAGAGTTTTATGATTACAAAGCTAAATATTTAAAATCTGCAAAAACGAAACATATAATGCCAGCAAATTTAGAAAAAACTAAATATAAAAAGGTTTTAGAAATTGCAAAAAAAACTCACAATGCCTTAAAATGTAAAGGCATAACAAGATCAGATTTTAAATTTTTTAAAAATAAATTTTATATTTTAGAAATTAACACACAACCAGGAATGACCAATCTATCGTTAGTTCCAGAAATAGCAAAATATAAAGGAATATCTTTCGAAAACCTCGTAGAAAAGATATTGCTTAATGCAAGTATTAACAGATGAAGAGATCTTTTTTTTGGTTAATAATTTTCTTTATTTTTTTTACAACATACACTCCAAAATTTAATGCGATATCAAATAAATTGGTCAATATTAAAATAATTATAATTGAAGACAATTTAGTCATAAAAGATAACGAAATTAAACAAAAATTAAATTTTTTATATAATGAAAATTTATTATTCTTAAATAAGCAAAAAATTAATATAAATTTAAAAAAATTACCATTTGTTGAAAGTGTTCGAATAAAAAAGATATACCCAAATAAAATAAAATTAACAATTAAAGAAAAAAAACCAATAGCTATTTTACAAAAAAAAAAAAATAAGTTTTACATTATAGACAGTGGAAATTTAATAAAATTTAGAACTCTAGATATTTATAACAACTTACCAATTGTTTTTGGAAGTAGCAAAAATTTTTATGAATTATATAAAGATCTTCAAAATATAAAGTTTCCTATAACATCAATAAAATCATTTTATTTTTTTGAATCTGGTAGGTGGGATTTGATTATGAAAAATGGTAAGGTAATTAAACTACCAATTGATAATCAAATATTTAGTTTAAAAAACTATATACAGTTGAATATGAAAAATAATTTTGAAAATTATAAAATTATTGATTACCGTATAAAAGATCAATTAATTTTAAATTAATATATGCATAAAAAAAATCCAAAACTTTTTGTAGAAATTAATGAATTAAATTATATTTTTATAGTTGTAGGGTCTGATTTGGATCAAAATTTTAAAATCGTTGAATCAATCGAAACCTCTTCTGAGGGATTTGGTATGTCAAATTTTACAAATATTGATATTGCTAGCTTAGCAATTAAAAAAAATATAGAAATCATTGAGAATAAATTAAATTATGTTTTTAAAGAGGTTTCAGTAATAATTGATAGTTTTAAATATAGCTGTGTAAATATTTCAGGATTTAAAAAATTAAATGGATCTCAAGTTCAAAAAGAAAATATTTCTTATATTTTAAATTCTTTAAAGTCAGCTGTAATAGAAAATGAAAAAGAAAAAACTATTTTACATATTTTTAATTCAAAAAGTGTTTTAGACACAACAGAGGTTGAAAATTTACCAATAGGATTATTTGGAGATTTCTATAACCACGCGCTTACTTTTTTTTTGATCAAAAATAATGATCTTAAGAATATTAATCTTTTATTTGCTAAAATTAATTTAGGAGTTGCAAAAGTATTTTTAAAAAGTTTTAGTGAAGGAGTGCAGTTAGTAAATGAAAAAAATGTTGAAACTTTTTTTATGATAAACGTACACAAAAATTGTTCAAAAATTATTTTTTTTGATCATGCTTCTTTCAGATTTTCTGAAAATTTTGATTTTGGAACAGATTTGATTATTAAAGATATTGCAAAAATTTGCTCTTTAGATATTGGAATAGTAAGAAAATTTTTATTAGATAATTTAAATCAAAATAAAAAAATTAATAGTGATGAATATCTCGAAAAAGATTATTTTAAAAATAATAATTATAGAAAAATTAGAAAGAAGTTAATTTTTGATATAGCTAATGCTAGAATAGATGAAATAGTTGATATTATATTTAAAAAAAATATAAATATTAAAACGTTAAAAAAAAATAATTCAAAAATTTACTTAGTTATCGATGATGAACTTATTTCAAAAAATTTTCAGCAAAATTTTAATAAGTATTTTTCTCAAAATAATAAATTTGAGAGCAATTTAATTAGTAAATTTGGGAAAGAATCTTCAGTTGTAAATACCGCTAATCTTTTATCTTATGGCTGGAAAAAAGAAGCTATACCGGTTCTTCAAACAAAAAAATCAATAATAACAAGGATTTTTAAGACAATTTTTGATTAATTTTGTTGTTTTTGGAAACATTTGTTGTTTTACCTCCTGCACTTCAATTCTATATAAAACATCAGATGCAAGATATCTTACAACAAACAATTAATAAATCTGTAACTTTTGAAGGCATAGGTCTTCATTCAGGAAAGATTTCTAAAGTAAGATTAACTCCGAGTTCTAACGGAATATTTTTTAAAAGAACTGATTTAAAAGAAAACAATATTATTGAAGCCAATTATAAAAATGTTACTTCTGCCAAATTATGCACAACGTTAGAAAATTCTTTTGGATCTAAAGTTTCAACTGTTGAACACTTGTTGGCAGCATTTTATATAGCTGGCATAGATAATGTCATAATTGAAATAAATAATGAAGAAATTCCCATAATGGATGGATCATCTAAAGATTTTATGGAAATTTTGAAAAATGCAGGGATTAAAAAGTTAAATAAGAAAAGAAAATTTTTAAAAATTTTAAATAAAATTGAATTAAAAGATAAGGGAAGAAGTATTTCAATAGAACCCTGCGATTCAAATTTAGAAGTAAATTTCCAATTAAACTACAAAAATCAAATTATAGGAAAACAAAAAAATTATGTAAATTTTTCTGATGATAATTTAAAACATATTTATTCATCTAGAACTTTTTGCTTGTTCCAAGATATTGAAAAAATAAAAGAAATTGGTTTAGCAAAAGGTGGCTCACTAGATAACGCGATAGTAGTTGATGGTGAAAAAATTGTTAATACAAGCGGCTTGAGATATGAAAAAGAATTCGTTAATCACAAAATTCTTGATCTCGCTGGAGACTTTTTATTGTCAGGGTACAGAATTTTAGGAAAAGTAAACTGTTATCAAGGGGGTCATCAGTTATCAAATCTATTTTTAAGAAAATTATTAAAATCAAAAGATTCATTCTCAGAAATAGAGCTTGAAAACATACAAGCAACCAAAAGAACGCAAGTAATTCCATCCTTAAAGCTAGTTGTAAACGCATAAGTATCATTAAAATTTACCATTCCAAATTAATTTGATATTAATCAGCGTATGTTTCACAAAATTGTTTTAACTCTATTAGTAATATTCTTATCTATATCTTGTTCTAAAAACAAAGATGTAGAATATAATCCAGAAAACAAAATTAATCCTTATGAAAAATATCAAGAAGGATTAAAAGCATTTGAACAAGGAGATTATTTTTTTGCTAATAAAAAATTTACGGAAGCTGAATTGAATTTTAAAATAGTTGAGCACGCTGCTAAATCTGCAATCATGGGTAGTTATGCACTGTATGGAATAAATTTTTATGATCAGGCGACAGAAAATTTAAATAGATACCTCAGAAAATATCCTGCAGATAAAAATGTAATATACGCACATTATTTGATGGCTTTAATTTATTTCGAACAAATGTCTGATGAAAAAAAAGACCTTAAACCTTTACTTCAAGCTAAAGAAAAAATAGATTTTTTTATAAGTAAGTTTCCAAACACTGATTATGCAATAGATTTAAAATTTAAAAAAAATTTAATCGTAAACCAAATTGCAGCCAAAGAATTATACATAGCAAAATATTATGTTTCGATTCAAAAATGGGTTCCAGCAATCAATAGATTAAAAATGATATTAAACAAATATCAAGAAACTATTTATATTGAAGAAGCTCTTCATAGATTGGTAGAAATACATTATTATCTAGGGCTTGAAGATGAGGCAAAAAAATATGCAAAAATTTTAGGATATAATTTTAATTCAAGTGAATGGTTTGAGGAGTCTTATAAAATTTTAAATAAAGACTATAAAATAGTTAAAAAAAATAAACCAAAAAAAGATCAAAGTTTATTTAAAAAAATTATAAAGAAAATTAAATAATTTTAATGACTAAGAAATCTGAAATTGTAAAAATATATAAAAAAAAAATTAATTTTTTAAAAAAGCATAATAAATTATATTTTACAGACGATAATCCCGATATAACAGATCAACAATTCGATGATTTGAAAAAAGAAATTATTAATTTAGAAAAAAAAAATAACTTTTTGATAGACTTGGGTCTAAGTAAAAAATTAATAGGCTCTCCTCCTTCAAATAAATTTAAAAAAGTAAAACATTTAAAACCAATGTTGTCATTATCGAATGCTTTTAATAAAAATGACATGATGGATTTTCTTAGTAAAATTAATAATTTTTTAAATTATGATAAAGAGATTATTGAATTTTCATCTGAGCCAAAAATAGATGGAATTTCCGCATCATTGATTTATGAAAATGGAAATCTTATTAAAGGACTTTCTAGAGGCGATGGTATAAATGGAGAGGATATTTTAGAAAATCTCAAAACATTAAAAGAAATTCCAACTAAAATAGAAGATAATGCAATTCCTTCTTTATTAGAAATTCGTGGTGAAATTTACATAGGAAAAAAAGATTTTAGTAAAATTAAGGGAAATTTTGCTAATCCTCGAAACGCTGCCGGTGGATCATTAAGACAAAAAAACCCGAGCGAAACTTCAAAAATACCTTTAAAATATTTTGCATATGGTTTTGGAACTATAAATCCAATGATTTTTACCAAACAGTCTGAATTTTTGAATAAAATTAAAAGCTGGGGATTTTCAACAAATCCTTTAACCAAAATTGTTAAAAATATAAATGAAATAGAGACCCAACATTCAGCAATAGACTCATTAAGGTCAACTTTAGATTATGATATCGATGGCTTGGTTTATAAAGTTAATGATTTAAAATTACAGTCAAGATTAGGCAACACCTCTAATTCTCCACGCTGGGCAATAGCATATAAATTTTCTGCAGAAAAGGCAGTCACTAAAATTAAAGATATAGTTATACAAGTTGGTAGAACTGGAGCAATAACACCAGTTGCAAAAGTAGAACCAGTTACCGTTGGAGGAGTGGTCGTGTCCAATGCAACATTACATAATGAAGATGAGATCAAAAGAAAAGATATAAGAATAGGTGATACTGTTAAAATACAGAGGGCTGGAGATGTGATACCTCAAGTAATCTCAGTTGATTTATCAAAAAGAATTGCAAAAAATAAAAAATTTATTTTTCCTGAAAAATGTTTGTGTGGATCTATTACACAAAAAGAAATAAATAAATCGACAAAAAAAGAAGATGCAGTAAGAAGGTGCAACAAAGGTTATGAATGTGATTATACGGCAAGAGAAAAATTAAAACATATAGTCTCTAAAGATGCCTTCAATATTGATGGGTTGGGAAAAAAAGTAATTGATCAATTTTGGGAACTAAAATTAATTAGACAACCATCTGATATATTTTCAATAAATTATAATAAAATTAAAGTTCTTGACGGTTGGGGGAATCTTTCTATTAATAATCTTCAAAAGGCAATTAATAATTCGAAATTAATAAAGCTAGACAGGTTTATTTTTTCGATTGGAATTAGGCACATAGGGCAAGAAAATGCGAAAATTCTGGCAAGTTTTTTTAAAACTATTAGTAAATTTAAAGATTTATTTTATGACACAAATAGAAAAAAAATCTTAAAAAATTTAATCGATCTAGATGGTATTGGAGAAACCCAGGTTGAATCAATAAATAGTTTTTTTTTGAATAAAAAGAATATTGAAATTGTAAGTCAACTTATTAAGCTTATACAAATAAGTGAATTTAAAGTTCAAAATCAAACAGGTAAATTTTCAAATAAAACTCTGATGTTTACAGGTAGTTTTAAAAAAATGAGCAGATCCGAAGCAAAAACATTGGTTGAAAGTAATGGAGGTAAAGTTTTAAGTACGATTTCAAATAAATTAGATTTATTAATTATTGGAGATACAAAACCAACTAGAAGAAAAATCGAAAGTGCTAAAAAACTGAATATAAAAGTAATTAAAGAAAAAGATTGGTATAAAATTTTAAATCTTTAAGCAAGCTTGCTTTAGGTCACTTAATTCTGATTTATTCATATATTTCTTAAGATTATTGTATACGTCTTTATGATATTTATTTAGCCAAATGACTTCTTGTTGTTTTAACATATTTTTAATTATCAAAGACCTATCGATTGGAGCCATTGTTAAATTATCGAACTTTAGTTTATTCTTATTTTTTTTTACTCTTATAAGATTTTCAATTCTTATTCCGAAATTACCATCTTCATAATATCCAGGTTCATTGGAAACGATCATACCTTCTTTAAATTTGACTTTATTATTTTTAGAAATTGCATGCGGACCTTCATGAACATTTAAAAAATAACCAACGCCATGGCCTGTTCCATGCGCGTAATCTAAATTAATTTCTTTTAAATATTTTCTTGCCACAATATCAATTTGAGATCCTTGTGTTGAATTTTTTAAATTATAGCTTGCCACGGCAATATGTCCTTTTAAAACTCTTGTAAAAATATCTTTAATTCTCTTGTCATCATTATCTAAAGAGATTGTTCGAGTAACGTCTGTTGTGCCATAGTTATACTGCCCACCAGAGTCTACTAAATAAATATCCCCTTTTTTAATTTTTCTATTACTTTTTTGGGTGGCCTTGTAATGAATTATAGCACCATTCGGGCCGGAGCCAGAAATAGTTGGAAAGCTTAAAAAGTTAAAATCTTTATTTTTTTTCCTAAAATTTAATAATTTTTTCTGAGCGCTAATTTCATTAATATTTTTTTTTCTAAAATTATTTTTAAGCCAAATTAAAAACTTAGTAAGAGCAGCTCCATCATAAATATGAGATTTTATAGTGTTTTTAATCTCAACTTTAGACTTAACTGACTTTAAAAAATAAATTGGGTCTAAAAATTCAATAATTTTATTATCTTTTTTTAAAATATTTTGAAAATGTATAGAGCAAGTAGAAGAGTCTATTAATATTTTTTTATTTTTTATTTGTGAAAAATAAAAACCAGTATTTTTAATGTCAATAATCTTAATATCTTTAAATTTTTTTTTGAAATTATTATTAATCTTTCTTGTATCACAAAATAAATTTATAACTTTATTATTAATTGTAAGATAAGAATTTGGGATTGGAGTATAATTGGAGTCCTGTCCCCTGATATTAAGTAACCAGGCAATATTTTCACCAGCAGATATAAAATGAAAATCAATTTTCTTTGTTTTTAATATATTTACTAATTTTTTTATTTTTATATTATATTTTAAGCCAATAGCTTTTTCTGGTAAAACATAAAACTTTTTGTGCAAACTATGTGTTTTTCTAAGCCATAATTTATCTACAAGATTTTGATTTATAGTAATAAATTTACAATTAGTTTTGATAAATAAGTTTCTAATATTTTTTTGCGTATGCAGTTTTGGATCAAAACCAATTTTCAATTTTCTTTTCTTGAATATATCTGAAGGTAACTTATTCGGAATAGTTATTATTTTAAAAAATTTCCCGCTTTGATTTTTTGCTTGTAGCGTATATCTGCCATCTACGAATAGGTAGCTCTCATTTTTTAATATAATTGCAAAACCATATGATCCGGTGAAGTTACTAATAAAATTTAATCTATCTTTATTTTCTGGAATATATTCATTAAAAAATTCATCATTTTTTGGCACAATATATCCATCAATATTATATTTTTTGAATAATTTTTTTAATTTATTTATTTTTTCCATTTTAAAATTTTATTTTTTTTATATCTATTCCACCCAGGGCTTCTAAATTCATCACCAAATTCAATTGAGCTATCCTGATTAAAATCAAAATCTTCTATTGTTTTATCAATATTAACATCATTTTTCTCAACACTTTCGTCAGGAATCTCATTGATGAATCTAGATGGTAAAGCATCCATCCAATCCCCATGGTATGCCCTTTTCATCGCAAAAGATAAATAAGCTTCTTTTTTAGCTCTAGTAATACCTACGTAAGCAAGTCTTCTTTCTTCTTCTAAAGCAAAATCTCCTTTTTCCTCCAAAGATTTTTGGTGTGGAAATAAACCTTCTTCCCATCCAGGTAAAAAAACAACATCAAATTCAAGTCCCTTTGCTCCATGCATTGTCATTAAATTTATTTTAGCTCCCTCCCATTCTTGATCAACAGATGTTGCCAAAGCAACATGTTCCAAAAAATCTTGTAAATTATTATAATCATGCATCGCTCTTAGTAATTCTTTTAAATTTTCTAATCTATTTTCGTTTTCCAAATCTTTTTTATTTTTTAACATTGCTGAATAGCTGGACTCATCTAAAACTAACTTTAATAAATCATAATGTTTTATTTTGATAGAATCTTTACGCCATTTATGAATAAGATTAATTAATTGAGTGAGAGTAGTTTTAATTTTTGGTTTAAATTCTCCTTTTTCCAAAATTTTAATTATTGAGTCTTCTAAACAAAGTTTATTTTTATTTCCAAATAAATAAATTTGATTTAGAGTACTATCACCCACTCCTCTCTTGGGAGAACCAATCACTCTTTCTAAAGCTAAATCATCAAATTTTTGATTTATAATTCTTAAGTATGAAATAGCATCTTTTATTTCTGCCCTCTCATAAAATTTTATTCCACCTAAAACTCTGTATCCTATACCTACTTGTAGAAATCTTTCTTCGAACTCTCTGGTTTGATAAATTGCCCTTACTAAAATTGAAACATCATTGAGAGAATATTTTTTTTTTAAATTATGTTCTATTATATCACTTATGCCTTGAGCCTCTTCTTTTCCTGTTTTATAACAATTTAGTTTTACAAGTTCTCCTTGGTTAGCCGAGGACCATAATTTTTTTCCAACTCTATTTGAATTATTAGAGATTAATGATGAGGCTGTTTCTAGTATATTTTTTGTTGATCTGTAATTTTGCTCCAATTTAAAAACTTTACAGTTTTGATATATTTGGTCAAACGTTAAAAAATTTTTAATTTCTGCACCTCTCCAACTATAAATAGATTGATCATCATCACCAACACAACAAATGTTTTGATCTTTATTAACTAAAAGATTCAACCATTTGTTTTGAATAAAATTAGTATCTTGAAATTCATCAACTAAAATATATTTAAAATTATTTTGATATATTTCTCTTATATCTTTATGTTCTTCAAAAAGTTTGACACAAAAAAGAATTAAGTCGCCAAAGTCAAAAGCATTTAAGTCTTTTGTTTTTTTTTGATAAATTTCATAAACTTTGAGTATTGACCTTACAATAGAACCTGCTTTTTCAATTTTAACATCTTTTGGAAGAAGACCTTTATTTTTCCACTGATCTATATGATACATAATTAATTGTGGTGAGAATTTTTTTGCATCAAGTTCTTGACCTTTTACAATATTCCTAATGAGTTTTTTTTGATCGTCAGTATCTAGAATTGTAAAATTACTTTTATAGTCAAGAGCCTCAGCATGTCTTCTAAGAAATTTAACGCTGATAGAGTGAAAGGTTCCCAGCCACGGAACTGCGTTAGAACTACCTTTAATATAGTTCATAACTCTGTTCTGCATTTCCTTAGCTGCTTTATTTGTAAAAGTTACACACAGTATTTGATTTGCCCATGCTTTTTTTTGATCAATAATATGTATGAGTCTTGTAGTCAGGACTCTTGTTTTTCCGGAACCTGCTCCAGCGACAATAAGATTAGGTCCTTCCGTATTTATTACTGCTTCTTTTTGTTCTTTGTTTAAGTTTTGAATTAATTTATTTATATTATTCATATTAAGAAAATTTCATTTATACACTAATTTAAAAAATAAAAAATGATTAATAAATTTTACAAAAGTTTTTACAACAACTATTCAAAATTTTTAAAATTCCTTTTCTTTTTGAGGTATGTAATAACAATCTTTTTAATTGCAATTACGTTATTTTTATCAATTCCCAAATTATTCAACTATGAGAAAAAACAAGATATCTTAAAAAATTATTTATTTGTAAATTATAATTTAGAAATAAATAATTTTAAAACAATTAAGTTTAATATTTTTCCAATACCTAATTTGTCTTTAATAAATGCAGATTTAAAAATTAAAGATAAATCTATAAATTTTAAAACTAAAAACTTATATATTTTTTTAAATTTTAAAAATATTTATAATTATGAAAACTTTAAAGCAAATAAAATTATACTTAATGACAATGAAATATTTTTGGAAGCAAGTAAAGTCAAAGAATTTATTAATTATCTTGATAAGACAAAACCTAAATTAGAGATTAAGAATCTCAATATTAATTTAGAAAAAAATAATGATAAAATTATAAAAATAAATAGCATAAATTTTTTAAACTATGGTTACAAAAAAAATTACATCGAGGGAGAAATATTTGAAAAAAGATTTAAGATAACGCTTAAAGATAATAATCACAAATTAAAATTTAAATTATTGAAAACTGGTTTAACAGCAAATTTCGAATTTGATAAAAAAAAATCTGATAGCTTTACTTCAGGTTCATCAAAAATAAAATTATTAAATAATTTTCTGAGATTTAATTTTAATATTAATGAAAACAATGTAAGAATAATTAAATCAAATTTTAGAAATAGATATTTATCATTTTCTCTAGACAGTCTCTTAAAATTTAATCCTTACTTTAAGATTGACTCAAATATTAATATAAATGAATTTAATGAAAAGTTGCTTGATTATTTAAGTTTTGAGAAAATAGTACAAAATCAAGACATAATAAAAAAAATAAATGGAAATATTAAAATTAAATATAAAAGTAAAAAATATTCTAATAACATCATTGAAGAAAATTATTCAAGTTTAAACTTTACATATGGAAGATTATTTTTTGAAAATAAAATTTTATTTTTAGGTGGTGAATTAAATTGTACAGGTAATACTATATTAGTTGCAGAATTTCCAAAATTGAATTTTATATGCCTTGTGATTATTAGTGATAAAAAAAAATTGTTAAAAAAATTTTCTATTAAGAAAGAAAATAACACCAAGATTATTAATCTTAATATTGAAGGCTCCTTAAATTTATTAAACAAAAAAGTAAATTTTAAAAAAATAAATATTGGTAAAGAATTTGTTGCTAATGATGAGGATATTAAATTTTTTAAAGAAAAATTTCAGAATATATTATTTGATGAGGGTTTTTTTAAATTATTTAGTAAGGAAAAAATAAAAAAATTTATTGTTGAAATAACCTAACTTATTTGGGCTTCGTCATTTTTATTGGTCTCATTATTTTATCGTATTCTTGTTTTTTTATTAGTCCTGTCTTAATAACTTCTTCTTTTAGAGTAGTGCCATTTTTGTGTGCTGCTTTTGCAATATTAGCAGCACTATCATAACCAATTTTGGGAGCTAAAGCTGTAACCATCATCAATGAATTATCTAAAAGATATTTAATTCTTTTTTTGTCTGCTTTTATTCCTTTAACACAATACAATGAGAACATTTTTGCTGAGTCACTCATAATTTCAATTGATTGTAAAATATTATGAATAATTAATGGTTTGAATACATTTAATTCAAAATGTCCATGAGACCCTGCCATTGTTATACCGTTATGATTCCCAATTACCTTAACACAAACCATTGTAACTGCTTCTGATTGAGTGGGATTAACTTTACCAGGCATAATTGATGAACCTGGCTCATTAGATGGCAAAATTAATTCACCATAACCTGCTCTTGGCCCTGATCCTAAAAATCTAATGTCATTGGCAATTTTCATTAAACAAACAGCAGTTGTATTAAGTGATCCAGAAAAATTAACAATTTCATCATGAGCTGCCAAAGCAGCAAATTTGTTTGCAGCAGGTTTAAATGGCAATTTAGTAATTCTGCTTATCTCTTTAATAATTTTTTTATCAAAATTTTTTCTCGTATTTAATCCAGTGCCAACAGCTGTACCACCCTGAGCCAAGTAATAAATTTCTTTTAAGGCGTTTTCAATTCTAAAAATGCATTTTTTTAATTGAGATTGATATCCTGAAAATTCTTGCCCTAAAGTTAAAGGAGTTGCATCCTGTAAATGAGTTCTTCCAACTTTTACGATGCTTCTAAATTCTCTAGATTTTAACGCTAGTTGTTTCTCAAGTAGTTTTAATGAGGGTAAAAGTTTTTCTTTTGTTTTAATAGCTATCGCTATGTGCATTGCAGTTGGAAAAACATCATTAGTTGATTGAGATTTATTTACATGATCGTTTGGATGAACAGGTTTCTTAGTTCCCATTTTTCCACCCATCATTTGAATTGCTCTGTTAGCTATAACTTCATTCACATTCATATTTGTTTGTGTGCCAGAGCCAGTTTGCCAAACCTTTAAAGGAAAGTGTTCATCATGCCTACCTTTAATAACTTCTTCAGAAGCTTTAATGATATATTTGCTTAATTTATAGTGCAAATCATTAGATTTAGCATTAACTATAGCTGCTGCTTTCTTAATAATAGCTATAGAGTGAATAACAATTGGCCTGACAAGAAAATCACCAATGTTAAAATATTTATTAGATCTTTCTGTAGAGGCTCCCCAATACTTATCACCAGGGACTTTAATTTTTCCAATACTGTCAAATTCAGTTCTATATTTCATAAATAGCTTTATTATAATACACCTCTATCTTAATATAAACAAATCAGAATTGGAGAAAATATGAATAATTTTGAAAAAGTTAAAAAATTTATGCAAACTTTTGACCAAGATGTAAAAACAAAACCATCTTTTCCAGATGATAAAATTATAGATTTAAGAATTGCGTTAATTGAGGAAGAACTATCTGAGCTAAAAGAAGCTGTAAAAAATAGAGATATTACTGAAGTGGCAGATGCTTTAACCGACATTTTATATGTCACTTATGGCGCTGGTCATGCTTATGGAATTGATCTTGATAAGTGTTTCGACGAAGTTCAAAATTCTAATATGAGCAAATTAGGGAAAGATAAAAAGCCTATATATAATGAGAGTGGAAAAGTTATGAAAGGTCCAAATTATTTTAAACCAAATTTGAAAAAGTTTTTATGAAAGATAGCTATTTCTGGATAATTGTCGGCGTTGCTTTGGGTTTAGCAATTTATTTAGCTGACAAATATATATTTTGATAAGGGGCGTTCTGTGTCCCCCGAGAACCAAATCATACCAAAATACCTAGGTTATTGGAATACTTCATTGAAGACTTCATTGAAAGTTTGACTATATTTCAAAAACCCTGTTTCTAAACTTCATTGAAGTTTTAAATTATGAGTTTCGTAATTCACCCTTTAACCATTTAATTGCCCGTTCTAGTCTATCAATTTTTTCGTGAAATTTTCCTATACTTGCGTTACAACTTCCACAAATATAACCCCTTATACTACCAGTTTCGTGATTATGATCTAAGCAAATATCATTTTTAAATTCTCTAACTTTATCTACTTCACATATAGGACATTTCCAACTTTTGCCTAATTCTGGTCTTGGATTATTTTTTTCATACTCTTTTCTATCTTTAGAATTTATCTTCTTTTTTTTGCTATAACACTCTATACAAACTGGTCTTCTTAAAATCCTATTGTTTTTACCATATTGATTAACTGAAAATGCAGTCATTATTTTTTTTATTCTGCATTCATTACAAATTTTATAATAAGTTTTTTCTTCAGTCATTAATTCAAAAAAAACTAAATAAGTTTCTTCTGAACTAACCTTATCCTTTTTTTAGCAAGCGTACAATATTGAGAACTTATTTCGCTACCAATCCAATTTCTATCAAGTGATATTGCTGCTTTTGCAGTAGTGCCACTTCCTAGAAAAGGATCATAAATTAAATCACTCTTTTTACTCCAGGACTTAATATGATCTTCTGCTAGTTTTTCAGGAAATATTGCAGGATGTTTAAAAGCAAGATCATCAGTTGCTGAATGACCTTTACCAACTAAATAATACCATATATTCGTTCTTCTTCCGAATTCGTCATACCCAGGTCTTTTAATATTTTTAAGTTTTCCGTCATAAAGTCTTTTTGTACCTGTGTCACCATCTCTGCTTTCTTTATTTTTTCTATCTTTAATTAGGTTTATAGTTTTTGGAACACCCTTGCTAAAAACAAACATATAATCAAATGTTTGCCAATATGTTTTATTGTTCCCAACAGCACCCCTAGGTGCTTTTTGATAAATCATAGTATCAAATAAATTAAATCCACATTCTTTGAATAAAAGTGCCTGTTTAAATGAAGTTCCTGTTTCATCTCCTTTTATTGTTTGATCACCCACAACCCAAACAACTACGCCACCTTTTTTTACTACTCTTAATAATTCCTCAATTACTTTTTTTAAATCAAATGAGTATCCTTTATATTTTCTCATATCATCATAAGGAGGTGAGGTGACAACTAAATCAATACAATTTTTAGGCAGTCTTTGCATTGTCAGGAGACAATCTTCATTGTAAATAATATTTTTTTTTATTTTTAACATCTTTTGTTTTTCAACTTTATAGCAGAACAATCAAATAAATATTGTTTTCTTACTTCATTGAAACTTCATTGAACCTTCATTGAAGTTTATTTTAGAAAAATGAGTATGGTCAATAAAAACATTTAATTAGGGGCGTTCTGTTGCCAGGTGCCCCGAACTTTGTTTCAATAATCCTTATATATCAACTACCTTAAATTAACAAAACACAAAAATTCAGTGCCGATTCCGACTCTATTCCGACTCTTTTTTGAGTCGAAATATCTTTAACTAAAATTTTTTTATCTACAACCAGATATACAATCTATGTACACAGGATTACTCTTGTTGTTACTCCACTCTGCTTTAGCTTCTTTGACACCAACTAATTCCTGTCCTGTAGGTGTTAAAAACGCATTTAAAATTATTCCAAAAGCAAAAGCTCCTAAAATAATCTTTACTGATCTTTCTAATTTAACTTCGTGTTTAATAGTTTTCATATTCACTCCTTTGTTAATAAGTGATCTTATCATAATAATTTTGATTAGAGAATTCCAACTCTATTCCAACTCATCAGGTTGTATTTTTAAACTAACGTTGATTACACAAACTAATTTTAAATTAAGTAGGGGCGTTCTGTTGCCAGGTGCCCCGGACCCCGTAACTTAATTAACTAAGTTAATT
>Ga0209631_10001412_pt1 | contig 30809 bp, 30 predicted proteins | sample COG_08_FD_184752 | JGI IMG/M metagenome (GOLD analysis project Ga0209631, IMG submission 184752) | Pelagic Microbial community sample from North Sea - COGITO 998_met_08 (SPAdes) (version 2) | ecosystem: Environmental > Aquatic > Marine > Neritic zone/Coastal water | place: Helgoland, sampling... | reverse complement strand
TCGCAGTAGTACCAACAAATTTTTAGGCATAATTGATTGCATGCTTGTTGGCTTCAAGGTCGTGACTCGGGAATCAAACGCACTGGCAATTCCAACAGACCTCGGGCTGAAAGCCCTGGCTTATAGCGCGCCTGATCAATATCACACTGAATATCTTTCGTACGATCCAACAACGTTTTAAAGATTATCTCCATATCCAGACGCGCCAAGTTGTTACCGAGACAAAGGTGCGCTCCGCGACCGAAAGCAATATGGCGATTCGGGGCGCGCTCAATGTCAAACTTATCAGCATTGGGGAACTGCGCTGGATCTCTGTTTGCGGATCCGTAAAGCAAGCCAAATTTGGTTCCCTTCGGATAAGTTCGGCCCATCACCTCGACCGGTTCACTCGCATAGCGATGAAAAAATGGCAACGGAGAGTCATACCTGAACATTTCATGTATGGCCGTTCCGGTTAGCTCTGGTGCCGATCTCAACTTCTTGTGTTGATCCGGGTGCGAGAGCAATGCCAGCAGTCCTGTTCCCAAGACGTCGATTGTCGAACCGTGTCCGCCTGCGAGTATTAACAAACTCAACGAAATCAGCTCTGTTTCATCAAGCTCACCGGCGTTCTTCGCCGCGATCAGCACTGAAAGCAAATCATCCTGTGGTTTATTCTCGCGCGCTGCAATCAGTCTAACAAGATAGTCTTTGAACTCGATGGTTGCTGATTCCGCTCGCTGCTTGTTGACTTCGGTTCTGTCGGCATCAAAGTACTGAACAATATTCTCGGACCAAACACGTAGTTGCGGACAGTCCTCGTCAGGGACACCGAGTATATTGCCAATAATATGCCCTGGCACGTGTGCGGCGAGTTCTGCGACGAAGTCAATATCTCGTTCTTCAAGTAAGGGGGTCAGCAGACGATCGACATATTGTTGAATCATGTTGCGATGTTTCTCGACAAACTGGCGAGAGAACTCACGCAACACCAGCATCCGTAGTCGACGATGATGATGACCATCCTGTTCCAGCATACTCAGCTGAACAAGCTGTTCATGATTTGGCATGTCATGAAAATTTGCCAACTTTTGTTCCTGGAGCACAAACTCTTCAGACATCACCGCTGCCAATGAGCGAACCATCGCGCCTTGTCTGGCGACTGCTTCGACATCTTCATATCGTGAAAGCAGGTGTACATTCATGTCTTCAAAATAGTACGGTGCTTTTAGTGCTCGCAGGCGCGCGTAAACTTCATAAGGGTTACTGGCAAACGCAGGCGTGAGAGGTTGAAACATGATGTGAGTATCTATCGCTATGTTGCTGTCTAGAATATCTTCAAGCATGCAAGACATCCACCGTCACTGGTAATTAGCCGACTTTGTCTTGCCAACATCTATAGTCCGTACTCAACATGTCGTAAACTGTCTAATCGTGAATACAATTTTCCACAGGAAATAAACATGTCAGCAACACCTCTCGGAGTCACCTTTGGCAGCCTCGCGGTACTAGGCCCTGCCGCGGCAACAGATATCGCCATTAGCGCACAGAATATGGGCTATAGCTCCTTCTGGACCGTAGAAGCTACCGGCACCGACGCTATGTCACTGCTTGGGGCGGCTTCACAGGCTGCACCGAAACTGGATATGGGCACCGGCATTATTCCGGTGCAGTTGCGCGCACCAACGCTCACCGCCATGACCGCCGCCACACTGCAGGCGCTCACCCCTGACGCTGATATTTTGTTGGGTCTGGGGGTTTCCGCGCCAGGTATACTTCGCGCCCACGGTGTCGAAGCAACCAACAGGCCGATAGGGCTGATGCGCGAATACGTTGCACTGCTGCGTGAATGTCTGTCCGGTGAGTCGGTGACCTTCGAAGGGGATTTCTATCAAGTGAAAAGGTTCAGATTGGGCATGCGGTTAGGAGATCGAAAACCGAAGATCATCATGGCTGCGCTGAACCCGCAGATGCTGAAGCTCGCAGGCGAAATCGCCGACGGCGTGTTACTCAATTATCTGCCGGCATCTCATGTCGGTGCATCAGTCGAACAGGTCCGCAAAGGCGGTGATGCAACCATCTACGCCTACGTTCATGCCGCCGTGGGTAGCCTAGAAGAGCGGGCCAACTCCGCACGCCGAGACTTGTTCAACTACGCGATGGCAGACGGCTATGCACGGATGTTCAAAGAGGCGGGATTTGAAGATGAGGTTAACGAACTACGTCAGAAACAGTCAGAAAAAGATCGCGAAGGTGCTGTTGCTGCGATATCGGAGCGTATGATCCAGGCGATCGATTTTATAGGCTCCGAAACAGCGGTCACGGACTTCGTGAAGACTTACATAGATGCCGGTGTTGAACATCCAATTTTGATGCCAATGCCGTGGGGAGAAGATAGGCGAGCCGTCACTGACGCAACGATGAAAGCAGCCATTCAGGCGGTAAAATGAACGAGCAACCGAGTTCGCCGCAAAAGCGTAAAGGCTGGGATGAGCGATACGCGACTGAAGACTACCTCTTTGGCACTGATCCTAACGACTTCCTCAAGTCTGTCGCTGAGAAGATACCAGCAGCATCCAACGTGTTGTGTCTCGCCGATGGTGAAGGTCGCAATGGTGTTTTTCTGGCCAGTCTAGGTCACAGCGTGACAAGTGTCGACATGTCACTTGTTGGACTCCAAAAAGCTCAGCAGCTCGCAGCAAGAAACAATGTTCCTCTGACAACAATTCACGCTGACCTGACTGAATACGATCTCGGTGCAAACCGTTGGGACTGCATTGTCTCGATCTTCTTCCACATACCAAAAAATCTACAAGACATCATCTACCCTAGGCTGCTTAAATCTCTGAGGCCTGGCGGCCATCTGATCATAGAATCTTATACACCAAGGCAATTGACATTTAATACCGGCGGCCCACCTTTGGCCGAATACATGTTAACAATGGAAATGATCAATTCGGCTTTCGAGGACCTGTTGTTCCTTCATGCTGCAGAGCTAGATCGTCGGGTTATTGAGGGTGCGGGTCACACTGGCCAGGCTGCCGTCTTGCAATTGCTCGCGCAAAAACCGGCTTAGGTCAGTTATTCAATCCCCTGACCGCCTAGCCACATACCGCCGGCATTCGTCGTTTCAATATTCAACTGCCCCGCAAGTCCAGCGTCGCGATGATGGTGAATTGCCTGATATTCCTCTGACTGCATCATATCAATCATCGCTTGTCTGCTGGGATACATTGCAATCGCAACCATATCCCACAAATCCTCAACCTCGCCAAGCATCAGGCGCTCAACTTTTGCGTTAAACATTCCGCCGCCGCCCAGCTTGATCAAAATCTTTGACACCTCAGCACCATAACGTGCATACGCTTGCGCCCCGGTAAGATCTGTTTCACTACCATCTTCATATTCAGCTTTATCCTTGAACTTGAGTAGATTTAGCATGTAGATTGGGCCTTCTGCGCCTGGCTCAAAGAACCCCTTTATCTGCTCCTCAGACGGACTGACCTTGTTATTAACCTCCATTGAGCGACTCCTTCTTTCCAAGTGGGACTGTCAGTATATAGACTTATTTAATGTACATCATTACAATTAGCAAAACTTCCAAGGCACCGAACATGATTATTAGACGTCTATCCTTTGGCCTAGTCGGCACAGCACTTCTGATACTGATTGCTTGGATTTTTCGCATTGAGATCACGCTCACAGCGATCTCAATCATGAGCGATCAGCGCACACCCGTAGGTGAACATCAGGAGGTTATTTGGGAAACGGGCAAAGTGGTCTCGCAAAAGCGATCAGATAAACCCAACATCGTGCTCATCGTGGCGGACGATCTTGGATGGAACGACCTCACTTTTAATGGCGGAGGGGTCGCTCAAGGCACCGTGCCCACCCCCAATATAGATTCTATTGCACAGTCAGGTATTAACTTCACTAATGGCTATGCCGGGCAGGGAACCTGCGCGCCTTCACGCGCGATGATGATGACCGGACGATACGGTTCACGTTTCGGCTTTGAGTTCACCCCAACGCCGGCGGGAATGCCAACAGCAATCGGGCTGATGTCAGCAGCCTCGGATAAGCCTCCGACAATCTTAAACGAAGATGCCAAAACCATTCCCTACGATGAAATGGGCTTACCCGCCAGCGAAGTCACTATTGCGGAAGAGCTGAAGGCCAACGGATACTACACAGCACACATTGGTAAATGGCACCTTGGCCAAAAGAACGGCATGGCACCACAAGATCAGGGGTTTGATCAGAGCTTACTCATGCACTCGGGATTATATGCCGCGGAAGACGACCCTAACGTCGTCAACTCAAAGCTTTCTTACGACCCCATTGATCGCTTCCTATGGGCAGGTATGAAATACGCGGCAAGCTATAACGGCAGCGCAGCTTTTGAGCCTGGCGGATATCTTACTGACTACTATACTAACGAAGCTGTTAAGGTGATTGAAAACAACACTGATCGCCCATTTTTTCTTTTCCTTGCACACTGGGCACCACACACGCCCCTACAATCGGCAAAACAGGACTATGACGCCCTGACTCACATTTCTGATCATACTGAACGCGTCTATGCAGGCATGGTCAGGGGGCTTGACCGCGGGGTTGGTCGAGTACTGACAGCAATAAAAGACAATGGGCTTGAAGACAATACGATTGTGATATTTACCTCTGATAATGGTGGCGCGGGTTATGTCGGCATTTCAGATCTTAACAAGCCGTTTCGTGGCTGGAAGATCACAAACTTTGAGGGCGGCATTCATGTGCCTTACTTCATCAAGTGGCCCGCGCAAATACCGGCGGGGCAAAGCTTCGACGAACCAGTGCACCATTTTGACATTTACGCCACAGCTGCAGACGCCGCAGGCATCCGGTTAAACCCTGAGCACAAGCTTGATGGTGTGAGCCTGATGCCTTATGCGCGGGCAGGTAAAATACAGGCAAAACCACACGATACGTTATTCTGGCGTGCCGGCAATTATCGAACAGTCAGACACCATGACTGGAAGATGGCGACCGACCCGCTCATTGGCAACACTTGGCTATTCAATCTCGCCTCAGACCCAGGCGAATCAAACAATGTCGCAAAGGATAACCCCGAGGTGGTTGCGAAAATGATGGCATTGCTTGCAGCGCATAACGCAGAAATGATGCCTCCCCTTTGGGACACTGTAGGCGCCACTTCCATTAATGTCGACAAACACTTGAGACAGGAATCAAATCCCGAGGAAGACACTTTTATTTACTGGAGCAATTAGTCCGAACCAAGGCAGCATTATTATTCATTGCAGCCAAGCATCGCTATCGCGCCATTGGCGCGCGAAGCAACTTTCCGGGGTTCATGATTCCAGCCGGGTCGAACACTTTTTTTAAACCTTGCATCAAAGCAAGTTCTTCCCGGCTTCTGGAGTAATGCAGCTGTTCTCTCTTGAGCAACCCAACCCCATGTTCTGCCGAAACACTCCCGTCGAAGTCTGCCACAATCCCCAGCACTTCTTCACTGACCTGTTCGCATTGTGCCTTAAATTCCGCAACCGCCAGCGAGGCAGGTTTCAAAATATTGAGGTGCAGGTTGCCATCGCCAATATGTCCAAACCAGACGATTTCAAAGCCAGGATATCGCTCGCCGACACACGCTTCTGCCGCCGCTAAAAATTGGGGAACGTCACTGACACGAACCGATAGATCATTCTTGTAGGGCGTAAACGGCGTTATGGACTCTGATATCCCCTCTCGGTACTGCCAAAGTTGCACCCTTTGCGCTTCACTTGCGCCAAGCACACCATCGATCACCCAACCTTTCGCAACACAGTCTTCAAAAGCTTCATGAACCTGTTCAGATGTTTCGCATTCCAGCAGCACATAATAGGCCGATGATGTTTGCACAGGCTTCGCTAGCGAACGATGTTTGCAAACATGCTTCAGCGCGATGTCCGAGAAAAATTCAAACGCCGTCAGTTTGACCTTTTCCTGAAACGCGGACAGCACTGATATCGTATCTTGCATACGGGGTACCGCCAACACCATCACATCAAGATCTGGCGCTGCCTCGGCTAGCTGCATTGTCGCTGAAGTGATGAGTCCCAAGGTTCCCTCACTGCCGATAAACAAGTGCCGAAAATCGTAACCCGTCGCGTTTTTAACAAGCCCCCGATTCAACTCGAGCACCTCACCGGTGCCCGTCACTGCGGTCAGCCCCTGAACCCATGCGCGCGTCAAACCATAGCGTAAGACTTTTATACCACCAGCATTGGTCGCTATATTTCCGCCCACCTGACTTGATCCAGATGATGCGAAATCGACCGGGTACATAAGACCCTGATCCACAGCAAATTGCTGCAAATTAGCCGTTACCACGCCAGCCTCGACATCGACAGTTTTAGATATTGAGTCAAAGTTGGAAATTTGTGCCATGCGGTCAAAGCTGACGACAACTTCGCCCTTGCAAGCCACCGCACCACCCGCAAGACCTGTGCGCCCTCCCGAGGGGACAACAGCAATCTGGTGGTCATGGCAATATTTAATCACCTGAGAGAGCTGACTCAAATCACGCGCAAACAACACGGCGGAAGGCGCTGGCTCATGGAAACGAGTCCAATCTTGTCCCCACACGGACTTCGCTTCATCATCGTCCCGAAAATTTCCGCTCCCCGCCAGACCAATCAGCGCATTTCTATTTGCACTATCAAGCATCAAAACCTCTCTTCTAACTTACATCGCCATGGCCATATTCAAGTTTCAGGTGTCTACCAGTCATTGCGGATAGCCAGCGCCAGGCACTTTTCTTTTCACAACATGTCACCCTAGTCATTGACAAGTCTAACAACTTAGCGATGTTTTCACTATCTTTGGCCACCGTCATCTCACATGCTTCTTTGTTTCTTAAGGTGGAACCGGTAATCAGGCTACCTCAAATCGACGGATCTTATTGTCAACGACAACTTTTTTGCTCAAACAACGTTTCAGCACCCATACACGGCTCGCAACGTCTCTTACGTTTGGATATGTTAGGCCTATTTCGTGACAAACACTTGTCTTGGATGCGTTTCAACTTGCTGTAAGTGCCCATCGGATTGTCCGTAAAATGCGCAACCTAAAAAGCTTCACGGAAAAAAATGCGGTCAATGCACCTTATAAACACCGGCGACATGATAAATTAACCGCAGCAATCAAATTACACGAGTGAATAAATAATGACCGAGGGAAGGAAACAGATTAGCGGCGAACCCCGACGCATTGCTAGCATCGCGCTGATCACGCTTGCCGCGTGGCTTCTGCAGGGCTGTACAGAGAGAGAAGTCGGTGAACCTGCCCGCTTGACGGCGGAAATTACTGACACGAATAAAATGGCACTCTCAGCCGATGTCATGGAGAAATGGGCCCGCAGTTGCGCCCAGTGTCATGTTGCAGGACAAGCCGGCGCCCCAAGAACAGGCAATGCGGAGGAATGGTCACCCAGACTTGAGAAAGGTCAGGCAATGCTGCTTGAACACACGATTAAGGGGTTTAATATGATGCCGGCGCTTGGCTACTGTATGTCATGCGAAACATCTGATTTTATCGCCATGATCGAATTCATGTCTGGTTCGCCACGAAAGGAGTCGATGCAATGATTAGTCGCAGAAAATTTCTCACTGGCTCTGCCATGGCGGGACTTTTTGGCTCATCGTGCGCATTTTCCTCTACTGCAAAATCAGCAAACACCACGCCATGGTACAACTGGTCTGGCGAGCTATCCTGCGTGCCAGCAGGCAGAGTAGTCCCAAAGAACGAAGCGGCACTTGTTAACTATATCCAATCAACAACCGGCGCATTGCGTCCTGTGGGCTCGGGGCATTCGTTTTCACCTTTGGTGCCCACTGACGGGCATATTATTGTCATTGACCAGTTACGTGGCCTGTTGGGTTATGACGAAAAAAGCGGTGACGCCACATTTGGTGCCGGTACGATGCTGGCGGATCTAGGTGCACCACTCAATGAAGTCGGCCGCGCCATGATCAATATGCCAGACATTGACCGTCAAACATTTGCAGGGGCAATCTCCACAGCCACGCATGGCACAGGCATTTCGCTCGGCGGCTTATCTGATTACGTTCGGGCATTAAGGCTTATTACACCAACAGGCAAGATACTCGACCTGGATGCCGCTTCAGGGGGCGATGTTTTTGAAGCAGCGCGCGTCAGCTTGGGCGCGTTAGGGGTTATCAGCCAGATAACAACGAAAACCCGCTCCGCTTATCGCTTGAAAGCGGTCACTACTGTCAAAACACTCGAAGATGCGCTTGACTCCTTCGATGCCGACGCGGCCTCGAATCGTCACCATGAATTATTTCCATTTCTCTACTCAGACTACACCATGAGTCTGTCGATCAATGAAACAGATGAACCAGATTTTATACCACCGGTTGACCCAGGCGCAGACCAGCAATTCAGAGACATCGTCGACCTCTGGATGAGCACCCCTGCCATGCTGCGTAAGCCAATGGTAGATAGCGTGGTGGGCCTGATGGAACCGGAAACAAAGGTCGGCCCCTCTTATCGCGTACTGTCAAACCTTCGCCATAACCGATTTAACGAAATGGAATACGCTGTCCCGTTAAGAAACGGCAATGCCTGTTTACGTGAAATTCTAAATACCGTGATGGCACAAAAAATTGACGTCGTTTTCCCGCTGGAATATCGCTACGTCCAGGGAGACGAAACCTGGCTTGGCATGCACTCGGGTCACGAAGACTTCGCTGCCATCTCGATTCACCAACAAGCTGGATATGACTACAAGACATACTTTGATATTGCCGAACCTATTTTCTGGAAATACGGCGGCCGCCCTCATTGGGGTAAAGTTCACTCGCTGGGTCGTGAACAACTGACGACACTCTATCCAAAATTTGAGGACTTTAGAAAAATTCGTGCGGAATTGGATCCCAGCGGACGCATGTTAAATGCACACTTGAAGAAACTGTTTCTTTAACAGCATCTCGAACGAGCAAAAATCAGAGACAAGCATATGAGACGCCGAACATTATTATGGGGTTCAGCAGCGATTACCGGCGCTGGACTCGCAGGTGCAGCACTATGGAAGCCCGGTGATCTGGGTGGCCCGCACAATCAGTACTTTGCCGGCATGAATGAAATATTGAAATCGCAGGGCCCGGGGCGCCCGGTGATGGTGCTCGATCTTGACCGTGCCAATAGCAACATCGATACCCTCACCGCTGGTTTTGAGTCACCGAGAACCTATCGAATTGTGGTCAAGTCACTACCATCGGTGCCCCTTTTACAACACATCATGCAGCGCGCAGGTACCCGCGCGCTGATGGTTTTTCATCAACCTTTCCTGAATGTTATCGCTGAAAAAATCTGGGATAGTGATGTGCTGATGGGAAAGCCCATGCCCGTCGCTGCGGTTCGAACCTTCTATGCAAATTTACGAAATCCCCGCTTCAACGCTGCTGCACAAGTGCAATGGCTTATCGACTCCGAAGAGCGGCTAGAACAGTATCTCGCGCTCGCCAAAAATCTCGGCATCAAAATGCGCGTCAATTTCGAACTCGACGTAGGGCTACACCGAGGTGGGTTTGCCAGCACCGAGGACAGCAGCAAAGCGCTCGCAACCACATTAGCGAACCCTGCGCATCTTGAGTTTGCCGGTTTTATGGGCTACGAGCCACACCTTGCCGGCGTCGCTGATACTTACGATCACCCGGCAATGCGCAAAGTGCTGCAAATTTATGCGGCACAAATCGATCAGATCAAACAACATGGACTGGATCCTGCGGCGCTCACCATCAACGGTGCGGGTAGCCACACCATCAGACTGTATGAGAAAGACAGGTTGCTAAATGATCTTTCAGCCGGCTCGGGCATCGTCAAACCCTCGGATTTCGATACGGCCCACCTCTCAAAACAGCAGGCGGCTTTCTATATTGCTACGCCGGTGCTGAAACACTACGACAAACTTACAATTCCTGGTGACCCGGCTTTTGCGCGTATTTTACCGCTTTGGAACCCGAACACAGCACAAGTTTATTTCATTTACGGTGGGTACTGGAAAGCCGGTGTTGTTTCGCCGCCCGGCATACAAGACTGGATGTACCACAGCACCAATCAGCAACCGATGATGGCATCCAGATCGGTCAATTTAAAAGTAGACGATTATATGTTTTTGCGGCCGACTCAGAGCGAACATGTTATGTTGCAGTTCGGCGATCTTGTTGTACTGAAGGATGGCGAGCTAACAGATCAGTGGCCCGTATTTCAGCAAACCGGATGAAAATAGCCTCAAGAGAGTACTGACGCTAGCACACTGATTTCTTCCATCTTTTCTTAGAGCGATAAGTGGTAACCGCGACACAAAACGAATCAAAAAGGTCCGAGCGATTTTTACCGATCAGACTCAAACTCTTCTGGGGTATTGGTCAAATTGGTGAGGGCGTGAAGAACTCTGCTTTCAACTCATTCCTGCTGTTTTACTACAACCAGATACTGGGCGTTTCCGCAACATTAACCTCGATAGCACTCGCCATCGCGATCGTTTTTGACGCGATAAGCGATCCCGTCGCCGGATCTGTCTCTGATCGGTTTCAATCTCGATGGGGTCGGCGCCATCCGTTTATGTTTGCCTCTGCAGCCCCTCTCGGCATCACGTTGTTTCTACTGTTCTTCCCACCAGATGGTATGAGTGAGTTATTTTACTTTGGCTGGGTGCTGGTTTTTGCGGTTTCAGTAAGAACCTTTTTGACCTTGTACCATATCCCACATCTTGCCTTGGGTGCCGAGATGGCCACTGACTACAACGATAGAAATTCGCTATTCTCGTTTGGCCTGCTTTTTGGCGCGGCTGCGGGGTACGGTTTTTACTTCGCTATGCTCACACTAGTTTTTCCTCCCCAGGAAGGTCTGGCAAATGGCATGTACTACGCCGATGGCTATTCAAAAATGGCGGCGTCAGCGGCAGTGATTGCTTTCACAGCCATCATGCTGTGCGTCTGGGGCACACGCAGCGAAATCCCTAATTTGTCCGCCGGCACGCCCGCGAAACAACCACTCGGCCCAGGGAGATTAATAAAGGAACTTGGCACAGCATTTTCAAGCCCCTCTTATCGCTCGATTTTTTTTGGGCTTTTGCTACTTACACTCGTTTTATCGATCGAGGGTGCCTTCACCCCATTTATGGGCATTCATTTCTGGGGTTTGGAAACTGACCAACTTCGACTTATCCCCATAGGCGTGCTGTTAGGGCTGCCTGTCGGGTCAGTACTTGCGGCCTATATGGTCCGGGTGTTCGACAAAAAATGGTGTTTGGCCGGCGGTACCACTATTTCGTTGATCAGCGTTAACTGGATGATTGTGCTGCGACTACTTGAGGTGCTGCCAGAAAATGGCAGCCCCATCCTGCTACCGCTGCTTATAGGTTCGTCTTTTATATCAGCAGTGCTTGTGCCGGTAGTATTTATTACGATTAACTCCATGTTTGCCGATATTTCAGACGAGCTTGAACTGAAGACAGGAGAGCGGCAAGAGGGAGTCATTTATTCCGCCAGAGCGTTTGCAGGCAAAGCCGCCTCGGCGCTCGGAACAGTCATCGGTGGTATCGCGTTAGATTTCATCGCTTTTCCAAAAAATGCCGTGCCTGGTGAAGTCCCGGCGGATATCATCTTCAACCTGGGCTTATTTCAGGGGCCACTCACTTCAATTTGTAATTTAGTCGCAGTCGTCTTATTCCTGCGCTATTCGCTCACCCGGCAAAAGCACCGCGAAATCGTTGAGCAGCTCGCGAGCGCAAATTCGGATACCTGACTTTTTGGTGGTATGGTAAGGGTAATATAGAAAGATACACAGACTAAAATGACTCTGAATGCCCGTGCCCGTCATTATTCAACCGCTAGGTTTTCCGGCGCAATCCTTGTGCTTACAGTGTTCTTGTCTTGCAGCGCTATCGCTGAGAAAAGTGGCGGTAAATTAATCGGCGGGGCTTTTAATCTGATCAATCACCACAACGAACCCGTCACGGAAAAAGACTTTCTTGGCAAGTTTATGCTGGTTTATTTTGGCTATACCTATTGCCCAGATGTCTGTCCAACGGATCTGCAAATTATGAGCGAGGCATTACGCATGGTCGACCCTGCTATCGCGAGGGACATAACGCCAGTCTTTGTCAGCATCGATCCGGAAAGAGACACCGTAGCGCTAATGGCGCAATACATTAGACATTTTCACAAAAACCTTATTGGACTCACCGGCACCGTTGATCAGGTCAGAGCGATTAAATCGAAATATCGCGTTTATTCTGCGAAATCTGATAACACGGCTAATTACCTAGTCGATCATACAGCCTATACCTATCTCATGAACAAAGATGGAACGTTACTCAAGCACTTTAACCATGCACTGCCACCTGAGAAGATGGCCAAGCAAATAATGGCGCTAGCTAGATGAACCTGGCGTGCGATCGAGGCATTTAGTCATGCCGAACATAATAGGAGAATCGAAATGAACAAGCTTTGGTTATTAACCGCCCTTTGCAGCACAAGCCTTATCCTCGGCTGCAGCCAAAATAATGACGCAGGAATTGTTGAGCAAAAAACGGCTGAACTGCAACCGACTGCCAACAGCACGTTAGACAATATTCCAGACAGTGGCGCGAAGGTTTCAGATGGGCCGAAGTTTGACTTGCTAACAACACCGGTTGGAGAAATCGACTTCCCAAGCACCTGCAGTACCGAAGCTGGCGTACTTGTCGAACGAGGTGTCGCACTGATGCACAACATGATGTACCGGGAAGCTCAATTTGTTTTTTCCATGGCCGATGATGCAGACCCTGACTGTGCAATGGCTTACTGGGGACAAGCCATGACCCAGATTCATCCCTTATGGCAGGATAACCTCAACGCAGAAGAATATGCCCGGGGGCTTGAGCTTACAAAGAAAGCTCAATCAATCGCGGATACAACGCAGCGGGAAAAACAGTATTTTAAGGCTGCAGAGGTTTTTTATGCGGGCGGGCTTTCCCAGACAATGAAAGAAGGCTACGTAAATATGTCTAGAGTCTGGGACGAGACATCTACCAGCATGCCCAACGACATGGATGCGAAAGCGTTTAATGCTTTGTTCAAAATCGCCATCGCCAAAAGTGAAGACGACAGGGAAGACGCTGGACAGCTTGCATTAGACATCCTGCAAGAAATGTCTAACCACCCGGGCGGACATCACTATGTTATTCACGCTTTCGATACCGCTAACCTTGCGGGTAAGGCGCTTACAACAGCGGACCACTACGGCGAAATAACCCCGGCAGTTACCCATGCCTCACATATGTTGACGCATACTTATACCCGGCTTGGAAAATGGAGCAAGGCTATAAAATGGAACGACATCTCTGCGGATTCTGCAATCGAACTATGTATCGCCAACGGCGCCGTAAACAGCCATTATCCTCATGCAATGGATTATTTGATGTATGCACATTTGCAAAAAGGGGATGATATTTCCGCGGCTCAGATACAGAAAGAAATGTTTTCGCTCGACATACCCGAATTCGAAAGAGCGGGTCGTAGCGCAATTTCGTACGCCTATTCAGCTATTCCTGTCAGATATGTCCTTGAACGTAAGGACTGGACATCTGCCATCACATTAGCCCCACGCATGCCAGCTCACTTCCCTTGGGCAGACGAACATGACAGGGAAGTTAGCAACACCCACTTTGCCCGAGCACTTGCCTTTTCACGTTTGGGTCGTGCTGATGAAGCCAATGAGGATATCGAAATCCTGTCTCAAATGGGTAAAAACATGGCAGGCATCAAACCTCTAGAGAAAAGCCAAGACAAAATAGAAGTTCAGGTGTTGACGGTAAAGGCATGGCAACAATACGCAAACGGAAAAACCGAAGCAGCACTTTCAATGATGAAACAGGCTTCTGATAGAGATGCGGTGACCACAAATTCAGCTTCAGGCCCTGGCGATATGCTGCCGGCTGAGGAACTGTATGCCGACATGCTGCTGGATCAGTCACGGCTAGCAGAAGCCCATGCCGCCTACAAACTTGCATTGGTAAGAACGCCCGGCAGATACAACAGCATATACGGCGCAGGTAAAACAGCCTTTGATATGGGTGATAACGAGGTCGCGCAACGGTATTTCAACATGCTACTTAAAAACACCGAAGGCGCAGCATCCTCGCGCCCATCACTGGATGAAGTGCGCAGGTTGATGGCGACAATTTAGCCCAACCTATTCATTGGGACTGTGGAGGTTGTTTCGAACCTACCGGAGAAACTGCACCGTCTCTTCCAGCGGTGCACGATCGGTACGGGCGGTGTTGACCTTGGCTGCCTGGTCCTCATAACCAAAGCTGATACCAAACAGAATTTTGATTTCAGGGTCAAGACCAAACACCTCGCGCACTAGATTAGGATAATTTCTCAAAGTTCCCTGCGCGCAGGAAGCCAACCCGTGACTCGTCATTGCTAGCATCAAAGTTTGTGCATACATCCCAACATCACAAGCGCTCTGGGTGCCAAAAACATCATGTATGCCCAAAAATACAGCATGGGGCGCATCGAAAAACTCATAGTTGCGCCTGGCTGCATAGCCTCGCCCGACTTTGTCTTCCCATTCAATATCCATTGACTGATACAGTGCCCGCGCGCAACTTCGCTTTCTCTCTTTCCAAGGCGCACCCGTGCGGCCATCAGCCTGATGATCCGTTACTACTTTGACGCCCTCATCGAACCCGCTGATATATCCCTGACGGATTTGCTCGAGGGTGTTGCCAGAAGCGACGCAGACTTCCCAGGGCTGGACATTGGTACCCGAGGGTGTCCAACGCGCGGTGTCAAAAATCTGCTTTAGCGTTTCTTCTGGCACTTGCTTATCGAGAAAACCGCGAATTGAACGCCTTTCCCGCACTAACGCATCAAATGCGTTTGCTGTTTCGTTGTTCGTCATATTACCAGGGCCCTGTAAATCAAAGGCGCAATGTAACTGGTTTATGTCAAGTTTTCCATCAGCCCAGTCAGACGGGATCCACCTCGAGATAATTAGCGATGATATTTTTAACTGTCAGAGAACTTGATTACTCGCTGATTGAACTTCTCTAGTAATGTGTGCTGTAGTAGCGAGCGTATCGAAATCTGGAAAATATTATGAAGCCAAATATTCTTTTTATCTTTGCGGACCAGCACCGACATAACATTATGGGTTGTGCCGGACATCCAATTGTCCAGACACCTCACCTCGACGCAATCGCCGATGAAGGGGTTCGCTTCACCAAAACTTGGTGCCAAAGCCCAATTTGCCAACCTTCCCGTGCAAGCGTGATCACCGGGCGATACCCGCACGAGCTTGACGTGATTTCAAACGATGGCGGGTTCAACCCTGATTGGCCTACAGTGATGAAGCAGTTACAGGGTGCTGGTTACGAGACCGCCACTATCGGTAAGACTCATTACCACGAGTCTTACCAACCACCTAAGGATGGGGGCAAAATAGACATGCGCTCACAGGAGGGTTTTGTGCAGTCTTTTGGTTGGGACTATGTGCTGGAAGAGTACGACAAGTATCTTCACGCATCTTCTCGTCTGACGACGCCATACACTGAATATCTCGCGCAACACGGCAGACTTGATGACTACCGTGCCCAGATCAAAAGTGCATTCAGACTGACCCCTGAGCACTGGCGAGGGCAGACCAGTGTACTGCCACAGGAACTTGACCTGAGCAGTTTTCTCGCCGATCAAACAGACCAGTGGTTAAGACAGCGGTCTACAGATAAACCATTTATGCTCAAACTCGCTTTTGTGCAACCACACGTTCCACTGATAGCAGACCCGGTATGGTCTGAATACTACGCGAATGCAAACATTGATGTTCCACCACTCGACCCTCCTGAGGCAACAACGCCAGGTTGGGAGAAATACCTTGCTGTTTTATCGAACCACTCTCAAACGCAAATGATGGACCATGAATTTGTTGAAGCAGGTATTCGACAGTACCTTGGCATGGTCTCGCTGGTCGACCAGAAAATCGGGGAAGTCTTAGCCACGCTGAAGGAATTGGGGCAACTGGACAATACATGGATTGTTTACACCAGCGATCACGGTGAAATGCTCGGAGAGCACAAACTCTGGGCCAAGATGAATTTCTATAATGGTGCGGTTCAGGTGCCGTTGATTATTCGGCCGCCCGGCGGTGCGCCAGCACGCACGGAGGACGCGCTGGTGGAGCTGACCGATGTTACCGCAACCCTCGCAGACATTGGTGGTGCAGAGCCACCTGAAGGCTGCCATGGGCAATCTGTGCTCGCTGCCGTTGAAAACCCTATTGAAGGTCGGGAATTCCTCTTTTCAAGAATTGGGAATTTTGCAGGTATGCGTAACGCCAGCCACCGCTTGACCATGAACTTAAAAGACGAGACTCCCTGTGAGCTATTCAACATGAATAACGATCCCGGAGAACTTGTGAATCTCGTCAACGAGAACGCAAGTAAAGACCTCGTCAACGATCTTGGCGCACGCCTGAAGGCCCACTTGACGGATTAGGTTTTTGCGCTGGTTTTAACATCCGGCGCTTCAACCAACCATCAACGCCGTTTTCTTTGAACGAAAAAACCCTGTTCGCGACCCAGGTCGTTAACTTTGATTTTATCTCTACACGTCGATGCTGCCATGCCGTGCGCTGTGTCATGAAGCTACTTGCAGATGTTCAGGTTTTTCAGCTTTGACAACTTTGCCGGGGAAGCCCTTAAAATGTGGGATTCCCTGCTCATAATCAAGAAACTCATCGTCATCTGAACAAAGCACAGCATCACTCGATAGAAAGGCACCAGCAAGGCTTTCCTGGCCACGCATTTCCGGGTACCACCAACCGTGCGGAACGCGCAAATGACCTTGCTTCATGGATGATTGCACGGATAACTGCGCTGAAACCTTGCCATGGGGCGTTTCAAGACTAATCCAGTCACCGTCGTTCAAGCGGTCTCTTGTTGCATCTTCAGGGTGGATAAACACACTCGGCACAGGGCAACGATCTCTCAGTTCCTTCACATTTCGCTGACCCGTTTGGAAAAACGGATCTTCCCTGACCCCCGTAAAAACCATATACGGATATTCGGGCGATGTGGCAGGACCTTCTCTATAATAAGGCAATGGGTCAAACCCAAGTTCTTCAAGGATTGACGAGTATAGCTCCACCTTGCCGGAGGGCGTCGCGAAACCAGTCTTTCGGTATTTTCGATACTCAGGTATCGGCATTTCCATGAAACCTTGTTCTTCAAACTCCCTAAATGTTCTGCCTGAGCGCGCAAGGCGATGGTCTAACACCTCTTCAATGCTCTGCCACGGAAACTCATTGCCAAAACCGAAACGCACCGCAAGGTCGTGCCAGAACTGGTACGTACTGGAAGCCTGCTCTGGCGGTTCAACCACTTTTTGCGACAGTGTCAGCCTGGTGGTCCAACTCCAACTGTCGGCCACATGATTTCGCTCGGTGAAAACGTCTCCGGGCAAAATATAATCCGCGAGCATCGCGGTTGGCGTCATAAAAAGCTCATGCGCGACGATTAACTCCTGGTTCATCATCGCTTCCAAAATTTGGTGTTGATTGGGGTAGCTCAACAGCGCATTGTTACCCAGCACAATAAAAGCCTTGATGGGATATGGCTGCTCCGTTTTCATCGCTCGGAATACGTTGGTGGGGTTCGCCATATGACAACCCATTACAATATCTGCGTAGGGAAATCCCCAGACCTTTTCTGTTGGCTCCTTTAGCATTTCAGCGACCCGATACGTATACACCGGATGATCGTCATAACCCATTTGTTTTGCTTTCTGCTCAGGAGACAAAACCTCATGCAGGCCAAGCTCTGATTCAGGTATATAAGAAGGGTTAAACCCTCCCAAAGTATCACCGCCAACAACGTCAAGATTGCCTGTCACTGCGCGCAAAATGGAATGGAGACGAATCGCTGAGGTCGATGAGATCTGCTGATCTGTAATCGGTGTCCATGGTATCGAAGCACCGTCTGCAGTTGCATACATTCGAGCAGCCTCTGCAATTAATGCCTTGTCTACACCGGTGATTTTTTCCACCCGCTCAAGCGGGTACTCATCTACTCGCTGGCGAAGTTCTTCGAAACCGACACACCAGTCACTGACAAATTCCTTGTCGTAAAGTTCTTCGTCAAATATCACTTTTAACCAACCCAGGCACATCGCAGCATCTGTGCCGGCTTTCAAACGCAGGTGCAGATCCGCCGTCTCCGCCTGATCAGAAATACGCGGGTCCAATACAATGACTTTCGCACCACGATCTTTGGCTGCGTTAATGGCGTTAAAAATTGGTGTCCATGAATGCTTTCTCGGATTATGGCCAAATAAAACAATACAGTTAGTATTGCCATAGTCCGCCATCGGGTACCAGCCGTAAGTTAGTCGATTAACCGCCGCTGTATTACCCGCGCACAGAGATACACCGCTAATCCAGTTTGGTGAGCCAAGCAGATTCATAAACCGCCGATCCGTACTGTGCGTGGTTTGTGTGTTCCACCCCGACGTTGATACAGCGAGCGTCTCGGGGCCATGCTCGTCAACAAGTACCTTTAGCTTTTCTGCGATTTCGTCCATCGCCTGTTCATAGGAGATTTCTTCCCATTTATCTTCACCGCGTTCGCCAACTCGCTTCAGGGGCACTTTAATCCGCTCTTTATGGTTATGTATCTGCGGCACGGCAACGCCTTTAAAACAAATGTTTTTGGCTAACATTGGGTTATCGTGGGCAATCACACGGGTCACTTTGCCATCCTTTGCCTCGGTCCTTAACTGGCAACCAATATCGCAAACCGTACAAACTGAATAGCGTGTTTCTTTCGACATCATGATCTCCTTTATTATTGTTTCAAGCCGTCATCGCGGACGATGTGAGTGTCTGAAGAGTTTCTTTGAACTGCACGTGTTGCGCTGGACCGATTTTATTCGCTAACCTGCTTTGCACTTCGCGCCACAAAGGCACCGCGAGTTTGAATGCTGCGATACCCTTTGATGTCATCCGCACATTTCGAACCCTTGCATCATCACCAATATGCATGGTGACAAAACCGAGCTTTTCTAATACACGCATATTTCTACCGAGCGTACTTCTATCAAGCCCACTGGCACTTGCCAACCCTTTAAGTGTTGGCCCCTCCAGTGAATAGATTAAATGCAAAAGAGAAAACTGGTTAACTGAAACCCCCGATGAGGCCATTGCCTGATCATAAATTGCAGTCAACCGTTGAGCAGCCGTTCTTACGTCGATGCAGATGCAAGTCTCATCATTCATATTATGGGTACCTACCCTTGTTTACTGGCATTTATCCACAATTCGAATGGAGTGTCAAAGACGCCTCAGAGTTGAGAAGAGAGAGCTAAAGGAACAGCGTCAATAAGATTTCTCTTACCAAGATTCACCAAAGGGGCGCACTTCTGAATAAAATGACCAGGATGATCTATCCTGCGTAGCCAGATGAAACACCTCATCAGCAATAGCTGAAGGTTTGATAAAAAAGTCATCCGATTTTCCCGCAAACCGCTTCCTTGTCCATGCCAAATCAATGACTGCATCAATGACGAGATAGGCAACGTGCACCCCTTTGGGACCAAGTTCCCGCGCCATAGACTCCGCAAGAATACGTTGGGCTGCCTTTGTAGGTGCAAAACCAGCGAACGGTGCACGCCCTCTCAGGGCAGAAGTATTACCTGTGACAATCAGCGCGCCTTTCCCTGCTTGCACCATTGAAGGCGTCGTCAAGCGGGCCAGATGCAGGAGAGCCATCACATTGACCTGAAAGTTATTCTCAAGCATCTCAGGTTCAATTTCGCTAAATGTCCCCCAACCTCCACCAACGGCATTGTGAACGACAACATCCACTGGACCTGCTGCTTCTACGGCACGGGCCAGTGCTTCTGAGTCAGTTACGTCGCAAACAATGACCTTGGAATCAGGTAACTCACTTGCAAGCGCATTGAGTCGCTTTTCATTACGAGCCAACAACGCCGTGCGATAACCCGCTGCAGCGAATCGACGAGCAACTGAGGCGCCAGTGCCTGGACCTACCCCGGTGATGAGTGCCAACGGTTTCATCTATTTAATCTCCCTCAATCATTTTACGGTCGTTCATGACCCTTACTACTATACGAGCAGTCCAGTAATACGAATATCACCAGTTATTTTTAACAATTTGTTAATAAACGAATGCGACTTTCCAGATCCTCACGGTTCGTATAGGCGCCGGTCATTTTGCGATTACCGCTGAAAGCCGTCCTGCCATGAAGCATCCGCCAGTTATCAAACACTAATGCCTGACCAACCGTTAACTGGTGTGTCCATTGATTAGCCGAGTCATTCAAGGCGAGATCAAAAGTTTGCAGTGCCTGATAAAAGCAGTTCATCTCAGGCTCGGGGTACAGTAACTCACTACGATCGTAATTATTAAAGGTAACTTGAACCAGATTACCCTGGCTATCTTCACGAAAAGTAGGCCGTCTCGCCCTCAACTCAACGCCATCGCCTGCATAAACGCCTTCCACTTCCAACCGAGCGAGATCAGCATACTGACCAGGGTGCTTCCGTTTCATTTGCTCCGCAATTTTGTATCCATCCACGATTATGGACTTACCACCCTCGGCATCATTTTCAACACAGAGCAATATCTGAGCACCAGGAGCATCAAAACTGTATGAACCATCGGTGTGCGGACGAAGCGCCTTCGAAGTGTAAGCACTGTCGGCCATATCGCCATCAGCTTCAAATTCCCAGACGCCACCAAAAATCGTCTCCCTGACGTAGCCCAGAAAACTGGCTATTTGATTGACACTCCCTTTTTCGGCGGGGCAGTCGTTGATCAGTGCAAAGCCATCAGCATGAAGCGCCTTGACCAAGGACATTCCCGCTGAGGGGCGCTCCTTTAGCAAGCCATCAAGCGTGAACTGCTGCGCTCCTTTGCTCGCGCCCCATACCTTTCTGCCTTGAATATCAGCCCCTTTTAACGACCGAATAGATTCGCGATAAAGCATGTCGCTTTTGTAAGAAACCACAGCATCGATATCAGGCCAGCGCACAGCAATAGCCTGTTGATCAGCTTCCAAGTCAGCTGATATCGGCTTGATATCAAATGGCAACCCGGCGGTAAACAACTCTCTCTGATTTGAGCGAATATCAAAACTTGACTCGTCCTTTGCGTTGTCACGGAGCCAAAAAAAACTAAAGGCATACTGATGCCCATCAGCCCACTCAACCTCTAACTGATCATCCAATGCCAGGATATTAATAATTGATGATGTCATCGCACGATATTTTCCCCAAAGAGAGAATGGAAATTCTAGCTTATTTTGCACCTGATGGACCCTTCCCCATCATTCAAAACTCAACCATCGAGCCAGCGGTAGTTCCGCCATCAATCGACAGACTGGTGCCAGTGATAAATCCAGCTTCTGCGCCGCTCAGGTAACAAATCGCCGCTGCAACTTCTGAAGGTGCGGCAAATCGTCCGAGGGGCGTAGTACCTTTCAGCCGCGCTTCAAGACCTGCCGGGTCTTCAGCCTGCTCTATCGCATCGCGTCTTATCATGTCGGTGTCTACATAACCCGGGCTGACACAATTCACCCGCACATCCGGTGCAAGCTCCAGGGCAAGTGATTTTGCCAGATTGATCACGGCTGCCTTCGAAGCACAGTATGCAGACAGATAGGCCTCACCACGCACGCCAGAGTCAGAGGCAACATAAGTAATACAGCCTTTGCTCTCTCGGAGCGCAGGTATCGCGGCACGGGAAGTAAAAAACAATCCTTTTAGGTTTGTGTCTAGCATGCTGTCAAATACCGCTTCCGTTGTCTCCTCAATTGGCGCCAGCGTCGCTACTCCGGCCGAGACAACTAGCACATCGATGCCACCCAGGATCGCGATTGTCTCAGACACCAGGTACTCGCAACCCGCGACAGCGGCAATATCCGCTCCAATACCAAAGACCCGGTCCCGCTGACCCAGAGCTTCAGCGGCAGCCTTAACGCCGGCTTCGCTTCGACCATTGATCACAACTCGTGCGCCACCCTCAAGGAATCGCTGTGCCGCGGCAAAACCTATGCCGCGTGACGCGCCAGTGACCAATACCCTCTTGTCCTTAAATTCCATCACAAAAACACCTTAGTCATCGAAAGCTAAATAAAGCAGAACAGCATGAACTGCGCTCAGCAATCCTACAAGTCATGCGCCGTCGGCCCCCTAATGTTATTGAGCTTAACAACAATTATAGTTATCATATTTAGAGTTATACTACAATTATGGTGAAACCGAAGTGGCAACTACCAAGTCCGCGCCAGGCAAAATAGAACGAACCAGGCAAAAACTGGTTAACGCTGTGCGCGACGAAGTCAATTCAAGCGGAGACTTCAACGCAGAACTGATCGCCCACCGTGCGAGCATCTCACCCGCAACTTTCTACAATCACTTCGCGACAAAAGACCAAGCGCTACTCGCTGCATATGAAAACGTGATGGATAGCCTGGTTGATCTCGTCGCAAGCCGGTGTCGAATTGAGAAACTTCTGGACGAGGGTATGCACAACTTTATGGCGAACTGGGTACTGAGCACCGCAGCTTTTTTCTCGGAAAACGTCGCACTCTTTCGGCTGGCTCAGGCAGCCTTTGGCAGGTCTAAAGACATGCGGAACCTGTTCAGGGAGCATGAGGCGGCAGTCATGGAGCATTACCGACGCTTTATAGAATTGGGACAAGCGGCCAAAGCAATACGTGATGGGGATCAGCAATCCATGGCGCAAATGCTGACAATTTTTGCCGAATCTTGGCACCACTCGCTGGTACAAAACCTAAAACCCGGCGACGCACTTCACGATGAACTCACTCAATCGCTGGTCAGAATGCTTACGCCGCAACCTTGACCAATCTAAAAGAGACTCGATACATGTCAAAAAATAATCCAGACTACGACACCTTACTGCAAGCGGCAGAAGACATTTCAAGGGAGTGCTACGCACACGCAGACGATATAGAAAAGGCGCGGCGACTACCTGAGCACATATCAAAAAAACTGGCGCAGGCTGAACTCTACAAACTGGGTATTCCGCGACACGTGGGCGGCCTGGAAGCGCCTCCTGGCATCACCAGCCAAATTTTCGAGACCCTAGCACGAGGCGATGCTTCGTGTGCATGGGTTACGTTTATTTCTGCCACCTCAGGGACAGCACTTGCTTCAATACCTGATGAAGCAGCAGCTGAGGTATTTTCAGATCCTGCAATGTTACTCACGGGCGTCTTCGCACCAACCGGTAAGGCCGAAAAAGTTGAAGGCGGCTTTCAAGTCAATGGCAGATGGCAATGGGGTTCTGGAAGTCAGAATGCGGGTTGGGTACTCGGAGGTTGTATGCTGACAGAAAATGGTGAGCCCATGCTGGATTCGTCAGGCAAACCACGACACACCATGTTAATTATGCCCGCAGAGGAAATCGAATTTCTAGACACATGGCATGTGTCGGGACTACGTGGCACTGGCAGTCTCGACTATCAGGTCAATGATTTATTTGTGCCTGAAGCGCGCACGGTCGGATACTTGGGGGGAGGCAGTGCGCGAAAAAATCCGATTTACGCATTTCCAAGCTTTACATTTCTAGCGCTCGGTATTGGCGCAGTTTGCATGGGAATAGCTCGAGCAGCCATTGATGAGCTAGTCAATCTCGCTACTAAAAAGCGGCGTATTAGTGCCAGCAAAACTGTCGCTGAGCAACAGATATCACAAATGAAACTCGCTCAGGCAGAAGCCGACCTCCGCAGCGCCAGGCTGTTTTATTACCACACGCTTGACACGGCCTGGCAGAGCGCTAGCGCTGGCAACAAAGTTTCACTTGAACAACGACGCGATCTCAGACTCGCCACAACCAACGCCGTCATCAAGTCAGCCGGCGTGGTCGACGAGATGTATCACCTGGGCGGGGGCAGCGCGGTTTATGAAAATTCAAGACTCCAAAGACACTTTCGTGATATTCATGTTGCAACATCACACATCATGGTTGCGCCGTCGACGCTTGAGACCATAGGCCGACTGCTTTTCGGACTCAAAAGCAATTCTTCAACACTCTAAATGCACATCCACTAAACGCCACGCCTATACTGAAAAGGAGATTCAAAGTGCCGCAGACATTCGATATAGAGACAGCGGATTATTCACGATTCAGCTTCAAACGAGAAGGCAAAGTACTGACCGCAGCCATCACATCGGATCATCCAGTTAATGGCGTAGATGGACTCATGCACGATGAACTGGCGCACATATTCTCCGACCTGCAACGAGATACAGACAGCGACATCATCGTCTTGACAGCCATCGGCAGAGCATTCTGTGCTGGCGGAGATTTTGATTGGTTTGACGAACAGGTAGCTGATCCATCGAAATTTCGAGAAATTGCTTGGGACGCGAAACGAATTGTATCCAGCCTGCTGGAGATGGAAAAACCCATACTCTGCCGTCTCAATGGTGCCGCCGCCGGCCTCGGCGCCAGTATTGCGCTGCTATGCGACATTATCGTCGCAGACGAAAAAGCCGTTATTGGTGATCCACACGTCAAAGTTGGTCTTGTCGCCGGCGATGGCGGCGCACTGATTTGGCCACAACTGGTTGGTTATGCCAGGGCTAAGGAAATGCTAATGACAGGAGACATCCTCTCCGCAACCGAGGCAAAAGAAATGGGGCTGATAAACCATGTCGTGCCCACGGATGAGTTGGATGCAAAGGTCCAGGAGATCATAGACAAGCTACAGGGAAATCCACGCTGGGCGGTTAGGTGGACAAAAACTGTGACGAACATCCCCCTGCGGGCACTTGCTGCTCAGGTCATGGATGCGGCTATCGGCTGGGAGAGCGTTTCCAATTTCCACGAGGACAGGAAAGAAGCCGTCGCGGCCATGCGCGAAAAACGCAAACCAAAACTGACTGGAGAATAGTATGAGTTTGCACACCTTCGCACCCGAGGAAGAGCATATCACCGAGCTCAGGCGTCAACTGCAAAGGTTTGTTGCACAGAAGATGCCGCGAGCGTTACGCCGCGAGTGCGACCAAAATCACACCTGGCCAAGGGAAATATTTAAAGAACTTGCAGACATGGGTTTGATTGGGCTTACCGTTGAGGAAAAACATGGCGGTAGTGGTCAAGATCTGGTGGCTGCAGTGGCCGTGATTGAGGAGCTGGCTCAGGTGGGCCCTTTTCTTGCCGGACCCTATATTCACGCTGCTTTCTATGGCGGCATGAATCTATCGGAAAACGGCTCCGAGGCACAAAAAGAAGCGTTGCTTCCCAAAATCGTCAATGGCGAGTTGCTATTAAGTTATGGGCTATCGGAACCTAACGTGGGAGGAGACCTTGCCAGCGTAGAAACCCGAGCGGAAAAAAAGGCAGGTAAAATTGTTGTTAACGGGACAAAGCGATGGTGCACAGGCGCCGACTGGTCGAACTACATTTACTGTCTCGTGCGCAGCGGTGAGGCCGACGCCCGCTACAAAAATCTGTCAATGCTTCTGATACCAACCGACACACCGGGGATCAGTATGCAACCCATCGAACATGCGAACCTGAGATATACAGCGTCTATGGACGTTTATTTAGAGGATGTGGAACTCGATGAAGATGCTATCGTCGGCGGACCTGAAATGTGGAACAAAGGCTGGCAGCTGCTTGCAGGAAGAGCACTGGATGTCGAAAAAATAGAAATCACCGCAATGGCTTTCGGCGCTGCTCGAGCCGCGGTAGAAGAAGCTTGGCAATACGCACAGGAACGCACACAGTTCGGTAAACCTATTGCCCAACATCAGGCTATTCGACATAAGCTGGTGACAGCAAAAACCAAACTGCAGGCCGCCAGACACATGCTTTACCACGGCGCCTATCTCGCAAATCAGGGTTTGCCTTGCTCTGTAGAAACTTCAATGGCAAAACTGTTCGTCGCCGATGTCGGCGTAGAAATCGCCCTTATCTGCCAACAGGTGATTGGCGCCTATGCGCTCTCGGACGAATACGACATAGAACGAAACGTACGGGATCTGCTGGGCATGCCTATTGTCGGCGGGTCATCAGACATGCAGAAAAACAACATCGCCAACATGTTGAAGCTCTAGCCTGTACCAACGTAGGGGATTAGTCTTCCCAAAAGCAGGACGCCGGTCCAGCAACCTAGCGACACGATGGCGATTGTCTTGGCAAGTAACGGCGGATTAATATCAGGTGCCCAGCTGTTCATTTCGTCATGTATTTGCCACCAGTACCACAGCGCATTAAGTCCGGCGAGCACAATAAGTCCCATCTTAAACTGGAATCCAATGTTGATGGCATACCGCATTGGGTCGCCAAAGAAAAAGAGCACCCCTGTCACCACATTCAAGCCAAAACCTGCAAATACCCAGGGCAGCAGTGAATGCGTTACCTTGATATTTATCTGACGGAAAAAACCGGCCATGCGCAGATCGATGACCAAGAGCGCACCTAACAATAACGACAACCCAAAGAAATGAATGATTTCAAGCCATGGCCACAACCATTCAGTCGTTAGCATCCACTCATGCAGCGCGGTACTTTCAACGAGCTTTCCGAACTGTTCCATAAGCTAAACCTCTCTCAAAGATAGGCGATCAGACGACCCGAGATGATCGCTCCAATCCACACGACCATCGACAGCCCAGCAAGGCATTTGATGGTGACGCTAACATGCTCATTTATTTCATCGCTTTTCCTGACCTCACTCTGAATAAAGGCAGCAAAAATCACCCCCAATGATATCAACCCAATTTTGAACAAGAAGGGCAGGCTTTCGACAAAGGTTGTCGCTTGCGATGTAAACAGCGCTAAACCAGACACTGCGTTGATGACAAAACCGACCCACGCAAACTTCACAAGGGGTAGGAATGCCGGGAGACTGATACCGCTAAAAGCGCCCAATATTCGCAGATAAAACATCGAGAAAATTCCCACCAGTATGGCAAGACCTAGGGCATGGAGGCTCAACATAATTGGATAACCCCAGACTGACTCACCTACCCAAAGCGCTATCTCTGTCATTTCCAATTGTTCAAACACTTGAAACTCCTCGTCCGGGAAGCGCTCTTTTATCGCGCGTTGACCAACCCTAAAGCTCAATCTCCACTATCTTGTCATAAAAACCTGAAACATTGAGTTCAATCACGACAGGACCTTGAGACAAATTCAGCCAAAACCAGCCATGCTGACCCGTAAAGGCAGCCATGATCGTACCACTGCGCTGGTTCCCTTCGCCCTCGTTATAACGATTGAAAAATTCAGTTTCCTCGTGATGCGGGTGCCCATGGAAATCGTAATACACATTACCTTCAAGCACTTTCCACTGGTAGACAACAGAGTCGCCGCCATTCATTTCCAGCTTGTACTCTACGCTCTCATCAAGTCCAAGCTCAACCCGCACAGCCTCGCTTTTCAGTGGGCGATTAGCAGGAATATAGTTCTTGCCCACGGCATGCGGTATCGCTGACTCAAACTCGTCGTAACGGACATTAACTGCTGAGGGATCGTACTGCTCAAACACAACCCCTCGAGAAGTAACCACGGCAACCGTATTAGCATCGATCGATTTTAAAGGAGCAACAACCGGGGGTTCCTCTACTTCTTGCGCCAGAAGAAAAAGCAAGCTAAGTAATACTGCTGCTGCTAACAAAAAAACCATGCTGGCGCGATTCATTATCCTCTCCAATCAATATGTCACTAACGATTTTTCAAGCGGCTAAGTAGTTCAGCCGAAGTTGATGAAACATCAACATACAACCCAGCATTACCAGCATTGCATTGACAGCGATCGCCGTCAGCCTGTGGTTACGAAAAACAGGCATCAGGGTCAATATCAAGAGCGCACAGGACAGCGCAACAACCTGGCCAAGCTCAACGCCGAGATTAAACGCAAGCAAATTAGCGATCAAACCATCATCGCGAACTACCAGCGTTTGTAGTTTAGTCGCCAATCCCAGACCATGGAAAAGACCGAACACTGTCACCACCAATCTTTCATCCGGACGTTCATTAAAAAACGTGTCGATCGCACCGAGATTGTCGAACCCTTTGTATAATACGGAAAATCCAATAATCGCATCAACCAAGTAGGGACTGACCGCCCAACTCAATGTTACACCTAAAATCAACGTGACACTGTGACCGAGCGCAAACAGGCTTACCAGCACAAAAACATCGTTGAATTGCTTAATGTAATAAATAACGCCGAGCAGAAATAGCAAATGATCGTAACCGGTCACCATATGTTTGGCACCGAGCCACATATAGTGAACAACCTGCACACCGGACAACACGCTCAACGCAGCGATATCTTCCTTGCTTACGTTGTGTCCATAGACGCTTGCCACGAGCGCACCTAGCACGAGAAAAACTAACAACTGTACTATTCCGCGATTGAATCCTGAATCATTTATCACAGGCGTCGCCTCCAGATTAGTTGTGCCGAAATTCTACTATGGCTCTGCTGTCACGCCCGAATGGTAAAGCTCACAACAAGCTTCACAGGGTGCATATAACGCATTACCTGTAGCCAGCAGTGCGTCCAAGTCTTTTGCTTTGACCGCCGCGGAGTACGCCTCACGTTCCGCGTTGAAAAGCAAATCCGCTGAGCATCAAAATCAATGAAGATGAAAGGAAAGATCTTATGATCATTGTATCTTCCTTTTTGGCGACAGAATGCGGAGAAATATATCATCATCGCAAAACATTAGATGGTACATCGCCGCACAAAAATGCATGACAGTCGCAATGATAAGCATCCTAGCAGTGACCCCATGGACCTCAGCTAACATGTCGTAGACAGACCCGCCGGTCTCTGCAAACAGCACCATCGTAAGCCCCGAGGCAACCATAGTCACCAGCGCCACTAACATTGCATGATGGAAGAACCTTGCAATCACTCGCTCTCGAGCAAAATTGACCAGATCCGGATGGCCCTTCAAAACGCGCCAGAGTACACGCAAAATAATGAGTGAGGCGACGAAGAGCGCGACTGATACGTGCAAATTCAGCAATGGTAACCGAGCCTCATCGCTTTCTGCCAACGCAGCGGACTGACCGACAAACCAGAGAAAAAGTACAGCGCCCGCACTTGACCAATGCAGAATAATGGAGATCCAACCGTAGCTATCTCGCTTGTCAACAAGACTCATACTGATGGCTTTTCCTGGCTTGCACCTGTTTTCAACACGTCGGGACGCTCCAAAGACGACTGGGCCAACATTGCGACAGCCAGTTGCTCTGCTAACGGTGTCAAAGGGAGTGATGCACGGCGAGTTTTAAGAGAAACATGAATCATCATTTGCTCGCAGGTTGCAATCAAACGATCACCGGCACGGGTATCAAAAAGGCGATGATAGACTTGTAATTTTTTGCCCTCGCCCGAGATAATCTGGGTTACGACAGCAACTTCATCACCCGCTTTCGCTTCACCAAGATGATTAATCACATTTTCTACGGTGAAATAACTCTGGCCAGCTGCAATATATGCTTCATCACAGCCAAGCCTAGTAAGCAACTGATCACAGGCTTTACTGAAAACTTCTAGATAGTGGGTTTCATTCATGTGCCCGTTATAGTCCGTCCAATCCAGAGGAATCACGCGCCGGCCGGTCTCAACGGGTTGGTGCCAATCGATTTCGCCGACAGCCTTCAAACCATTATCACGTTGATTCAGTAGCTCTCCAACTCCCCAGTTTTGACCTTTTAGTGCCCGCATGATCGCAACCAGATTGTTGTCCCTCAAGCGCTCAAGCTCCCTGATCGTGAAGGCGCCGGATTGCGCGTCAGATTGGCTGGCGATTCTATCTACGAGTGCCTGATCCATTTCGGGCACATCGGTTAGTCGGCTCCAGGGCCACTGCAATGCAGGCGCAAATTGCGCCATGAAGTGCGCCATACCAGCTTCGCCACCGGCAACACGATAAGTTTCAAACAATCCCATCTGTGCCCAGCGCAAACCGAACGAATAACGAATGATATCGTCGATTTCTTCAGTCGTTGCGTAGTTATCTTTCACAAGCCAGAGCGCTTCACGCCATAGCGCCTCAAGCAGCCGATCACCAATATGCGCGTCGATTTCTTTTTTGATGAGCACCGGTTTCATCCCAATGCTACGCGCGATAAGCATTGCATCAGCAAGTATTTTTGGATCAGAGTGGGGGTGCTGAACAATTTCTACCAGCGGTAACAAGTAGACAGGATTATAAGGGTGCGCAACGAGTATCTGTCCAGGGTTGACAGCGCCTTCTGCCAATTGCGAGGGCTTAAAGCCCGACGTTGAAGATGCCAACACTGCATCATCACGTGCCGCTGCCTGAATTTCAGGGAAAACAGCATGTTTGACCTCGAGCCTTTCCGGTACAGATTCCTGTATCCACTGTGCGTCAGTAACGGCTTCTGCTATCGACCCTGTAAACTGAACGTCTCCCTCAGCAGGTAATACCTCATTGTAAATACCTGGCAGAGATCGACGCGCATTTCCAAGCACCTCATTGATCTTGCGCTCAGCCTCAGGGTCAGGGTCACACACGCGGACATCCCAACCATGAAGCAAAAACCTTGCTGCCCAACCGCCACCTATGACACCTCCGCCAATGACGGCAGCAACTTTTCGCTGACTATCACCAGACATTAAGTTTCTCCAACCTTTTTATTGCGTCGCAATACTCGCAGTCGAGAATAGATCTCGTCATGATCAATATAGCAACCATGAAGATGACGTTCACCGTCTGCAGCAAATGCATTCCGTCCATGC
>Ga0209631_10001410_pt1 | contig 30836 bp, 26 predicted proteins | sample COG_08_FD_184752 | JGI IMG/M metagenome (GOLD analysis project Ga0209631, IMG submission 184752) | Pelagic Microbial community sample from North Sea - COGITO 998_met_08 (SPAdes) (version 2) | ecosystem: Environmental > Aquatic > Marine > Neritic zone/Coastal water | place: Helgoland, sampling... | reverse complement strand
GGTGCGGAACATTTGCTGCCAAACATTTCTCTGCAAAAAGGTTATTTGCTTTTTCAATCTCCGCAGCAACTTTTGTCATTCTGTCCTGACGAAGTTCTGCCGTTAATGTTTCTACACCCACACCGATAGGACGCGGACCTGTCCACTCGAGACGCGAGGGGTCAACGACCGCTATCCCAAGTAATTCAGCTCCCTGTGTTTGAGCAATCTCGATGGCGTGGCTCACTACAGACTCAGCGTGACCGCTTGTTCCAAGTCCGACGAGAATACGTTTCATTATGACACTGTTTCCGAGATGGCTGTCACGAATTGACAGGAACAAACAAACGGCCCGAAAGCCACAGAATGAAAATTCTTTCACACTTGAATCTCAACGACCACCTTTGTTGATAACGCAGGGGAAATGGAGGCTATTCAAGAACACGGCACACCGTGCGAGTGCAACAAGCGGCCCTCCAAACGATGCACTCACTCGGTAATAAACGCCACACACCCAGACTGAAAAGGTGATGCCACCACATACTTCCTGACAATCTCAGGGACGTGTTACCCGAGTGAATAGATAAGGAACAATCCACCAAGCACGACAAAGAGCATAAGAAATGCATCTGGCTCTATAAATGGGAGTCGCCGCTCGCCATGATACAACTGGCCAAGTACTGCTATCGCAGTCGCAAGCACGACAGTAAACGCTGTTACAGCATGAGCCCCGGACATGCTCAAAAAAATCGATCCGTCATGCAAAAAATCGAGTGGAACAAACAGAACGATGTTGAAAGCATTACTTCCAAATGCATTGCCAATAGCGAGATCAATTGCCCCCATTCGGATAGCTGTTAATGATGCAACAAGTTCGGGCAATGATGTCGTCACCGCAACGAGTGTTGTCCCAACAAAGGTTCCGCCAAGACCTGTTTCTTCGGCCAATGCACCGGCTACATGTGCGAGCTTTGGTCCAGCAAAACATAAGACAACCGCAGCGGCACCAAAAATGATCGCTGCCGAGAGAAAAGATGGCTTACGAGCCGAACTTCCCTGAGACAGACCACCGTCGTCCGATTGGGATTCAGCAGCCAGCCTCGCTGAGATACGTTGATTGATGAAAATCATTCTGGCACCAAAAAGATATGACAACAAAATTGCCCAGGACCAGCCACTCATGCCAAGAATTATTGCTGCTGGCAGCTTGTCAGCAGTAACAATTGCCAGACCGGCCAGCGATGTGACGGCAATACCAAGTGTTGCCGAAAGTGCATGAGCGGCCCCTTCACGGGAAAGCATTTTTCTCCCTGAACGAATGCTTAAATCAACTAGTGCCAATATAAGCAGATTCATAAGACTGCTGCCAAAGAGATCACCAGCTGCTAGATCGACGTACCCGGAACGAATCGCTGCAATATCAACAGATAATTCAGGAAGTGAAGTGACCGCAGCTAGCAGCAAGCTACCGACGAGAAGTCTACCGAGCCCTGTTGCCTCGGCAATTTGATCTGCCGAACGGGCCAGTACGGAACCCGCAGCCGCAACAGCTCCAGCTAAAAGCAAAAACTGCCAAATAAGCATAGCTGGCATAGCAATCGTCATGTGAGCTTACAAGATTTTACAGGCCCTTATGACGCCTCCGAAAAGTAACTAACTGATCTGCCTGTCGACGAATGTCTTTGTCGCTCAGCGGCTTGGCCAGAATTAAACCTGCAATAAAGCCAGCAACGTGCGCCGAATAAGCCACCCCACCACCTGTGTCTAAAAGGCCGAGTACAACCTGCATGAGGAAGTAGATTCCAACAGCGACATAACCTGGGACATCCATAATGAATCGAAACAAGATGACACTTACTCGACGATTGGGATGGAGGACTAGATATCCGCCTAATACACCAGAGATAGCACCAGATGCACCAAGACAAGGAGTGAGTGCCTCGTCGCCACGAGCGTTCAGAAATACGAAGGCAAGCGACGCCAAGACTCCAGCTGCCAGATAGTAAATGAGATATCGGATGTGCCCCATGTCATCTTCGACATTATCCCCAAAGATAAAAAGAAACCACATATTACCGAGGAGGTGCATCCATCCACCGTGCAAAAAAATACCTGTCAGTAGTGTGAGATAAACAGGGATCGGTGTGGGACGAAGACCGGGAACAGACACTTGATATTGCTGACCTTCATATTCAACCTCCCGTATGGTGGGTTCGGTAATGATATCTTGGCCGGTCACAATTTCGGCCGGGACCTGACAGAAGGCCAACGTGACATCATCGTTTTTACCGCCCTGTTGAAAAAGCACAAAGACAACAACGTTTGCTGCGATGAGTGACCATGTCACCCATGGAACTCTTTGACGATCGGAATTGTCATCACTCAGCGGGAAAACCATAGTTGCACGGCAGAAGAGGGAAACTGACTGTGTTGTTGTCACGGTGACAACTCATCAGTTTCCTAATGTACGCCCTACAAATGAAAAAAAGGAATCGTTCACGCAGCTTTCGAGCGTTGTGGCCCCTTTGTCTTCTGAGCAGGGGTAATTTCGGCTTCTTCCAGCTTTTGTTCAATCCAGCCATCGACACTCCAAGGGCCACCTCCGGCATAAATCAACGCAAGGAGTCCACCGCCAATTGCCATATTTTTCATGAATTGAATTATTTGTAATTGCCTCTGCGTAGGGTCAGCAATCATCCAAAAATCATGGAAATAAAAGGTTGCTGCAGCGAGAAATACAAAGAGAAAAGCAGCTCCTATTCGGGTCCATGCACCTGCCAAAAGCGAGAGACCGCCGATAAGAATAAGACCAATCGCGCCAAACAGCGCTAATCGAGGATTCGGAATTCCCTCGCTAGCCATATATTCAGCCGTCTGTGAAAAGTGACGAATTTTGCTATCAAAAGCGCTGAATAAAAAAATGGCGACGAGCATAAAGCGAGCCAACAAAGACACGCATCCCTGAACAAAATTGGCAACCTGTTCCATGACGTAACCGTTTCTGCCTTTATCTCGCAGTCCATATTCCAAACCAGAGAACTTCTGGAAGATACTCGCGTCCGCATCCGTCCACCGCAAGACCGGATAGCCCGTTAAGATCGGTAATCTTGAGAAATAAGGTAGCTGAATGACCTTCATTACCGGTCAGAGTGACAATCAGTTATCAGTCAGTCCAACGCCGGTTGCTGACATGTCACGCAGTGCACCGCTCCCCGTCCACGAATTAATTCGAGGGCTGAAAATGAAACCACTTCTCTACCTGGAAAGAAGCGTTGGATTGTCGCTATCGCGACTGCATCCAGATCGTGGCCAAAGGTTGGAACAATAACACCACCATTCACGATGAAAAAGTTGAGATAGCTGGCCGGAAGTTGCACATCTTCAAAAAAAACACGTGGTGGCAAATCGATGGGTACAACGTCGAGCAGTCGTCCCTGAGCATCCCTAAGACTTTTTAATAGTGCAAAATTTGCTTCGAGTGACTCGTGATTTAGATCGCTCCTGTCAGGCTGGCGAGCCGCAACAACACACCCCGGTGCAACAAAACGAGCCAGCTGATCAATATGACCATCCGTATCATCACCAACGAGGTCGCCATTCACCCAAAGTACCGTATCGATGCCTAAGGAAGACCGAAGAACTGAGGTTAGTTTCTCGCGACTATACCCCGGATTTCTTCGTGGATCGTCGATGCAACGATGATTTACCAGGAGTGTCCCTTCACCATCTGTTTCAATCGCACCGCCCTCAAGAACCATTTCGGCCTCTACGACTTTAAGACCAAGATGACCTGCGATTTTCTTGGCAACAGCAGCATCAGCATCCCAAGAAGGATATTTTCCACCCCAGGCATTGAATCCAAAGTTCACGATACCCAGTTCCGCGTGAACGCCCTTCGACTTCAGAAAAACAGGCCCTGTATCTCGTAGCCAAGAGTCGTCCGTTGGAATTTCAATTAAATTGACTTGGTCAACACCCTCTAGCAGGGATGAGGCCTGACGAAGCACATTCTCACTGCCAATGACACGCACCGGTTCATAATAGGCGAGAAGCCTGACAAGCTTGGCAAAAGCCAGCTGCACTTCTTCAAAATCACCAAGAAAAGTGGCTCGTCGATGAGGCCAGGCAAGCCACGTTGCAGCATGCGGTTCCCATTCGGCAGGAAACCGAAAGCCGGACGGTGGCGAAGAATTTTCTTCAACCTTCATTCCATCGAAACTCCGTCATCGATCTGCAAAAAATTGAATAGCCGAGGGACTTTTGAGGCTTCAGTCAAACCAACCCAACGTGATGAGCACACACGCCAAACAGCACGCCTAAAACTCGAACGGGAGGTAGCATCTTGGAATTTTATCCAGTAACAACCTGATCCAGTTTGGCCGCTGGGACTGGGTACTGTTCTGCTAACTCGGCCACTTCTCGGCGAGTTGACTCAATCACTTGTGAATCTTCGGGTGATTTGAGGACTTGAAGAATCCAAGCAGCCACCTGCTCCATCTCGTCAGCCCCCATTCCTCGCGTAGTAAGGGCAGGCGTGCCCAATCGAATTCCTGACGGATCAACCGGCTTCCGCTCATCATATGGAATCATATTTTTATTACAGGTGATTCCACAGCGATCCAATGCCTCTTCAGCTAATTTTCCACCAAGACCGAGTGGCGTGACATCAACCAGCATGAGGTGGTTATCGGTACCACCACTCACCAGTTTCACCCCACCTGCCGCAAGCGACTGAGCAAGCACCCGAGCATTGGCAACAACCTGCTCTGCATATTCTTTGAAGTCCGGCTTGATCGCCTCTGCAAAGGCAATTGCCTTTCCTGCAACAACATGCATCAATGGACCCCCTTGAGTCCCTGGGAATACAGCTCGGTCAAGATCTTTTGCATGCTCTGCTCGGCACATGGCAATTCCACCACGTGGCCCTCGCAATGTCTTGTGTGTTGTGCTTGTCACAAAGTCTGCATGAGGCACCGGACTGTTGTGAACACCGGCAGCAACAAGGCCTGCGTAGTGTGCCATATCAACCAATAATTTTGCTCCAACTTCGTTGGCTATCTCGGCAAAACGTTCGTGCGGGATTTCTCTCGGATATGCGCTTGCTCCAGCAACAATCAACTTTGGCTTATGTTCGCGAGCAAGTCGAACAATCTGATCAAAATCAAGAAGATGGTCATCCTGCCGAACACCGTAGTGAACAAAACGATACAAGATGCCTGAGCTATTCAGTCGCATTCCATGAGTGAGGTGACCACCATGCGCCAAATCGAACGCAAGCACTGTGTCGCCTGGCTTGATAGCTGCGAGATAGACCGCTGAATTTGCCTGGCTTCCAGAGTGTGGCTGCACATTTACGTGCTCGGCGCCAAAAAGTTGTTTTGCCCTGTCACGCGCGAGGTCTTCGACCGTATCGACAAATTCACAGCCACCATAATAACGTCGACCGGGATACCCTTCGGCATACTTATTGGTTAAGACACTTCCGACTGCCTGCATAACTGCAGGGCTCGTAAAGTTTTCACTTGCAATCATTTCGAGGCCTTCCGCTTGCCGAGTTTGCTCTGCAGCGATTGACGACCAAATTGCCGGGTCTTCTAGTTCAACAAAGTTCACAGATCACCTCTCGGTTATATGGCAGCTTCGGAACCAGTGCATCTGACTCCATCCAGATCAATCTTAGTCTATTGTGTGAGCGGAAAGGCAGGGCGTCAACGAATGGAAATGAATCCGGGCAGCAGCAGCGGCTCTGGCATGAATGTAATCAACGGAATGACGAATGAACCGAGGCCGACAATTGTTCTCGCAGTGCCCAACGGCTTCGATTCATTTCGAATAGGCGGGTGATCGACCCCCATAAACGTGATTAAAACAATCATCAAAACCCAATGATCTGCTCCAGTCAAAATAATAGCGGTTATTGCTCCGAGGAGGACACTTCGGGCCACCCAGCACGAACGCCTACCAAAAAGAGCATGGCAAATGTGCCCACCATCGAGTTGGCTGAGGGGAATCATGTTCAGTCCAGTCACCAGAAACCCTACCCATCCAGCCATCAAGAAGGCATTCGGGGTAAGCACCTGGCCGATCGGTAAATCCGGTCGAACTAAGTGTAAAAGCCATGTTGCAAGCAGCGGCATCGAAAACAGGCTCGTGTCTGCTGGTTGAGCAAGCACCAGCCCTATTACAAAAAGAGGAATCGCAACAAGAAGACCAGCGAGCGGTCCGGCTAAAGCGATATCAAACAATTGTTTTCTGTCTGCCCGCGATCCTTCCATGCCAATTACGGCGCCAAGTGTCCCAGTCAGCATCACAGGTAGTGGTAAGAAAAATGGAAGTGTTGCCGGAATTCGATGGCGTGATGCTGCAACAAAGTGACCTGCTTCATGAGCCGTCAAGATTGCCATTACCGAGACCATGTAAATCAGACCCCGGAACCAATGCTCTGCCAGATCATTTGTGAAGCCACCATAAAGACCAAGAACCACTGGTTGCCAACCGACTGTTCCAGCGGCAAACGTGGTGAGGCAGGTTCCCAGAAAGAGGTACGTCTGCAATCGAATGCGTGCCGATTGTGGTTGAGGACGATTGAGCCCCCCCGCCTGGTGATTCTCGTTTGTTGACAAAACCACCGGCAGCCGTGAAGTCTCGGCCGCAAGGGGAAAATCAAGTGTTTTGACAGGGTCTTCTCTCATGGAACACACAGAATAGCTCTTGAGAAAGAAATTTGACTGCTACACTTTTATTTCCCTGAAAAACTAGGTGATAGTTTTACCTATACCAAGACATGAGACATCTTCCCGAAAAGCAAAACCATCTGTGCCATGAGTGATACTGTCCCCAATACAACCGAATCTGTTGGTATCCGACGACAATTTGCTGGCATCGACCTGCAGGAACTGGCAAAAACACACGGAACCCCACTCTATGCGTACGATGCGTCCGTAATCCGGCAGCGATGTGCTGACCTATGTGATTGGGACACAGTTCGTTTTGCACAAAAAGCATGTTCAAACCTTGCAATCCTTGACCTTGTGCGGCGCGAAGGTGTACTTGTGGACGCTGTAAGCCATGGTGAAATCGCAAGAGCCCTCGCTGCGGGCTATTCAACCAAAAGCTCATCTGAAGGCCAAGACGATTTACCCGAGGCAGATCCAATTGTTTACACGGCAGACATTTTTGACCATGAAAGCCTCGATGCTGTCGTTCAACATGGCATTCATGTCAATTGCGGGTCCGCGGACATGCTTGAACAATTGGCACAACGCATGCCCGGTGCCAACGTAACACTTCGAGTAAATCCTGGATTCGGACATGGTCATAGCCAGAAAACCAATACCGGAGGAGAAGGCTCCAAACATGGTATTTGGCATGAAGCAATCCCAGATGTTCTTCAACGCGCGGAGTGGGCAGGACTTGCCGTAACTGGTCTTCACATGCATATTGGCAGCGGTGCTGATTTGAACCATCTCGCCACGGTTGCAGAATCTCTTGAGAAGACAGCACGTGACATTGGCCGTTCCCTTACAACGATAAGTGCAGGTGGAGGACTTCCGGTCCCATATCAGAAAGGTGAACACCGAGCTGACCTGTCGGAATACTTCAAGTTGTGGGATGCCACCAGAAAGCGTCTCGAGGATTCTTTTGGTCACCGAATTCGACTCGAAATTGAGCCCGGTCGGTACCTGACTGCTGAGGCCGGCATTCTGGTCACCGAAGTACGAGCGATGAAGCGACAAGGGTCAAAAAAGTATCTCTTGGTTGACGCAGGCTTCCATACTCTTGCCCGACCTGTGCTGTACGGCTCGTATCACCCAATGAGCCTTTGCCCAACATCGACGACACCTCCGCACGAGCTTGAAGCCGTCGCAATCGGTGGACCACTCTGTGAATCTGGCGACATCTTCACTCAGGAAGAGGGTGGTTTCGTATCGACTCGTGACCTCCCCCCTGCTCGTGTCGGTGACCTTCTTGTCATTGAGGTTGCGGGTGCCTACGGATTCGTCATGGCCAGCAATTACAACTCAAAACCTTTTCCTGCCGAAGTCCTCATCGACGGCGGCACATCGCGGCTTGTCCGGGCGCGGCAGACTGCTGAAGAGCTCTTCGCTGGTGAGTCAGTTCCTCAGGAATGAACCCCGATTCAGTACAGATGATGACTGAGTCTCAGCTGCGGCATTTTTCAGGCTGAAAGTGAAGACATGTGGAAATCTGATCACTCTCAAACACCACACTTACTGGCAAAATCAGACAAAAACCAGCATTTCCCCCGTTTCAGATCGGATGGATCTGGTCCCCGAGTAATTCGATTTGGTCGGAGGAATTCTCACCGCTACAATGTAATTGTGCAGAAATCCTAATTCAAATTCCGATAGAAAATCATATGGCAAAACAGGGTCCAAGAAAAAAACTTCCGAAGGAACTGGCAGTAATCAATGCTGACAACTGCACTGGCTGCGAGAGTTGTCTCGAAGTGTGCCCTGTTGACTGCATTTTCAAAGTGCAGCAGTACGATCAATTTCATAATCTTCAAAGTTGGTGTGAAATTGACATCGAACGCTGTGTTGGCTGTGAAGTTTGCGTCCATATTCCAGGAAAAAAGACGAATCCTTATGACTTGAAGGTCTGTCCATGGGACGCGATTGAAATGGTTGCGACCGAAGAGGTGGCAGTTGCTGTTTCGCAGATGGGCGGTCCACCGGAATATGTTGAGGAGAATTGGGATCGCCTCGTTGACACCGCGCAACATTTGGCTGAACTCAAAGCCGCGAAATAGCCGTGCACGAAGGGTGCCTCAGATTTTGTCTGATTCAAACTTTGCATCTCTTCGAAAAAACTGTATGGTGTACATATATACACATTTCAGTCGCCGGGTTGTATCATGTCGCATTCCCAAGTTCAGGAAAATTCGCCGCTTATTCGTCATGAACATCTGTTTGATCGACTCAGGCTCGCTGCGATACCTGGCCTTGGCCCAATCCTCCGGCGACGTCTGATTAGTCAATTTGGCTCGGCATCCAGGGTTTTACAACAGAGTGTGGCGTCACTTGAAAGCATTCATGGCATTGGACACCGTCTCGCATCTGCCATTTCAATGAGCAGTACCCACGACGAAGCATCTCGTATTCTCGAAGACTGTCAGCAACATGGTATCGATATCGTCTTGGATACAGACCCCGTATTTCCTGACCTTCTTTCTCAGATTCCGGATCCTCCTGACATGCTTTTTGTTCGTGGGACGCTCGATCCCTGCGATAGTCTTGCAATCGCGGTTGTTGGTGCTCGCCACGCCACCAAAGCCGGGCAGCGAATTGCACACACTTTCGCGGAGGGCCTCGCTCACGCTGGCTTGACGATCGTTAGTGGATTGGCCCGCGGTATCGATGCTGCTGCACACCGTGGAGCGATCAATGCGGGCGGAAGAACCATTGCGGTACTAGGGAGTGGCTTACGCAATATCTACCCTCACGAACATCATCAATTAGTTGAAGATGTTGTTAGTCATGGAGCCGCAGTCAGCGAACTTCCACCTTCAACGCCACCACACGCAGCAGCTTTCCCGAGACGGAACAGAATCGTATCAGGGCTTTCCCTCGGCACAATTGTAATCCAAGCTTCTCAACGTTCGGGTGCACTTATAACAGCACGGCTGGCAGGAGAACAGGGACGAGATGTGTTCGCCCTGCCTGGACCCATCGAGTGCAGGATGTCAGCAGGGTGTCATAGCCTTATTCGTGATGGCGTCACACTTGTGACCTGTATCGATGAAATTCTCGATGGGTTGGGACCATTACATAAAAAAGTCCGGGCTTTAGACGGGCGTAATATTCACAAACCAGCAGAGTTACAACTTGATGAATTTGAACAGAATGTACTAGCTGCAATTGATGCCACTTCAGATCAGACTGAAAAAACAACCATCAACGCGGTTGTTGAATACATGAACATTGAGCCTTCTCGCGTACTCGCAGCGTGTGCCGCCCTTGAAATTCGTAGGATAGCTATCCGTTCGCCTGGAAATATTATCGAGCGTCTTTAACCCCGCGAGATAAAAAGATCGCACACGGTGCTTGCAAAATCACCGGGCTCTTTCTCTCAGGTCATGGCTCACTCTACAATCAGAAGCATGGATACATCACTCTTTCATCGTGTAGAAGAAGTCTGCGGCCGCCTCCTTCAGCTACGAGACTCTCTTTGACTACGCTGGTCGAACTGAATCAGCAGTCAAACTTGAGGCTCAGATGTCTCAAGCTGATTTCTGGAATGACAGTGAAACTGCGCAGGCAACTGTTGCTAAACTGAAACAATTGAATTCCATTCTGAAGCCACTCGATGAATCGATCTCTGCCTCCAATGACCTCGAAGCACTCGTAGAGCTGGTCAAGGAAGACGATTCTTTGGAAAGTGAACTCTCGTCTGAAGTTACTCGAGTCGAAGGCCTTGTTGATCAACTGGAATTAACTTCTCTGCTAAGTGGCCCACATGATTCTTGTGATGCACTTGTATCAATCCATGCTCGAGATGGCGGCACGGATGCAAACGACTGGGCCGAGATGATGCTGCGGATGTATTCGGCGTGGGCTAACAAGAGAGAGCTGAGTGTAGAACTGCTCGACAGGCAGGACGATGACGTCGCTGGCATTCAGAATGCCACCATTGCAATACGAGGTCCATGGGCATATGGATATCTCCGCGGCGAGATGGGTATTCACCGACTGGTGCGGATCAGCCCATTTAATGCAGAAGGGAAACGGCAGACCAGTTTTGCAGCCGTTGATGTGTCGCCCGAAATAAGTGATGACGACACTGACATAGAAATAAAAGATGAAGACATTCGAGAGGATGTTTTTCGGGCAAGTGGCGCCGGAGGACAGCACGTGAATAAAACTTCAAGTGCTATTCGCTTGACCCACTTTCCAACCGGGATTGTAGTCCAATGCCAAAGTGAACGTAGTCAACACAAAAATAGAGCGACTGCTATTAAAATGTTACGTTCCCGACTCGCACGACTCGAAGAAGAAAAACGTGAAGCTGAGCAACTCGCAAAATACAAACTACAACCAAAGACCGGTTTTGGTTCTCAAATTCGAAATTACTTCCTTCACCCAGACCAACGAGTGAAGGATCAGCGAACAGGCCATTACGTAGGAAATTTCCAAAGCGTGCTGGATGGCAATCTAGATGGCTTTCTTGATGCCTATCTGCGATGGAAAGCATCAGATGCGGCTCCAGTCGCCGTTGACGACTGAGACTACAACCTGACTGGACGTTTTCCTTCGGGCAGGATAGAGTCGAGTTAAATATTACTCGTTTTCCATAGGATTCCCATGGCGGAAAAAGAACAAGCACTCGAAGTTGAAGGCGTTGTGACACAAGCATTGGCAAACACCCGATTCCGGGTGCAGATCGAAGGTGGGCATATCGTCAATGCCCACGTAGCCGGAAAAATGCGAAAGAATTTCATCCGGATCGTCCCTGGAGATAAAGTCAAAGTTGAACTTTCTCCCTACGATCTGACCAAAGGCCGCATAACGTTCCGTGAAAGATAGGTGTACAGTTACTGCTGCGACGTATCTTTTTTTGAAGAATCCTCAGCAGGCTGTTGCTCAAGCGTTGGTGCTGCTGCATCGGGGAGTTGGGAAGAGGCTTTTTTCTCTGATTCCTCGGATATATCCTTGTTCGAATTCTGTAATGAACTCAGCTTCGCTATAGATTTTGTACCCGCAGAAGTGCCCTCTCCCTCTTTCGGCATCGTACGTGCCGAGAACGGCTCACCCAACGATTCTTGCGATACAGAATGTTTCTCAGGTTCTACGGAATCTACTTCTTGCACTTCCTGCTTTGGCTTTTTCTTTTTTAAATCTTTTTTGCCTGCTGAATCATCAGTCCCGGTTTTAATATCAAAAAACTGTTTTAAATCTCCAAATGTTCGTAATGGTGCCTGCCCAGCCTTCATTTCATCAGTCAGTGGTTTTTTTGTTTTCCGATCCGGGCGAGAAGTGTAGGTGCGTGGACCACGATCTTGTTTCTTACTCTTTCTTGGACCACTCCCTGGCTTTCGATGACCACGACCACTTGGTGGCCCCTTCCTCTCCGCAGACTTCTTCTGATTGCTATTCTCCGAAAATTTCTTTTTAGAATTCTGCGGGCGTTCTCTGCTTGCTCCATGCACGGGTTTTGAACCCGGCCTAATCATTGTCAAAGCAACACGACGGCGATTTTTGTCGAGTTCAAGAACCCAGACCTTAACCGCCTGACCAACAACAACAGCTGCGTATGGATCACGTATATATCCGCTTGAAAGCTGGCTTACATGCACGAGTCCACTGTCGTGCAAGCCGATATCAATGAAGGCCCCAAAATCAACAACATTGAGTACCGATCCTCGCAGTTCCATGCCGACTTCAAGATCTTCAAACTTGAGGACGCCTTGTTTGAACAAGGGCTCTGGTAGATCTTCGCGGGGGTCTCGACCGGGCCGCAAAAACTGTTCAACGATATCTGCAAGTAAAAGTCGACCAACACCTAATTCATCAGCCATAGATGACAGGTCTGTTTTACTGACTGCATCTGATATTTTTTGATGCTTCTCACGATCAACGAGTTCGGCTGAAGATGCATCAATTTTTTTCAGCACTTTTTCGGCAACCTGATAACTCTCTGGATGGATTCGGGTCGCATCAAGTGGATTTGTGCCCTCAGATATCTTCAAGAACCCAACAGCTTGCACATACGCCGCATCACCAAAACCTGGCACCTCACGAAACTGCTCTCGTGAAGTAAACGGACCCTTTGCGGCTCGCCAATCAATAATTCCCTTTGCAACAGCCTGATTCAAGCCGGCAACATATCGCAAAAGTGCAGGACTCGCCGTATTGACATCGACTCCAACGTAATTAACACACCCTTCAACAACCGCATCAAGTGATGCATGAAGATGGCGGGCTTTGACGTCATGCTGATAGAGGCCAACACCAATATTTGCGGGCTCAATTTTCACAAGCTCCGAAAGTGGATCGAGCAATCGACGGCCAATTGATACTGCTCCACGATAAGCTGCTTCAAAATCAGGCAACTCTTCGCGGGCATACTGGCTTGTCGAATAGACGCTCGCTCCAGCCTCATTGACAATCACATAGGCGACATTGTGCTCTTGCAAATCACCAACGATGAGTTCAGAAAGCAACGATTCCACTTCTCGCCCTGCCGTCCCATTCCCAACAGCAATCACATTACAGCTATGCTCACGAACAAGCTCGACTATTCGAGCTGCTGCTGCTGTTTTCTGTTCAGCTTTACCCACTATGTGCAGGATGTCACGAGCTAAGGGATTCCCGCAGGAATCAAGCACGACTGCTTTGCAACCACTTTTAAATCCAGGGTCAATAGCCAGAACGACTCGGCCAGCTACCGGAGGCTGCAGGAGTAGATTTCTTAAATTTCGAGCAAAAACTGCAATCGCGTGCTCTTCAGAGGCGTCCGTCATCTCGCGACGCACTTCACGTTCGAGACTAGGTAAAATTAATCTTGATAGTGCATCGCGGCAACAGCCTTTAAGAAAATCTATATGCGGGTGATCCGCCGGAACAACAAGTTCTTCTACTATCGTTTGTATTTCCTCGGTTGGCCCCTCCACACGGACTCGAAGAATCTTTGCTCTTTCACCCCTATTCATTGCCAAGACACGGTGAGGTGGCACTTTTTGCAGGTGCTCGTCGAAATCAAAATAGTCCCTAAAATGCTTTGCTGTTTTTGTCAAAGCCTTACCCGGAGTTTCGATTCGTAGACTACGAAGCCGACCCTTCTGAAACAGAAGTTTGCGCAAGCGTTGGCGGACGTCAGCTCGTGAACTAAAAAGATCAGCAATTATATGCCCTACGCCAAGAAGCGCGTCGGCCGCCGAAGCAACACCTGAATCATCATCGACAAAATCTGCCGCTCGCTTCTCTAGATCTGCTGCCTGAGAATCTGCCGTGATTATTTCCTGGGCAAGCGGCTCTAATCTTTTCTGTTTCGCTTGCTCCGCTAGTGAAAGCCGTTTTGGTTTGAAAGGAAGATAAAGATCTTCAAGGACTTTCGTGTTCTCAGCTGCATCTATCTCCTCACGCAACTCAGGTATTAATTTTCCCTGCCCTTCAATAGTTCGAAGAATGGTCTGCTTACGGTCAGCTAGTTGCCGCGCTTTACCAACTGCATTTGTGATGCTTCGGAGCTGCAGTTCATCGAGACCATTTGTCTGGTCCCGACGATATCGCGTAATAAAGGGAACAGTATTCCCCTCATCAATTAATTGCACCGCTGCAAGAACACCCTCCTCGGGCAATCCAAGCTGCTTCGCGATTTGTCTTAAGTCAATGACGGTCGTGGAACCCATCCGCTCCGCCGGTTTTCATACAGTGAAGGAAATGGAGTCCTACAGCAAATCGGCATTCAATATTGCTTCGCAAAGAATTCACTGCAATGCAACCTGAATAACAATCAACAGGGACTCACTTTCTTGTTCTTCTAGAATAGGACGCCACTCAGCTGAGGACGACTCCACCCGCAAAGAAACAAGGCTTTGGTGCGGAACAACCCACACATCTTTGAGCATGAATGTAGAGTGCAATGGGTACCGTTGTCAAACCACCGAGTCTTCCCAAGCCTCCCTTTCTCACTCTGACTAAGCTTGATCTTGACACTCAGCCCACTTGCAAAATATTCACCACCTCGAATACCCGCCGGTACACCCGGGCCTGCGGGGTCGAAAAAATAAAATTTCGAAGTGGCGAGCCCGGATCAAACATGACGATTTACACAGGTAAGAGACTCCGATCTTCTGCCGAAACGAGCCCTCCTGCCTAGCGGAGACAACGAAGCGATGACACCCGGTTCTAGTTCAGATTCGACTGATAAATTATCCGACTCTCCTGACTTTCTTCCAAAAGTCCCCCTTCTCGCTATTGACCGACAGAACGGTCCACTTCGAGAGCAATTCCGGCAGGTCATGGACGACGTCTGTGATTCAGGTCGTTTTGTTCTGGGGCCTGATGTGACGGCGTTAGAAAACGAATTATCAACTATTCTCGATGTACCTCATGTGATTGGCTGTGCATCCGGAAGCGATTCTCTTCTCCTCGCATTGATGGCCCTTCACATTGAGCCGGGTGATGAGGTGATCCTGCCTAGCTACACTTTTTTCGCAACAGCGAGTGCCGTCACGCGATTAGGTGGCATACCCATATTTGCAGATATCGACCCGAGCACATTTCTCATCGACTCTGGTGATGTTGCTCGCCGAATCACATCTCAAACACGTGCCATTATCCCGGTTCATCTCTTCGGGCAAACCGTTGACATGGATGCACTCCTACCGATTGCAACCGGGGCCGGTATTCCAATTATTGAAGACGCCGCTCAATCAATACTATCTACATGGCATGGACGATGCAGTGGTGGACTTGGTGACATGGGTTGCTTCAGTTTTTATCCCACAAAAAACCTTGGTGGATTTGGTGATGGGGGGTTTCTCACGACGACACGTGATGACCTAGCTGATGCACTTCGAAAACTTCGTGTCCACGGCATGGAGCCTCGCTACTACCACGACGTTGTCGGCATCAACAGTCGGCTCGATTCGCTTCAGGCAGCTGTCCTCCGCATCAAACTCCCGCACCTCGACCAATGGACAACAAGACGAGCACACAATGCCATTCGATACACAGAAATGGTTAACCACTGTGAATTAGAAGATGTCATTACGACACCAAAAATTGACACCCGTGGAAGACATGTATGGAATCAATACGTCATTCGTGTGGCAGATGGAAAGCGAGATGCCCTGCGGGAGCATTTGATGGCAACCGGCGTTGGAACAGAAATTTATTACCCAGTTCCTCTTCATTTACAGAAATGTTTCGCCCACTTTGGCTGGAAATCGGGAGACCTTCCTCTTACCGAACAGGCTGCAAAAGAAACGCTCGCTCTTCCAATTTTTGCCGAGCTTGAACCAACTGAACAGGCGACTGTTGTTGGGCGAATAGCAGAATTTTTTGGCAAGACACCAGTCCCAAATCAAATGGCATGCATGGAAAAAGGCTCTGATGCAGTGAGCCAACCACGGCAGGTTCGTCGGACTGGACTCATTGGTCGTGCTGACGACGTACGATGCTAGTAAGAGGCTGACGAACAAAGACATCGCTGTGTAAGACGCTGACAATTAGTCTAACCAGTCACGATCAGCGAGTCGTTCTGGTGTATAAACCTCAGTCACGTAGCTGATGTCCTTTGAAATCAAGGACTCCACCTCCAGCTTGAAGCCGTTTGAGAGCATCTTGTGAATTTCTTTCTGCCATGCTTTCTTGGCAGCAAACCAAGGATATGCGGCGATCTGCTTCGCTCTTTTTACGTCTGAGTCACTCAGTGCTATTTGAACACTCGGGGCGAGCTTACATTTCTCGTAATCGATCGATCGCAAACCAAGAAATCTGGCTGACGGAATAGCCATTCGCTTCGATTCGTACGCAAGATTAATAGAACCCTGCTTCAGCACGGAGTAGATGTAATAGCCCCAAGGATCGTTATCGAGCAAACAGTAGACAGGAAGCTTTAGTTCGTGATGGAGGCGATAGAGCATTCGACGCACACCACGTGGTGGCTGACCACCACCATGCGTTAGGAGACAATTGTGTTTTCTCCAGAACTTATCTTCGTTGAACCTCCGCCATACGGTATCTTTCTCAACATGAAGAATAAATTTGGCCGTACATTTCTTGAAGCGAATAACCTCTTCCTCAACAATTGAGGGGATACTGTACCCACCGGATCCCATACGAGAACAGTCAATCTCATCTCCAGAATCAATCAATGTAATGGGGCCAACCATACCACCACGATTACTTGCATACACATGGAGCTGCTCTCGGAGGCTCTCAAGTGTCACTTCGAGATCTTCGATGATTGGATCGCATTCATCCTGTGTGCCAAAGGTTTCTTCACGTGTCCCCTCGATAGTGTGCTTGAGCAGGTAGTACAGCCCTCGAATACTCGTTGTCTTCTGCTGGTCGATGAGTGACTTACAACCGGTAGCTACGAGGAGTGTTTGCATATAGCTCTTCGCTTGGCTGAGATTAAAAAGGTGCCGCCTATTCTTCTGGCCGCCCATTTCGATTATTTTTCGTGACTTATTAAATCGAACGTTTGAAAGACTCCGGGTTGGAATATCCAGATGTGGATCACGGCGCTTTTCAGCAGCCTTCTCGACTTCATTCGCTAAGCCAACAATCAACTTACGAGTTTTTCGATCGACAGGAGGCAGAGTGGAAGTTGCACCAGCACTACGTGAATTACTTCGTTTTATTGCTTTCTTTGCCATGACGACTACTCAGCGAATTTAGCTTTAGGGGAAAACGGCGGACTGATTACATTGACTCATACATCTTATCGACATCTACTAGTCGTTAGCAGACTACCCTGCCAACGAATGATAATCAAAGTTAGAAACACTGCTGATCAACTCTCATTTTTTGAGTTGAGAGCACGTCCAGCACGAGCTTTGGAGGCAAGATGAAAAGCCGACATCATGTCATACGAAGTAATCTCACAGAGTAATTCTGTAACTTTTTCGTAAACGTCTGGTTCAAGCAGAGGTTCCACCTCTTTCATTAAATCTACGACTCGCTTCTCCTGATCCTCGAGTTCGGCAAGTTCTACCTTTCGGTCAGCGAGCACCCCGTTAAACGAATCCAGTTTACGAGCATATTCAGTCAATAAAGGAGAATCAGTCGCCGCATCGAACCACGGCCGGTAGATAGGCTTCGACATTGGTAACCCCATTAAAGGAAAAGGGTGGATGACGGGATTCGAACCCGCGACCTTCGGTACCACAAACCGACGCTCTAACCAACTGAGCTACAACCACCATGTCTACAAAAATTCTACCAAACTTTTCGATGAAAACATCGGGCCATAAAACACTTTTCTAACGGGGGAAATTCTGGCATTCCCTTGGAAGCACCGAATCGTTTCAATAGACCCTATAAAATACTCTTGTAGCTCTTTCTTGACCCCTCAGCCCGAACTGCCTTCATATCATGCAACACTCTTCCGTTTCTACAGTCCGCTGCGACGGACACCGTGGCTGCGTTGCAGATATCGCAATGCTAGCAAAAGAAATACCATTGTTTCCAGTTGATCGATGGTGCAATCTCACTGCCCTCGCGGAAGCGAGGGCAGCCTGCCACGATCGAATAGGCTGGGCAGCAATTTTCCTGAAAGCCTACGGCAAAGTCATCCAAGAAACACCCGAACTAAGAAGTTGGTTTCTGCCAGGGCTCCGGCCTCGTATTGCAACGACCAATCAAATTGTGGCGACCTTAGCAATCAACCGAATGGAAAATGATACTGAGCAACTTTGTTGGGCTCGTCTCCATCAACCACAAACACTGCCACTTGTTGAGATACAACGCTTCATTGATGAGTGTTGTAGCAAGCCAATCAAAGAACTTTTTAAGCGGCAACGTGAACTCGAAAGACTTCCAGGATTTCTCAGAAGAGCAGTCCTTCGTTGGAACCTTCGATCAGCGTCTCGTAAACGATCCTCACGCATTGGCACCTTTAGTCTTTCAACGCTCGCAGGCTTTAACGCAAGCAATCACTTTCACCCAACACTCTGCACAACAAGTATTTCGTACCGTCCAATTGAGTCTGATGGCAGGTGCCTTGTAACACTGATTGCTGACCATCGTGTTATCGATGGTGCCGTGGTCGCAAGAAGCTTGGCTACCCTCGAAAAGTTCCTTACGCATGATCTTGTCCACGAACTTCGCTCACAGAAGGATTCACAGACCCCTGATGCGACTCCTTCAAACGCCGCCTAATTTCAGCCAACCGTTCACTAAGGTCTCGTTCCAAGCCTCGACTGGTTGGCTGATAGTAGTGTCGCTCCACTCCAAGATAATCCTGCTTTGCAACCGCATCAGGAGCATCGTGGGCATAGGTATACCCTTCACCGTGACCAAGTCTTTTTGCTCCCGCATAGTGCTTGTCCTGCAAAAACCTCGGGACAGGTAAAATGGATTTTTCACAAACATCATGACGAGCATCTGCAATAGCTCGTGTGCATGCGTTACTTTTCGGCGCGAGTGAAAGATACGAAACAGCTTGAGCCAGCGCAAGCTGGCATTCAGGCAAACCTACAAACTCAGTCGCCTGCATAGCAGCTACTGCAATAAGAAGTGAACGAGGGTCAGCATTCCCAATATCTTCGCTGGCCAAAATAACAAGCCGTCGGGCCAAAAAACGCACATCTTCGCCACCTTCGAGCATGCGGGCAAGCCAGTACATTGCGGCATCTACATCGCTGCCGCGTATGCTCTTAATAAGTGCACTTGCACAGTCGTAGTGTGTGTCTCCCGAGTCGTACACAACGGCTTTTCGCTGCACACTCTCACGGGCAAGTTCTTCTGTAAAGACTAATGGACGATCGGTTGATGAAAGAACTCCAACCTCAAGCCCACCAAGGGCTCGACGGGCATCACCGTCAGCGGTTTCTACAAGGAAATCAAGTGCCTTGGGATCAAGATTAATTTCCTGCAACCCAAACCCATGTTCCTTATCAGTAACTGCATGTTGAATAATTCTTTTTATGTCCTCTGGCTGAAGTGCTTGAAGTTCAAAAATACGACTTCGACTTACCAAAGCAGGAGTCAGTGCAAAAAAGGGGTTTTGTGTTGTCGCTCCAATCAACGCGATAACACCATTTTCAACATCGGGGAGCAGAACATCTTGCTGTGATTTATTAAAACGATGGATCTCATCAATAAACAAGCAGGTTCGGCAGGCATCGTCCTCTAATCGACGCCGTGCACTCTCAATGATATCGCGAAGATCTTTCACTCCTGAAGCGGTTGCAGAAAGCTCTACAAATCGACGCTTTGTCTCGGTGGCAATAATTTCACCAAGGGTTGTTTTGCCAACCCCGGGGGGGCCATAAAGAATGATAGAGCCGAGTCGGTCGGCCTCAATCAATCGCCTTAAAAGCTTCCCCGGGCCAATGATCTGCAACTGCCCAACATAATCGGCTAATCTTCTGGGTCTCATTCGAGCCGCCAGAGGAGCCACCCGCTCAACGTTTTCCTTTCGCGTAGCACTAAATAAATCGGGCATGTTCAAGACCTTATCCTTACCATGTAGCTATGCGGATCATGGCGGCAACCACTATCTCAACAGATTTTAACAACCGAGAGTGCACTCGACGCTACCATACCTAAGGAGGATTGCATGGGATTTAGAACACTTCGTCAATGCGTCGAAACTCTTCGGGGAGAAGGAGAGGTTATTGAGATTGATTACCCAATCGACCCACACCTTGAAATAGCTGAAATTCAACGACGACTTTTCAGGGCTGGAGGTCCGGCTCTTCTCTTCACATCTGCTCTGGGTACCCAGCATCCAATTCTTACTAATCTATACGGCACCCAGAAGCGCGTTGAACGATTATTTTCCGATACTCTTGATCGAGTACGAAGGCTGGTTGAACTGAAGATTGACCCAGCCGCTGCCGTCCAAAACCCTTTGCGATATTGGCGAAGCCCTCTTGACGCCCTCAGCATGATTCCACGGCACGTCCGTGGAGGTGGTATTCTCAATCGCGATGTTCCCCTTACAAGCCTTCCGGGCGTAACCGGCTGGCCCGGTGATGGCGGCCCATTTATTACGCTGCCAGCTGTCTATTCAGAGCATCCAGATGCACCCTCAATGAAGACCTCGAATCTGGGCATGTATCGGGTTCAGTTACGTGGCAATTGCTACGAGGAGAACAATGAAGTTGGCATGCATTATCAGATACACAGAGGAATTGGTGTACATCATGCCGCAGCTATCGCACGAACAGAGCCTCTCAAAGTAGCGATCTTCATCGGAGGGGCTCCTTCGATGGCAGTTTCTGCAATGATGCCGTTACCCGAAGGCCTTTCTGAACTAACATTTGCGGGTGCTTTAGCAGGCCATCGCATACCAATGATTCGTCGCAAAGGGCGCCCTTCTATTTACGCAGATGCTGATTTTGTTATCGAGGGAACAATTACGCCTGATTTAACAAAGCCAGAAGGTCCATTTGGTGACCACCTCGGTTACTATTCTCGACAGCATGATTTTCCCGTCATGCGAGTTGACCATGTCTGGCAACGCGAGGATGCAATCTGGCCTGTTACGGTGGTGGGACGACCACCTCAGGAAGACACCATGTTTGGGTGGCTTGTTCATGAAATCACCGGTCCTATTATTCCAAATGTACTACCAGGAATATCGAGTATTCATGCCGTAGACGCGGCCGGTGTTCATCCCCTTCTTCTGGCTGTTGGCAGCGAGCGTTATTTACCTTGGAAAAATTCATCTCGACCAGCTGAGTTACTTACCCAGGCTTCAGCAATCCTTGGACAGGGCCAGCTTTCTCTGGCGAAATATCTGTTTATTGCCAATCAGGCGGATGCACCCAACCTGAATGCTCACGACGTACAAAGGTTCTTCAGCCATCTTCTACAACGAGTGGACTGGAGACGAGACTGTCATTTTCATACTGAGACAACAATTGATACGCTCGATTACTCTGGAAAAGGCTTGAACCATGGTTCTAAGTTGGTCGTAGCTGCCCGTGGTCAGTCAATTCGAGAGCTACCGAAAGAAATCTCGGGAAACATTCACCTTCCGGAGGGTTTTTCGAAACCGTTTGCATGCATACCCGGCATACTTGCTGTCACCGGTCCGCCTATTGAACCACAACCTTCTCTTGATGCGGCAAATGATGATGCAATTTGGCGATCAACAAAGCAGGCTCATTGGACTCAGGACATACAACGATTTACTTGTTCGATCGATCAACAAGACGACCTGCTGAAATGGCCTTTGATCATAATTGCAGACGACAGTGCATTCACTGCGGCAACTTTGGAAAATTTTCTCTGGATCACATTTACCAGATCCAATCCGGCAATTGATGTGCATGGCGTCCGGGAAACGATTCATCAAAAACATTGGGGCTGCGCAGGACCACTTGTCATTGACGCCCGGCTCAAGCCCCACCATGCTCCACCCGTTGAGGAAGACCCTGATGTTGTTAAAAAAATTGACAGCCTCTGTCAAAGAGGTGGTCCTCTTGCAGGAATCATTGAATAGATTCGCAGAAGTTTCCGAGCTTGAACTCGAGGCGTGAATAGATCTCGGACATCTTCAGATCAGAATCGATTACTTAACAGCGGGTATCTCGCTGATTCGAACTTTCGTCGATACTGATCGATGCCCTGTTCTTCGACGATAATTCTTTCTTCGACGGAATTTCTGGACGTAGATTTTTTCACCCTGAGACAGTCCAAGAACTTCTGCCTTGACAACGGCACCGTCAATGATTGGAGCCCCTATCTGGAGCTTTCCTTCTTTACCGACTGCGAGAACTTTATCGAAGACGAGTTCACTCCCTGCGTCAATTGGCCGAAAATCAACCTCGATTTCTTGACCCTCAGAGACACGATACTGACGCCCACCATCTGACACGATGCAGTAGTGATGCCCACCACTAACCATGGTGTCGGTTGTTGGTGTGTCAGAAGATGTTGTTTTGGCAGCCATCAGAAAACCTCAATTCATATAAACCAGCACCCAGATCGGGAACTTCTCATTGTAATGCGTGAGCGAGAAAATCCAGCCTCACGCGCAAAGCACGGGAGTTTGTCACTTTCTTCACTACTTTTTGCTGAGGTTTATGGAAACCGCACCGTTCGCCCACTCGCTTCCCATGCTTCAATTGCTAGGTGTTCTGGGGACGCAGTGTCCTGACCCACAATATGAAGTTCTACATGAGAAACGTCTTCGAATTGGGCAATCTCTCGTCTCTTGCGGTTATTTATCCACGTTGCCACTTCATCATGCACTGTAATTGTCAAACGCGCAATATCCTCACGCGTTACCGACAGTTGCAACATTCGCATAACCTCGATCGCCATGCTTTCTGCAGTTTTTGCCATTCCAGTACCCAGGCATGTTGGGCAATCTCGAAAAACACTCTTTCGCAGTGACGGACGGATTCGCTGCCGAGTCATCTCTATCAGCCCGAAGGGACTCGTCCGTAAGACTTTTGTACGAGCTCTGTCTCGCTTCATTGCATCGTGCAAGGCCCTCTCAACTCCACGACGATATTTCTCTCGCCGCATGTCAATGAAATCATTCACAATGACGCCACCGAGGTCCCGTAATCGTAACTGACGAGCAATCTCTTTTGCCGCTATCAGATTCATTTGATAGGCGTTTTCTTCCGCTGACTTTTCTGTACGAAAACTTCCTGAGTTAACATCGATGGCAACAAGCGCCTCAGTCGTATCGATTACGATCGACCCTCCTCCTTTCAGTGGAACTTTGTGCTGATGAATTCGGCTAATCTCTTCTTCAAGTCGATAGCGATAAAATAATGGTTCTTTACCATCATAAAACTGTAACCGACTGGCGTACTTAGGCATGACCAACTCGAGAAACTCTTTTGCTCGTTCGTATGCAGCACGATCATCAATAAGAATTCTACCCACGTCTTCGGTGAACATGTCTCGGATTGTCCGAATAATCATGTCACTTTCCTGATAGATATCGATTGGAGCGGAATATTTCCTCATCCGTTTGACGATGCTCTTCCAAAGCCGCAGTAAATACGCCATGTCACGAGCCATCTCTGACTTGGTTCGCTCAGTACCAGCTGTTCGTACGACGAAGCCGACCCCCTTAGGCGGCTTGAGCGCATTCATAATCCCTCGAAGCACTCGCCGTTCTTTTTCATTATCAATTTTTTTCGAGACTCCAACTCGACCAAGCGGCGGCATAAGGACCAGGTATCGGCCAGGAATAGAGATGTAGGTTGATAGAGTAGGCCCTTTCGTGCCAAAGCCTTCCTTGATGACCTGCACCAGTAATTCGTCACCCCGTTTCAAAACGTCTTGTATCGGTGGCTTGATACGAGGACGATCACCAATCCGTGGTTTTCGATGTCGACCTGAGGGCCTTCCTCCGTTATTTGATCCTTCAGAAGAAGCTTTTGCCGGATCGGTCAATTCAAAAGCCTTGTCGGGGTCAAGACCACCCTGACGATAGTATTGGGGCTCAATATCGCTGATATGGAGAAATCCATTCCGCCCAACACCGAAATCAACAAAAGCGGCCTGAATGGATGGCTCTATGTTGACGACCCGTCCCTTATAGATGTTGCCAACAAGGTTTTCCTGGCTTGTTCGTTCAACATAAAGTTCCTCCAGTACACCCTCCTCAATAATTGCGATGCGGCATTCTTCAGCCTGCGTCACATTAATCAGCATCTCCTGCTTCATAATCTTTCTTTCTTTCTATTGATCTGCCACCCGTAAGGCGGCACATACATCACGCGACAGTCTCCGCTAGAAGCCGTCGTTTTTGATCACGCAAAAAGGCTTTCACGTCACGAGCGCTGTTCATTTCAAGCACCCGTTTCGCAACAGCCTGACAATCGGCGATCGATACGCTTCGAACCGCCTGTTTTATTTCCGGTATGGCTGCAGCAGGCACACTCAGTTCACGAAGCCCAAGGCCAAGCAATAACTGGGTGTACATGACGCTTCCACTCATCTGACCACAGACACTTGCCGATACTCCGGCATCATGCGAAATATCAAGAGATCTCTTTAGCAATCTGATAACTGCTGGATCACACGCGCTATAGAGATCTGCAACATCCTTATTTCCACGATCAACAGCCAGCGTGTACTGAATGAGGTCGTTTGTTCCAACAGAGACAAAGTCCACTTCCTCAATAAATGCATCGAGCATCATTGCGGCGGCTGGTGTCTCAACCATTATTCCGATTTTCAACTTTGGATTGAAATTAATATCATGCTCAGCAAGATCTTCCATCACGTCAGCCAAGACTAATCGTGCTTGACGCAACTCAAGGATTGTCGAGACCAATGGAAACATCACTCGGACATCACCGTGTGCACTCGCTCGCAGAATGGCACGCAACTGCGTCCGAAACATCGGTAACTGCCGCAAGGAAAGGCGAATACTTCGTAGGCCCAAACATGGATTTCGCTCCTCCTCCGGGCTTTTCTCAGTAAGCATCTTGTCTGAGCCTAAATCCAACGTCCGGACCACCATCGGCTTCCCGTCAATTGCATCGATGACCTTGCGGTACGCACGATAATGATCTTCTTCGCTTGGCTCGTGCCGACTTGTGAGATACAGAAATTCGGTGCGATAAAGCCCTATGCCATCACTACCCCGTCGCATGCACTGTTCAACTTCTTCAGGAAACTCAATGTTTCCTCGAATTTGTACTCTCACACCATCGATCGTCTCTGCCGGTAAGTCTCGCAATTGCCCAAGAGACGCAGCAACCGTTTCAGCAACCTCTGCTTCAAGCCTGTATCGGGCTATGGTTTCTTCATCGGGCTGAAGAATGACTACACCCTGATTGCCATCAAGAATGACTGGCTCACCACCAGAAACATCTGCCAAGAAAGGGCCAATTCCAACAACGGCAGGTATCTCAAGCCCTTCTGCAACGATCGCCGTATGGCTCCCTGGTCCACCAAGCTCTGTTGCAAAACCTTTTACAAAACGTCGATCCAGATTTGCTGTTTCACTTGGCGTCAGATTATGAGCTAGTATTACGACTGGCTCTGAAATCGACGCAAGCGTCTCCCTGCGTTGACCTAGAAGGTTTCGCAGAAGACTCTTTTCAATGTCATAGATGTCATGAGCCCGCTGCGCGATATGATTATCAAGTTTCTGAAAAACCTTAGCGTAGCGTCGGAGCGTTCGGCTCACCGCATATTCTGGCCACCAATTGCGCTCTCGGACTGCACTTGTCAACTCTTCCTGCAGCCGTTGATCATGGAGCATTGCCAGATGGGCATCAAAAATTGCGGCATACTGCTCACCAAGTTCCCCACGAACGGCATCACGGTTCTTCTTGATTTCGGCCGTTGATTCAGCAATCGCATTCGACAGCCGTTGAAGTTCTGTATCAACAGCACTTCGCGCCACAAAACGCCTCGGAATCCGAAAGCCTTCGCTGTCGAGAACAAGTGCCTCGCCGATTGTCACCCCCGACGAAACCGCAATACCTTGTAATTTTAGCATGGGCGCCGGCGATCAAGGCGACATCCGTTTTGCAGGGAGATCAGCTAGCGACAACTTTCGCTTCAGCCAATGATCAACATCCTACTTTCCGGGCGCCTCGCGTCGCGCGTCTCCTTTTGTTGTTTTATTTTTGTCAGTGTTTATCTACCGGCAGGTAACTAAACACCACGTAAGACAAGAAGCCTGCGAATGCCGACATCTGGTCAACTGTTTGTATTCCTTCCGGCGGCACCCTCACAGGCTGCCGTATTTATTCCAGCCGAATCGCTTGAAATCTGTTTTTCCTGTTTGGTTTTATTCGTGTGTCTTCTTGTATTTTCTTCATTCAGAGCAAATTTCTGCTCGAAGAGGCTTCCTATGGCATCAAGTGCCTCAGAGGCATCTGGACCAGTTGCTTCCACAACTAGGCGAGTGCCTTCTTCAGCGGCAAGAGTTAAAAGGTCAAGAATACTTTTCCCATCGACCCGCTGAGCTTTTCCCACAAACTCAATTCGTGATTCCCATCGCTGCGCTTCTCTCGCCACCAAATCAGCTGGCCGGGCATGCAGCCCCTGCTCATTTGCCACGACAACTTCGCGTGAATGGGTCTCGTGCATCGAATTCTCAGTTTGATCTGTTGTCATCCGCTTTTCAGCCACCTAGTGACTTAATTCCCTCACTCTCCAAAACTAGGAAGCGATGCTTTGAGCATCAGCGTCCTCAAGGAGTCGCCAGACCTCTTGAGGACCACCCGCCTCTTTTAATGTTTTACAGAAAGCATCGTCTCGTAACTGTCTTGAAATATTTTCCAAGGCTCGCAAGTGATCTCCAGGTCGATCTGGGGGTGAGACAAGCAGAAAAAACAGCTGCACAGGCTCTCCATCCAGACTTTCAAAATCAACGCCTTGTTCACTAATTGCAACCGTCCCAACAAGGCGACTAACACTTGGATGTTTCGTATGCGGCACCGCGACTCCACGCCCTATGCCTGTACTTCCAAGATCTTCTCGCTTCATGATAGCTTTCACGATGCTGTCCATTTCACTTACAGCAATCTTTTCAGCATCAACAAGCGACTGCGTCATCTCACGAATAACGCCCTCTTTCGAGTTTGCAACCACACTTGGACGAATGGCATCGACTGAAACAAAATCTGAAAATTTCATAGTTGTTTTGTATCTACTCCGACGAGATTAACTTCTTCGGACTGTCTCGACATTTTTATGATCTCGTACTTTTTCTTTGTGCTTCCGTAATTGCTGCTCAAGTTTTTGAACTGCGCCATCGATACTCCGCCAGAGATTGGGTGAGGTTTCATGACTAACAAGATCATGAAAATGCTCTGCTGACGCAATAATTTCAACAGCTGGAAGGGATGTATTAGCGAGATCCACAGTCACATCCAACGCGGTAATACGATCAAAATATCTTTTAAGACGTGATACTTTCGCAGAAATTTTGGACTGCGAAGCAGCGCTCAGATGCCCGTGTCGGGCGGAAACGTTTATCTGCATGTATCAATCCTTTCCGACCAGTATCCAAACCATTACGAAGAAAGCTCGAAGGCCCACCAGAAAATGTTGGCCAAACTAACTCTACGATGGCCAATGCCTATGCAGGCGAGCAAGCACTTCGATAAGCCGAGATTTCCCGCTTATCATCCGATCCAAATAGAAGATGTCGAGTTCGACACATTCTGATTTCGCCGAAATTCTTTCCGTAATACCGTTTTGATCATAAACAAGCTGAGGAAGGGGAACAAACGCATGCTGTTTCTCCGGTTGAAAAGAGGAATCCAGCCAACGTCAGCCCTTGAGACATCAAGGTGTCCGCGGGCTGAGAAGCCCTTGGTCGTACCTCTTTCGCCAAAAGTCAGCACCCTCCACCAATTGTTTTTCACTCCAGTCCGCGCGATATTTTGCCATATCTGGTGGCGACTCTTCGTAGAGCTCTCGCAACCACTGAATTGCATACCTGCGAAAGATAATATTTTTGTCCTCCAGCAAGCTAATGAGCTTTGGTGTCCTTGCCTCCTTTGCATCTGAAAGGAGTGAACGCGCAGCAAGACCAACAAGAATTTCTCCCTGCTCTGGACGGACATGATCCCGTAATGACTTTTTCAATGCGAACGCCTGTGTGGCATCTGCAAGGGCAGGAGGAACGGATTGCCCCTCGAGTTGCTTCCACATTTCAGCGGATGGCCCTGGACCCGGTCTTGGTGCTGAAGCCAACAACTCCACAAGTTGGTCGTACCAACCAAGAAGCGCAAGCGTTTCAACGGCAATCATACGGTTCTCAATTCGAGAATCATCTGACAACTCGATAAGTGACTTCAGTAGCGGTTCGGGACGTGTGATTGCTTCAGCAAGTGACTCACTTGCTGACTTCTTCAGTCTCGAAAGTGATCTCGACGATACCGCCCACGTTGGGAGAGAGTCCACGGTGCGAAGACTTGCCTCCAGTGGACTCGTTTCAGACCATTCAAGAATCTCTTGAGGCGACAATTGGACTGCCTCTGAAATTCCACGCAGTGGCCTTGCTACAGGAAGCCCTCCTGGCTGCGTTTGCTTCCACTCAACCGGCTTTTCCAAAGCACATACTCTGGCAATCTGACTCTGCCGAGTTTGCCTCGCTGCCAACACATCAGAAGGAGCTTTAGAAACGTCAATCGCTACACTTCCCATGAGACCTGACAATATAATCCCATTGAGGCCACCGGCAGCGATACCTATTTGAGCTGTGTCATCTGCAGACCGAATCACAATACTTCCAGATAAAAGTTCGATCCGTGGTTTCTGGAGACTATCGAGTTTAAAAATAGCGTGTGCTCGAGGTTTCATACGAACTGTAACGCCCCCCACATCGAGGACAGGGCTGAGCCCGGGCGGCACCTGAATTTCCTCATAAGGCCCAAGCACTGATTCCGTCGGCAAGACTAGCCATCCATCCAACTCACTTCGATCAGCTTCGCGATTTCGATGTAGAACAACTCCCCGTCCAATATTCGCGTCACTCTCCAAAAAACCAAGGATCGGTTCGTCTAAAACTGGTACGGGCACATTCTTTTGCAGCGTATTTGCATTCGCAGTAGTTGTTGATGGCAGTGGTGAACTGGTAGACGCTGAGGGCGAAGATGCACCAATAGCCATGGCGGTGCCCTGGGGCACGGTTACATTGTTTGACATCGATGGGTTTGGTGTATCGGCCTCCGAGGAACGAGGCTCAGCCTCAACCGGAACTGACTGGGTACGTGGCTGAGATGACACAACCTGAGTTGCTTGAGACTTTACCCCATCATCAACACCTCGTAATGATTTGTCCGGTTCTTTTTTGGGTAATTCTTCCTCAGAAGATTCTATTCCAAGAGTGCCCTGAATCTGGCTGGAATCCGTTTTGGGTTTTGCATTATTATCTTCAAAAGCAGGCTCAGTGGGTACTGGTGACTGGCCTGCTTGTTGCTGAACTTGGGTGCCTCCAAACGTGCGAAGTAGTTGGACTGCAAAAGCACTCACAAGAAGAAGGAGCATCACTATTGCCACAACAATGGCAAGAGGGGCAAAAAGCTGCTTCTTTCTCGACTCATACACGACATCTGCTGAGTCGTCGCCACGAGAATCAAAGGCTAGAGTATCAAGCTCCGCTCGAATAGCACGCGCATTTTCCATGTCTGCTGCATGGCCTACTTCGCCAGTTAACAACAAAACTTTTCTTGATATTAACTCAACCAGTTTGTGACTTTCTTCATCAGTAAGTTCTGCCATCAACTCATGCTGCCCAAGCATTTCAGAAAGGAACTGATGGCACTCAGCTGCTTCGCATAACTGAACGTCAGACTCGATGCAATTTGACTCAAAGGAACCAAGGTATTCTTCGGGCAATGCATTATCGAGAAATTCAGCCATACTATTCGCACTAGCAGATAAGCCTGCAGCATCTACTCGCGGTGATGGCAAGTCAAGATTTCCAAGCACTCGCTCAATCCGCTGCTCAATTTCTTGAGCAGCCTCGTGAGATAAAACTTTTTCATCCAGGTCGCGTTGGTCTTCTTCAGAGAGCACGCGGTCTCTCCACGCCAGCAGAGTTCTGACAGTCAGTCGCATTTGTAATTCCTCAAATCCACGAACCATGCAAGCGATTCAACACAGTTCAACGTAACACCGTAAAAATGCCGCGTCCGCCTATTCACTCCCACTACTCTTATGAGTGCCACGTTCCAACCAAATCCGTACCAAAAACTCGGTCTGGCGCTCGCAGAGCTGGAATTCAGGGCTATTTTTGTGTGCAAACCGAACTTTCTTTTGCTCAATACCGTAAATGTAGGACGCTTCCACTCCGTAAAACTCCCTTGGTTTCTAAAATGAACGGGTTAGTGACTCGCTCGACTCGAGGTTCTGAGATGTCCATATCTCACGAAAACATGATTTCGCTTGAAAACGTCCGGCATTCTGCCTTGCTGAGACAGGCGTCTGGCTACATTGAACTCGCGGAGTTCAACATGACACCTGACCAGGCAATTTCAAAACCGGCACAAAAGCTTCTGCTCAATGCTATTAAGTTGCTTGATAAACTTTCTGAAACAGAAAAATCAAATGGCAATGCTATCGTGTTGCGAGCCGAGGCACTTCGAACGCTCGGTCAGTTTTCAGATGCCCTTCCCTATTTTCAGCGTGCCGTTGCCAACACCCCACAGTCTGTGACGAGTTGGCTCGGTTTCGGATGGTGCTTAAAGCGTTTGGGAAAACTCCAAGAGG
>Ga0209631_10001406_pt1 | contig 30865 bp, 24 predicted proteins | sample COG_08_FD_184752 | JGI IMG/M metagenome (GOLD analysis project Ga0209631, IMG submission 184752) | Pelagic Microbial community sample from North Sea - COGITO 998_met_08 (SPAdes) (version 2) | ecosystem: Environmental > Aquatic > Marine > Neritic zone/Coastal water | place: Helgoland, sampling... | reverse complement strand
TCTTCCAAGGACGGCAGCGACGGTGATTTCTACTGCATCAACGGGGGCACCGCCACCGGCACCACGGGCAGCTGCGGGTGCACTTGCGCCGACGGCTACAAGAATGATAACTGCCAGACGGACATTGACGAGTGTACTGACCATAGTAATCCCAATTTTCCGGATGGGTGCGACGCAACAGGACGGTCATCGTGCAACACAGATGGTGGCGTGAACACTCGCACGTGCGTGTGCAAAAATGGGTACGACGGGCTTCGCTGCCAAAACAACATCAACGACTGTTTGCGCGTAGATGGGGTGTCCACCGGGGTTCCGTGTTTATCGGAAGGCGGCGACTGCAAGCCCGTGTGCAAGAACAGTGCCCACTGCACGGACCTTGTCGAGGGTTATGCATGCGATTGCGACTACAGTGCTGGAAAAGGCGTCACAGAGGGGTGGAATGGAACCCACTGCGAAACCAGCTTAAACGACTGTGTTGATTATCCGTGCACTCGCGGTTCCTGCGAGGACGGGCACTTAGAAAAGGGTCATTTGTTCCGCACCTGCAAATGCGACGGCGACGGCGCGGGATACTTTGGTGACGACTGCGAAAAGGAAATCGTGAACGGTTGCATGAAGCCGTGGGAGATTAACTACGATCCTTTGGCCACCCACGACGATAGTGATGATCAATGCAAGACAGGCCACTCCGGCGCCAAAGTTTTTAAACCCGACCGCAAAGAACGCATGAACGCATGGAAGTCCATGCAGAAGCGCAAGTACGAAAAAACAGACCGCGCCGATAACTTGGACTACGAAGACCCGTCCAAGCGCATGAAGATCCGCAAAGCCGATCGCATCGAAATCACAGCTGACGACTACTCCACGACGTCTTGGACCAAGCTGCAAGAGATCTCCGGGTTTGCGAGTCGCCCCAAAAGATTGGAAGTCGGTCCCGAGAACACTGGCCCCGATTTCTGCCAAAGTAAGGTGTCCAATGATCTAGACCCTGCGAGCGATGACAAGTGCATCACCACCATGTTGGACGACGAGGAAGAGGTAAACGGAGTGAAAACGTTGACCAAACGCGCGCTTCCCGCATTAGTGGGAAGCTGGCAGGTCGTTGGAAAGAACATTAGCGGTGTTGTCAAACCCATTATAAAACAGGTTCGCATTCAACCAGAAGTAGCGGGAGACAGAGCGGGAGACGACAAATACTCAATAGCTTGCTGGGACGAGGACGGATATACCTGGGACGGTTGGGAGAATCTTTATGAGGGGGATGATTTCATTTGCAGCAAAACTCGCCACCGCGTTCTGGTGGGCAGTTTGACAGACTACCCGGCGCCGTGCGTGGGGTTGCTAAATGGGGGTTGCACGTCGGAGCAGAAGACGGAGGTATACTTGAGCCGCACCGACGGTGACACGGACTGTTCCCTTGCAACCAAGGACTCGGATCGCAGTTGGGAGGTGGATGAAGCGAACACCGCGTACTGCAAGACGCTCGGATGCACCACCCAGCAGATCGTGGATTCGTTCACATGCAGCTAAAATATAAAATAAAAAATTAAATTAACGTTTGCGTTTTCTTTTATTGCGTCTCTGTTTTTTCTTTCGAAGATGATAGGCTCTCACCTTTATCTTGTGTATCTTGGGCCAGGCGCGCGGCACGGGCTTGGGGTGGCGGCTTCTGCGCCAGTTTTCTATGCGCCAGAACACGCGCCTGGCGTGGTCCTTGCTCAGCAGCCCCCCCTCTTGTGCCGGCACCATGGCCGCAGCCAGCTGGCCCGTCAGCACGGCCAGGTACCACTGGGTCGCAAAGCCTATGCCGACGAGAACGGAGGCCTTGCGGAAGGGCATGCGTTTGAGCAGGGGAAGCCTGGGGTCGTAGGGGTCGCAGCCGAGCAGTTTTGCCATGCTGATGACGTCAATGGTGACGCATGTGGGCCTGGGGTCGTCGTCTCGATCGGCGTACATGTCGAGGCCCATGGTCGTGAGGCATGTGCTAGGCTCAGTTGGCCGCTTGCCGCAAAAAACGGCTCCCCTCCAGGTGCGGGCGACCAGCCTGAGGTTGGAGGACTTGCACACACCAACCACTGGGCCCCATCCTCGGTAGTCGTCGTAAGAGAGCTGCTCCGGGAGGTAGTCGAACACGCTCGTCTCGGCGAACAGAAGCCGGTTGCGCAGACTGGCGCTGCCCCACTTTGCCGCCTCGAGCTTCTTCACGGAGAACCCCGGGCCCAGCGCGTCGAGCATTGTCTGAGCGGCTTTTCCGGGAACAAAGTGGTTTTCTCGGACATATCTCCCCGGGGCGGAACACTCCACAAGGAGATGGTCGAAGAAACCGCAATCCTTGGAAAAGCGGAGCCTCTCTAAAAATCTTCGGGTTCCGCCCAAGTACTCCTCGAGATCGTCCTCGTGCTCTCCCTGGTTGCACACGGAGATCATGCGGCACGGCGGGCTCGCCAGCACGACGACTCGGTGCCCGGGATACTTGTTGCGCAGAACACGGAAAAAGATATTCAGGTCCGACGTCGGATCCCTTCTGCCTCCTCCGAGCACGCCCACGTGGTCTTCGTAATCGTTGACGCCCGGGACGTACCACCCCGGTTCGAGCCCAGCGGCGAGCTTGAAGGGTCCCTGCGCGAAGGGGTCGTGCACGGAGAACGCGCGGTACAGCGACCACTTGTTCTTGCGAGAGAAGACGTGCACGGCGGATCCGTCCCAGCCCAGATGCTCTTCTCTGATGTCAATATCGAGAGCGGGGATAATGTTGAGCTCCCTTTGGCCCAATTGGCAGCAGCCCACGGTGCCTCCTGCGCACAGGCGAACGAGGAACGTGGGTTTGCACGGCGTCAGCGCGTCCGACGTCAGCACGTAGTCCACTAATTTTGCCTCGCGCGCAACCTTCCGGCGCTGTGCCACACAAAGACGTTTTTTTGGGGGGAGGTGGGAAAGCATTTTGAACGAGAACCCCCTCCAAAATATCGATTTTTTTGAATTTGAATTGTGGTTTTTTTCCTTTTTTTGAGCAAGGGGCAGAGGGACAAAAGATTCATTGTCTTTCTACGCCTTTACAAATTGGCGGTGGCGGGGTGCAGTTAACTACGCAAAGCGCGTCGGGTTCAAACCTCTGTGTCACCACCAGTACTTTGGTGTACCGAGGTGTGATATTGGAGACAAAGAATCTTTTGACTCTTCGCGGGGAAGAGGTCAACTCAGACGCATTAGCAGGACCCGATGCTTTATGTATAAATAGAGGTTAAATATAGGCGAGCACGCATTCATTCATTCGACTCTTCGCAGGTACACCATGAATTATTTTTAAATTTAAATAAAACACCGACATGAACAACACAGAGGTGGTTGTGGCTATAATATTACTCGCGCTGTACATAATGATCTGGGACACGTGGGGGGATATTTTCGGGGCTTCAAGCAACGCGCTGTAAGATGTCTCGTGGGTTTATGCCGCGGCACGCGTGGGACGCGGTGCTCGAGGTGCGTGGGGGTCGTGTGCACCTGCGCAGAGTTTCCCCCTCGGCCCGCAAGTATAAAGTACCTAACGACGAAAAATGGAGTTTGAGCTACGACATGGCCAGGGTGACGCTGTGGTTGTTGGAAAACGGACCCGGCGTGCCCGTAGAGGAGTTCAACGGCGGTCACTGGGACGTCATCGAGCGCGAACTCAAGCTGTCGCGCTGGAAGGTCAGCCGCGTGCCGCTCGAATGGTACGAAAGAAACAAACTGATTGCGCAGCGCAAAATCAAGGAGGCGTTTTACCAGTGCGGGGGCGTGCAAGACAGTATTCCGGAGCTGCACGGCAAGATGCACGAGTACCAGCGCGACGGGGTTGCGTTCGCTCTCGCGCTCAAAGAAATGGGACGCAAGGGCTGTCTTATTGCAGACGAGATGGGCCTGGGCAAAACCCTGCAGGCTCTTGCCGTGTGTAAGTATCTCATGGAGGAGACGGAAACGCCGCTCCGAGTGTGCGTGATTTCGCCAGGCTATCTTCGGGCCAACTGGGCCACGGAAATAAACAAGTGGGGCATTCTGAGGCCGGACGTTGATCGCGCGGAAACCATGATCAAGCTGACGGACCGCCCTTCCGACGTTCAGAACCTCGAAGGCCAAACTTGTAGTATTACGCTCGCGTCGTACCGATGGATGCGCGAAAACAAGGACTACCTTGCGGGTTACGATCTTGTCGTCTTTGACGAGTGCCACCTGCTCAAGAACGGCTACCACACGAGAGACCGGGACTGCTCTCTCCGGTACCTGGCGGCGCGCGATTTGGTGCCGACAGTGGGGTTTACGCTGATGCTCACCGGCACCCCGACGCCCAACGCTCCCAAAGAGCTGTTCAGCCTGCTACACCTCACGGGGTCGCTGGGTGGTATGAAGTGGGCGGAGTACGCGTTCAGATACTCTAAGCGCTACTTTTCGACCATGTTCTTTGGATGGAACGACGACGGCACCTCAGCCGAAGAGGAGCTGCAGCAGTTGCAGGAGTTCTCGTGCATCCGCAGGCTGGGCAAAGACTACCTTTCCGGTCTGCCCGACGAGATGCGGTCCTTCGTCACGCTGCCGCTGCACACCGGCAAAGCCAAGCTCAACAAACTGGCCAAAGAGCGCACGGCGCTGCTGAACAAACTCCAGAGCGGAGCTCTCACCGACAACGAGAGATCCAAATATTCCAGGCAGATGCAGTTCAACCGCACGGCGGCTCTGGTGGCCTCCGCGCAGGCCAAGAATAAATCGTTCAAGCAGTACTTTCGCCAGTACGTCCAAGACCACCCCTTTGAGGGCGGTGCGCCCCCGTTCATCGTGTTCGCTTACCACGAGGAGACTATCCTTGCGCTCCAGGAGATGTTCGAGGAGATCGGCGTGGAATTTGGCACCGTCTACGGAAAGACGAACAAACAGCACGCTAGCGAAACAATCTCCTTGTTCCAGCAGGGCCAAGTGAACGTGCTCATCCTTTCGCTGGCCATGAGCGCGGGACTCAACCTGCAGCGGGCCTCCACGGCGTTCTTCGCCGAGGTCACGTGGAGCCCAGGGGTGCTCGCGCAGGCGGAGAAGCGCATCCACAGACAGGGCTCGGAGCACGCGCGAGTGCACTACGTCTACCTGTTCGGCGAGAAGCCGGCGATATGCGCCGACGTCTACAAAAAGACCAGAGACAAGGAGAGCAAAATCCGAAAATCGGTCCGCAACGAAGGCGCAGCCAAAGGCGGGGCGTCAAAGAAAAGAAGGGTTTAGTTCCAGGGGCACTCCCCCCACTTTCGCGTGAAGTTTTCGTGCTTGCACATGTACCGCAGAAGCTCCAGACTTTTCCGCACCTCAGGCGTGATTTCTCGGATGTCCGCCAGCATCTCAGACGCCTCCTGGCCTAGTTTCACCGTCCAAGACGACAGGATGCACAGGATGCAGAACATGACCACGCTGACGATGGCGGTAGCGTAAAATACCGACCATGTGAGGGGGTTATTTTTGAAAGATCGACTCTGAATTAATCTCTCCACAATGTCGTTTTGGGGTGTTTGATCGATTTCCAACATGGTTTTGATTAAATCTACAATGTTTATATATAAATGTTAAATCTTTCTTTTACATTTGTTCTTTCAGCAATTTCTTCAGATTATGTACGCGTCCACGCAGTCTTTTCTGTGCAAACAAAACATTTTCTATATTTACCAATGGGTCCACTACATCGTTTGAACCGGCACAAACTCCACAGCGGAGGAACAATTGGACAACTACAAAAAAAAGAAGGAACATTTACAAAAATCAAAATAAAAATATTTGAATTTGGTCTATCACTTTACCATTGAGACAAACAACAAACAACAGAACCGAATAATCAATTGATAGTTTAAATAGTGTGAAATACGTAAGCGGATTAATATCTTAAAAAAGTAAGCACACGCAATAAAGATGGGTTGCTTGAGTGGGAATGAAGCAGCTGTGTACTGCGGGCCACTGATTTCGAATACTGGCTTCGAATACTTCGAATACGTTGAATACACTTCGAACACTTCGAACACTTCGAATATTAATGAACCGTCGCGGCGTCCCTGAACACGGCGCACCCGCGCTACCCGACGGCGGCGGTCCCGGCGAAGATACGATCGCCGCCGCCGCCGCCCAGGGTCTTTTAACCATGCAAGACCCGCAAGGGGTGCAAGGGGTGCAGGAGCCAATGACCCCGGACACGCAGGCTTTCTGGGACAGTCATCTCATTCCGGTTGCCGTCAAGTGGCAGGCGGTCCGACTCGCAGAACTCAACCCCATGGAGTGTCGGTTTATCAAGAGTCAAGGCGTTCCTGATCCTATCGTCGAAGACATCATCCTCAACAAAGAACACCTTTCCGAAAAGACGCTTGCCTTCTTGAAAAGCTTTCCCGTCGAGTACTTTTCCAAAGCGGTGGACCGCATGCACGCCGACGCGCGCCACCGAGAAGAAGGGGCGCCCACGCGCCCTGGGGCGCAGCGCTCAGTTGCGCCCCCCCAGACCCAGTTCCTGTTTGAACCGGATGTACCGGATGTCAACCTTCCCGCGCCGTCGGGCTCGATGCACGAGCCCCCTAACCCCCCTCCTTCTGCGGCGATGGTGGCACCCGCCGCCTTTCTCCCCTTGTCCGCCCCACCAGCCGCAGACACCGCTGCTGAGGGGGATGATCAGTGGAAGGCCGAGGTGCAGGCGGCCGTGCGGAAAGCCCAAACGGAGGCTCTTGCTGCCTTCATCAGCGCTAGTGAAAGCGCAGATCTCGAGAATCGCATTTCAGACCTGGAAGACCGATACAAAGCCGCCCAGAACAACCGAGCCGCCGAGAAAACCAAGTGGGCGGACTACACGGACAAAAGACGACGTTGCCGTGAAAATATCATGAAGATCGAGAAGGATATCACGGTTTTGAAGCTACAACAGAACGCGCTCAAACAACAACTCATTCCGCTGGAAACGTCCATAAAGGCTTCGGAAGAGCTGGGGACGCGCTTGTTTCAGACCGCAAGAAAAATAGAAGCAGAGCATGCTGCTCTTCGGCTTCAATACAAGGCAGTGAAAGAGTCTGAAGAGCGCAAAGCTCGGTACGCTAGGCAACTCGTGCAGCCGCCACCCGGTGTGGTACCGCCCCTTGTGGTGAATTCGGAACTCAAGTTGCTGCAGAAAGTAAATCAGGAACTCTCGCAAAGAATGAACCAATTTTTGGCCAAGGAGAAGAAGAAGAAGAAGAAGAAGAAGGAGAAGGAGAAGAAGAAGAAGATGAAGATGAAGAAGAAGCAGACCGCGTACCCCTCGGACAAGCTTGAACAGAGCGACGACTCTGGGGATATCATCCTGTCTGAGTCGTCGTCCGACTCGGACGACGACGACTCGGACGACGACGACGACGACGACTCGGACGACGACTCGGACGACGACGACGACTCGGACGACGACGACGACTCGGACAACGACGACGACGACTCGGACAACGACGACGACGACGACGACGACGACGACTCGGACGACGACGACAAGAGTGATCGGGGTAAGAACCCAAAACTCAGCACGACCCCCCTGTTCACCTCCCTCGAAGACGGCAAGAAGTGGTATGGTCCAAGACCAAACTCCAGACATCATGAATGGCACAATTACATGACCAAAAAAGACTGGAAGCAAGTCCACTTGATCTCTCCGTACTGTCGCGCATGCAATGGGAACACGTCCCAGGGCCACGCGAATACTAAGAGGTGCAGGAAGGCACGAAAGGTGATTGAAAGCATCAAAAAAATAGGACGCGCAAAAACGAGAAAAGCGAAGAGCGAAACCAGTCTTAAGGAGCAGCTTGCCGTGCTCAAAAAAGAAAAAGATAAAAAAGCGCAGACCTTGAATAAACGCATGCGCAAGAGCAAGGGCGAAACCAGAACCAGCAAAAAACATCGGATCCTTAAGAGACTCGAGTAAAAGGCACTGCGCGTGCACAATACAATACGCATTTTGCGCTGCATTATTAATAGGCACTCTGTTGTTTGCTGTACATATACGAACAGCCTCAGGGACAATTTGAACAGTACAACAGAATATAGGAATAGGTAACAATTACTTTCTGATTATGGACGTCTCTTTGCGGCTTGTTCGAGCCAACGCGCCTGATAATGAATTCGATTTCGACAAACATATACCGGATCACTGCCCGGAAGCGGCGTTCTGTCTATTCGTTCTAGACACGATTGAGCTATGCCAAAACACGGAAACGTGGGACCTTGCCGTGAAGAAGAAAGCTCGAAAAAACACGAGAAAAGCCGTCTTAAGCTCTCTGCCGTGCACGAGTGAGAAAATGCAGGGAGGGGTGCACTGCACGATGCGCGTCGCCGCCTTTGTTGCTATGCTGAAACTGCTGCCCTCTCAATCCACTCGCACGGCGAATAGCGCTTTGGAGTGGGCCCAAGAAGCGGGTCTCAGGGGCAATACCCGTGAAACAGAGTGGAACATTAACGATTTAATGTTTTCTCTAGAAACACTCGTGGTGCGCTGGGAATCCCTCGTTCAAAGCCATTGGAATGGTTGCGACTTTGAGTCCGCTGTGCGCTTTTTCCAACACCAAACGTCGCCTCTGGCCGGCTACCTCCTTTACCTGTGGAGACAGTGCGCCAGATTCGTATTCATGAAGGACCCCCGGGAGATAGCCGCGCACATGAACGCCGGGATCTTCACGCTGCCCTACAACTGCGGGGACGGTTCCCGCAAAACTGCACTGCACGCGCACACTGTCACAACAATGTGTGAAATTTGGAGATACATTTACCACGAGAGATCGGTGTCTTTCTGCCCGACGAGCCTCGAGAGCTTTGCCCTTTGCCCGGAGCAGGACGAAGAGAGGTTTTTAAACCTTTTTCGCTTTGAAATCCGCCAACTTGAAGTAGATAAATTCAGAGAAATGTTTCGAAAGCGACTGGTTGCAAGATTTCTGTGCCCCGCGGACGCCGAGATTTTCAGACAGTTGAAAGGCGGCGGCAAGAAATTCGACCCCGATTCCGTCATCAACGAGAGACACGCGGTGAATTTGCCCGGGTTCCTCCAGGAGATCGGGGCGTCGTGGACCTTTGACAAGATTTCTCAACAGCCTCTGGTAAGGGACGAACTCTACAGAGCCATGTGCGACAGTGGTTGCTTATCAAAGTGCGGTGCGGATTTCAGCACTCGATTCTTCGAAGAACCAGGCGTGCCCGTAAACACCGTTCCAAGAAACAAAAAGATTCCCTACGTGAAGAGATACGGGCACGCCTTTGTGCTCATGTTTAATTTGAAAGCCGTTACGCCCCCCGTTCCTTTTGCGACAGCCTTCGCTTCGTGGGCTAGAAAAGTACAGCAGATGCGCTTGGAACCTTACGGTATAAATTATGAAAAAGTCACGACTATATTTGCTTAAAGCTTTAGTTTTTCTACAATGCGCTCCGCTTCGGGAGCGTTACCCACTTCAAAGGCCAAGGCAAGGCTTACGAGCATCTTTGCCCTTGAAAGCGCTACCCCCGAAGGCCTGCACCCCCCCCTTTTGGCTTTTTCCCATCCGACGCACATCTCGACGAGATTTTTTTTAAATGTTTTAACATTTCTCATTTCTACTTTCCAGTCGCCGATGGATAGATACATCCATTGAGACATCATGTGCTTTGCAAAACTCAAGACCGTGTTGTTTTCCCGCAGAGACGGCGTGGCGAATATGTTTAGTAAGGACATGACGTGCACGTTGCTGTCGTCTTCGTCGTCTTCGTCGTCTTTGCCCCCGGCGCCAAAACATGTAGCTCCGCAACCCCGAAGCAAGTGCGCCACGGAAGAGTCCTGCGTTTCCTCTAGAGTTAAGTACAGTCTCTGTGCTCTGTTCGTTCGATTGAACACAAACAACCCGTCTCTTCCACAACAGGACTCGAACCAAGCACACAGGAGCGCTTCGGGGTACCTAACGACAAAATCTTCGTGGCAACTGTACCAGTACCGGTCTGCCATGGCGAGCGCGGAAATATCAGTCGCCCCCCGCGGTTTTGCCACAAAGTAATAACTCATTATCGCGTCTGCCAGCGCGACGTCGTTAAACACGCGCGCCACCGCGCTCGCGTCTTCTTTCTCTTCAACGTCCGCAGACGCGTCTCTCTTTGACCTCTGCGCGCCCCCCTTGTCCTTCTTTTTCTTCTTCCCCTTCTTCTTTCGCCGCCGGCGCCCCCCCTTTGGCATTTTTTGAAATGGTTTTCTTTAAATCCTCCCCCCCTTTTTGTGGCAGAGCTAAACATAAAAGTATTTACTAAATACTAATTGACCAGAGCCAAGTTCGTAGATTAAAGTACCCCACGTATATCCGTGTAGCGCCCTGGTCCACCATGTCGGCGTCCTGTTCTGTACAGCTAAAGCGTTGAGGACGAATGCGACGTACCATGGGTGCACGACAAGCGTGATGTCTTGCACAAGGCAGACGAGAAGCCCCAGGGCTGTTGCCGCGCCGTAAAGAAGAAGCGCTTTCACGCAGCCCCGCGACATAATGTCGTTCGCGCACTCTTCAGAGAGCATCCAGTATACGGCCAGAGCGATCGCCGCCGCGCCGTTGGCGTAGAGAAACGGGTCTTCATCTTCCCAAGCCCACCACAGACCAACGGCTGCAGCAATGCCGAGGGCAAACGACAGTACAGCCGACGCGTCGTCTTTCATGCGCACGAAAGCGTTGTGCTCTGCCCACACCAAATCGAGGGAGAACCACCCGGCGACAAAATTAATCCCGAGCACTCTCTCCAACGGCAATTTGCTGGCAAAGCTTACGATCGTGCCCGCCGCGCAGAGCAGCCCCACGTACAGCACCGAGTCCAAAAACGTGTACCGGGGACTGTGAGCCGGGACCCCAACGGTCACTGGAACACCGACGTATCGAGGCTTTCTCTGGGGGTTCCACATGGTGTACAACATCAATCTCACAGTTTTAGTTTATATGGTAAAAACTCTGACTTTGAATCTTGCAGCAACTCGATGGGAAAGACGTCGTACGGATCCTTCGGAGGATTCTTAGCTTCTAATTCTGACACTCTGACTTTTAAATCCGAGATCTCCTTATTGGCTTTTTGCAGTTGAGCTTTCAAACTTGTTTTATTCTTGCTTTTGAGTCGTCTGTATCTCTGCTTTAATCTGCTGTATTGGTTCTGCAGCTTGGACATTTCACTCTCTACTGTGCTCATTGTGCTCGTGCTGGTATCGCTCCGCGCTCCAGTCTCCGGGGAGGTCGGAAGCGCCCGACCAGCCGCAAGATCCGGCGCGGAAGAAATTCGAGACATGGCAACCTGTCTTGTTTTTTTCATAACTATATATAATTGAAAAGATTTCACAAAGATATTTGTAACCATGTCGCTGCTGAAATCTTCGGTGAACTACGTGCCCACGGGCAGGGCCAAGGGGCCTCGGGGCGTTAAGCCCGCATCCAACAGGAAACGTCGGAGGACTCCTCTTCAAACTCAGCTTGCTGCTGCCAATGCTGCCCGAACTGCCCGATCTCAAGGGGGTGCTGCTGCCCGATCTCAAGGGGGTGCTGCTGCTGCCCGATCTCAAGGGGGTGCTGCTGCTGCCCGATCTCAAGGGGGTGCTGCTGCCCGATCTCAAGGGGGTGCTGCTGCTGCCCGATCTCAAGGGGGTGCTGCTGCCCGATCTCAAGGGGGTGCTGCCGCCCGTGCCAGCCGTGCGGTAAATAAACGAGCCCGAGATCAGGAAAGGCACATTGGATACCTGGGAGATACGAATCGCAGACTGCAACGAGAACTAGCTGACACTCAAGAAGACTTGCTGATTGCAAAAGCAGCAAAACTGCGCGAAAGCGGAAAAGAAAAAAGATTGAACATTACAAGATTAGAATATCGAGGCCAACAACTTCAACGTGAGGGACCCCAACTGTCCAAGAATATGAAGCTGGCATTCAGTCAGCTTCAAGAAGCCCAGGAAGCTATGGACAGAGTGAAAAAAACATATGATCAGTCTGTTGCAAAGATAGAAAAGGCAAAAAAAGAAAGTGATGATATAACCATGAATATAGAATTTCTACAGGACGATTTAAAACTCCTCGAAGCAGAATACAATCAGTTTCCAGCCGCAGCAACATTTAACATTTCTTTTGACGGAAATCTGGCGGCGCACATGCAATATCTGTCTCTTAGTGACCCCGTATGCGTGTAAAAAATGTATTTATTTTATTACTCGTCTTCTATATTGTATTCGAACAACCCCTTCTCGGCAATGAAGTTTGCGATGGCAAACGTCACGGCGTGCATGTTGGCACGGGACGCTCTGGTGCCCGCCACGAGCGCCTTCATGTTGTCGTAGAAGGCCTGGCACACTTCCTGCGCGGATCTCTCCCCGTCAATCTCCATCAGAAACAGTCCGATCATCTGCGCCACAGTGTGAATTTCGCTGTCTTCCAGCACGTCCTTGAACGCGGGCCCGACTCCGGGCACGGTCGTGATGTCGTCGCTCGCGCTCACGCCCTCGGTGCGGCACCAGTCCACAATGGTGTCGGTGCCCGCCGACGATCTGTTGGGGTCGTAGACGCTCATGGTTTTGTTCGAAAAGACGAGAAGCCTTTATAATGAGATTTCCTTTCCTGCGACAACTATATGTACCGCCCCTTGCAATCCCGCGTGCGCGGCGATGAGGGTGTTCGGCTGGGCGGCCGGCGGGCTGTCGGCCCTGCACAACGTCCCGCAGATCGTGCACGTTTGCCGCCGCGGCTCCGCCGAGGACCTGTCGTGGCTGGCGCTGGCTGTGCGGATGATGTCGCTTGGGTTCTACGTGGCCCACGGGGTCACGATCGACGACCCCCCTCTCATTGTCATGTCCGGCGTCATCGCCTTTCAGTGCCTGATCTTGGGCGCCCAGAAATGGTGGTACGCAAAGAACGCGCTTACTTTAGGGCGTTAGGGCGTTTGTCGAAGCTGGTGTTCGGCTACACTACTTTCTAAAGAGGAGAAAGAGAAAAGAACCCCATGGGTACGGATGAACGACTAGATTCAATCTTAAAAGGATTGTCGTACAAAAACCCCCCCAAGGCAACCAGTGTGTCTTTGAATTGTGCCCAATTTTTCAAACTGAAAAACATTTTGACGTACAATTTCCCGTCACCTTGGCTCGAGGTGCATAATTGTATTTTCAATGGTTCGGGCAAACTCAACCTCTTTAGCCTATCCAAAGCCTTTTGTCTCCAAACTGTAACCTGGAACGTCTCATTGTGGTATTTTTGAACATCAATGTCATGTTTGGGTCCGTTTGGATCATTTTCTCTAGTAGGAAGTCCTTGAATGTTAACAATGCTCCCAAATTCATCAGGCTTTTCGATTGGTTGCCGCAACAACGACATGATACAACGCCAAATGTAAACGTCACGAACCTCTCGTCAATCTCATATATAGTAGATTTTTTAGGGCGTTAGGGCGTTTGTCGAAGCAGCTCGTAGGCCAAAGTAGCGGTGTCTTTGTTCGCGATGATTTCCAACGCATTTGCTACGCGTTCCATCTGTACATCTTCTTTGGCAATTGCGATTGCGACATCATCGATAGCGTACACGTTCTGCTTCGCTACCCAACAAAAGAAAACCAGAAGAATAAGGCTTAAAATGTTTAAGAAGCAATCGGAATAAGAAAACCGGGTCGGTTGCGCGGGCTCTGCGAACTCCTCTTTTTCATCTGGAGGATCGTCTTTTTTTTTTATATATCCGTCCTCTAGCTTGTCCTCTAGCTTTTGATAATCTGCTTGGACTGTTGCCATTGCGCCAGCGTGTACAAAAAGTATAGTTCGCGTGTTTTATACCCAGCGTCTCGATTAAAATTTGGGGGCGCTGGGTATAAGCCGGCGTGTTGCTTGTTGCCAAAGGATGGCTGGCGGTTCTACTTTGCAAGCGCTAGCGGTGCTGGGCGCCCTTGCGGTCGTATGCGTTCTCGGCACGTTGCAACTGTTCGTCCACGTTGAGCCTTTGAACGGATCGCCAAAACGCTATTTGAAACAGATGGTAGTAAAACGAGCGGTAAACCACTCTCCGTCCAACCCCGCCGCCAAGGGTCCGGCTCCGGCTCAGGCTCAGGCTCCGGCTCCGGCTCCGGCTCAGGCTCCGGCTCAGGCTCCGGCTCCGGATCAGGTGGTGACTGCGACAGCCCTAATAAAAAACGCAAGCCCTGTCAAAAACGCAACAACGCTGAAAAACATGGATTTGGTCGTTATTATACTTAATGCGCGCGGTTTTAAAGACCGCCGCATTGCCATTCGGGAAACATGGGGCAATGAACATTCTAATGTATTTTTTATCGTCGGAAAACATTGTCCATACAGGCCAGACCAGCGCAAACCTTGGGTATGTGAACCTAAAAATAAAAATGCAAAAATAGACGTGAATTACAATGCACAGCAAGACATTTTGACTGCACAATTGTCTAAAGAACCAAACGTAATTGTGGTGGATTTGATAGATGTATACCGCCACCTTGCTGAAAAACTGAAATTAGCATATGCGTGGATTGTTGAACACACAAATGCGAAGTACGTTTTAAAAATGGACGACGATTCTTTTGCTCGTGTAGATTCTGCCCAACATTGGTTGGCAAATCGCGCGAACCCTCCAAAATACGAAATAATTGCAGGTGCGTTTTCGAGAGGTAGTCCTTCTAGAAGCGGCAAATGGGCGGAAATAAAATACAGGCCTAGCACATACCCACCGTGGCCCAGTGGTGCAGGCCATATAGTTTCTCGCCCGGTTATAGAGTACATGCACAAGAATTTGGACACGTGGGTTTCGTACCAAGGCGAAGATACGTCTATGGGTATTTGGATGGAAAAAGTGCGTCCTCAAATAAATGTTCGACGAACCAAAAGTGAACATTTCACGACACATTCCGGCGATTGTCACAACAAGAAAAAATTTGTGATAGGCCATTCAATCTCAATTCAAAAACTGCGAGCATGTTATCAAACAATGGATGAATATGAACATGTTCAAAAGGATGATGTTTTGGACAAAGATGTGTGTAAAAACAAACCGTCGGGCGCAAGGTGGATCCCGTTTACTTCAATGGTCAATGTATTAAATAAATTGAACGCAAACTACACAATATCTACGGGAACAGTCCTATCGTGGTATCGAGATTGTAGCTTGGGTTCTTCGGACGTTGATATGAATATCGATTTAGATTGGTTCAAGAAAAACCAAGACCGTTTGCGCAAAGCTCTTCTTGCATCGGGATGGCGGCAGAAGTACACATTTGGAACATTTGGAGACGTCGGATACGAAGAGAGTTGGACAAAAAACGGTGTAAAAACAGATTTGTTCTCTGTGGCCTATGTAGATGGGCGATATATTAATGGCCTCACAATCGCGGGCAAAGTCTACCCTTGTAATCAGTTTTTGGAACGTTATGAAACCCATACGTGGAATGGTATTTCATTTCAAGTCCCTGCGCCAATCGAACCCTATTTACGTGGATTATATGGAAATTGGCGAAAAAAACATATTCATAACTACGTGTGGGACGTGGAGCCGTTTAAGACAGACAATGGACGTCGTTTTTGTTATCGAGATGTTGACGAAATGAAGAAATTGCAATTGAAATATAAAAACAGTCTTGCCCTTGTTAATGCAAACGGAGCTGAAGTCTTACCATGTTGCCAGCCGGACAAAGTTAGATGTAAATGGACAACGAAAGGAGGTATTATACCACCATGCGAAAAGGAAAACCTCCTTTCGTTGTTAAAATGGTTAAAAAATGTTCTCGGGAATGACATAGTGTGGTATATCACAGCCGGAACATTACTCGGCGCTACTCGTTCCGAGTCTCATATACCGCATGAAACTGACATTGACGTTAACATCATAACAAAACACTTAGGAAATGCCCATAAACTCATTGAGGCGCACATCGGTAGGACACATTTTGTTCTCAATAAAAAAACGGTGCCCAATAGACTATTTTTCTCACCGAAAAATAAAGTACATGTTGATATATGGCCAATGATTCGCGAGAAAGACACGTCGAAGGAAATTCAACCTATCAAAAACAAGGGGCTTTTCTGGTACGATGTCAATTCAACATGGTTGTTTCCGTTAAAGAAATGCAAATACGAAGGAATACTATATCCTTGTCCTCGTGAAAATGAATTGTGGACGAGGACTCGATATGGTTCAGATTGGACCACACCAAAGGCAAAATATTCAAATAGACCAGACTACAACGACGGAGATGGTCAGAGCTTTACCGGTCTAACAAGTGCACCACATAGGACGGGCGTAATATTTCTAGATTAGGCACATAATCGTGCGTTGTCTGCGGAATAACTATAGACACACCTTGGGTTTATACAGAAAACAACGTCAAAAAAGAGAAACAGTTCACGTCAAGTATCGTCGATAGTAGTTGCGCGTCTTCGGTGATTTGTTCGTCTTGTTTTGTACTCCCAGCGAGATTTGAACTCGCAATCCCCTGATTAGAAGTCAGATGCCTTGTCCATTAGGCCATAGGAGTAACTACTTGGTGTGGGGTTCGAACCCACGCGTACACTGCTGTACAGCGGATCTTAAGTCCGCCCCCTTAGACCTCTCGGGCAACCAAGTTGGGGTTCTACATTCTCGGTGCGGGGCTCGAACCCGCGACCTTCGGCTCATAAGACTGATGCTCTACCACACTGAGCTAACCGAGAGAAGTGTATAACAGTACAACCTATTTTTTTGGCGGAAACTAAACCTTTCAAGAATGGAAAGCTATACATCTGGTTATGGGAGGAATCAAACCCCCACCCACTGTTTATAAAGAACAGCGCTCTACCATTGAGTTACATAACCTGCAGGCAAACGCACCTGACCCTGGAACCAGCATTGTTGACTTGTTTTAGTCCTGATATCAACACTATTCATTTTTTTTGCAGAAGTTTTGTCATCTGAATATTTTTTTTTGGAGTTTTGTTCTCCAGTGTGTAAGTAAAGGAAATGAGATCCGTTACAAGTCAATGCTGTGGTCTGGTACATAAGCCATTTACCCAAGGTGGGATTCGAACCCACGGCCAAATGCTTAAAAGGCATTCGCTCTGCCTACTGAGCTACTTAGGCAGGAGGATTTATTTGTTATTTCCTCCCCATGGAAAATCCGTATTTAAAAAAACCCTGTTCACATGTTGCGTGGTATGTTAAGTACTAAAGAGCTGTGTAGAAAACTCGAGGAAAACCCTTGAAACTCGAGTATAAGGCAGTGTGAGATTGTACAGAATAAACATGTCAACCGTGGTGGATCCGAGCGTTTTGGCCCGGAGCGCTAAGCCCACGGGGGAGGAAGACGACAACCTCGCCTTCCTTCCCAATCTTGTGGCGACGTACCGCACGGAGAACGGCACAGGAATGTTTTCCATTTTCGAAGATGAACCTCGTGTGGATCAGGGTTGGCGTCCAATGTTGCGGGGCCTTGCCTTGCCAAAGCTCCTCGTATGCAAAAAAACCATTGAGTTTCTGGAAACCTGTGCCCAGTCTGGGGGCGTGGAATGGAAACCGCTGCCGCCAAATAATAATAAAGGTTCTTCTGGGGTTGTGTTCAACGTCGGGGCATTTGGGGCCGCAAACGGCTTGGAAAGGGCCCTTCACACGTTGAGCCTTGAAGATCAGAACCCAAATGCCAGCGAAAGCGATAAATCGGGTGGCGAAGACAGCGACTAGGCCTATAAAGGGCCCTGTTGGCACTCTGTGGAAAGTACCCTTCACCATGTCCGTCCAGGTCAAACAGGAGCCCACGGAAGACGACCTAATGGACGAGAAAGTGTTCTCTCGCCTGCAAATACAAATTGACCGGCTGAAAGAACAAATCAAATCATTTTGCAAACTCCAGAACCCGGTGAAAAAGCGTCTGCGCAAGCGCATGGAAGCGGAAGGTTTGGAGACTCTCCAATGTGGCGAATTCGTCCTGACTCAAGAGCGACCACCAAGCGAGGAGACGGGCGTGATCTTCAACGAGAAAAAAGTGACCGCTTTCTTTGACGAGGATCAGATTTGTGCGTACGCAAACGACCCCGAAAATCAGCGTAAGAGTAGAAAACGACCGAGGTTTAGGTGCGAGCGACAAGTCGTCGAGTTGGACAGCGGAAGCGACAGCGACCCCGGTTACAATAGCAGTTAGGTTTATATATTTGGGTGTCAAATAATATATATTTTTAAAAAAAAGAAGACTTATAGAAAAAATGAGCTCCGCCGATGTCGCTTTCAGGGATACGCAACTCGAGATGATTCATAACCCGTGCGAGCTCGTCCACGAGCACGGAGACGCGGTTGAAATCGCAAGCATGCTTGCTGGTCGGTGTCGTAAGGGATGGGTGCTGGATCGGATCATAAAACACCATCTGCCGTCGCAGCAATTCGGAGGACAGACGAAGCCGCGCTTAGTCATATACTATTTTAAGACGAAAAACTAAAAATCGAATTTCATATTTTTTGCTACCGATATGGTGATAGCATCTTTTTGTTTAACAACATTCCGCTTGCGCAACATTTGTCCCACTCTCTCAACGGGGGGCACGACAGGTTTGACTCCAGACTCGACATCCTGGTTTTCTTCCACCTCCTCGTCGAAGTTTTGGGAGACCGGCACAGCCTCCGCCGCCGGCAGAGGCTGGTGGACACTCTTTGCCACGCTGTTGACGAGTACCGATGCCAATAGCCCAGCGCTGATTTGAGTCAGAAGCAGGCCTGTGGCATAACTATCTGCGTCGCACATGGCTTTGTATTAAACCGTCATAAAGTGAAGTATATACTGTTTGAAAGTTATTTTTACAGACACAACCATGGAGGTTGCCGGCGGGGTAGTTTCCATTAAAAAAAGTTTCTCTCTGATTAAGACAATGAAGAAAAGGTACAACACCAACGACGCCCGCTCCAATCTGCAATCAATCATCAGCACCGACGCGCTCAAACGCCTTCGCTTCCTCTACAAAAAGCACCCGCTTATGGAACAGATTCGGAGTGTGCTCCAAAAAAGTATATGGTCGGGGGGCGTTAATCTGTACAAAGTTCAAAAGGAGGCATCGCACTTTCTCAACGGCGAGAAGCGCGTTAAATGGACTCCGCCGCCTCGTGTGCAGCACAGCCTCGACACCCGATGGGACTACCTCAAGTACGAAGTCTTGGACCACCTTCTGTGCTACGGTTGGGTAGTGATAAAATTCAACGAAATCAAAGAGAGAGGAGACGAAGAGCCGGAGATCGTTCCGTTCGTTGTTCCCGTTGAATTCTATCGCTTGTGCGTGACCACAAACTTGGAGGATGGCACTGTTCTTCGAGCTCTGAACGTGCGCGACCAGGACGAGATCGAAAACTGCGTCGTGTTCCACCACTTTGGTTTTGATCCGACCCCCGACGGGAGGCTGAACAGCCTCGTCTCGAAGGCAGCCAGTGCCATCACGTTTATGATGAATCACGAGACAACCGACTCTATTATCCGAGAGCTACGCTGCAGGCCCGCCGCCTTTGTGGAAAAAGGATCTCTAGCAAAAAACGAAGCCCAGGGATCGGCGCTGGGGCAAAGCCGCGCGCTTCTAGAGGGCCTTGAATCCGACAGTTTGGGGTATACGTCGGTGGATTACATGAGCGCCACCTCGGTGAAGGACGGTCAAGTGCCGCTGCCTTTTGGATACTCTCTCGAATCCGATATGCAAAGAAACGATCTCATGTACCAAAAGGCGAAACACAAGTCGGCTATGGAACGCGGAGATCCGGTTGCAGCGGCAGCAGCTGGCCTTGACACAGACAAAGAGACCCAGCGCAACATGGGGTCAATGAACGGCATTGTCATGGGCGCGGGGGAAACCGTCAAGTTTTCTCCCAGCATTAGCGAGGCCAGCACGTTTGAGCCCGTGAGAAGGTGCATGCAAGAAACTATTGCGGGCGTCTTTGGCGTCCCTCTCTCGGTGTTGTCCGGGACAAGCCGCGGCGGCTCTCATTCCCAACAGGCTGGTGAGCAAACCAAAACGGTACACGCCATGTTTCGATTGACGGTTCAAGAGTGGCGAGGAAGGCTGAGCCGCATTCTGACCGACTGCTTTTCAGAGTGTTGGTTCTCGCTGCTTCTGAAGGACAACAAGCCGTCCGCGTCGTCCGCCTCGTCCGTGACAATAGACGCATACAAAGAGTCAGAAAGAAGAACCATCCACCTAGATTTCTCACCAAGCACGTTCGTCGGGAACGAGCAGATCCGCGAACTTTATGAATGGGGTGTTATCTCGTTCGAAGTGTTCGGAAAGTACTGCCTGGCCAACTGCAGTTTGCCGGTTGAGGAGATGAACAAGGCCCCACCGCCCGAAAACCCGCTCGGGGTGGGTTTGCTCGACCCCAACGCCGAATTGGATCTCAGAGAAAAAGAGATGGACATTAACAAGAAGCTCAAGGAAAGGGAACTCGGCGTGAAGAAAGACGAGCTCAACTTTAAAGAACAGGAGTCGAAGGACGCGGCGAAGAGGGAGGAGAAAGTCGCCAAGGAGGCCAAGACGGAGGAGAAGAAAACGAAGGAGGAGGAAGATAAGAAGAAGAAGGCGGCGAGCAAGAAACGCAAGGCCCCCTCTGGGTCCTCTGGGTCCTCTGGGTCCTCTGGATCCTCTGGATCCTCTGGATCCTCTGGATCTAATAAAAAGGCCAAAGAGGGTAAAATTGAATTAGTCATCAGTACAAAGTAATTAATTTAACGCTAAACATCACCACGGCTAAACTCCATCTGGCCCGACAACACCGTGTTTGGTTGTATTATTTTGATGTCTTTGACATCCCACCACGCATTTTTGTCGCCATTAATTTGCAGAAATTTTTGAACCAGCCACTCTGTCTGAATTTCACCGCTTTCTGTCGTTGATGTCTTTACGCGCCCTAATCTTGTCCCATACTCCAACGTGCGTGTGTTCTGAACCCAAGGTCTAATCCTTCTTGGTTTATCTTCTTCACGAGAGGTTTCACCGCTTGCAGGGGACAATTCTCTTTCTGCTTTCGCTTTCGCTTTCGCTTTCGCTTTCGCTTTCGCTTTCGCTCTCGCTATCATTTGGAGAGCAGCTGCATGTCGTTGTTCGTAAAGGCTCGCATCTCTATGTTGCTTGGTTTCTTTCATCCTAGGTCCCGCTCCTCGAATCTCCCGGACATTCCAACCATTTTTATTCGTTCTCCAACGTCCTTTGGCGCCTTTGGCGCCTTTGGCTTTGGCGCAAGGCACCACCGCGGGTTTCTTAAAGAAAGACATATTTTATGCTCTATACTTCTTGAAGTGGTATATAATACAAATTTTTTTTTGTAGAATTATGAGTTTAATATACTGTTTCTACCCAATTTTGTAGAGTGTTCGTGTTGTTCTCCGCGCTGATTACCCCAGTAGTTCATCCGCACCCATGTCGTTAACGACATCACCGTTTTTTTTGTACCAAAAATCTCCAAGCACGTAGATTGCGTTTCTGGTGGAGAAAGAGGAGCAACAAAATTCGTTTCTGATGTAGTCAACCAGAGCCTCCCACTTTTTGTGTTGAAACGCGTCGTAAAACGACAGCACGCTTTTGTAAAAAAACATGCGACTTGGCGCGTAGTCCCTGTACATAGGCTCTCCGTGTGCGTTTAAAAGTTTGCAAATCTGATCATCGTCTTTCCGCGAAAACTCAATCTCGGTCCCCCAGCCTTGGCGCGTATATTTCGTAAAACAGTGTGAACACTGTTTCTTATTTATTTCACGGCTGTTCTGGCATGCAAAGCAAACCTTTGCACGACCCGTCTCCTCCACGCGCCTTCGTTTTGGGAAAGTTTGTACCCCCTTGCTCTGTGCTCTGCCGCTGTGGCGCATGAAGGCGCCCCACTGCGAGCGCTGTTGTCTTTTCTTGCGGTCGATTTCGCACTGCCGGTCTTTTTCCTTCTGCTCCTCTTGCATTTTCCTGCGTCTTGGTGCATCCAGGAAATCAAACGCTTTGCGCGTTGCTTCTCGAGCTCGCCGGAGCAACGCTTCTCTGCACCACAACAAACATTTTTTTTCCTTCTGCTCCTCTTGCATTTTCCTGTGCCACTCCCGGGCTCTTTCCTCTCGCATCTCGCGCGCGAGACTTCTGAACGCGCGGCGAATCCGTAGTTTCCACGCCAAGTTGGCTGTGCGCAGCCAGTTCTGCAGGTGCTTCCTCCTCCTGCACCGCTGCTGGTACTCGCATCGGCGGCAGGCGGGCACGTTGCTCGCGGTTTCGCAGAGCAGCGTGGTTTCACCAGACTGCAGCCTGCGCACCGTCTCGCCGGCGTTGACGTCCACGTAAGGAATGCCCGCGCGCGAGCTGGGGGACGCGCAATGTGTGTGCGTCACCTCTACAGCAAAGGCAAATGCGCCGTTTTTGTGCACGGACACGTCGAGTCTTACCCGCTCGTTGTTGGCGTTGCGCGCGCTTTGCTCAATGGTTGCCGTGTAGCCGGGGTCCTTGCGCACAACTAATTGGTGCAACCCTTCGGAACACCAGTGCTTAAACTCGATGTTGGCAATATTCTCGGCTATGAGTTTCTGCGCCATGATGTGCGTATGACCGTTGCCGCCGCGACCCCCGCAAGAGCACGTCGTGCTTGCCTTCTTTCCGGACTCTTTCCCCGACGACCGCGCGACGTGGTGTGCAAAGTGAGGCTTGCGCCCACACACTCCGCGCTGTCGAAAGACCATTTTACACCCCTTCGAACAGACCAGAGGTCCGGTCTCTTTGACCACTCGATCGCGCCTTGCCTTGCGCGTTGCCGTATTGGTGGCGAGTGCTTCAATTCTGGTCTGCACGCTTGCGGCGTCGATAATGCGCGGCGTTTCGCCGCTCGCGTCCAGAGCGTACACCACGTCACAGTCCATTCTCTCCCTGGCTCTCTAAAGAGCCCTAATCGCGCCTATATACCTGCCAACGCATCCGGAAAGGCCACCGAGGCCAAACTAATGCAATATTCGAATGCATCCCGTTCGATGGTCTGCAACGAGTATATGCAGTGGTATAGAAATATAAGAACCGAGGGCGTATTTTTTCTTTAAATTTTAATGAATTTACGTCTGGGTGCCATCACAGAATGCCTCCTCTCCAATGGTCTGCAACGCATCCGGAAAATGCGCACCAAGAGAATGCATGCTCTCCGATGGTCTGCAACCCTGCTGGAAAGGCCACCGAGGCCAAACTACTGCACCCATAGAATGCCTCCTCTCCAATGGTCTGCAGCGCGTCCGGAAAGACCACCGAGGCCAAACTACTGCACCCATAGAATGCCTTCGATCTGATGGTCTGCAACGCATCCGGAAAGACCACCGAGGCCAAACTCCTGCACCTATAGAACGCATATGATCCGATGGTCTGCAGCGCACTCGGAAAGACCACCGAGGCCAAACTACTGCACCAAGAGAATGCACAGTCTCCGATGGTCTGCAACGCACCCGGAAAGACCACCGAGGCCAAACTCCTGCACCCAGAGAATGCACGCTCTCCGATGGCCTGCAGCCCATCCGGAAAGACCACAATGCGCAAATTGGTGCACTTACAGAATGCACGGTATCCGATGGTCTGCAACGCATCCGGAAAGACCACCGAGGCCAAACGAATGCACCCACAGAATGCATTCGATCCGATGGTCTGAAACGCATCCGGAAAGACCACCGAGGCCAAACTACTGCACCCAGAGAATGCACGCTCTCCGATGGTCTGCAACGCATCCGGAAAGACCACCGAGGCCAAACGAATGCACCCATAGAATGCACTGGGTCCGATGGTCTGCAACGCATCCGGAAAGGCCACCGAGGCCAAACTACTGCACCCAGAGAATGCACGGTCTCCAATGGTCTGCAACGCGTCCGGAAAGGCCACCGAGTCCAAACTACTGCACCCACAGAATGCACCCTCTCCGATGGTCTGCAACGCACCCGGAAAGACCACCGAGGCCAAACTACTGCACCCAGAGAACGCATATGATCCAATGGTCTGCAGCGCGCCACCCGGAAAGACCACCGAGGCCAAACGAATGCACCCATAGAATGCATTCGATCCGATGGTCTGCAGCGCGCCACCCGGAAAGACCACCGAGGCCAAACGAATGCACCCAGAGAATGCACTGGGTCCGATGGTCTGCAACGCATCCGGAAAGGCCACCGAGGCCAAACTACTGCACCCATAGAATGCACGCTCTCCGATGGTCTGCAGCGCATCCGGAAAGACCACCGAGGCCAAACTACTGCACTCTTCGAATGCCTCCGCTCCGATAGTCTGCAGCGCATCCGGAAAGGACACAGAGGCCAAACTACTGCACCCTTTGAATGCCTCCCATCCGATAGTCTGCAACGCATCCGGAAAGGCCACCGAGGCCAAACTACTGCACCCTTTGAATGCACGTGCTCTGATGTTCTGCACCCCATTTAAAATTTTCACCGACACAAGACCCTCCTCCCCGTACACCGCGCGCACGTCTGGCGTCGAGATAATTAGCCCGTCCCACCCGTCTCCCTCCAAGTTCAGCCCGCGAAAGTCCCCCCCTCCGACGACTCCGGGACTCACGACTCCGGAACCTAAGGGGTTGGCTAGTTTGAACCCGGTCTTGTGCGCTCCAGTCCCCAGCCGGATCTCAAACCAGCGCTTCTCGGCCTTGGCGGCGGCGCCTTTGGCGGCGGCGCCTTTGGCGGCGGCGCCTTTGGCGGCGGCGGCTTTGGCCTCGCGCTCCCGGAACCGTTGGAAGATCGCCAGCGCGCCAGCCAGCGTCATGTTGGCTCGAGGCGGGGCATCGGCGCTGCCACCCTCGAGTTCCCCACCGCTTGCCTTGCTCTTTCCAGCCGCCGGAGGAGCCGCCGGAGGAGCCGCCGGAGGAGCCGCCGGAGGAGGTGGCACGGTGACCCACACCGGCATGAACAGCTGCATCGCCTTCGCCAAGACAACGCTCTCCAGGCGGAGCGCCTCCTGCTCCTCGAACGGCAAGAAGGACAGGATGCGCGCCCAGATCACGCACGCGCGGTCGCTGTGGGCGAGGTCCCCGTATACGGCGCCTTCGCCCATTTGGAGCAACCAGCGCTCAAAGGGTACCGCATGCTCGGCCTCGGAGTCTCCCTCGGCGGTTACCGACAAAGGCGCCGCCGAGGCCACGGGTTCGCCGCCCTCCGCGCCCGCCGCGCCCTCCGCGCCCGCCGCGCCCGCCGCGCCCGCCGCAGCGGTGGTGAGTTTAAGCCTCTTATTCGAAACGCAGTCCGTGCCACCGGGAACGACCGCGGGCTGCGGGTGGGGGTGGGTGGACGGGGGTGCGGCTGCGGCGGACATGGGTGAGTGTGAGTTGCGTAAGTGGAGTTGCGTAAGTGGGAGTAATGAATATATGAGATTGTGTGGTGGGAGCGGTGTTGCTGGCTGGAGAACAAGGATTTTCCCTACTGATAATTTATTAGATCCCATGGACAGTAGGGTTAAGTATGACCCGTGGGTTTTCCCAGAATTTTCCAAGACATTTTTATTTGGTAGATTAATTTTTGCGCAGGAAAAATCCTTGTTCTCCAGCCAGCAACACCGCTCCCACCACACAATCTCACATATTCATTACTCCCACACACACCACTTAGTAAGTCTCCCCCCCCCCTTTACAGCATGGCTGCGATGACGACCGACGTTCCTGGGCTTGAGCCCACGCGCGGGCTCTGGCCCGTGTCCAAGAAGCCCGAAGACGCGGAAAAGGACGAGTTCGTGCGCCTTGTGTGGCGCGAGCTGACGCCGGACGCGTTTACCACCATCAACAGCTTTGAGGAGTGGTTCAAGAAGACGCTGGTCCCGCGGACCATTGAGAGCCTTGGCGGCCCGCAAGTCGGGCGAATGCTGATTGATCTTACCTTCAACCATGGCGGGTTGAAGCATTTCATGCAGTGGGTAACGACGAAGTTCACGACTTGCAAGAGCCCGGAGGACATGGCGCGCGTGGATTGTGTCAACGATGAGCCTAAGAAGGCCCCATCCCGGGGGCTGTACCCCGTAACGAGGAAGCCAAGCGAGGACAGCGAGACCAAGGCGGTCTTTGTTCCCCTCGTGTGGGATCAGATCTCAAACAACGGCGTGTTCTCGAACATTGCAGAGTTCAATGAATGGTACAAGAAGATTGTGCGTAACATCGTGTCCGAGTTCGGCAAAGACCCAACCCCTGGGCTTATGGCGATTGAAGCGACGTTCGGGGGCATAAAGCCCTTCATGACCTGGGTGATGACGAAGTTCACGACGACGACGAGCCCGGAGGCGGCTGCCGCCGCGGCGCAGCGGCGGCGGGCGCGGCGGCAGCTCCGGAAGAAGCAGCGGAAGCAGAAGAAGCGCAGCGCGAAGGAGATTGAGGCGATGCTCGAGTACGGAAAGACTGAAGTTGTTATTTCCTCGCAAGCCAACTCGGGTTTGGTCCCGTACGTGTCGAAGGTGACGCACGAGTTGCTCAAGCCTCGGGAGGGCACGACAATGACCATCCAAGATCTTTCGGGGTTTCTCACCACGAGCGCGTTCGACGTCGTGGTTGAGCACTTGAGCGGGATGCCGTTTTCCGAGAAGGGCTGGCGCCAGTACTTGGTGGACAGGTTCTGCAGCAAAAAGATGACTCTCTCCGAGGAGATCTACGAGGGGGAGTTTCAGCATAATCTTCGTGAGATCAAGGGGCGCTACGGCAACTGGGTCATAAATAACTTTACTCGCCCGGTTGGCCCTTCTGCCAAGAAGTTCAAGTCCCTGCCCAAGTCTCTGCCCAAGTCCCTGCCCAAGTCCCTGCCCAAGTCCCACGACCCCGGGCATAAAGACCCGGTTGCAGACTGGGCCTTGAAGGAAGAGCTGCGAAAGGGCAGCGCCGCCTATGAAGACTCGGCGGCGTCCGCCGTTCAGTTCGTGGGAGATACCGGCATCTGTAAGTCTCACAAGACTTCGCACATCATGCGTCTGTTTCGGGGGGGGCCAGCACTAAAGCCCGGGCATGTGGTGTTTGAGAACTGCACGCCCGAGGAGGCCCTCCTTGCTCTGTGGAAGGAGGCAGGCGTTCTTGGTCTTGGCTGGTTGCAGCAGGACGGCAGCCCCCCGACGCTGGAGGAGTGCAGGGAGGCAGCGACCCGCGGCGGTGTGGACTACCTCAAGGGCAAGCCCATAAAGACGAGTTTCAAGGACTTCCCGGTGGTCAATTCGGAGGGCTACGACCGCGATAACGGAGGAACGGGGAAGATGCAGGAGGTCGCCGACATGTTGCGCGCCAAGAAGACGCGAGTGCGCGGGGGAGTGGCGCCCGACTCTGCGTCTGCCCCGCTGTCTGCTGCTGGCCCTGTGGTGGTGGCGGAGGTGGTGGAGGTGATCCCTCTCGCCGAAGCCGTCGCCGTGTCGGTGGACGAAGAAGGCCTTGCGCCGATGGCCCCTGTGGCCCCCACGGCAGAGTAAGGTCTTATCCGCCGTTCATAATGGTGCGAACAAGAAGGAAGACGAAGGAAGACGTCCACGAGCAAAAGGTTCATTATATGAAAATCAGAAATAAAAAAAACGGACGGGCCTTGTGTGCAAAATTACTATATAAACTCAAAATATATTCTCATTGATTGCGTGTTAGGATGTTTGCATGTCTTATTTCGTGGGTGGTGGGGCTACTTTTTGTGCATTTGCCAGAGGGGAAAACAAGCGGGCCAATTGTGGTGTCGGTGTCTGGTATCCTTTCTCTTTTTTAATACACTGTCTGTACCCAATGCTGTAAAACGTTCGTGTTGTTCTCCGCGCTGATTACCCCAGCCTCGTCGTCCTTGGCTGCCAGGCTGGTTCGAAGCAGGTCGGCATACTTGTAAAAGTTGGCGGCCCAAGCGGGCTTCGCTCCGGTCACGTGATCCGTCTCAATTTCCAACACCTTGTTTGCAAGAGTCGTGGAACAATAGGACACGACGAATCCCAGCACCCTCCCGAGGTCGGTAGAAGTATCAATCTTTGCCATGTTTTTTTCCCAATACTTCGTCTTGTCGTCTTGGTATTTTTCAAAGCCGCCACTCGCAGCGGCGCCCCTACTTCGCTTGCACTTGAACAGCCGCACGCGCTCCCTCACGCGCCGAGCGCGCAGCCTCCTTCGAAGCGCATTTCGAATTTCGTACAGATCGCACGTGCGTTTTTTCATGTGCCCCGCAGAGTCCATGCACAACACGTTCAGCGGGCAGGCTTTTTCTAGAGCCACCTTCGCTTTGTGCGCGTTCAGCCACGCGCTCGCGTTGGCGATCGAGCCCAGCGCGGCAACCGCGATTCTGTGCAGGTGGAAAGACCTCAGCTCGCACTCCAGCATGCTACGAAGCGCCTTTCTCTGAGTTCCCTTGACCTTGAACTGGACTTTGCAGAGGTACCCCGAGCCCGCGTCCTCGTTCACTCCAAAAACGAAGTTCAGCCACGAGTTGTTGCCGTTCTTGTGTTTCAAAGACACGGCCAGACGCTTAGGCTCCCCACCAGACACGACGACTGGGACCAACATTTTCTCACAAAAATGCGTCATGTCCAGCAGCTTGCCGCTTTTTTGAGGCGCCGTACACTTCACTTCGATCCTCTGCCACACCGTCCGGGCCTCTGGATCACCCGCGTCGAGCGAGGAGGAACCAATCTTGACGTCGTGGACCGGGCACATTCTCCTTATCGCGTTAAAGATCAAATTCGCTACGGAGATCTCCGACGGGAAGAAAAGATTGCTGGCCATTGATGACGACGACGAGTTTGGGTGCACCCCGTGCACGACGGCGTTCGTACCCGAGACGCAGACGCAGTGCTCGGCGTAAACGCGCGCGTCGGACAAAGAGAAACCACCCACCGGGTGGTATGGCCTCTTTGCCCCGCCCCCGGGTGACCCCGGGAGGCGCAGGCACTTTTTCCAAGCGTACGGCTGCGTGTCCGTCACACCCATGAGCTCTTCTCCTAGTGCTCCCGGTACGTCTTTTGGATCCGCGAAAACACACTCTTTCCCCGAGGCCTGGTCAACGACGCGAAACACGATGTGCCTCTTAAAGGAAGGCACGCTCGGAATCGGACTGTCGCAATGCATCACGCTGGCCTCCACGACAACGCTCAAGCCGTGGTGCTGCTGCCAGAACGCGGCGAGGGACGCGCAGCCCCCCCGAAGCTTTTGGGGGTCCAACTCTTTGGTCTCGTCGTCGTAGTCCAGAAAGGCTCTTTGAAACCCGGCGAAGATTTCGTGGAACGGCTTCCCCATGCACATTTGGTGCCTCTGCGCCTCTGTCACGATCTTGTACAACCTCTTTCGGTTGCTCGTCTCCAGGGCCACGACGAAGCGATGCTCGCCGGTCGTTTTCGCCAGCCCCGCAGCGGTAGAAATGGTAACTTCGAGGGCCCCGCCACGCCCGGAGCCAGACGACGGAGACGACGACGACGACGAGGAGGACGAGGAGGACGAGGAGGACGAGGAGGAGGCCATTCTTTGTTCGGGGACAAAACTCGCAAGAATGGACCTGAGCTCGGGTTTAACCGAGTAGGCCTTACCGTTCTTGTTGATTCTTGTGATTTTTTCGGGGAGTTTTGCCACGATTTCTGAAAATTCAGAGGGGCCTTTTTCAAAGGCCTCCATAAGGCACAAGCGCGCCTCGTTTGACGTAAGTTGCGGGGCGTCTTTCAGCTCGCCCGTGAGCATGTTCTTGGGGCTTGTTTTCAAGCGCACGGTGATTTCATCCCAGTCTTGATCACCCTGGCAGGCACACACGGAAGTGGTCATAAAGGCGTATTTCCCAGCCAGACCTCTGAAGATGGCCACTGTGGGCTTTGTCTCCACTTTCCACTCCGCGACGCCCGGAGTTGACATGGCCTCCGCCAAAAGCTCGTCGTAGGGGCGAGGCACAGCCGCGGACGAGACGGCGCCTCGAATTGCAAGCTCACCGTACACTTCGTGCTGCGCGACGGCACCGACGCGAAGCGTGATGGAATCGGTCTGCACCATGAGCACGATGTCTCCCCCCTCAAAGCCGCGTCGGAATTCGAGTTCTTTTTTCACCACGTACAGAGTGTTTTGAATCCTCGCCGCCAGCCCGATGTCGTGCAGGGCCCCGACGGGTTGGGTGTCGCGCCTGGCCTTTCTAGGAGTGCACAAGCCGTAGAAGCGGGTGTAGAAAAGCTTGAGGTTCTTGCTGCGCGCGGACGCGTCGTCGCTCGGAAAGGTCGCGTTGACGGTTCGAAGAAATTTGACTAACGCCACCCCCCTTAATTTTTTCCTCGCCTTTTCGTGCAACCATTTTTTAGGGTCGAGGAAAAGTCTCCGCAGGGGAAGAAGCGCTCCCTCCGCCTCTCCCATGGTCTCGAAGCGCTTGTTGTAGCACTGGGACAAGTCGTAGGTGATCACGTCGTTCACGAGGTAGGAGGGCTTTGGCTTCCTGTCGGGGTAGTCGCCCAGAGCCGGGAAGATGCGCGTGGTCACGCCCGTTTCCCTCCACCGCTGCAGGCTTGGTATCCCCTCAAAGTCAAGTAGGTCAAACTCCTTGTTCAGCCTCCGAACGAGACCGGACACGTAGTTCCTGTCCCCCTCCGTGAGTGTGGCGGCAAGCCACTTGCGCGCGCTTCGCAGCAACATCATGACACTCGGAGGGGTGGACCTGGCGGTAACAGTGGTAACAGTGCCAACGCTGCGCGAAGGGCGAAAGTTGTGACGAGGATTAACATGCATGATGGACGACCTAGAAAGAAAGTTCCAAACTCTTTTCGCGCCCTTTTTTTAAATAAACCACAAATCATAGGATTAAGTAATAAAATATAGAATATGTAAGTACTTAACCATACTACACATACAACTAAGTACTGATATGGATCTTCGGCGGAAAACTTCGATTTTTGGAGGGTGGTGTGTGCACAAAGATTTTGCCGTGTCACACACACAAATTTCCTCAAAAAAATCGAAGTTTTCCG
>Ga0209631_10001404_pt1 | contig 30882 bp, 32 predicted proteins | sample COG_08_FD_184752 | JGI IMG/M metagenome (GOLD analysis project Ga0209631, IMG submission 184752) | Pelagic Microbial community sample from North Sea - COGITO 998_met_08 (SPAdes) (version 2) | ecosystem: Environmental > Aquatic > Marine > Neritic zone/Coastal water | place: Helgoland, sampling... | reverse complement strand
GAGGTTGCAGTGCTGCATGGACCACAGGTCATCGAGCGTCGCGGGACGGATGCACACCATGATGGCTCACGAGATCCTATTCTTTCGTGGAAATAATCTGAGATCCGGGACCGGACGTCGCGTCTCTTCGGTCGACGCCGGCTGGTGTGTGACGCGGCGGGGGGGTATCCGGCGACGCGATGAAGGCGCGGGGGTGTCGCGCGGGTGAATCCGGCGCGGTGATCACGCTGAAGCCGCGCGCGCGATGTTCTGGCGCGGTTCACGGACGGGCGGCGGCGCTCGGGGACAAGGGAGTCGCTGATGAGATTAATTTTTGGCTTTGATTTTTGGCCGTCTCGAGTTGGTTCTCGACTGTCGCTATGGGGGCTAGTTCAGGGGCTACCCATCGGCGTTGTGGAGGGTCCCGCCGCCGGCGCGTCGCGTTCCCGCCTCCTCTATGAGCCCGGCGTCGACGTCGCCCCGCGAATCCAGGTGAACGACGTCACCCGCGCGTCTAAACCCGGCTCCACCGCCACCGCCCCCGCCATTTGATTTTGATTTCGACGTGCCCACCCCATCATCTCCTTCGCCCACCCTTCCTCCGTCCCCGCGCCCGTCGCCTCCGACGAGCGCCCACCCGTCCCCGTCGTCGTCGCCCCCTCTCGGCAGCACCACCCGTTCCCGTTCCCGCGCGCTCCGTCCGAACGACCCGACGTGGTGCCGCACTGAATGCATGTGATAGACGAGCAACTGCAGCAGCGCGACGAAGACGAGAAGCGCGGCCCACGCGACGGTCTGGGTGCGCTTCTTCCGTGTCGTGGGGTGATCCGCGCCGCCCATGGTGGCGGCCTCGAGGTCGCGTGGCGGCATGATCGCCGGCGACGCGGCGCGGGGGATCGGGCGACGTGCTCGCGCGTCCCGGGCGCACCTTCGAGTGGCGATTTTCAAAGTCACGCTCTTGGATAAAACATTGATGAACATGCGTGATGAGGCGCAGTGTGCGAGGCGCGACTGGGGGTACGATGGGCGGCGATGACATCCGCGGTGTTCGCGAAGCCCGGTCGATGCCCGAGGAGGACGTCGTCGCGCGAATCGCATCGTTGAGCGTATCGGGCGAGCGGCGCGCGAGCGACGACGCGAGCGATGAGCGCGCCACCGCCGCCGGCGACGAGATGAAAGTTGGGGCGCCCGGGGGTGAGACGCGCGCCGATACCGGGGCCGAGGCGCCGAGGAAGGAGGTGGAGCTGTTCGACGGCCCGGGCGTCCCGTACGCGCACAAGTTCACCAGCGTCCGCACCAAAGGCTACGGCGGAACCGCGACGCTCGACGGGACAGTCGCCGCCGACATGATCTGCTGGGACCACTTCTTTTCCCGACCGTGCGTACCCATGGATGGGACGAACCCGAAGGTCCCGGGATCGATCCCCGACGCGGCCAAAAACCCGTGCGGGCTGTGCCACGATTTCAACGACCCCAACCGCACGTGCAGCGGACGCATTCGCGAGGCGTTGGGGCAGATCAAGCCCGGCAAATCCGTCAAACGAGGCCAGTCCCAATGCCGATACGGAAACAGATGCGAATGGAACCACCCGTCCGACGAGCAGGTCAGAGCCACCCTATTGAACTGGTACAAGTCCAACGTGGCTATTTCTAAGGAGCCGGTGTGGTCAGTCACCGAGGAGAGCGCGTCGCGGTTCAGGGCGTTCCACGATGAAGGCAGAGCCGCGGCTACATCCGGCGACAAAAGTGAAAAAAAAGATGCGACAAAAAACTCAAACCAAGGGACTCCAATGCCTACGCGTGAACGCGAGGAGACGGAAGAGACGCCGGAGGTTCGCGCGCGCGTCACCGGTTGGATCAAAACCCGGTTCCTCAAGAAGTCCGCGGAGTCACCTTACCTCGAACGCTTCCTCAACGAACCGTTCTTCGAGGACGTCATGTCGGTCCCGCGACTTCGGAGGCTCTTCGTTCATAAAAAGTCGTACAAGGAGGTCACCGAGGCGTTCGGGACGTACCAGCGCATACGCGAGCTGCTCCCGAAACTGCGGGTACCCGGTTCGAACCCTGGACGTGCCGATGCCCCGGGAACGCGGCTCGTGATCTTCGACGCGTGCTCCGGGCGGGGAATAGGGGCGTTGTTGTTGAGCTTTTGGTTCCCAAACGCGAAGATCGGTGAGATTATTATTTCTTTTGTATGGGCAATTCGAATGACGTCGTGTTTTTTCTTTTAACAGTGATGATGGACGCAAACGGAGCGATGGATCTGTCGCACGTCCAATCGCTGCCCAATCGGAACGTCGTGTTTCGCCACGTGGACCTCTACGGCGCCTCCGTCGTCGAGACCATCAAGAAAGAGACGGGAGGCAATCACGCTGGGTCGGTGGTGGTGTTGGTCGGAACCCATCTGTGCGGCGCGTTGTCGCCGAGACTCATCGACCTTTGCTTCGGCATGGACGAAGTGCACGGTACGTATATTTTATTTTAATTAGCGTAAAACTGTTAGCACTATGCGCAATTAGACTGACGCCGACTGTATTGTTTGTTTACAGGGATGATTTTGTGCCCGTGTTGCATGAAAGGGCAGTTGGGCGGGGACTGCCAGCGCGCGGGACGGGCGCGGGGTGTGGACCCGTACGTGGTGCTGTGCGAGACGTTCGCGAGGCTATGCGAACGGGAGTGTGAGAGTGCCGCGGCGGTGACTGGTCGGAACGAGTCATCGATGGAGTCGATAGGCGACGACAATGTGTTGAAAGGAGAATTGATAGAGTCGTCGGCGCCCGTGGGTTCGGTGTCTGTAAAAGCGGACCTCGGTGTGTGCTCGCCCGTGAACTGTTTCATAACGGTGGCGAAGGACGCGGGTGGTCTGTGCGGGGTGTGCTAGCTAGCCACTAGAGTGTTGTAGCGGAAAGGAAAATTTTGCTCCATGACGACGGTGTACATTATTCTGCTGACAGTGCGTTCGCGCTGTGGACGCACTGGTGACCGCGCGCGATGACGACGTCGCGCGCCGCTCGGGTGTGTCGCGCCGCCGCGCTCGCCGCCGTGCGGAGCATCGCGCCGGCTCGCGAGTGCATCCAGAGGCCGACGTTCTTCACGCGCGGCATTGGAGTGCACGCGTCGGAGCGCCATTGGAGTGCCACCGCCGCCGCTCGGCACGGGCCATCTAGTGACTCATCGGGCGACCACCACCACGACCACGACGACGGTCAACCCGCCACCGCGGTCATCGCCATCGGCAGCAACGAGGGTGACCGGGTCGACCTCTTCCGCCGCGCCCTCCGGGCCCTCGACGAGGCCGGCATCGCCGGTACGCGCCCCTCTAGGTCGAACCAATCTCACATTCTCATCTCTCGGAGAAATCTTTTCCATCATCCCTCATCCTCGTGTCCACTCCTCGTGACCACTCACTGACAATCACCCCCGATGCATCGCGCACGCAGTGGACGGACATAGCGCTCTGTACGAGACGGCACCGGCGTACGTCACCGACCAGCCGTCGTTCCTAAACGCCGCAGCGGTGGTCCGCGTCAGGGATCCAAAAGATCCAATGGCGAAGGATCCAATCGCGCTACTCGATCGCCTCAAGTCAGTGGAGAAGACGCTGGGACGCACGGAAGGCGGCGTGCGGTTCGGCCCGAGGCCGATCGACCTGGACATCATCTTCCACAAATGCGGGACGCACAGCTGTGACCGGCTCGAGGTCCCACACCCGCGGTACCACGAGCGAGGCTTCGTGCTCGCGCCGCTAGCCGACCTCCTCAAGGCGGAGCCTCGACGAAGAATGAAGAGCGTACCGGGCTCGGGGCTTCACAGGGGCGACGCCGACGCCGGGACGGGCGTCGGCGGCGGGTTGGCGATGTGGGCGGACCCGGTCAACGCGGGCCTGGCCACCGCCGCGAGGCTGTGGGCCGGCGTTGGGGGCGAACGCAACGTCGGGTCCGACTCTGGTGATCTGCGACGGGTCATGCCGATGGGGGGATATAAAAATTCACCGACGACGTTGTGGAGCTGGGGCGATCGCACGCGGGTCATGGGGATCCTCAACGTCACGCCTGACTCCTTCAGCGACGGCGGGGTGCTGATGGAGTCGCGGATGGAGGAGGTAAATCCTAAACCGTTCACGTACGGCGGCGCGAACGGCGTGGACGTGGCGGCTGTGTTGCATCGCGCTCGTTTAATGATCGACTCGGGGGCTGACTTTCTGGACGTGGGCGGGCAGTCCACGCGGCCGGGCGCGACGCGCGTGAGCGCGGAGGAGGAGGCTGGCCGCGTCATCCCCGTGCTCGCCGCGCTCGCGGACATGATCGCTAAAGAGTACGACGGAGTGAACAATGGAAGGCACTCCGGAAGGCCGTTCATCTCAGTGGATACTTTTTATGGATCGGTCGCCGCAGCCGCCGCCGCCGCCGGCGCCGACGTCATCAACGACGTCTCGGGGGGAACCATCGATCCACACATGCACGCGTGCGTCGCGAAACTGGACCGCCCGTTGCCGTACATCGGGATGCACATGCGCGGCGACCCGGGCACGATGCAGTCGGACGAACACGTGCGTTATATCGACGTGATCAACGACGTCGCGGGTGAGACGGTGAAAAACGCGAACAAAGCGATCCACGCGGGAATCGAACCCTGGCGCCTGTGGACGGACCCTGGGCTCGGTTTCGCCAAGACGAGCGACGGTAACTGGGAGCTGTTGCGCGGTTTGCGGGATGTACGGGAAGGGCTGGGCGGCGCGCTCGCGAGGGCGCCCGTGCTCGTCGGCGCCAGTCGGAAAGGTTTCTTGGGGGCGGTGACTGGTCGGGCGGCGGCGGGGGATCGGGACGTCGCGAGCGCGGCGGCGGCGGTGGCGGCGGTGGCGGGGGGCGCGGACGTGGTTCGTGTGCACGACGTTCGGGGCACGGTGGACGCGGTGCGGGTCGCCGACGCGGTGTGGCGCGGTCGGCGGGAGGACTTGTTACGATGAGAGAGTTTGATTCAGCCGCAGTTGTGACTTTATTACAAGCGCAGTCGACGCTTCTTCGTTACTTTCGTTACTTTCGTCACTTTCGTCTTTCTCGGGTCGTCAGCGCCTCCGTTGGGGCGTTGAGGACCGCACCTCGTTTCAATTCGCACAGGCTTCGCATCCGCCGGCGACGTCTCTCTCTCCTCGTCCATAGCGGGACGACTCGCGTGAGTAATAACGACTCGTTATTTATACTCCAGTCATCCCGCCCCATTCTCCGAAGAGTCCAAACGTTAGGTCCCCTGGCATCCATCTCAGTGCGCGCCGACGCCCGTGTTGGCGGGGTAGGCGGCCGTCTGCGCCGCCGCCGCCGCCGCCGCCAGCGTCGCCGCGTCATCGTTCCCGGTTTGTGACGTCTTGCCTGCGTCGACGCCCGCGACTAGGCTCGCGGCACCCTCGCTTCCCAGCGCCTGATCCAGCATCCCCGCGAACTGCGCCCTCAGCGCCGCCACACCCTCCGGGCTCTCCCCGACGCCGCCCGGGAACCGCGACGCGCGGATGACTTCCCACAGCTGTCCAGCCGCGAGCTCCGCGTCCCGGACGTACCCTCCCCGGTGGCACGCGACGACCAGCGTGGTGAGCGTTTGGACGACGGTGGCGTGTGGTCCGAGTTGTTGGTAGAGCTCCGCGGCGCGTGCGGCGAGCTGCTGGATGAAGGCGTCGAGCTCGGCGTTGTCGCCGTTGTTGTTGTTGTTGTTGTTTGTTCCGGCGGCGGTGGGTGGGACCCCGTTGGCGGGTGGGTCGGCGACGGGTGCACCGCCGGGTTCGGTCTTCGGTACTGATTCGTGAGCGGGCGGCGCGATTGGAGCGGATGCGTCGTACGCCGGCGGCGGCGCGGACGCCGCCGCCGCGGATGTGCCCCATCCGGCGGCTGCGGAGCTCATCGACGCGTGCGCCGCCGCGAATTGCTGCTGCGCCTGCTGCGCGGCCATGAGCTGCTGCCATTGCGCCGCGTCCATCTGCTGCTGCTGCTGGGCGGCGAATTGGCCTTGCTGCGCGAACCCTTGCTGCGCCTGCATCTGCCGCGCCATCATGATCGCGGCTTCCACCGAGTTCGGGTTGAACCCGCCCATCTGCTGCTGCTGCTGCTGCTGCTGCGCCAGCTGGAGCTGCGCGGCGAGGATGTTCTCCATCTTCAGCCCGTTCACGCCCGCGCCGCCGCCCATCCCCGGCATTCCGGCCATCATCGCCGCCGCCTGCTGCTGCTGCTGCATCTGCAGCGCCGCCATCGGGTTGAATCCATTGCCGTTGAGCCCCGCGAGCGAGTTCAACCCATTCAACCCATTCCCCGCGGCGTTCAACCCCGGATCCAATCCCCCGGACCCGATGACGTCCCTCGCCGCCTTCCGCTTCACCCCGCGGAAAACGTTGGCGTGCGGGTTCTCCGTCATCTCGAGCTCCTCCGCGGCGTTCAGTAACATCAGCAGCTCCGGCGCGGTATCGATCCCCAGCAGCGGGTTACCCCCGCCCGCCCCGTTGACCCCGTGACCGCCGCCGCCGCTCCCGTGATGCACCGAGAACCCGGCTCTGTGAAGATTCATCGCCACCGCGGGAAACTCGCTATCCTCGCTGTCCGAGTCGTGGTGGCCGCCCCGTAAGCCTTTCCCCTTGCGCCTGGCGTACTCCTTGAAAGCCTTAAAGTCCGAATCGGAGGATGAGCCACCGCGGCCGTGACGGCCGGCGCCGCCGCCGAAGGTTTTTTCATATCGTCGCGGCGACCTCGGGCGCTTGACGTGCGGCATGGCATCCTCGTGCCCGGCGACGAGCTCCGCGAGTTCCTCGTCCTGCGCCCACTCGCGCAGCCCGAACAGACCCTCGCGCGGCCTGTGACGTGAAGATTGGGTGGTGGGGTGGTGGTGGGAGGTTAGCGAGAGTCGACTCGGCGTCGGTGTTTGTTTCGGGGACGAGTGGAAAGTTTGAGTGGAAAGTTTGAAGAGAGCGTTATCACGGTGCGCGGATCACCCGCGAACCGTCATTGATGGGACGTCAGCAGATGAACAACCGCCTTCATCTCGGGCAAAATTTGAAGACTGCTTCGGCATACACGCGCACTTGACCGACCAAAAAACGTGATCGGGATTTGGAATTTTGGGCCGACTTTTCTCAACGAAGCTGGCGCGGGGGGAAGGCGGGGACGTGCACCCACCTGCAGAACACCGACCCAGCCTTGCCATCTTTCCACTTCTTGATGTCCGTGTAGAGCGCGCTGGCCATGGTAGCCTCCGGGGTCTTCCCCGGGAGGTTCCCGATGATTCCCATGCGGATCGCGGTCCTGTAAACGTGGGGGAAGGGTGGCATGGACGTCAGCATTTTTTCAGTCGAATCTGGTCTCATGCAACAGCTCGCATGGATAGCTGATCCCGTTCGCGCGCGCGATGCGTGGACGCGCCCGCGCGGAATGTACCCACGCTCGGTGCGCGCGTGAAGAAAAGGGAGTTCCTCGGGGCGCGATGCGGTTTCCGAGGGCGATACGCGCGATCGTGGCACTCACCTCGTCACTTCTCCGGTCGACATCAGCCGGCGTTCCGTGCGCAAAACCTGCAGGGCCGCGTTCTTGAACACGCCTCCGCCTGGGTGTGAGGAAGGGGAAAAAACGTGAGCGGGCGGTGTTGGACCGCGCGGTGATGCGTCGCGGGGAGGCGCGCGATGCGCTTAAGACCGCCCATCTCGCGAAATAGACTCGCATCGCGAGACGATCGGGCGCGTGCGCGATCGTCACCGCGTTCGCGCGCGCCATCGAGAGCGTAGAACGGGGGTCCCATGCGAACGGCTTGGAAGATTGCAGAATGCGTGTGACGCATGCCAATCATGAGGGATGCGGCGGGCGAACGCACCTCCTTTGGGCGGCGGCGGCGCCGCCGTGGGCTTATCGGTCGCGATCGACATCGGGCACTGTCTGTTGCACCACTCACACGTCCCTGTACGCGTGTGCGGTGCGCGCGAACGCGAGTGGCGCGGCTTCCCGGCCACCCGCCCGTTTACGGGGTGAGCCGCGTGGACCCCCGTTTTTTTAGTCACGTTTTCGTTATCATTTTGTGAATTCGGCCTTCACAAAAGGAAACTTCACCACCGGTGAACCCTCGATCGGGGTTTAAACATTTTTTTCGGTCCGCGCCCGAACCACCGAAAAAGCAAAGTTACGTCTACTTTGAGCCCTTCGAAACGCGATTTGATTGGTCCGCGTATATCCACCTCGGCACTGTTCTTTGGAGGATATTTATCATATCGAAAACAGGCGACGTCACCGGAATTAATTATGATTAATTAACCCCCATCAAACAGTTAAAATCTGTGGCTATTTGTCATTGCTATTTGTCCCCATTTGTCACTGAAAGTTCATCCTCACCGACAGGAAAGTACCGGTCACCTCCTGGGAAGCCGAGGGGACGCGAGGTAGAACAGATAAGAACAAGCGGAGCCGAATCGTTTTCACGTGTTTTGATCGGTACGGTTGATCGGTGTGTACGATGAAAACGAGATATTTATGGGTCGAGTGCGATGCATTTTGATCGACAAAGCCTGTCAACGAAGGAAGTCGACCGCCTGAATGTGAGACTCGGCGCCACCTTTTTCTTCCTGTCAGGGTTTTGGTGATCGTCGACGCGCCCACCGCACACACGTCTCGCGCGCGCTAGAGGTGGACCCACACCCACCCGAGTGAAGCCGAGTGAGACCAACCATGGCCGAAGAGGCAACGGCCGCGATGGCCGCCGTGACCGTCGAGGACACCGAGGACGACACCACCGAGGACTTCAGCGCCGGCCGCGTCGGCGTCGCCCCCGAGATCGATACAGGCATGACCCTCGAGCAGCGCTTCGACCTGTGCCGCTCCGTCGGCGAGGAATGCATCCAGGAGGAAGAGCTCCGCAACCTCCTCGACAAGAAACCCGTCCCGGTGTGCTACGACGGGTTCGAACCCAGCGGCCGGATGCACATCGCGCAAGGCGTCATGAAGTGCCTCAACGTCAACAAACTGACCAAAGCGGGATGCCACTTCAAGTTCTGGGTCGCCGACTGGTTCGCGCTCATGAACAACAAGATGGGAGGCGACTTGAAGAAGATCCAGAAAGTAGGTCAGTACATGGTGGAGGTGTGGAAAGCGGTGGGCATGGACTTAAGCCGCGTGGAGTTCATCTGGTCAAGCGAAGAGATCAACAAACGAGGACACGAGTACTGGCCGCTCGTGCTCGACATCGCCAGGCGTAACAAACTGAGCCGGATCCTCCGATGCACGCAGATCATGGGACGGTCCGAGACGGACGAGCTCGCGGCGTCGCAGATCTTCTACCCCGTCATGCAGTGCGCGGATATCTTCTTCCTCAAGGCTGACATCTGCCAGCTCGGAGTGGACCAGCGCAAGGTTAACATGCTCGCGCGGGAATACTGCGAAGACATCAAGCGCAAGAACAAGCCGGTGATCTTGTCGCACCACATGCTCGCCGGCTTGAAGCAAGGCCAGGAGAAGATGAGCAAGTCCGATCCGGAGTCCGCCATCTTCATGGAGGACTCCGAGGCGGACGTCAACGTCAAGCTCAAGAAGGCGTACTGTCCCCCAGGGCAGGTCGAGGTGAGTTCATTTGTTTATTTTAATTCTCGTGTTCTCGTGTGTGTATGGGCGATTGGACTGACTCGCCGGTTTTGTTCACAGGGCAACCCGTGCCTCGAGTACGTCAAATACGTCGTCATCCCTTGGTGCGGCAAGTTCAGCGTGACGCGCAGTGAGGCGAACGGCGGAGATAAGGATTACCTCGAGTACGAGGAGGTGGAGGCGGACTTCAAGGCTGAGGCGCTGCACCCGGGCGACGTGAAGCCCGCGCTCGCGAGGCACCTTAACCAGATCCTTCAGCCGGTGCGGGACCACTTCACGAACAACCCGGAGGCGAAGAAGCTTCTGGACACCATCAAGAAGTACAAGGTGACCAAGTGAAGTGAGCGAGTTGAGTTGAGTTTTCAATAGAATAAACGACCGAAACCGTCACCCCCACACGAACTTCCCGGCGCCCACTTTAAGGTCACCGAGCTCGCACGTCACCAGCTCGCAGTTCTCAAACTCCCGCCCGGTCAGTGAGTACCACACCCCCCAGTGCGCCACCATCGCGATGGAACGTTCGGGCCGTGACTCGATCCATTCCATCAGAAGCGACATGCGTCGTTCAAACTGTAAACAAAACACGCCGTCAATCTACTTGCCCATACAAAGATAAAAATAAACTCACCTCCTCGACGGGCTCCTGGACCACCCCGCTGACGCTCACCGCCGCGCCGAGGTTATCCCCCCCGTCCTCATCACCGGCGTACCACCACACGCCGTCCTTCTCCGCGTGCTCCTCTCGTAACGCTTTAACGCACCAGTCCGGGAAATCCGCCTCGATGGCGTCCGGGTGCCGTCCCACGTCGCTCGCGTGAAACACCCGTTCGCGCATCAACGCGCACGTCTCTTTTTTAATGCCTTGGCACGAACCGAACGCCAGGTCCGCGGTGGTCATCGCGCGGTGCAGCGGCGACGCGATGAGAACCTCCGGCGCCGGGTCGAGGAACCGTGTGACCGGCGCCAGCGACGCGGCTTGTTCCGCGCCTTTTTTGGTCAGTCTGGTGTCGTAGAAGAGCGGATCGACGAAGTCGGACGCTGTACACAAAACACGTCATTCGTCATACTAATTGCCCGTATGGAAATAAAATAAACTCTTACCGTCCCACCGGTTGGCCGCGAGATACTCGTTCATCTCCGTCCGGCCGTGCCTCACGAGGTGCAGGATCTTCTTGTCCGTCTTAACCGCGGATGCGTTGGATGCGTTGGATGCGGACGCGGCGTTGGTGGAGCCGCGTCGATGGGGAGGCACGTAGGGCGCTCCTCCCATGGTGGTGGAGAAGGCACGTCGATCTATGTGGGTGATGTGTCCCGCGCGTGCCGTGCCCGTGCCCACGCTCGCGCCCGCGCCCGCGCCCGTTCCGGTTCCGGTTCCTCCTCCGCGCGTGAGGCGGGTGACGTACGAGGCGAGTCGCGCGGTCACCGCCGCTCCCCGCATGTTTTCGCAGCCGAGCGCTCGAGGATGTGGTGCCTCCACGCGGGTGGACTCATTTTGATTGAGAACGGTTTCGCCTGAAGCCTCGCTCGCGGCGCGGTCAGCAAATACCCAGGCCGGTCGCATCACGGTCGGCACAATAACGAACCCGACTTTTACCAGTTTTCGCGCAAATATCCATTCGAATATCTGCCTCTCACGCCAATCACGATCGGGCTCAAGACGGCAACGGGGGTGCCCAGGGCCATTCGAACATCCAGCGTGTCACGAGTTAAATCCCTTTTTTGTGCATGTGTCGCACGCTGTTTGGTCACTGTGGCGGGTACTTCTCAAGATTCGGTCGTCATAAAAATCGCCAAAAAGTATCGGCGGCGTTTAAACCAGAGAATCAGGGTTCTCACATACCTGATCCATAACCTGAACACCATTTTATCAGAAAATGGAGACTAGTCCCCACACGGACTTATCGTGATTTCCGTGGATTTACCTAACTTTCTCCCTGGGCCTCACACATCATCTCGTTGTCAATTCTCGGCCGCATATGAACCCGCTTCGTGGCTCGTGCTTGCACTTGGCAACTTGGTTTTTCGTGTGTGTAATAAACCCCGCGACACGGCGCTTGAGCGGCACTTCATTCGTACACACCACACCTTCCCCAGCGCGGTTACTCCCCGAGTAAACGTTGCAATGGCCTCCTCCCTCGCCACCCACCAGTTCGCTGGCGTCCAGGCGCAGTTCAAGTGAGTCGCGCGCCCACGCGCACCCGCGATTCGGGCCCGTGTACCGGCATTTTTTTTATATAGCGGCGGAAGTTGAGCCCGACCGGAATCTTCTCCCGCATGGCCCCGACAACGCGCTCGTGTGCGCGCCGCGATGTCGGGAAACCCGCGCGAGCAATTCATGGACGTTCCACTGACCGCGTACCACCCACCTTTACCCACCACCAGGTCTGCCGCCGCCAAGAAGACCGTCAAGCCCGCGCGCAATGTGCAGGTACGCGTCCCAAAATTTCCTCGGCCGCGGGCTTGTTTTTCGCGTGTCAATGCCGAGAAACGACGCTTCGGGGACCCGCCTTTGCGCCCCCCCGTGCGTCGCGACCCGCGTTTGTTGATGACGAGCCCCGTTTCAACGCGAGCATCGATGTGTTTTGAAGAAGACGCGCGCGTGTGCGCGCGTTTATACACGCGCACGCCACCGCGCACTTCTTCGGGGCGCGTCACGCGTGCGCCCAGATTTTTCCAACTCGCCAGAGCCACTCAAAACATCTCTCAATCATCAATTTGATCCTGATCTCCAGTACCCCTTCTCCTCCCCCATCCCAACAGACCCGCGCGGCCTACACCCCCAAGGCTAACCGCCCCATGAAGATCGTCTTCGTCTCCACCGAGGTTGCCCCCTGGTCCAAGACTGGAGGCCTCGGCGACGTCGTCGGCTCGCTCCCCGTCGAGCTCGCCAAGCGCGGCCACAAGGTGATGACAGTCGCGCCCCGCTACGACCAGTACAAGGGTGCCTGGGACACCTCCGTCCGCGTCGACGCCCTCGGCCACAACGTCGGGTACTTCCACGAGCACAAGAAGGGTGTCGATCGCGTCTTTGTCGATCACCCGCTCTTCCTCGCCAAGGTTTGGGGCAAGACTGGCAGCAAGCTGTACGGCAAAACCAACGGCGCGGATTACGCCGATAACCAGGAACGTTTCGCGATGTTCTGCCAGGCGGCGCTCATGGCGCCCATGGTGCTTCCCTTTGGGTTCGGCGAGGATGTGTGCTTCGTCGCCAACGACTGGCACTCCGGCCTCGTGCCCGTCATGATCAAGAAGGTGTTCCAGCCCCAGGGTGAGTCCCCCCCCCGTCCTCAAACTTCAAAAAAAACCAACTGGCGTTTCGATCCACTGGTTTCGAATATCCGGTTTGGATTGAACCAGGGAATACGCGCCAGCCTGGCCTTCGTTCCCGCCTGCGTGGCGTGTATGCCACTACTTTTCAGTCTGAAAAATATCTGTGATTTGACTTGTGGATTTTTCCAAAATTCGCGCATTTTCGGAGATGCAATTTTTTCAAATTTTCGAGTCTGTTACTCACCAACCCACCTCTGTCTCCTCCCCCTTCACCTCAACAGGCAAGTTCATGAACGCCAAGTGCGCCTTCACCGTCCACAACATCGCCTTCCAGGGCCGCTTCTGGCCCGCCAAGATGCAGCAATACGGCCTTCCCGAGACGGCCTCCAACGACTTCTTCTTCGAGGATGCCCAAGGCAAGATGTACGACGAGCGCATGCCCAAGAAGGATGGCGTGGTCGACGTGACCCCCGCCGGTAAGAAGTTCCGCAAGGATAACTGGATGAAGGCTGCCTTCATCAACTCCGACCGCAACATCACCGTGTCCATGAACTACGCCAAGGAGATTGCGGGTTCCGCGTCCAAGGGTGTCGAGCTCAACACCATCATCAACGCCACCGGCGGCATCGAAGGTATCGTCAACGGCATGGACCCCACCGAGTGGAACCCCGCCACGGACAAGTTCCTCGACATCACCTACGACAAGAACACCGTGGTGATGGGCAAGGCTGCGGCCAAGCAGGCGCTCCAGGCTGAAGTTGGCCTCCCGCTCGACGCCTCCGCCCCCGTGTTCGGCTACATCGGCCGCCTCGAGGAACAGAAGGGTTGCGACATCATGATGGAGGCTGTCCCCAAGCTCCTCAAGCAGTGCCCCAACGCGCAGGTTGTCATCCTCGGTACCGGCAAGAAGTCCATGGAGAAGACGCTCGAGAAGCTCGACAAGATGTCCCCCCGCATGGCTGGCGTCGTCCGCTTCTCCAACCCCATCGCGCACTTCATCACCGCGGGTGCCGACTTCCTCATGGTTCCCTCCCGCTTCGAGCCGTGCGGCCTCATCCAGCTGCACGCCATGCAGTACGGTACCGTGCCCATCGTCGCGTCCACCGGTGGTCTCGTCGACACCGTGAAGGAGGGCGTCACCGGCTTCCACATGGGCGCCATGGACCCCGACGGCCTCAAGCCCGACGACGTCGAGGCGATGGTTGACACGTGCGCCGCCGCCGCCGCCGCCTACGGCTCCCCGGCTCACACCAAGATGTCGTCCACGTGCATCGGACAGGACCTGTCCTGGAGGAAGCCGGCCGCGAAGTGGGAGGCTGTGCTCGAGGAGATGATGTTCAACTCTGGCTACGGCAAGAAGCAGATGGTTGTCACGCCCAAGGAGGATCTCGAGGGTGCCAAGACCACCGCGGCCCGCTAATGGCCGACTTTCATGATTTGTTCGCGGTTGTTTAATCGCAAACGCGAACATCTCGGATTGGAGGCTCGTTCACAGCGAACGAACCAAATTGCACGCCGCGGGTTTAGGGTCTACCCTAAACCGATCATTCTTTAGACACCACATGATGTTTTGCAGCCTTTTAGAGGACGCCGACGCGGGACGAGCGCGTCGGTCGGGGATGAATCCTCAGGGTTGAAGACACTCGCCTTGTTTTTTTGTATACCTGCACGCGTCTGCTCTGAGAGCACGCAACAGTTAGCACTGCGCACTCCTAGAGAAGCTTTTCATAAAGTAAGATAAGCCAAAAAATAAAATCCCGCGTCCGTCGTCTGAACACTCAACCGAAGGAAAGGCCCCGAGCGCCGCGTGTCGTCTCCTTAATTTTCCGCATAGATCTTCCTTTATTACAGCCCCCATCCTATTTGAAATTCAAACCTCATCACTCGAGGTCCTCGCGGATCTTCGACCCCGCCGTCACGTCGATGTCCCCGTACGACTCCGGCTGCGCCACGTCGACGAACCCGTGCGTCTTCAACACCAGCACCTGGTAAAACAACCTAGCCGCCTCGGCCCGGGAACACGCCTTTTCCTCGTTGTCCTCGCCGCGAATCTTGGTGATCTCAGACATCTTCACAACCGGGCCCGTGCGGTTCTTCCCGCGGCCCTTCGGTTTCTCCAGAAGCTTCGGGCGTAACCGCGCGAGCATCCGCTTGGTGTGCGTGGACCAATCGGTTGATTCCCGAGGCGCGTTCGCCGGCGTCGGGGGCTCCGACGCTAAGCCGCCTTCCGAAGGCCGGCCCGCGCTCATGTCAGGTCCGTCGTCGTCGAGGCCGCCCCCCGCGCCGAACTCCGACCCACCGCCGCCCCCGAACCCGTCGTTCATCATATCATCGTCGTCCATGGGGTCCATGGGCGGAGGGATATCGTAGTCGTCGTCGACGTCTCGTGGCTTTGGCGGGTTCGCGCCAGGTTTGAACCTGTGCCTGTCCGGCACCTTGGGCGCATCGTCCCACTGCACCTTGGACATGCCCCGCCCGCGCTTATCGAGCTGAAACGCGGCGTACCCGGCGCCCCACTTCTCCCCCGCTTTTCTCCACAGCTCCTCCACGCATTTCCGGCGAATGTTCCAGAGCTTCTCGGAGACGCGGCCGTCGCCGAAGAGCGGGTCGCGTCGGTATTCCACGCCCCAGAAGATCCCGTGCACCTCGTTCGGGTCCGTCGGCGGCGGCCGTGAGCGCCGGCCGCCGTACCCTTCCCGCCAGTACATCACCGCATCGCCGTTCTCATCCTCGTACTCTGGGGCTCCGAACGGAACGTCGTCGTCGTACGCGGGATCCGCCATCTTGTACACGACGTCCGGCCCTCGCGGTTTGACGATGTCGGACGTATCCGCGAGCTGAGCCTTGATCTGCTCGTTGGTTAACATGGTCACCTCGTCGATGATGGGCTTGGTCTTGGCCTTGCGGCGCGGTCCGGCGGCGCGCTTGGCTTTGCCCTCGACGTCGCCCGCCGCGTTTCGTTGATGCGCCTTGCCCCACTCGACGGTGATGCCGGGGGTGGACGTGGGCTCCGACGCGGGCGGGGTTCCGGGGCCGTCTTTCCCCTCGGCACCTCCCTCGGCGGCACCCTCGGCACCCTCGGCACCCTCGGCGTCCTTCGCCGCGGGGCCCGGTGTCTTGAACTGCTCCGCGGGGAGGGTGCCGCGCACGCCGTCTTGGTCCTCGAGATCGTCCTCGAGCGGCATCGGCGCGATGTCGTCGTCGTCGGCGTGGATCCTATCCGCGTCGTCGTCGATCGGAGGCCTTTCCGCGGCGTCCGCGTCCAACGCGTTGACGTCCGCGTCGTAGTCCTCCAGCGCGGGTTCCGCCCTGGCGTTCGGGTCGGTCACCGCGGCGTCTGGATTGGCATCCGGAGTCTTGTAGACGCTCGGGTTGTACCCAAAGTCGTTCTCGTCGTCCGACCCGAACCCGGCATCCTCACCCTCGATGTCGCCGTCGATGCGTTCGTCGTAGGCAAAGTTGTTATCCCACTCGTCGTACTCGTCGTCGTCCAAGGTGATGTCCTCCTTCGCGGCGGTGGCGTGGGTGGCCTTAAACTCCTTGGCCGCGGTTGCGTTGGCGTCGCTGGTTTGCATCTGCATGTATCCCTCGTCGCCGACGGTGTGACCGTGGGACGCGGCGAGTACGGGGTCGAAGAAGACGTCGAGGTCATCGTAGTTCTCCGGCAGGGTGATTAACCCCAGCGGCGCGGTCTCCTGGCCCTCCGGTAAGTCAACCGCGTCGGCTTTGGTAAACGCCGATTTGATCTTGACCATCGCCTCGGAGCAATCTTGAAAGAGGTAGTTGACCTTGCGGCTGTAGATGCGGACGACGCCGAGCATGAGCTGGCCGGAGAGGCGCAGCGCGAGGGGCGCATCCGGGTTGATGATGGACTCTGTTAAGGTAGGTTTCGGGGGGGTTAACGAATGGTCAGCTGATGGTCGAACGCGGGAAGCTTTTGGAAATCTTTTGGCAATCATTCAATGCCAAAAAGCCCGTTGAGGGAAATGCGCGAGGTTCGGGCGCCGACGGGGTAGGGCGGCGCGGGGTGAGGGGCACGACGACGTGAACGGGTCGCCCGTGCGCGTCGAGCCGGGCGGTGAAAGTTCCAAACCCCCGCGCCGGCGTCGCGTTAACACGTCGCCCCCCCCGCTGGCGCAGCCGCCCCTCCGAGAATAATTTTGGCAGGGCGAGGAAGAATTGAGGTGGGAGACTCACGGACAGCCTCCGCGATGTCGGTCTCGGTGATCTGCTGCTTCCTCAGACGCCTGTCGAGGTGCGCGGCGATCCAGATCGTGCCCAGCGGGCCGCGCTTGGCGAGGATGTACTGCGAGTAGAACATCCCTCAAGTACCGCGCGTCCCGTCGACTTTTGACGATGAAATGAAAATCCTCCCGGTCTCACTCCAATCCAACCGGGCTACGCCGAGAACTCTTCTGCGTCCTCTCGCGACGCCGCCTGGGGTCTCGCGGCGGGTGCAACTGAGCTCGGCGCGGTCGCGGTCGCGCGTGTGCCCCGCGCGTCACCGGTGACTCTGGCGCGGGTCACTTCGTCGGGGACAACGATAACATCGGGCACTTCAAAAACCGAGTTCAAATTATGGCCATGTGCTGGTATCGAAGCCTACCGACTGTTTCAAAGGGCAAAAAAGCCAAAAAGTAACACATAATCTTACACGCCTAGCGACGGAACCCCATGTGTCTGATGACGCATACGTATAATCTAATCTAACAATCACTCCTCCACCCCGTCCACGCCCACGATGACCGGCACGCCATCCTCCCTGAACCGAATCCGTCCATCCACCAACGCCGCGGCGACGTGCGCGAAAACCAAATGCTCCTCCGCCAACACCTTCGCCGCCACGTCATCCGCATCCATCCCGGGCTTCACGTCCACGTGCCTCTGCGCCACGATCTTACCTTTATCGAACTCCTCGTTGACGAAGTGCACCGTGGGCCCGGAGAACCGAACTCCGGACGCCACGACAGCCTCGTGCACGTGGTGTCCGTGCATGCCTTTCCCGCCGAACGCGGGGAGCAGCGCGGGATGTACGTTGAGCATCTTGTCCTCGTACGCGCGGCACAGCTGCGGCGGGATGAGTCGCAGGTACCCCGCGAGTAGTACGTACTCCACGCCGGCGGCTTGGAGCTCAGCGACGAGGTCGTCCGGCGTGAGACCCTCTGTGCAGTTGAAAGGTTTTGAAAGAGGGTCAGTTGAAAGGATTTGGTTAAATTGATTGTTGAGGGTTTGATGGGTCATCGATCGATCGTCGTGAACTTTCGCCTTCGCCGCGTGTACAGGGCTCACTGGAGTGCGTATGAACGAATAGACTGATGGAGTGGTAGATTGATGGGTGTGTGTAGCGCGGGCGATGGACGCACCTTCACCCTTCTTCGGCGGGTATGTCAGCGTCGGGATCCCGTGTTCCTTACTCCACTCGACGCCGCCGCACGATGGGATGTTTGACACCACGACGGCGACCTGCGCGTTGACGCGGCCGTCCTCCATGGCGGCGTGCAGCGCGCGCAGGTTGCTACCGCCGCCGGAGACGAACACGGCGACCTTACCCTTGGGCTTCGTCTCCGCCGTCGCGCGCGCGGCGACGCGTCGCGCGCGAGTCGACGACGATGAAGTTTTTTTCTTCGCCATCAGAGATTTCCCCGGGCGGCGGTTGGAACAGAGACGCGCGTGCGCCGTCATGGACGCGGTCGACATCTTAACGCGCGATACGAATCGACGCGTGGGGATACGAACGAGGCGACGCGCCGAGATGCGCTCGACTAGGTCGCCGCGGACAGCCGCGGACAGGCCCGTTCGTCGACGTGTGGCAATGACTCGCTGACGTGGAAGGTCGCCTGAAGAAATGTTTAACAAGCGTGCCTATATTTTTCAAATCCGGAGCAGACCTTCGCGAACCCACCGGCGCCATGTCGACGAACAGCGTCAAGATCTGCGTGGTCGGACCGCGGGAGGGCGGCAAGACCCTCCTGTGTAAGCTACTCGCCGGCACCCTCCCCGAACACGACCGCGGGTACCATCCCACCAAAGGCTTGAGGATCCAAGAGGTGGAACGCATCGGCCCGGGCGGCATCGCGGTCAACGTGCAGTTACGGGACTGCTCCGGGGACTTTGACGCGTACGCGACGTGCTTCCCGGCGATGGCGCTGGACATGGACGGGCTCATCGTGGTGTACGATCCGGACGAGGAAGGGAAAGAAGCGGAGCTCGAGCGATGGCACGAGTCCTTCTCCACCGTCGAAGGCGTCCGGTTAGATTCCAAGCAGGTGCTGGTCGTGGGGATCCATCGGGGACGCGGAGGTGAAGGCGCGCCGCCCAAGTTTCCCATCACCGGGAAGCTCACGAAGCTCCCAAACGCGGTGGTGGAGGTGAGCGGCGACGACGTGGCGGGCAGCGCGCGAAGGGTGGGCGTCGAGGTCGACAGGTGCGTGCAGCACGTCGTCACCAAAAAGCGAGAGCTCGAAGAAAACAAATTCCTCGGCTGACGGCAGTCACGCGCGCGTACGTAGTCTCCCTACATTAACTAATAGCGTCATACATATCACAATTAGTCGTCGTCGTCGGAGCTCTCCGCCTCCTCCTCCTCCTCCTCTTCGCTCGAGCTCGTCTCCTCTCGTCGTATCGGCCGCCTGTTGCGGTTCTCCGTCAACGGCGGCAGATCCGCATCGTCGCTCTCTGATTCATCCCCGCTGACTCCCCCGATGGATAGCCCCTCCAACGCGCCCCGCTGGACGTCCACCCCATCTCCTCTTGACTCCCCCGCTGTATCCGCATCCATCGCGTCTGTATCGTCGAACTGTACCGGCCACGTTCCGTCCTTGCGCATCGTCCGGATCTGTTCCTTGTAGAGCACTCGTAGCATCTCACCGGTGACCTTGACGTCGTCTCGTGCCAGTAGGTCCGGTTCGAGGTGCGCCAGGACGTGGGTGCCCTTGCGCACCCACAGCACCTTGGAGAACTTGGCGGGGATGCGTATCAGCGTCGACGAGCCGTCGGCTCTTTCAACCTGGATGCGTGGTGGGGAGTCGTGGGTGGTGAGTGAAGGGAAGATGCGGAAGATAGATGGGGCGGCGGCGGTGCGCGCGCGCCCGGGGGATGAGTCAGTCGCACGCGCGTACCTCGACCTGGTTGCCGCCGCGAAGCTCGGTGACCACGCAAACCTCGTCGCCCTGCGTGAGCTCGGGCAGCGCCTCGTCCACCAGGTTTCGCACGTGCTTGCGTCGCCGGCTCATCGAGGCAGTGCGCAGCAAGGGGGTGCCTTCCGATGTGACTCAGTCAGGTGACCGCGGGAAACAAACTGAATCCCCCGCAGAGGCCGAGAGTCACAGTCTCCCGCGTCCGTCGATCTCGCGAACGCCAAGGCCGACGTCCACCATGGGTGCGTTCACTACCCACGTTCCCTCGTACACACCCTTCGCGTTCGATGCGTCGCGACTCCTCGGGCGCCGTATCCAACCGCATGCGCCCCGCCTCCGCCTCCGCCCCCGTCCCCGTCCCCGCGACGCCGTCTCAAGACCCGCATCTCAAAATATACCCCCCCATCATCCGCAGACAAGTACGCGGCGCCTCCCGACCCGAAGGAGGAGATGTACGTGCCCATGAAGGTCGTCGTCGTGGGCGACGGCGCCGTTGGTAAGACCTCCATGCTCCTCTGCTACACCACCAACACCTTCCCCACCGACTACATGGCCACAGTCTTCGACAACTACGCGGTGAATGTGCCGTACGGCAACCAGGTGGTGTCGCTCGGGCTGTGGGACACCGCGGGGCAGGAAGAGTACGCGCGATACCGGCCGCTTTCCTACGACAAAGCAGACGGGTTCATACTGGCCTTCGACCTCACCTCGCGTAAAAGCATGGAGAATGTCCACAGGCGGTGGATCAAGGAGCTTCGTGCCCAGGCGCCGGGCGCGCCGGTGGTGCTGGTGGGCACGAAGTTAGATCTCAGGGCGAGCGGCGACGCGGACGGGTGCGTGGCGACGAAGGAGGGCGAGGCTGTCGGTAAAAAGATCGGCGCGGAGCGGTACGTGGAGTGCAGCGCGCTGACGCAGGATAACCTCGGCGCTGTGTTCGACAGCGCCGTGGACGTCTGCATGAAACGAAGGGCGGCGTTGAGAGACAAAGGGGAGAGAAACCAAGGAGCGCAAGCATCGGGGTGCTGTTCGATATCGTAAGTGTTAAACTCTTAGACTACACACACTCGGACGGGATACACACACACTGGGTGAAATACACTCCAGACGCTAGTAAACTAATAGATACGCGTTCTTAACCCTAAACACGCGCGCGGCACAGGCGGAGTCCCAGGCACGCCGCCGATCCCCCGACGAGCATTGCAAATGCGAACCCAAACGCCGTTCTCTCGTACTCATCATCAATCGCTTCGTCGTCGTCGTCGTCCGCGGCGTACTTGACCCCGTCCTTGGGCGTCGGCGACGCGGACCTACTCAGCGACTCACTCAGCACGTTCCCTAACCTCGCGATCCGCCGCATCAGCTGCGACGCGATGCCGTCGGCACTCTTAGCGCTGCATCGAGTCCCGCCGGGAAAACCCCGCCAATTAGCGACGCCGCGCATGACCCGCCGCTTCAGTCGTAGTCCCTCGTGCGCGAACGCGTCGTCGTGCGCGTCGGTGATGAACGCCTGACGCACGCTCGCGGTGACCAGCTCGCGGACGTCGTCGTCGCTCAGGTCGAACGCCACGGCGACTAACGCGTACTCGCGACTCAACGTCGTTTCAAAAACCCCGGGGTCATCTGTAACGGTAAATAAAACACAACGTCAGTCAAATTGCCCCAGTAGGGAGAATTAAAATACACGTACCGGTACAGATGGCGATTGGATGCCCCACCGCGTGCATCAGACCCAAATGGTGACGCCTCGCGCGTGATACCCACCCGGTACGGCCGGACCCAGACACGTCACCAGGGGGTTGGTCGTCGATGCTGTCCGTCAACACGTTACTGGAGACGCACAGCTCCACCGGCGTGTCGCTCGATCGCAACGCTCGCCACCGCTCGGGACTACGAACCTGTGTGTTAAAAAACATGCAGTCAGTCACATTGCCCATACGACTACAATAAAAGTAAACCATCGTACCGTCTTCACGCAGTGGCCGAAGCGCTCGGGCCCGAACGCGATCATGGCCGCCTCCTCGGCACCCGTGCCGTCGACCTCGCCGCAGTGCAACGTCACCGGGAGCTTAAGGTGCCTGGCCAACAAAAGCGCGGGCTCGAACGATGACCACTCGCCGATACCCGGGTTCCCGGAGAGGTCCACGCCGCAGACATCGCACCCGCAGTCGCGCAAATAAGCCGCCAATTTAACCGTCTTCACCGCCTCCGCCGGAGTCTCCCGTCTGTCTATGCTCAGTATGAGCCTGGCGCTGATAGCGGCGAAGGACTCCGTCTTGGCGATGGGCGACAGCGGGTTCGAACCCGGGACCGCACGGGAGGATTCAGCGTACTTAACCGCCCAGTCGTCGGCGAGTTTCTTACCCAGCGCTAAACCGTCCAACGCCGCGGCGCAGTACGAGCCCTTGGTCACCCCTCGCGCCGGTAGGTCCTTCGGCGTGGTTCGCAGCTCCAGGTAGACGACGCCGTCCCGGGCAAAGTCCATGACGGCCTCGGCGGCGATGCGACGGAGTGAGTCGTGGTCGGTGCACAGATCGTGTATGGCGCCGAAGAGGTCGAAGCATCGTTGGAGCGGTCGAGCGATTTGACCGTCGGGCTTCTTGAGCATCGCGCGGACGTCGTCCATGCTGAAGCCCGTGGGTTTGGGTTTGGGGTTCGATACCTGCTGGGATCGCGGTTCGGGGTTTTTGTTGGCGCCCGTGCGGTCGTTCTCGGCGGTTTCCTCGGTCGCTCCCGATGGCGCGAGATCCTCCTCCTCCTCTCGCGCCCGCTCGGCGGCTTGCTCGGCAGCTCGTGTCTTGGCGCGGTCGAGCAGCGTGGAGTCCCGGACGCACCCGTTGAGGTGCGCGTGGAGCTCCAGCTTGGGCAGCTGGCGCATGTGACGCGTCAGCGCCACCACCCTGGCGTCGTCGTCGTCGTCGTTTGAATGCCCATCGCTCGTCAACCCGTGGTCGAGCTCGTACTCCTCGAGCTGCCGGGGGAGGTACCCGAGCCTCTTTCCTAACGATCCCTTGAGTGGTGACGCGTCGATGGATCGATCGTCCGCCGCCATCTCCCGCTTGGCCGACGCGACGCGCTTGGCCACGTGCGCGGCGTGGAACCGCATCGCCATGTTGCGAATATGCGGATCCTCAAGATGGGCATCAGGCCCGGACAGCGCTGGGGCGTTCGGGGGATCGTCGAGCCCGCCGACGGCGTCGAGGCATTCCACCGCGCGGGAGACACGCGTCGCGGTGCGGAGGTACTCCGTCCACTCGCCCTCGGCCGCCATGTTGAACGCGCGCGCGGAGTCTGGCGAAAGTGTTATAACGGACAGGAACGAGGAACTCAAAAGTGACTTTTTCTGAGCGGCGGCTGCGGGCAGAGATGATGTTTGTCGGCGGAGCGCCACTTGCGGTGTCGCGCGAGTGCGTGCGTGCCGCCGGGATGTCGGGCGCGAAGCGAAGCGAGCTCGTGCCCCACACGGCGGATAACGATGCCCTCCTCCCGCACGCCAAACGGTCCAAGACGGACGGCGACACAGCCGTGAATGAGGCGCACGGTGCCGCGTTCTTCAACGAAGAGGCGACAAAGGTGGAGGCGCTGCTCAAGTCCGGGACGACGATCGACGTGGATGCGGCGAAGAACGATATCGAGGCCGTCCTCGCCGCGGGTGGAACCCGCATCCCCCCGGCACACGCCGCCGCGCACGGATGCCTCCACGACGTCGTCCGCCCGCCCGGATGGACACCGGACCCGAAGGCTGGCCGGTACGACGACAAGAATCCCGCAAAGGTGTACCCGTTCCGCCTGGACACCTTCCAGCAGAAGTCCGTGGAGGTCATGGAGCAGCGGGAGAGCGTGATGGTCGCGGCGCACACGTCCGCGGGGAAGACCGTCGTGGCGGAGTACGCCATCGCCATGGCGCTCCGAGACGGCCAACGCGTCGTGTACACATCCCCGCTGAAAGCGCTGTCGAACCAAAAGTTCCGAGAGCTCAAGGAAGAGTTCACCGACGTAGGGCTCATGACGGGCGATACCGTCATCAACGAGACGGCGTCGTGCCTCGTCATGACCACCGAGGTCCTCCGCTCCATGCTCTACCGAGGCGGCGAGGTCATGCGCGAGGTCGGATGGGTAATCTTCGATGAGATTCATTACATGCGCGACTTTGAGCGCGGGGTTGTGTGGGAGGAGACCATACACTTCCTCCCAGACGCCGTGCGGTACGTGTTTTTATCCGCGACGATCCCGAACGCGAAGGAGTTCGCGGAGTGGATCGTCAAGACGCACGATCACCCGTGCAACCTCGTGTACACCGACTACCGCCCCACGCCGCTGGAGCATTACATCTTTCCCAAGGGTGGCGACGGCATCTACCTGTCGTTCGACCGCGATAACAAGTTCAGGCAGGATAACTTCCTGAAAGCGATCAACGCCATCGCGCCGGCGTCGGATGGGTACGCCGCGAATAAGACGGCGAACAGAACCGAGGGTGGTAACGGGGGAAGCGACGGTAAGGGCAAGGGCGAGGAGATGAAGCATCTGGAGGTTAGTTTATTTTTATTTTTTTATTTTGTGTGCGTGTGTTTGTATGGGCAATTGGACTGACGTCGTGTTTTGGTGACAGGTTTACAAGATTGTGAAGATGATTGTGGACAAAAACTACGACCCGTGCATCGTGTTCACGTTCGATAAGAAGATGATCGAGGAGCAGGCCAAGGCGCTGGACAGGCTGGACCTCAACAGCGACACGGAGAAGTCCATGATCGACGCCATCTTCGAGGCGTCCATCGATCAACTCTCGCCCGAGGACCAAAACTTACCCCAGGTTGTCGCCCTGTTGCCGATATTAAAGCGCGGCATCGGCTTCCATCACTCCGGTCTCCTGCCCGTGTTGAAGGAGGTGATCGAGATTTTGTTCCAAGAAGGCTTAATCAAGGTTCTCATCGCCACGGAGACCATGTCCACGGGGCTGAACATGCCGTGCAGGTCAGTGGTGTTCACAGCGCCGCGGAAATACGACGGAGCGGAATTTGGATACCGCTGGATCTCCTCGGGTGAATACGTCCAGGTGAGTGTCCAAACAGTCTCCCTCACGTACCCAATTACACAACTACCACCCAATCACTGACACCCAACCACTGACTAATTACCCACAGATGTCCGGACGAGCCGGCCGTCGCGGGCTGGACGATCGCGGTCTCGTGGTGCTCATGATGGACGAGCGCATGGACCCTTCCATCGCGAAAGGTATGCTGCACGGACGTAGTGATCCGTTGAACTCCGCGTTCAGGCTGCATTATCCCATGATCTTAAACCTGACGCGCATGGAAGGTGGGGACGAGTGCGAGAAACTCATCAAGCGGTCGTTTAAGCAATTCCAGACGGATCGGGAGATTCCGAAGCTCATCAAGCGGTGCGCCGAGTTGGCGGCGGCACGGGACGCCGTGCTAGTCCCCGACAACGATCAGGTGGAGGAGTACGTCAACTTGCGCGATACGTTGTGCGTGTTGAGGGGGGAGATGCGTGGTTGGCTGAACCACCCGGATAACGCGATTCAATTTTTGCAGGTACGTTTATTTTAATTTTCGTACGGGGCAATTAGACTGACGTCACCGGTTTTATTTTTTTTTGCAGGTTGGCCGATGCGTCAAGGTTTGCGTGCGGGACCCGCGGCAGGTCGCGGATGAGGCGACGAGCGCGGGGGAGGACGGCGGGAGCGCACAGCTTGCGGCGGCGAGCGTGGCGTCCGAGTGGGGGTGCGTCGTTAAGCACGAGCGCGACGGCTCGGAGTACTTGATCGACGTGGTGATGAACGTGGAAGAGGCGGTGAACAACGGTTCGCGGCCTCGCAAGGGTAATTTGCAATCGCGCTTCAAGGTCCGGCCCATGGGCTGGGACGGCAAGACCAGACTGGAACACGAGGACGGTCACGACGAGTCCTGGTCACCGGGTGATGTCACGGTGGAACCGAGGGTGGTTCAGGTGCCGTTGTCGCAGATTGACAACCTGTCATCCGTGCGCATTTACGCGCCGAAGGAGCTGGTGAGCATCGAGAGTCGGATGCGGGTGCAGCGCGCGGTGAACGAGGTGGTCCGGCGGTTCCCCGACGGCGTGCCGATGTTATCGCCGGAGACGGACATGCGGATCGACGTGGACAACTTTCGAAAACTGAAGAAACGCATCGACGGGCTGGAAGCGATGATGAACCGGCACCCTCTTCACGGCTCCCCGGACCTCGACGGAAAGGTATCGCTCTTCGCCAAGCGACGCGAGCTGACGTTGCAACACAAGATCGCGAAGCGGCGGCTAAAGGCGGCGCAGGGGATGATCCACAAGGATGACCTCCGGCACATGCATCGCGTGCTCCGGCGATTGAATTACACCGACGAGGATGGCGTAGTCGCGATGAAGGGTGAGTTTATTTTGATTCTCGTACGGGCAATTAGATTGACGTCGTGTTTTGTTTTCAGGGCGGGTGGCGTGCGAGATCACGAGCGCCGACGCGTTGGTCACCACCGAGCTCGTGTTCGACGGTTTGTTCAAGGAACTACCCCCGGACCTGTGCGTCGCCGTCGTGGCGTCCCTGACGGAGCGCGTGGGTTCCGCCGGGAAGGAACCGAAGGATATCAAGATGAGCGTGGAGTGCAAAGAAGCGTACGAGAAGGTTCGCGTCGCAGCGCAGATCGTGGGAAAGCAGATGCAGGAGTGCCAGTGCCTCGACATCTCAATCAACGACTTCATGAACTCGTTCAGGCCGGAGATGATGGAACTGACGCGGGAGTGGGCCAAAGGAACCAAGTTCGAGACGTGCATGAAGATCGCGCCGCGGGGCATGTACGAAGGATCGGTGGTGAGAAGCATCCGGCGCATCAACGAGGTGCTGTGGCAGCTCAAGGGTGCCATGTCCATCGTGGGCGACGCGGAGTTGGCGGATAAGTTTGAGGAAATGCAGGGGATGGTCAAGCGAGACATCGTCTTCGCGGACAGCCTCTTCCTCTAGTAGCGCGAGTCGTTTTGAAATTTGTACGCCCCTCGGGATTAACATCTAACAGTCCTAACTAAGTGCTGCGAAACGAATCGGTCCCGAAGCGCGATCCCCCCCATGTGGTCGTCACGCCGGACATCAAGTTATGTAACGTTGTTTAGGCGTTGGTGGAGCCGTTCTTGATGCGCATGCGGGCCGCCTGCTTGCGGGTCACCTTAGGGCCGCGCTCGACATCCTCCTCCTTCTTCACAGACTCGACCTTCTCCGAGAGCACAACCTCGACGTGGCAAGGGCTGGACATGAAGGGGTTGATGCGACCGTGCGCGCGGTAGGTGCGGCGGCGCTGCTGGATGGCGCGGTTCACCTGGATGTGAGTCACGGTGAGAGCCTCGACGTCGAGACCCTTGACCTGTTCATTGGCGCGGGGGTGGGGTGAGTTTTGGTCAGTGTTGGTTCGTCGCGAGGGTAAAAGGTCATACGGATCCGGACAGGCGGCCGGGGTTTTCCCCGAAAACCCTGGTCAGGCGCGGGGGGTAAAGGCGCGGGGTCGGGACGCGCGGCGTGGATCCGACGCGGATCTCGCGTCGCGCACAAAGCCGTGGTGTATCACGGATCTTAGTCGCGTCGTTCGAGATCGCCGTCGGTCGTCGCCCCGCGTCTCGGCCCCCCGCGACGGTCCCCGACCATCGGTGAAAAATCCCGCTTGCAGCAGTTGAGTTGGAAGTTTAGCGCACCTCGGCGTTGGACTCGGCGTTCTTGAGGATGCCGAGCAGCATCTCCGCGGACTTCTTGGGCCACCTGCCCTGGCCGTTGGTGGAGCCCTCGTTCTTCGCCTGCGCGGTGCGGCCGACGCCGCCGCAGTAGCGGCGGAAGACGACGCAGCGGCGCATCGCGATCACCTCCTCGAGGTACGTCTTCGCCTGCTCGAGGCCCATCTTCTTGATGGCCATGGCGGTCTCGCGCATGTTCTTGAAGTGGGTGCGAAGGTCGCCGCCGCGAGCCTTGCACGACTTGGTGGCGTCCTCGGGTTCACGAGCGTACTTGACCATCTCTGCTAACTAGCCGACGTCCGTGTGCGGGCGCGGTCGATAAAGGGCGAGTCACCGGGATGTTGGGAGCGCAAATAGGGTTTTCACAGAAGAAGACGAGCGAGATTTTCTGTCGATTGCAAATTTCGAAATACGTGTATTGGACGCTTATTTGTCATTAGAAGTCTATAGAGAGCAGTCACAAATTCACCGCCTTTTATCGAACACGCTGATAGTCATGAATTCCGGCGATGTTGATTTCTCGGCCTCGGCTTTTTGGGTGCAGCTTTTGAGCACGAAGGTTTGGGTGCACAGAGATCCGCTCTCCCCCTCTCGGCTGCAAGGAACATCCATGGCCGAGGATTCGGATCCCACCGCGGCGCTGCTGCGCGCGGTCGCGGCGCTGGATCAGGACGGGGGAATGAGCGACGTCGAGCTCGAGGAGTGCCGCGCCGCGCTCAAGGCTGGGCGCCCCATCCTCGTCGACCCGCTCGCGTTCCCAGGGCGCAAGCCCGAGGATCGCGCGGCGGTGCAGTCGCGGAGCGTGGAGCTGACGCCGGGACAAGCGCTGAACCTGGGCGGCGCCGACGTCGAGAACGCGCTCGTGCTGAGGTGAGAATCGTGCAGTCGCGCACCGTCGCTGGACACCGGCACCGCGTGCACAGCTGTCATGCCATGACTCGCGTGCCCAACTCGACCAACAAACCCCACCTTTTTCAAATTTCCCCCGCCGCTCGCGCTCGCCGCCGACCACCCTGACCGTCCATCCCACGCCCACCCCCCCGTGATCAACAGCGACGCGTTGGATCTCAACGAGAAGTACTGCGTCGAGCTGCTCGTCCGCGCGGTGCAGCGCGGCGCGCTCCCGGACGACTGCGCGCGAGCCGCGGCGGGCATCCACCTCCGAGACCGCACGTCACGCGCGGAAGCGCTGCTCCGCGTGCTCCGCCAACGCTCATCCCCGTCCGCCTTCGCGGTGGACGACGAAGGCAACGTCGCGGGGCATCCAGCGCTCGCGAGGGAGATGGACGAGTACGCGCGGGACCTGCTCGCGGGTGCCAGCGCGAGCGGGGGCGCGACGCTGGTGGGTACTCTGGTCGAGATCCTACGAAAACCGGCGCCGGGATCGTACCCGGTGCCCGGCGTGAACCCACTTTCCGGTAACCCCGCGGTCCCCGGTTCGATACCCGGAGCGGCCGGAACCGCGCCGAGCTTCATTCAAACACCGGGCGGGGGCGTGACCACACCTGGGGGCGGCGCGTTCACGGGCTTTGGCGCGACTCAGCCGGCGGCGAACCCCTTGAATCCATCGATGGGCGCCGGACTCTTCGGCGGCGTCCCTTCGGCGGCACCCGGCGGCATCTTCGGCGCGCAGCAACAGCAGCAGGGAATGCAGCAGGGAATGCAGCCCGGTCAGACGCCAGCGCTTGGGCTCGTGCCCGCGCAGACGACGCCGGGGCAACTCGGGGCGTTGACAAACAACGTGAACCGTCAACGCGATCCTTTCCACTCGCTTCAAAAGTTGGAGTTCGTCGAGGACGACCGGGGCCGGCTCGTTCGACGCGCCGAGTGGCTCGCGAACGAGCGCCGCGTCGTCGCCGAGTGCCTCTACCACGCCGTCGTCGCCACCGGCACCAAGACGGAGGCTGACGGCGCGGGCGATACACCCGGGGGCGCGCTCACGGCGGCGGACGCTAAAAATATAATCGAAGTCTTCGCGGACGTCGCGGCTCCGACGGTCGCGCGCGCGTGCGCGGACGCCAGAGCACGCGCGCTCGACGCGACGCGCGCGCAAGCCGCCGCCGCCGCGATCGCGTCCATCGGCGGGCTCGACGAGTACTCCGGAAACATACCCGGGTCCACGCCGCCGCCCGTCCGGGACCTCCCGCGGGCCGTGTGTGAGGATTTACCCGCGGCTTCGGCCATGGCGTTCGCCGCGGTGGCCGCGGTGACTCCGACCACGCCGGGCGCGGATGGCGCCAAGTCCCACGCGCGTGTCATCGAGGCCGCGACGGCTGCGCTGCAGAAGGCTGTCGATGACGCGAACGAGCGCGCGGGGGGTGTGGCGCCCGTCGAGATTGACCCGCTCCGCGCCTTTGGGGATCACCCTTTCCAAAGTCAGAGTCAAGGTCAGGGCCCGGGTGGATTTGGTAATTTCAACGGTGGCCAGCAGCCGGGCCCCAGTAGCCCGTACGGACCTCCCCTCTCGGTCCCTGGCGCCCCTACGTCGCCGTACGGGCAACAGGCCCAGGGCGGCGTGTTCGGCGGCGGCATCCAGCAGCAGCAGCAGCAGCAAATGGGGGGTGGAATCTTCGGCGCCAATGGCAATTTGAATCAGATGCCCGGCAACAATCAGCCGAACTCCTCCCCTTACGCTGGCTCGAACGACAACCGGTTGAACGCACACATGAACACTCACATGAACGGCATGACTGGAAGTCCACACGACGGCAAGTCCCACCAAGACGACGACGAGGAGGAGCGGGTGGCTCAGATGCTCGTGGGCGTCCTCGAGTTTGTTCGGCTGGCGGCGGCGCTGACAGGACTGGACCTCGGTAAGAAGGAGGCGGACACCGCCGCGAGCGTCGCCGCGGACGCGGGCGCGCTCACCGCGGCGCGCGCGATGCTGTGCACCGGCGCCTTCCAGGACGACGCCGACGCGTCGCGGCGGAGTTACCTCGAGTTGACGCACCTCGTCGTTCGAAGGGCGCTCGGTCAGATGCTTAAAAATCCCGCCGTCGGCGAAGCACTCGCGGCGGTGGTCCCCGCGCCCACGCAGCAGCAGCAGGAGCGCGAGAAGGCTGCGAACGAGCACTGGGAGAGTAACACGCTGTTCGAGACGGACGCGGAGCTCCAGCGGCAGCGCGAGGAGGAGGAGGAGCGCCTCCGTTTACAGCGCGAGGAGGAGG
>Ga0209631_10001403_pt1 | contig 30894 bp, 23 predicted proteins | sample COG_08_FD_184752 | JGI IMG/M metagenome (GOLD analysis project Ga0209631, IMG submission 184752) | Pelagic Microbial community sample from North Sea - COGITO 998_met_08 (SPAdes) (version 2) | ecosystem: Environmental > Aquatic > Marine > Neritic zone/Coastal water | place: Helgoland, sampling... | reverse complement strand
GTCACCGCCGATCGCGGGCCGCCGCGCCGCCGCCGAGCCGGTACTTTCCAAGCCCGATTCGCCGAGCAAGAACAGCGCGACGGGCCAGAAACTCACCGCGCTCAAGCGGCGGCAGGACCTGAACCGGCGTTCGCTGTCGAGGACGAGCTCGGCGGGGCAGATTGAGTTGTCGGACACCGAGGATGAGCTCGAGCAGCCCAAGGCGGGTCGGAGAGCCGCCGCGGTGAACTCGTTGTCGAGGTCCGTCCCGAGCGGAACCGGGACCGGCGTGTCCAAACCCGGCGGCGCCAAATCCGGCACGTTCACGAGCATGTTGAACCGATCGCGATCGCGGGATCCGTCCCCGGCGAGGGGAACGGTGGCGAGGGGCGGCGGCGGCGAATCGAGCTCGAGCCAAATATCGACCTCGAGCCAACCGCGCACCTCCGCGGGTGGCGGCGGCACCTTCGCGCCCGGCGGGCGGAAAACCCCGACGGAGTTTGGCCGACGCGGCGCGCTGAGGCAGAGCGCGAACGGCGGCGTGGACGCCGCGGGGCCCGGCGTCAAGGTTGGCGCCGAGCGCTCACCGAGGAAGCCGATCGGGTCGAGCGGGGTTCGATCCGGGGCGTCTACGCCGAGCCGGATCCGGTCGGGCGCGTCGACTCCCACGAGGGGTCGAGGCGTCGTGGACGCGGGCGCGCGTCCCCTCGATGACGGCGGCGTGGACACCGCGGAGCTCCAGCCGCTGTCCGCGCCGGATGCGGTTGTGCGCAAGTCCATCGCGGCGCTGGCCACCGCGTCCAAGGCTAAACCCATGGAGCTGGACTGGGAGGCGCAGTACGAGGCTTTGGGGAACATGCGACGCGCGGTGGTGCACCACTCGCCGCTCGTGGTGCCGGTGATGCACAACTTCGTGCTCGCGATCATCCCCGCGATCGAGTCGCTGCGTTCGGCGACGTGCACGCTGGCGATGAAGCTGGTGAAGGAGGTTGGGCAGTTCATCGATAACAGGGCGCTGGAGCCCGAGCTGGCCACCCTGCTGCCGACGCTGGCCAAGAAGAGCGGCGAGAACAACTGGCTCGGCGACACCGCCGAGGAGATCATCGAGGACTTCACCAGGAAGCTCACCGACGTCCGCGTGCTCGCCGCGCTGCTGCCGAGCACCAAGCACAAGAGCGTGATGGTCCGGCAAAAGACAACCTGGCACATCGAATACGTCCTGTCAAACGCAACCGCCGCCACGTTCAAGGGAACCGCGTCGAACAGGGACCTACTGGAGAAGACGTTCGTCACCCTGGTACCGCTGTGCGAGGAAGGCGAGGTGGGTTTGCGCGCGCTGGCGAAGCGCGGCATGTGCCACCTGCACCGGATGCTGGACGCGCCAGACTTTGAAAGGCTGCTGAAGGGTTTACAGAACGAGATGAAAGTTCGCGCCGTTCGGACGGTGTGCGACAAGGGCCCGCCGCCGTTGCCCACGAGCAGCGGCGGCACCAGCAGGAACGGCTTCGGCGCGTACACCCCGCGGGGACGCAGCCTCAACGCCACCCCCGACCGCACCAGGCCCAACAGCCGAAACGAGCGCGTCGACGATCACCTCCTCTCGCAGCATAAATTCGGTCGCCGGGGAAGTTTAGCCAACGGTTCGGGGAAGGACGGCGCGCTGGACAGCGGACGGGTCTCCCCGGCGCCGCTCCCGCTCGCGAAACCGCAAGCCCGCAAGCCCATCGCGCGCGCGAACAGCGGCGGCGACGACGGGTCCGCCAAGATGATGGACGCGTTGAGGGCTCGAGCCGCCAAGTCGACCCCCGGCGCCTCCCGCGACGGCAGCCCGCCCGAGGGCAACGGCGGCAAGCTCCTCGACGCGCTGGCTCCCGCGTTCGCCAAGCTCAAGTCCAGGGACTGGACCGAGCGGCTCGACGGCCTGAGGAAGCTCGAGCAGGTGACCAAGCGCGCCAACTCGTCGTCGTTCACCGAACGGGCGACGACTAAGATGTTCGACGCGTTTACGCCGACACTCGGCGATTCCAACTCGAAGGTTTCGTCGCAGGCGCTCGAGACGCTGACCGAGATCTTACCCTCGATCCGCGACGGCGCCGCGCCCGCGCTCAAGACGCTCGTCCCGAAGCTCGCCGCCGGGATCGGGTCGACGAACGAGAAGGTTCGAGGCGCCGCGGAGGAGGCTTGCGAGTCGCTGGTGGACAGCGTATCACCCGAGCTCCTGGCGCAGCCCTTTGCGCACTGCGTGACGTACGGCGTCGCGAGGGCGAAGCCGGCGCTGCTGCACAGGCTCGTGGACGTGGTGGAGGCGGTGCACCCGACGAAGCCGCAGTTGATCAGCAAGCACGTGCTCCCGGCGGCGATGTCCACGCTCATGAACGAGAAGAACCTGGACATCAAGGCGGCGAATTCGTCGCTCATCAAGGCGATGGCGAGGTGCATCGGGAAGGAGCAGCTGGTGACGCACGCGCAGGCCATCTCGCCCGCGGCGGAACGGAAGATGGAACAGTGCCTGTCCGGCAAGTAGACGCGATGTTATCACGTACTTTAACGGTGATTAATGAATGTATTTTCAACACGGCTCTACGAATAATACCCGACGTGTTGATCTCAGCCCGCTGCTTGCGTCTAAATCGACAACGCGTTTACTCGGCGGCTCCGGCTTTGTCCTCCTCCTGCCTGTACTGCTCGCGCCACTTGTCGCCCTTGTTGTTCTTGGGCGCGCCCTTCTCAATCTCCGTGGTGGACAGGTTGAGCTTGCTGCCCAGCGCCTTGTCGTCGTACTTGGTGATGTCCTCGTCGTAGTTCTCCACCGTCATGGACTCCTTCAGCGTCTGCGTCACGGGCTTGGCGAGGAGGCCGTCGCGGCCCTTCTCGTCAGCCTCCTTCTCGGAGTCGGAGGAGATGCTCTTGCCGAGGCCGAGGGCCTCCGCGGCGAGCTCCGCCCTGAGCTTCTCGCGGGCGGCCCTCTGCTCGGGGGTCTCAGCCTCGAGCTCCTTCTTGCGCTTCTCGATGTCCGCCATCTGCAGGCCGAGCTGGGAGTTGGGGTCGACCGACTTGGAGATGGCGTTGAGCCGTTCGGTGGCGTTCTTGCCGCGGGAATCCTCGCCGAAGCCGCCGTAGGCGCGGCCCTCGGTGGTGAGAATCTTGATCGCCTCGGAGACGTCGCCGGCCTTGCCGAGGTCGCCGAGCTTGGGCGCGAGGGAACCGGCGCCGAGGGGGAGCACGAGCCACGAGATGCCCTCGATGGATCCCAGGAGGGTGCCGGGGAGGCCGTGGCCGGTGACCGTCTTGCACAGGAGGGAGAGGGCGACGACGGGGACGGCGGCGGCGGTGAGGACGGGGGGGATCTTGTAGGTGATCTCGTTGTACTTCTTCATGATGTCGTCCATGCCCTCAGCCTTGACCTGTTATATCCGAGTCGAGTTGGGGATGGAGAGATGTTAATAACGACGGTTCCGATTGTGTGGGCGGTGATCGAGGACGCGGTGGTCGCGGTTTGGGTCACGGGCCTCGAGATCCGGCGTGGTTCGCGTCACGGTAAGGGTACAATCACGTCAACGGGCGGGGACCCACCACGAGGGAGTTGGAGCGGCGTCCGGTGGCGACCGCGGAGCGACGGAACGCGGAGGGCGCGACCTGGCGAGAGCCGATGCGGGCCCTGCGGGTGGTGGGCGTCGCGGAGGCGCGAACGCCGGTCATGGAGACGGTCATGGCGGCCATTTTTCCGGTTCGAGGGCTTGGACGGGACGAAGAGTGGGTCTTCAGCCGGTTGCGGGTGCACGAATGCGCGCCACCGCGGGTCGGCGACGGCTTAAGCGGGGCGGTTGGGCGGGTGGAATTTCCCGATAGAGACTTTTTTCGATCGAGATCGATCTTCATCTCGATTGTGATTGGCGGAGAGCGAGCAGTCCACTTGGCGGGCAGATCCCCCGTTGCCGGTGAAGTGAAGAAGCTGACGAGAATGTCAAGAGCTCACACTCGTGCTCGTCGGGCGGTGAAGGGCGAAGGAGACAGTAAGAAGCGAGACGGCGACCGCGCGTGTCCATTCAACAGGTACGATGCTCGCGATGTCGACGGTCGCTCGCGGCGTGCATGCTCGTACACGACCCGGTCGCTCGGCACCCCGCGCACAGTCGGGGCGCCACGTCGGTTCGGTGCCTTCACGTTCGAGCCCATCGGTACGAGCCCATCGGTGCGCACGAGCCCGTGTGGCCCGCGTGGTACGCGTGCGATCGGTCGACGAAGCCGAGGATGTCAACGCCGAGGCGGACAAGGACGCCGAGGCGGACGAGCGAACCTTCGCGCCGGACGTCGAGGCCATCGCGAAGGGCGGGCTCGCGAAGGCGCTCCCGGAGGTGGACGCGAGGCTCAGGCTCGCCATGCGCGGCGAGTCCGCGGGCGCGCAGTCGGATACCGACGCCGACGCGCTCACCGCCAAACGTGCCGCGTCCACCGCGGAGGACCAGGCGGTGGACATCGTCGCGTGCCTCAAACAAGCAGGCGACCTCCGCGGGTACGGCGGCGCTCGGCTCGTCCCCCGCCGCGACTACGCCCTCTCCGAGCTCAAACTCAACGGCATCGAGGCGGAGAAACTCCTGTCGCCCACCGAGAGCACCATATCGGGCCTCCGGGACCTCATAAGTAGGGCGATGGTGGTGCTCGTGGGCGGGTGGGTGTTCGCGGCGCACCCGAGCGGGTCGCAGGTGACCGGGTTGTTGGTCACGGGCGGTGGGGCGTTGGCGATTGACCAGGTGGCGTTCGCGGGGGGACTGGAGGCGTTGGTGCTGGACACCTTGGCGCAGGCGACGAGTTCATCGTACAGGTCACGGTTGCAGCTGCACGAGGCGGCGCACTTTCTGGTGGCGTACCTCATGGGCATTTTGCCGAAAGGGTACACTCTGTCTTCGATTGACGCGTATAACGAGTACGGAGCTCTGAACGTCCAGGCTGGGTGCGCGTTCTGCGACGGGGCGTTCCAGCGCGAGGTTGCCAGGGGTAAGATCGGGAGCGGGAGTTTGGGGCGGTTCAGCTGCGTGGCGCTGGCGGGTATCAGCATGGAGTACGTGGCGTACGGGTTCGCGGAGGGCGGCGTCGCCGACGTGAGGCAGCTGGACGGGATGCTGCGGGCGTTGGCGTTTTCGCAGAAGAAGAGCGACAGCGAGGTGCGGTGGGCGGTGCTCAACACGATCTCGATTCTGCGGAGGCATGAAGGGACGGTGCGGAAGCTGAGCGAGCGGATGGCGGCGGGGGCGTCCGTCGGCGAGTGCATCCGGCTCATAGAGGACAACCTCATCGAGGACGTGTGAGATTTTAACACTCAACGACGACGGCAAAACGATGCGCTCGAATTGGAAAAAGAATCGAAAAGAATGTCGCGCGTGCCGGTCTCGCTATGCGTGCTGCTAGTGTGGTGCCGCGTGCGTGTCCACCACCGCCTACGCCGCGGGCGCGGGCTTCTTGGCGCTGTAGAAGATGAACCCGCCGCGAACGTCGCACTTAAAATCCACGAGACCGCACTCCGCGCACAGATCCGCGAGGTCCTTCTTGTTCCACTGCCTGAACCCCCTGGCGCCGCCGACCCGCCCGGCGACGGCGTCCTGGAACTCCCGCATCGCCGCGTCCACTCGCTGCTGCGTCTCGTCGTCCGCGAAGGGAAGCGTCGGGGTGAGGAAAGTGGTACCGCAAAAAGCCGCGCCGGGCTCGAGCACCCTGGCGATCTCCGCGACAGCCTCCCTCGGCTTGGGCCAGCAGTGGATCGCCGCGCCGGCGTGCACCGCACCGACGCTGTCACTCGTCATCGGGATCCTCGCGATGTCCGCGCGGACAAAAACGAGGTCATCAGACTGGTCGACCAGTCCCTCCTCGCTCGCGAACGTCCTCGCCTGTCGAAGCATAGCGTCGCTGAAATCCAACGCCACCACGCAGCCGTAGTCCTTACTCTTCACGAACCGCCTGGTGAACAAGCCACTGCCGCACGACGCGTCCACCATCACCTTGTTGCGGCCGTGCGGTAACAACTCAGCCTGCGCCAGCTCGAACTCCTCGTCGGGACCCGGGAAACCGGCCCGTTTGAACGAGTCGCGCCAGCCGCGTTCGTACGCGAACGCCACCTGGGGCGTCTCGAACGTGCTCGTACCGAGGTAGGATGACGTGGGGATCAATCCGCGGAGCTCGGGTGGAAGAAACGAGCGCGCGAGGTCCTGGAGAGACGTGGGTTCGGTGGACGTGCCAGCGTTGGTCGCCGCGCCGATGGTGAGGTCCCAGATGCCTTCCGTCTTGCCGTACTGGAGGCCGTTCACGCGGCTGTATCCGGCGTCGTCGAGCGCCTGGAGCGTGACGGGGCACGCCAGCGGGGCCTTGACGGAGGTCTGCGCCGCCACGACGGGTTCCTCGGGAAGAGCCGGGGCTCCCTCCGGCATGTCGTCGAGGACTCCGTCGGGCTCGATTTCAACGGCATTGGAAACGACGGTTCGGCCTCGCAAGGGCCGTCCTACGACGCGGCCACGTCGAGTCGCCGGGACGCGAGGGGCGACGGCGACTACCGTGAGGGTGAATGACGTCGTCGTCATCGAATCGGGGTCGCGCGGGGCGGGGTGTGCCGACTGGAGACCTCTGCTATGGAAGTGTGCCGACGACGTGTCTTTCTCTCGGAACGATTTTTTTTCTTGGCGGAGACGAGGAGGAGGAGCTCGTATGGGCTTTTTAGGTAAATGCGCAATTACGGCCATGAACTTGTATGTAGTTCAGTTACGTTTGACCCGTTTGACCCCATTTACGATTACCGCCCCGTTTTCAGGGTTTAAAGCAGAGGGTCAAGTGCAGTGCGGCGGGACGAAAGCGCGCGGGAGATCGCCCCACACGCCCACACTTCACGCGCGCAGCACCGGCACGCGTCGAACTTCAGCTCACTCGCGAGCGTACACGGACGCGATTCAGCGCCGCAGGTGACCCAAAGCGCGTCCTAAGCCCCGTCGAAGCGGGCGGATCGTTATCGCGGCAAGCGCATCTTTTTGAGAAGCATGGCTGACACCGAGGCGCCGGTGGCTCCCGCCGAGCCCGCGGGCCCTTCCCCGTACGAGGAAAAGGCCCCGTACTACGCCAAGCGCATCGAGCTCTTCGAGAAGTACTTCGAGCGCGAGGGCACCAAGGTCGAGGAGGCCAAAACCACCAACGAGCCCATCAAGGTGGTCATGCCCGACGGCGCCATCAAGGAGGGCGTCAAGTTCGTCACCTCCCCTTGGGACATCGCCATGGGCATCCACAAGAAGCTCGCGCAGGGATCCCTCCTCGCCCACGTCGACGGCGCGGACTGGGACATGCGCAGGCCCCTCGAGGGCGACTGCTCCCTCAAGCTCTTCGGCTTCGACGACCCCGAGGGCAAGGAGCTCTACTGGCACTCATCCGCGCACGTCCTCGGCGAAGCGCTCGAGCTCGAATACGGAGCCGACCTCACGATCGGTCCCTCCATCGAAGAGGGCTTCTACTACGATTGCTTCCTCGGCGATCGCACGCTGAGCGCCACGGAGACGGAAGGCATCCAGAAGCGCATGGAGAAGATCTGCAAAGAGAAGCAGCCCTTCCAGCGCATCGAGGTGAGCCGCTCGGAAGCGCTGGAGATGTTCCAGGAGAACAAGTTCAAGGTTGAGCTCATCAGCAACCTGCCGGAGGAAGCCACGATCTCTTGCTACAGGTGCGGACCGATGGTGGACCTCTGCCGCGGGCCCCACCTCCCCGACACCGCGTGGATCAAGACGGTCTCCGTGAACCAGTGCTCCCGAGCGCACTGGAGGGCGGATGTCACCAAGGACCCCTTGGTCCGCGTCTACGCCGTCACCTTCCCCGACAAGAAGCTCATGGCGGAGTACAAGCTGCGCATCGAGGAGGCCAAGAAGCGGGACCACCGCCTGATCGGTCTCCAGCAGGAGCTCTTCTTCTTCCACACCCTCTCCCCGGGCTCGTGCTTCTTCCTGCCCCAGGGCGCTAAGGTTTACAACAAGCTCATGGAGTTCATGCGCGAGAAGTACTGGGAGTACGAGTACGACGAGGTCATCACCCCGAACGTGTACAACTTCGACCTGTGGAAGACCAGTGGTCACGCCGCGCACTACAAGGAGAACATGTTCTCCTTCGACGTGGAGAAGGCGGAGTTTGGGTTGAAGCCCATGAACTGCCCCGGGCACTGCGTCATGTTCGGCAACCGCAAGCGCTCATTCCGCGAACTGCCCATGAGGCTCGCCGACTTTGGCGTGCTCCACCGCAACGAGTTCAGCGGTGCGCTGCACGGCCTCACCCGCGTGCGTAGGTTCCAGCAGGACGACGCTCACATCTTCTGCCGCCAGGACCAGATGGAGAAGGAGCTCGCGGCTTTCGTGAAGATGCTCGACGAGGTGTACGAAGTCTTCGGCCTCACCTACGAGATGAAGCTCTCCACCAGGCCCGAGGGGTACCTCGGCGAGCTGGAGACGTGGAACAAGGCGGAGGCTGCGCTGGAGAACGCGCTCAACGGAACGGGCAAGGAGTGGAAGCTCAACCCCGGCGACGGCGCCTTCTACGGGCCCAAGATTGACATCACCGTGTTTGACGCGCTCAAGCGCAGGTTCCAGTGCGCCACCGTGCAGCTCGACTTCCAGCTGCCCATCCGCTTCAACCTGTCCTACGTCAGCGAGGCGAACGAGCCCGAGCGCCCGATCATCATCCACCGCGCCATCCTCGGCTCCGTGGAGCGCATGTTCGCGATCCTCACCGAGCACTTTGCCGGGAAGTGGCCGTTCTGGCTCTCCCCCAGGCAGGTCATGATCGTGCCCGTCAGCGAGCTGAGCAGGGACTACGCGCACGAGGTTCGCACCGTGCTGCGCAAGGAGGGCTTCTACTGCGAGGTTGACGATTCCGACCGCAAGATGCAGAAGAAGGTTCGCGAGGCGCAGCTCGAGCAGTGGAACTACATCCTCGTCGTGGGCGAGGGCGAGAAGACCAACCGCACGGTTAACATTCGCACGAGGGACAACGTGGTGCACGGCGAGCACAAGCTGGAGGAAGGCCTGCTGGAGACCTTGCTCCGTGAGAGGAAAATAAAGAGCCTGACGTGCTTGTTCGGCGTGGAGAAGAGTGCGGCGGCGGCGGCGGAGAAGGCGGCGGCGGAGGCTGCCGCGAAGGCTCTAGAGGAGGCTTCGATCTCGAAGGAGTAGACTGGAGGCAAATTAGCGCTTGAAATATTATCCAGGCTTTGTGAAGTGACAGCTGTGGCGGCGGACCTCATCGTAAGCGCGCGCGCCGACCGATGACGAGCGCGGAGGAGGCTCCGCGCGATGCGATACCGTCGGCGCGTGAGAAGGACGCGCCGGCGGAGGGAGAGGAAGGATGGGACAGCCGGGAAGGCGAGACCGAGGAGTCGCGCGGCGGGGGGGACCCGACTCAAAAGAAAGACTTGCTCGATATCCTTGCGCTCGCGGCGGCGGCGGAGCAGGTCGAGGAGCCCTCTGTGGCCGAAAAGGCGGCATCTTTCTTTGCCGATCCCTCCGAGGGACGTAAGGGCTTCGTCGATACGCTGCTCGGAGGAGGTGGAGCGCGCGCCCGGTCTCGCCGCGGCCTCCAAGCGCCCCGGAACCTCGCCGACCCGCTCAGTCGACTAACAGGAAAAGAGCCGAAGGAAGTCGGGTTATGGGACAACGCCGAGGTCAGAGGGCGCGTAGCGGACGCGGCTAGGTCTCTGAAGGTGGAGGCATCGATCGCATCGCGCGCCGCGCCCGCCGCATCGCTCCCCTTACACGACGATCCCGCCCCGCGTGAGAAAGGCGCGGAAGAGAGCTTCGACCTCGGCTCGCTCGGTCACTCGCTCAGCGGCGGCCGCCACTCTTCTCCGCGCTTCTCGCCCCCGATCGCCCCGGTGACCGGAAAGCCGCGAGTCGACCGAGAACGCAAGCGCCGGAACGCCGTGTTCAACTCGCCCCATCGACTCGACTCCCCCCATCGACTCGCACCGTGGGGCGAAGGCGTGAGGGTCACCCCGTCGTTGTCGCTGTCGCCGCGCCACGTCCTCGACAAGTACGACCTCTCAGACCCCGACGGTCCGTCCTTCGAGGAAACGCACGCTACCGACGACCTCCAGTTCCAGCTGGACATGGAGTGGGACCCCGATGGACACCACGCGGCGACGCGGGGTGAGCGCCGCGACGACGTGGCGACGCCGGAGCTGTCGAGCGACGGCGCCGAGGAGTCGCCGGTGAGGTTGCGATCGAACCGGATTAGCGCCGCCTCACCGCGCTTCACCTCGCGCTTCTTCGGGCGGTGATGCCTGATGTGTCACACGACGACGGGCTGTACAGTGCGGATATGATAGTGATGAGTTGAGCGCGGTCACCGCCTCGAGACGAGACGACGTTAGACGAGAACTTTTGTAACTACACAGCTGTGCACAAGCTCCCCTGCTCATTGCTCCTTGCGCGCGTCGACCGGCCTCCCTCGAAGGGGCGCCTCGACGCCGTGCACGCGCGATCATGGCGTCATCATGGGACGATCTTCGCGCCACGTTGGCCAGCCTGGCGGATGCGTTCGGCAACCAGGCCGTCAAGGAGCTCGAGGCTGAGGGCGAAGTGGGCGCGAACGCCGCGCGCGAGTTGGCCGGCGCAATCGCGGGCGAGCCGCGCGGCGCGGGCCGCCGGGCCGCGGAGGCTGCATGGGCGCGGCTTCAGGACGGCATCGGGTGGACGACTCCGGCGTGGCGGGAGTGCTACGTCATCGGGCAGCTGAGGGAGGCGACCGAGGCGGGCGAGGATGCCGAGAGCGCCGAGGATGCCGCCGCCGACGACGAAAAGGGCACCGAGGGCGAGGGACGCGAGGGGACCCGCGGCGCGCTCCTGAAGCGCGCGATGCTCGCCGTGGACATGGCGCACATCATGGGCGGGCCCGGGGAGATCGTCCAGCGGTTCGGGCGCGCGATCGAAACGCTCGTTCGCCGGGACCGGGAAGGCGATGCGAAGGATGCGGCCAAAGACGAGGTGCTCATCCCCGACGTCGTCCCGTCCCGCGCGGCGGTGCGAATCGACCCGGCGCACGCGCTCGAACGCGCCGAGGGCATCACCGCGAAGGAGTTCAAACGCAACTACTTCAACCCCGACAAGCCCGTGTGCCTGGGCAACATCGGCGGCGCGTGGCCCGCGGTGGGCAAGTGGAGGGACCTGCGATGGATGGCTCGAGCGCACGGGCACCGAAACGTCCCGCTCGAGGTTGGCGCGTACGACGACGCCGCGAACTGGAAGGAGGAGGTCATGCTCCTCTCGTCCTTCATAGACGAGTACCTGATGCCGGGCCTGGCGAAGGAGCTATCGGGGGTGGATGAAGGGAAATCGCGCCGGATAGCGTACCTGGCGCAGCACCAACTCTTCGAGCAGATACCCGAGCTGCTCGGCGACTTCGACAACCCGGCGGTGTGCGACGTCGCGGGCGGGGTGCAGCGCGTGAACGCGTGGATAGGCACCGCCGGGACGGTCACGCCGTGTCACTTCGACAGCTACGATAACCTGTTGGGTCAGGTTGCGGGGTACAAGTTCGTGCGGCTGTACTCTGAGGATGACTCGCCGTTTCTGTACCGGCACCAGGGCGCGTGGGCGGAGAACAGGTCCTGGCCGGCCGAAGCGGGTGACGATTCGAATCCAGGTGGGTCCACGAATCGACACACAGGTGACGGGGCACGTGTTAGCATGGGTAAACCGAGGCGGGACGCGCAGGGGAACATATCGAGGGTCGACGTCGAGCACCCCGACTTGGCCAAGTTTCCGCTGTTCTCAAAGGCGAAGCACATGGACGTGGTACTGGGGCCCGGGGAGTTCGTGTACATACCCGCGCGGTGCTGGCACTACGTCAGGGCGCTGACCACCAGCGTCTCGCTAAACTTTTTGTTCTAGCCAGTACTAGCCAGCTAGTAGTAGCTCACTTGAAACCAGAGGCGCGGAGTGCCAACTTCACTCCAAGAGCAGTCCAGCAGTCTCAACTTCTGACAAATCGGCCGACCGGACCGTCACGACCGGCCGCCTGTCCACCGTGGATTTAGGGGTCGTGAGATTCGGAAGTGCGTTTTCGATATTTCGTCATCATCGTATGGTTATTGAGACTGATTTTGTCGATACCCAACCGTCGGATTCCGCGTTTCTCACGAGTATGGCTCGCATTATCGGTTGAATACGCATCGCTGATTGGACACGATTTTTCGATTTTGAGGTCGCTCGTTCGAGCTCGGATTAGCTTCACGGGTTCCGGTTGGAACTCGGCGTGTTTTTCAGGCTCCGCGGGATCCGGCGAACGGGCCATTACCGCACGCTCCTGTATCACCTTCCAACGAAACACAGCACAATGGCCGCTGTTGTCTCTGCTTCCCGCGTCGTCGCGGGCGCCTCCAGCTCCGTCGCGCTCTCCCGCGGCCGCGCTCAGCTCAAGGCTGTGAAGATGGGCAAGGCTCAGGCCCGTGGCTCCATGGTCGTCCTCGCGGTACGTAAATGGCGCATCCTTCACCCACGCGCGGCGTGAAACCCGCCGCGATTAGCTCGACGATCTCGAGGGACGGTACCTCGAATAGATGGCGCGTTCGGATGACGCGTGCGTCGCGGTTAACCCGCGCGGCGCGCGCCCGTCCGGCGTCGCAATCGGCAAAAAAAAGAGGATATCGGCCCGCGTAGGGTCTGAGGGCCCCCGTTTTATCCGCAAGCAATCGCGACCCCGTTCCCCGTCCGTCGCCGCGTACTGACGTTTCCGATCCCGATCATCCACAGGCTGGCGCCGTCGCTAGCGGCTACGCCTCCGCCCTCGTCGAGGCGTGCGCTGACGCCAAGGCTCTCGACTCCGTCCACGGCGACATCGAGACCCTCTCCGCGTACATGGCTGCCAACCCCGCCATGAGCACCTTCCTCTCCAACCCCACCATGGAGGGCAAGAACAAGAAGGACGTCCTCGCCAAGCTCGGCAAGGAGGCTTCTTTCCACCCCTTCACCTCCAACTTCCTCAACCTTCTCGTTGACAAGTCCCGCATCGGTCAGCTCGACGCCATCGCCGAGGAGTTCGAGTCTCTCTACTGCGCCCAGACTGACACCCAGGTGAGTGAACACCCACCCCCCGCCGAGCTCAAAAGTTTTTTCCCTTTTTCGCCGCTCTTTGGATAAAATGCGCAGATCGCGTCCCACCCTCGAACGATTCGCTGACTGTGTCACGATCCCACCCTTTCCCCATCAGGTTGCCACCGTGACCTCCGCTGTCAAGCTCGAGAACGAGCAGCAGTTCATGATCGCCAAGAAGATCCAGGAGATGACCGGCGCCAAGAACATCAAGCTCAAGCCCGAGGTCGACCCCTCCCTCCTCGGCGGCTTCGTCGTCACCTACGGCAAGGACGGTTCCGGTTACATTGACATGTCCGTCGCGGGCCAGGTTAAGCAGCTCAAGAACGACATCGTCGTCGCCTAAACAGCGATCACGTACGCGGTTCTTAGCGGGTGTGTTTGGCCAAGGTGGCATTCCATGGCCAGCGGAATATTGATTTGTTTTCCAAAAATTCGAGCATTCGTGCTATAGCTATTTGACGGAAGGGTGAACGCGTCGGCGCGAGACGCATCTCAGGATTGTGATATATAGGGGAGCCTATTACCCATTCTAAAACTAAGTGTTAACTCATCTCATCGCAAGGCCCAGACGGCTCACCATGCTCACCTCGACCTCGAAGCCGCGGATTTGAACAGCTTACTCGCGACGTACCGAACCGACTTGCTCGGGCTCGTCGCAAGCGCGCCCGCCACGAGCTGCCTCGCACTGGAGTTCCGCACCGTCCAGGCGATGCACTCCCTCAGCGACTCCACCGCGGATCGACCCCCGGCGTCCTCGAACTTGACCAGCATCTCCGCGGACTCACCCCGCATGTCGTCCGAGTCGGGCAGCCGCACGCCGCCGACTTCCCCGATGGGAGTCCCCCGCTCCACCCGCAACAGATCCGGCGGCAGGTGGATCACCATCGTCCTGTGCAGCGTCTCCCTCGGCAGCGTCGCGAACAACGCGGACCTCGCGCCGGGACGTATGTCCTGATGCCAGACCTCCCCGCCACGTCCCGAGGTCAGACCCGCGAGGCCGAGCCCGATTTCTTCCCTCGCGTCTCGATACATCTCCATCAATCCAACCTCGCTCCCCGCCGCGATCCTCGCCACCTTGTCCAACGCCTCCGCGCCGAACATCACGCGCACGTCACCCGTGTACGACAGCCCGCACAGCTTCGCCGCGAGGTCCCGTGAGGTGAACTTCTCGGGCAGGAAGAGGAGCGCGGCGGCGAGCGCGGCGTTCGCGTTTGTCGCCTGCGCCGCGGTTACCCGCAGGTCCGGCGCGCCCAGCGTCGCCACCGGCTTCTGCATGCGTCCCGCCACGAACATGTGCCGCCAGTTGGTGAGGTCGTCGCACATCGAGTTCACGCTCACGACGCCGTACTTGAACATCTCCGGCGCGAAGCCCGACGAGCCCGGCGACGAGGATGATTTCGTCCAGGGGATGAGGGTGTTGTAGTGGACGCCCGCGCCGACGCCGTCCGCGAGCGCCGCGACGGCCCAACCGCCGAGCGCGCGGAGGTGCGGGGCGTAGTGCGACGGGTTCAGACGCATGTTGGCCCGGTGCCACTCGTACGGGTCGTCCACCGCGAACACAAAGTCCACCACCGATCCTTTCGCCGCGTTATTATCGGACCTCCCGGACGCGCTAGGGGAACCGTCGGCATCTCGGGGCTGGGGAAGGACGCCGGAGCCGTACCCGAACGCGTGATTGACCGGGGGAACATCGTCCAAGACGGCGCGAAGCTCCGTCTCGATCGAAGGATCGATCATACCCGACGTGCGGCGCGGTCAGCCAATGGTCCTTGGATGGATAAGCGAGTTGGAAAAGCGACTTCGACTTGTTTTGGTTATATTCGTCGCCGAAGTGGCTTTGGCAATCGCGGAAACGCTCGACGCCGAACGCCGCGACGCGCGTGGATGACTCCGCTCGTGTATGCAAAACCTTGCTTGAATTCAGCTCTATGTAGCCCTCTAGATACACACCCGCGGCTGCTCCAGCCACCCCCCCCGAGACGTCCCGTGGAAATAAAAAAATCAATCCCAGCAAGGCGTCCTCCGGCGCCTCTCTCGCCTACTTGCCCAGGGTCCTGGCGGTGAACTCCTCCGGGGTGATCTCGTCGTAGTCGGTGGCCTGGTGATCGAGGTGGACGCCCTCCAGCGCGTTGCGCAGCGCCTGCTTGCTGCTCGCGTAAAGCATCTTGGTCTTCGCCTTGCAGGTGTCCGGCACCCACGACACGAAGAAGATCTTGGAGAGCTGGCACCCGTCGTCGTTCTCCACGTTCCAGTCCAGGACCAGGTACCTGGGCTCGTCCGCGGGGAGCTTATCGAGGAGGTCCTGGAACTTGAAGTCAGCCTGTGGCACGTGGCGAACACGGGTGGTGAGGTCAGAGGCGCGCGGGGAACGGGGGAGAGGATGGGAGACATTTCTCGCGCCAACGGACGTCTGCCTCGCGCTCGGACGGACGAGACCGCGGTGGGACGTGATGCGGGGTCCGCGTCGGAGCCGGAGGGCGGCGATCGCGTCGAAACGGCGATATCCACCGATGCGTCGCCCCAAAGAACCGCGTCGGTCGCGGATGGGCGCGCCTCCCGCGCCCATCACACGCGTTGTTGGCACTCACCGAGACTGGACAGACGTCGCACACATCGGTCATGGTTCCGGTCGCATCGATCTTGAAGGTGATGAACTTGTACGCGCGCTTCTCCCGGAGGATGGCGAACTCCGCCTTGCACTTGTCGGTGGGAAGGACTCCGGACATTTTGAGTTTCTGTCTCTTCTGCTCGGCGCCGCGAACAGTGCCGTCAGGGGTTGATCTGCGAGTCGCACGGTCCAAGGCACCTTTTCCCCCCGCGTCCGCCCGATTTTTTTGAACAAGCTGTTTCTTTGGACGAGCCGATCCCTCCGTGTCCCCTCACACCCTCCCCACACCGCCCGTGCTCCAAGCCCGGGTGCGTAACCAGACGTGACGGCTTGCCTAGCCGCTCCGCTCCCCGCCCGGCGCTACGCGTCCGCCCCACGAGCGTTCCGCCCAGGGTTCCCCCACAGACGCACCACGGATCTACCCGCATCGAGATCCGGAGTAAAGATGGCCGTCCCAAAGGCTGCCGCGCGAGGCGCCTTCATCCTCTTCGAGGGCGTCGACCGATGCGGCAAGACCACCCAGTCCACCAAGCTCGTCGAGTCCCTCAAAGCCGCCGGGGTCAACGCCGAGCTGTGGCGCTACCCCGACAGGACCACCGAGATGGGCAAGATGATCAACGCGTACCTCCAATCCTCGCTGGACATGGACGACGGCGCCATCCACTTACTGTTCAGCGCTAACCGCTGGGAGAAGCGCGCCGCCATGGAGAAGGCGCTGAGCGACGGCGTCACCCTCGTCGTCGACCGATACTCCTACAGCGGCGTCGCGTTCACCGCCGGCAAAAACGTACCGGGCCTCGACCTGGACTGGTGCAAGGCTCCCGAGCGCGGGTTGCTCGCGCCGGACGCCGTGCTCTACCTGGACATGCCCATCGAAGCCGCCAAGACCCGCGGGGGGTTCGGGGAGGAGCGCTACGAAACCACCGAGCTGCAGGAGCGCGTGAGGGATAACTTTCGGAAGCTGCGCGAGGACTGGTGGGACGTCGTCGACGCCGCCGGGACGATCGACGAGGTGCACGAGACTTGCGTGAAAGTCGCGAAGGACGCTGTGCAAAAGTGCGAGTCCGGCGCCGAGTTCACCAGGCTCTGGGATTGACACCCAATTTTGAATATTAGACAATAAAGTTAGATTAAACGCGTCGTCGGTCACGACCTAGGCCGCGCCCGCTGCCTCGGTCGCGAGGGCTTTCTCCAGCATGTCGCCCAGCAGCTTGGCGACCTGGGGCACGACTGTCTCCTTGTCGAGTCCGTGCCTGTCGCAGTACTCGTTGGCCACCTGCTCGGGGGTCTCCCCGCGGTGCAGCGCGATTGGCGGCAGCGGGGGCTTGCTCGGGTCCGGGTCCTCCATGGACACCGCGAGGGTCACGAGCCTGTCCGTGTCCGCCGCTACATTACCCTCCTTTTGCTCTCCCGAAGTCGCCGCCTTTTGCTCGGCGTCGGATCGCATCCGCGCCGAGACCTGCTCGACGAGGATGGGAATGTCGGTGGTATCGAAGCCGTGCTCGGTGACAAAGTCGGTCACCGCCTTCTCCAGCACGTCACCCTCGTACAGGCGCAGCGGGTACACGTTACCTTCGGCGTTCTTGAAGGAGATTTCGTAGAGCGGCGCCTTGGGCTCGGACGTCGGCGGCGTCGGCGCTCCGGCTCGGTCCTTGGCGGCGCGGTTAGCCTCGGCGGCCGCGACGGATTCCTGCGTGGACCTGATGCGCTCGGCGACAGCCTCGAGCACCTTGGCTTCGGTCTCCTCGTCGAGGCCGTGCATCGTCGCGAAAGCCCTGACGCGTTCGCCGAGGACGTCGCCCTTGAAGAGCTTCATCTGCTCCTCCTTGCCGAAGACGGTGATCGGGATGCTGAACACGGGATCCTCGGCGGGGTCCTCGGACGACGCCGCGGTGGGCGCGGCGCCGGCGTCTTGAGCCGCGTCTTGAGCCGCGTCGCCCGGGAAGACCTTGGCGCGGACCTGCTCGAAGAGGACGGGGACGAGATCCTCGGGGATGCTCTGCCTCTTCGCGAACGCGGCGACGGCTTCTTGGAGGTTGTCGCCTTCGAAGAGGCGGAGCGGGACGACCTCGCCGTCGTCGAGGGCGACGGGGAACTCGAAGAGGGGCTCCTTGGTCTGCTTGGACTGCTGGATGTTCTTGGTCACGGCCTCGGCGATGGACACGAGGCGCCTCGTGACCTCAGCCTTGAGCGTGGCGAGTGAGTCCGCGTCGAGGGAATTATCGGCGCCAAACTTTTCGACAGCCTCGTTGACGTTGTCTCCCTCGAACAGGCCGAGGTCGACGCGCGTGTCGGCGATTTTGACCGGAATCTCGAGGAACGGGATCGACTCGGTCGCAGGGGACGCGGTGGCGGCGTCCTGCGCCGAAGCCGTCGCCGCCAGGCCGATGATGAGGAGCAGAGCGAGCTTTTTCCACATTTGTCTCGATTCTCGGGTAACAAGCGCTGGGGATCCGCTGGCGTGTACCGTGACTAGGTGGCTCTACGTCAGATCGAGCGGGACGATCTGTCTAGTACGGACGATGCGAGTGCGTCCGTGTCGTCGTGGGGTCCGAGAGTTCCAGCGCGTGTCACTTGTGGGCGCGGGCCGCGTGATCTTAGCAATCGTAATTGTTGCCAAATCGTTTTCGCGCCGTCCGGGAAAAAGCGAGCAGGCACCCTCTGAAACTTATCCACTAAGCCGCGCGCCGCGGCATCGGGCATCGAGTGCGTCCGGCGATCTTCCGCCGTATCTCTCCCTCTCCCATGTCCCTCTCGGTCGTCGTGTCTCTCAGGGCGCCCCTCGCGGCACCCGGCGCCCGACCCGGCCGTCAAGCGCGTGCCCATCGCTCACGTGCCATGCGGTGCGTCGCCGCCGCCGCCTCGGAGACGTCCGAGCAGCGAAAGACGCTGAAGAAGAACGCCGACGTCATAGCGGATGACCTCAAGGGCGTATCTATCACCTTCGTCGGCGATAACGAGTCCGCCAACATCGCGGTGGCGCAGGAGGTGGCCAAGGCCCTGGGGTACACCCCGCTGTCCACCCCCGACCTCATCGAGAAAATCACAGACTCGACTCGCGAGCAGATACTGGAGGAGGACGGCGAGGCCGGCCTCGTGATCGCCGAGAACGCGGTGCTCGAGCAGCTCAGCACACTCATTCGATGCACCATCGGCACGAACGGCGGCGGCCGGGGCGCCACCGCGCGCGGCGACTGCTGGGACTACATGTTCGGGCAATTCACAATCTGGCTCGACGACGCGGGCGCCGTTAAAGCCGCGGAGTCCGATCCATCCACCGCGCCGCAGCGGGACGCGTACGAGCTCGCGGAGGTGCACCTGGTGATGAGTAAGGCGGAGTGCAAGCCCGGGGACGAGGCGGCGGGGATCGGCGCGCAGGCGCTCGAGGCGATCGGTTCCATCATCAAGGACGATCCGCAGGTGCCGGGGAAGAAGGGGTTTTACGTGAAGATGGGGTGCAGGGGAGACTGGCCCGTGCTGCAACCGCCGGGATGGGACGGAACTAAGGAAGGGATGGTGGACCCGGCGACGGGTAAGCCGTACAGGGAGGCGGCGGAGGCGTCCGAGGCGCCCAAGAGCGGGGAGGTGTGAAAGACTCTAAATTTAGCTACGTTCGTTTGAAATCTCTACTTTGGTTTCGTCGGCGACGTGAACATGTTCGGCCTCTTCTTCGGCTTGGCCTCCTTATCCTTGTTGAACGCCGATCGGATCATCGCCTTGTATATGGACTTCATCATCCCCTTCTTCTTCGGCGGTGCGGCGGCGTCCTTCTCTTTCTTCTTCGAGATCAGAGCAGGAGCGGGAGCGGGAGCCGGGGGCGGAGCGGCTGACCCCTCGGCGCCGTTCTTCAGAGACTCGGACTTCGGATCCTCAGCCGGTGCGATTTCAGGCTCTGACTTCGGTTTGGGCTCCGGTTTGGGCTCGGGCTTGGGCGCCACGACCTTCTGCGGCGCCCTGTGCACCCGCGACAGCAGCGACGTCCTCTTCAGCTGCCTCGCCTTCTGCCAGCCCGCGCCCGCCTCGGTCGGGTTCGATGAGGCGGCGCCCCGTGCACCCGCGACTGCCGGATCCCCCTCCGCCGCCGCCTCATCGAACCTCGCCACCAACGGCGACGGCACGATCGGCTCGTCATCCCTGAAGTCGATCGGCGCGTGTCGGACGCCCCCGCCCTTCTCCAACCCCTCCGCGACGAGGTGGCCAAAGTCGGGCGTCGCGGGAGCCGCGGGGGGCGGACCGGGCGAAGAGGCACCGCCCGCACCGCCCTTGACGCCGCCACCCGCGCGCGCCAGCGTGGACGCTACCAGGAACCCCAAGTCCGGCGTGGGCGGCGGCGGTTCCGGCGCGGGGGGCGACGTCACGGCCATCGGCGGCGCGTTCGTCGCCGCCGCGGGGCTCCGGAAGTCTTCCGTTTCGTCGTCGCTCGACGAGGACGAGGACGAGGACGAGGAGGACGACGGCGATCCGGGCCGGGCGGGCGGATCCACGGGCCATGTCGCCACGCGCGGCATCCTCGGCGGCGGGCTCGTCGGCGGAGTCAACACGGGCCCCGTGCTCCTCGGCGGCGACGGCGCGGCGGAGCTCTCGAGGACCCACCGGTGGACCCTCTCCGTCGGGTCGAACTCTCGGAGCGGGCTCTCCTCGGGGCGAACTCGGCTCTCCTCGGGCGACGCGACCGACCGCTCGCTGCTGCCGGCGTGCCCCGGCGCCATGGACGCCATGACAGCCGCGGCGAGCTCCGCGGCGGCCGCCTCGTCCTTACGCCGCTTCGCCTCGGTCTCCACGTCGTCCTCGTCGTCCTCGTCCTCGACGCGCAGCATCTGGCGAACTTTTCCCTTGATTCGCGCCTCCAGCCGCTCCCGAGCGGCTCGCCCCGGCGTCGCCGCCGTCGACGCCGACTCCACCCGGAGCCTGGTCACGACGTCAGCCTCCACCTCCTCGCGGATCTTACGGCGGATGCTGTCCGTTCCATCCTGGGCGGAAAACGAGGACGCGCGAGGGGTCATCGCGGGCGTGGTCGCGGCGGATGAAGCCGCCCGCATGCTCCTAACCTCCTCCTCAGCCGCCGCCCTGGCGTCAGCCTCGGCCCGCGCGCGAACCTCCGCCTCCTCCCGTAAGCGAGCAGCCTCCTTCGCCTCGTACTCGGCGCGCGTCCTCGCCTCGGTCTCGGCCCGGACAACCTCGAGCATGCGCTCATGCACCCTCGCGTCGTCGATCCCTCCCCTCGCGGCTTTCACCGCGCTCTCCGCCTGGATCCTCGCGAGGACATCCGCCTCCACCTCCTCGCGGAGCCGTCGTTTGGTCTCCTCCATCTCGCGCCTCCACGTTTCCTCCACGGCGCGGGCTCTGGCTTCGGCGTCGTCACGCGCGCGGGTCGCCTCGCGGGCGGCTGCTTCCGCGGCGGCCCTCGCCTCCTCCGCCGCGGCGGCTCTCACCGCCGCCGCCGCGCGTTCAGCCTCCGCGGCGGCCCTCGCGGCGAGCTCCCGCGACTCCGCCTCGGCCTTGATCCTGGCGATCTCGTCAGCCTCGGCGCTCGAGCTGGTCCTCTCTGTTCGCGCAGAGGCTGCCCGTCTTGACGCGTATTCCGCGTCCTCCTCCTGGATCCGCGCCCTGAGCCTCTCGGACTCCTCGGCTCTGGCGCGGTCGGCGTCGTCGAGCTTGGCGCGTTCGATGTTCGATGCGATCTCGGTTCTGATCCGCTCGCGTTCCCGGGCGTCCACGCCCCGTATCGCGTCCCTCTCGCGCCGTTGCCGTTCAGCCTTGGCCTTCGCGTCGGCCCGTAGCTCGGACCGGATGATGGCGCGGTATCGCTCGTCCGCCTTCGCGATGGCGCTCAGCTCGGCGCGTTCAACCTCCGCGGCGCGCTCGGCGAGCTCTCGCTTTCGCATCATGACGCGTTCCTCGGCCATGATGCGGGCCTCCGCCGCGTCTAGGTCGCGTTGGATGTCCTCGGCGCGTTTCTCCTCCTCGAGGCGAATGGACGCTCTTCGCTCAGCCTTGGCGAAAGCCTCGGCGGCGTCAGCCTCGGCTTTGAGACGCGCCTCATTCGCGGCTTTAACACGCGCCTCGGACTCAGCCTGGGCGCGCGCCTCAGCCTCTTTGGCCTCAGCTTCTCTAGCCTCGGCCTCTCTGGCCTCAGCTTCTCTGGCCTCAGCTTCTCTGGCCTCAGCTTCTCTGGCCTCAGCTTCTCTGGCCTCGGCTTCTCTGGCCTTCTCCCTAGCCTTGGCGTAGATTTCCTCCTCCTCAGCCTTGGCCCTCGCGCGCGCCTCTCTCGCCTCCGCCTCCGCCCGTAACCGCGCCTCGGACTCGGCCGTCGCCTCCTCCCTTCGCCGTCCTTGGGATGGCGAAGGAACCGCGCTGGAAGCGGGTGGGACACGCTCCGCCGGCGACGGCGGCGCTGTCGGGTCGGGCCCCGTCCTCATCGCGTCCGCGATCGCGTTCCGCCATTCCCGCGCAGCCTCGACGCTTCGCATGCCGAACACGAACCGCCTCGAACCCACGGACACCTCGAGCGTCGCGGGGGAGCCACCCTCGTTTACCCCCTCGTTCACCGCGGCGCCGGCGTCCGTATGATCCGCCAGACTCAGCGCCGCGATCGGCGTCGGGTCCGAGGACGACGCCATAACCAACAGCTTACCGGGCACCAACACGAGGTACCTCGGACGCCGGTTCATCTTCCGCCCGTGCGTCTTACTAACCACCTGTCCACCGTCCTCGGGCCCGCGTTTGAGCACGGTTCGCGCGTGGTACCTGTCAGCTGACTGGTACGCTCCCGATTGAACGTCGCGGAGCAGCGATACGAACACGGCTCGGTCCGCGGCGGATTGGAACACGAACCTCCCGAGCTCCGTCCCGGGGAGGTCGGTACTGACGCCACGTGAGATGAGACGTAGAGTGCGTCCGTCTCGGGGTTTCTCGGCCGGCGGGGTCGTCGATACCACGTCAGCATCCACGTCAGCGTCCACGTCAGCGTCCGTCGCGTCCAGCGTTCGAACCAGCGTCTGCCGCGGCTCTCCGGTTTTCTCGCACCGCCGCGCCGCGTAGCCTTCGATGACGGCCCGCTCGGTGTCCACCCTGAGTAAGACCGTGGAGCTCGTCTCTGTGCCGCCGCGGCCGCGCACCGCGTCCACGGTGAAGCTGAAGAGGAAGTGCGCGGTCACCCCGAGCTCTACCGAGCGCCAGTACCTGTCCAGAACCAACACGTCTTTGTCGCTCTTCTCATCGTCGTTCAATCCGGCGATGTTCGATCCGGCGCGGGGGGGCGGGCGTCTCAGCGCGAGCGCCATCCTCGTCGCGTTCGCGAGCGCCGCGCGCGTCTCAGCGTCCAGGCCTCTTCTTCGTCGCGGCGCGAGTGAAGAAGCACCCGCGTTCTCATCCGCGAACCCGTCGCCGCCTTTCATCTCTCCGATCCCGACGGATGCCTTCAACGCGTCGATCCACCCCGCCGCGCCGCCCGGGTCCGAGTCCAGCGCCGCGAGCGCCAGCCGCACGCTCCCGTCCGCGGCGACCACGTCGAACTCACCGTCAGCCGCGCCCTTTCGAACCGTTATGATGGAACGTTCGTCGAGCGACAAAGCGTCGGTGACTCGGACCGAGGCGCCGTACACGACCACGGCGTGCGTCTCCCTCGCGTCGCACTGCTCCAGCAGGAAGACGCGCCCGCCCGCGGTGACCACCGCGAGGCGCTTGGACCAGCCGCCGCCGCCGCGAACGGCGTGCTCCCGGGCGCTCACGCCCACGCGGCCGCGTCGCCGCAGGACCACTCCGGATCTCAGGATGCGCCCGTCGAGGGACGCGGGGAGGTTCTCGTCGTCTGTATCGTCGAGCGCGGGGTTCCATTTGCCGCGTGAGAGCCGGCGCATCGCGTGGCCGAGCGCGCGCGCGTCGTTCTCGGCGCGTAGGCGATACTCCACGTGGACGTTGGCGCTCCCATCCTCCTTCTCGTCGTCGTCGTCTTCATCTCGCTTTCGAGCGCGACCCGAAGATGACGCCACGGCGACGACGACCGTGCTGCGCCACTCGCGCACGTCGTCCTCGTCCAGCCACTTGGCGTACTCGTCCGCAAAGTCCCACCGGTCCTCCTCGTCGTCCTTCGCGCGCGCCTCGAAGCTCACGACGTCGCCGACGTTCACCACTCGCACGGTCTCGCCCCGAGCGTCAGTCTCCACCAGGCGGTCGCCCCCGGCGTCGACCCGCAGCAGGCGCGTCGCCGGCTCGTCCGTCGCGCACCCGAACGTGAGCACGACCTCCGGCGGGAGCACGCCGGGCGGGTGCCCGCCAGCGTCCATCGTCGACGCCCAGCGAGCCACCCACGTGGTGCCCCACACTATGAGTGGCAGTTTCAAAATCCAGCCAGGCACAGCTGTGGTGTTTCGGTGTGTGAGCGTGATGGAGGCGCTGGGCGGGGTTGACTGAGACAATGACATGCATACTCTTACAAATATCTAAGCGAATGTCTTGACACCGCCATTCAAGAAGGTGATGTCGATGTTCGTTTCGTCCTTGCGGTTTCTCAGCGCCCGGATGTAGTCCAGCTGCACCTTGAGCTTGTCCTGCTTACTGGCCAGATTGCTGATTGAGCCTCCATTAACATCGGTTGTCAAGGCGTTGATACCGATTCCATCGATGAGCTCCTTGAGACCCGTGGACTGTGCCTCGAGGACGGTCTTCTGCGCGTCCGAGACGGCCTTCGCCTTGATCCTCGTCGCCTCAGCCTGCGCCGAGCGCAGGGTCTTCTCCTTCTCGTTCAGGATCTTGCTCACCTCAACCTTCGTCAGCTCGCGCTCGACCAACGCCTTCTGCAGGGAGGTCTCCTTGCCGTTGCGCTCGTTCTGCAGCTTGGTCTCGAGCTGCTTCCGGGCGACGTTCTCCGGGATCTTGATCCGGCCGATGTGGAACTGGTCCAGCACCGCCGGGAGCGCGGGGGCGTCGGCCCATCGCGCGGTCACCGCCGCCTTCAGGATGGTCTCAACGCTCTCGCGGTTCTCGAAAAAGTCCGTGAAGGAGATGTCGATGGAGGCCCTGTTCTTGACGGCATCCTTGGCTCTGCTGGAGACGATGGCCTGGTACGACGTCGCCATGGACGTGTGCAGCTCGCCGATCTTGTCCTTCTGTAACGTGTACGTCATGTGTAGGTCGAGCACGAACTCGAGGCCGATGCTGTCGTCGCCGCCCGACGCTGAGAAGACGGACAGCCCGTCGAGATTCAGGACGTGCGCGTCAGCCTGATACTTGATGAAGGTGTAGTCCGGGCCGATGGCGTAGCGTCCGGAATCGTACACCTTGCTGACATCGACCGTACCCGTGGACTTTCGCTGCTTCAGGCCGTACTCGTGGTACTCGACGTAAGAGAAGGACAACGGGAGAAGGATGACCAGGAGGAGGAGGCCGATGCCGCAGATTGTCGTGTACGTGCCCGAGTGGCTCTTTTGCTCCTCCCAGGAGAACCGGAACGAATTACCGTTGAACCTCGCCATGTCGCCACGCGGGAGCAGCGACGACGGGTGAAGGTACGGACCGAAACCCTGCGACGTGCGTGGGGTCCCGGGGGCGTGTGGGTGGCTAGGTCAAGGCGCCCCGGTGCTTTTGGAAAAAGATATTGTTAGTTTTGAAAAGATACGGAACTGAACGCCCATCACTTGCGCGTGAACCCCCGGGTTTGCGAACATGGCCTTCGACTGGGATGACTCCGACGATAGGAGGTGCTTCAAGAACGTTTCCTTCGGCGGAGTCGCGACGGTGCTCCTCGTACTCGCCGCCTCCCTCCTCGGAACTTCGCTGAAAAGGCTCGAATCCACCGGTGCGTGTGCCCCGCCCCGCCCCTCAAACCGCCCCTCATCGCCGCGCCCCTCCGCCCCGCGGGTTTCTCACTCTATATACGTATCCCCTTTCCCTTCACGTTCAGAGTACGGCCTCGCGTACGACTGGCATTCAAAGACCTTGGCGGACGAGGCCTTGTCGGGCGGCCTTCACGCCGGACCCCCGGGCTTCATTTTCCTCAAGTTCCCCAGCACCCAGATCAGCGCCGACATCAACGACGCCACGTGCGTGTCCAAGGACGGCCTACGGGTCAAGTTCGGCGTCTCCTTCCAGTACCAGCTTCCCAGGGAGTGGGTGAAGCCCGTGGTGGTCAAGTACAGGGACATGGACAAGTGGGCTTCCATCGTACGGGCCGCCGGCATGTCCGCGGTGCAGCACTCGTGCTCCAAATATCTCACAGTGGCGTTTCAGAACAAACGAGGTATCATCCAGGGCGAGATGGAATCGAAGCTGAGGATCAAGCTCGAGGGCCCCGACGGCGACGGTGCGGGCGGCGTGTACGCCAGGGCGATCTCCCTGCAGCTCACCAACGTCGAGCTCCCGGAGGAGTACCGCGAGGCGGTGTCTGAGAAGCAGCAGGCGGACGAGGACATCGAACTGGCGAAGAACCAGCGCACGCAGGAGACCACCAAGGCCAACACCGAGCTGCTCGCCGCCGCGGAGGAGGCCAAGAAGATAAACAACACGGCCACGAACGAGGCGGATGTGATCACCATCGAGGCCACCGAGAAGGCTACCGAGGTGACGTACGCGTTTGGGATTGAGAAGGCGCTGTACACGAAGATCAAAGCAGATAACGACTTCACGGTTGAGGCCCTTCTGCAGTACCTGGCGAACAGGCTGTACGAAGAGAACTCGCGTCCCGTCGACGCGATGATGTCGTCCCCGGCGTACCTGAATTCCCAGACGACTGGCGAGATGAGTTACGTAATGTAAAGAGGGTCGAAGAGGACGGCGGAGTTGTATTACTGAATTATTTTCATCACCGGCTTCTACTCGTGCTGGCTATGGCTAGACTAATCTTACTCTACTCTTCAGGCTCGGACAAACCGTTGCTCTCGATCAGCTGAACGCCCTTCCCATCGTCCTGCGCGGTCGCGTTTCTGTTGCTCTCGATGGCGACGATGTGAGACCAGCTGGATCCCCTGTCCCACTCGTAATACATGAGGTCCCCGGGCTTGAGCTTGACGTCGCTCAGCTTTGTCTTTCTGGAGCCGAACGTCGGGAACTCGTCGTATTCGTCGTTGCTCATGTACTTGTCGTCCTCCACGTGAAACGCCTTGAGCGGAGCATTCTCATCCTCGCCGAACATACCCATGAAGGTCGCGCGCTGCTTCTTCTCCAGATCCTTCCTGACCGCGTTGAGCGACTTTTTCAGATCGGGAAGCTTGGCGCCCTCGGTGGGCACGCCGCACGCGTTGCACAGGAAGGTCACGGTGTCCTTGTCGGTCTTAGGGCCGCTCGGGCCGTGCATCGCGACCGCGTGAACCGGGAGGGGGTACTCATAGGCGAACAAGTGAGCGGTCGGGTCGCGGTTGAACGCCTCGCATATCTGCAGGTGGAGATCGTGAAGACTCGCGGATTCCGGCATGTCGAAGAGGCGGGTCCCGCTGTGGGACGGGAGGGACACGCGCACGCGGTAGATCTGCGCCGCAACGACGTTCGAAGCCTGCGACTCGGCGACACGAGCGCGCTTCTGGGCGGGAGATGCGTCGGTCATGGCGTGGCTGTGCAGATCTGCGCTTTCCGATTTTGAAGTTGCGACAGCTGGACAGTTGCTGACGTGCCTCCGGCCTTTCGCGATGGGACAGCCGCCGCCTGACGGCACTCGTCACCACGCGCGCCTCACGCCGACACGACCACGTCGACGAAGATGAACGTCGCCGCCGCCGCCGCCACCACCCTCGGATGGAGCGCCTCCGCCGCTCCTCTCTTGCTCCGCGCCACCCGCGGCGCTGTGAGGACCGCCCCAGCGCGCGCGCTCCCAAAGTCCGCGCGTGCCGAGGCCAAGCTCATCGACGGCAAGGCCATCGCCGCTGATGTCCGCGAGGAGGTCCGCGTGGGCGTCGCCGACATGAAGGAGAAGGTCGGCAAGGTTCCCGGTACGTGAGATCCGAACCCCCACGCGCTCATCGTATCCATTCACTCCACCCCCACTCCATCCCACCGTCCGACGCTCTCGCGCCGCGATCCCTAACTAAACTCAAAACTCACCGCCGACGCCCATCAACCGTCAGGCCTCGCCGTGGTGCTCGTCGGCGAGCGTAAGGACTCCCAGACGTACGTCAAAGCCAAGAAGAAGGCGTGCGCCGAGGCCGGTATCGACTCCTTCGGCACCGACCTCCCAGACGACGCCACCGAGGAGGAGGTCCTCAAGGTCGTCGCCGACTACAACGCCGACCCGAACGTCCACGGCATCCTCGTGCAGCTCCCGATGCCCGGCCACATCGACGAGGAACGCGTCCTCGGCGCCATCGACTACGAGAAGGACGTCGACGGATTCCACCCGCTCAACACCGGCCGCCTCGCGCAGCGCGGACGCGAGCCCTTGTTCGTCCCGTGCACACCGCGCGGATGCATCGAGCTCCTGGAACGCAGCGGGATCGAGATCGCCGGCAAAGAAGCAGTCGTCGTCGGCCGAAGCAACGTGGTCGGCATCCCCGCCGCGATGCTCCTGCAGAGGCGCGACGCCACCGTGACCATCGTGCACTCCAAGACCCCAAACTCCGAGGAGATCGTGCGCAGGGCCGATATCGTCATCGCGGCCTGCGGCAGGATGGAGATGGTCAAGGGCTCGTGGCTCAAGCCCGGCGCCGCCGTCATCGACGTCGGCATCAACGCCAAGGACGACGCCAGCAAGAAGCTGGGGTACAGGCTGGTTGGCGACGCGGACTTTGAGTCATGCAAGGAGGTGGCCGGCGCGATCACCCCCGTGCCCGGCGGTGTCGGTCCCATGACCATCGCAATCCTCCTCAAGAACACCATGGAGGGGGCCATGCGGGCGAACGGCCTCATGTAGATTTTTTGGTTATTCAGTTTTTCCGACTTTGTAAAATTGAGATCCCCGTCGTCACTTTAGGGCGCCCACGTAAGCTACGACATGGCCGCTGTGGAGGATCACGCCGGGGTGGACGACGAGCTTCGTGAGCAGCTCGAGTGTAATGTGTGCACCGACGTGTTCCTGGACCCGGTGACCACGCCTTGCGGGCATACTTTCTGCAAGGAGTGCCTGTCGCGCGCGGTGGACGTCCGGAACACGTGCCCCGTCTGCCGGACGGTGCTCCTCGTCGGGTCATGTACGCAGATCCCGGTGAACATCACGCTCGCCGGCGTCATATCCAAGCTACTCCCGGCGACACTCGCCGCGAGGCGCGAGCGCGCGGCGGAGGAGGCGGCGGGAACCCTGAGCACGGACGGCGCCCCCGACGCGCGGGAGGGACTGCTCCCGATATTCGTCATGTCCGAGATGTTCCCCCACCAGAAGATGCAGCTCAACGTCTTCGAGCCGAGGTACAGGCTGCTGGTCAGACGGGCGCTGGAGGGTAACCGACGGTTCGGCATGGTCGAGTACGACCGCGGCGCGGGGGGCATGAAGAGTCTCGGCTCCGAGGTGGAGATCACGAAATGTGACCCGCTCCCGGACGGGCGCTTCCACGTCACAATCGTGGGCCGACGACGGATCCGCGTCCTCTCGTCGCGGGTCCAAGACGGCTACGCCCTCGCGACGGTGCGGTACCTGAAGGATGACGACGAGGACCTGGTCCCGTGCCCGGACCTGCGTGTCATCATGCCGGACAATCTGCGCGATACTTTCACGCAAATCGAGACACAGGAGGACGCGACGTTGATGCCCATGCTGATCCAGCTGGTCAAGAAGGTGGCGCACGAGGTATCGAAGACCACGGTGAAGGCCATCAACAAGATGCGCGCGGACCGAACACCGAGGTCCGCCAACCACATGCAGCTGATGATGTTCCTGCACCAGCTCGCCGGTGGCGTCCCGCTGGACGAGAACGTCGACGCGGACGCGTTGAGCTGGTCCTTGGCGCAGACCACCCAGGCGCTGCCCGGGGGTTTCGCGCCGGGTGGTGAGAACGAGGCGCCGTCGTTCCTACGCATCAGCACCGTGAAGGAGAGGCTTAAGCTGGGGCTGGTGGGGCTGTGGAACATGGTCGGCTTGGCCACCAAGCTCTGCGAGACTCTCGACGCCGAGGGTACTCCCGACGGGGCCGGGGGTGAGACGGAAGACGGTGAAGGTGACGACGGCATGGACGAAGGCGGTGTCGAGGAGCACGTGGAGGAGGAGGACAGGGAGGCCACTGAGGCCTCCCCGGAGACGCCCGACCCCTCGACGTCGTACGAGTAAATTTCATTTTTTTTCGTCCTTTTGTAACAAAATAAAGACGCCATTTTCAAACTCGTCGGCCCCAGAAGGCGGTCGCGCGGCCATCATGGCGTCGAGCTTCGGCGCCAAGCGCGCGGAGAATGTCTCCGCGCTGCTTGGCGAGATGGTGAAGCGCCTGGTCGACGTCGAGGTGCGCGCGATCCCTCCCCGATACCCCCCAACCTTGACTCGGCCCGCACGAGATCTCGCCCGATGTTTGACAGCCGACTGACCGTCCCTTCGTCCCATCCCTCGCAGGAGCGCGACGAGAACTTCGGCATCGCCCACAACTACTGCATGTATCACACGCGGCACCACACGTTCCCGGACACGGACCCGTACAAGGTCGACGACGCGCTCGACGCCCTGCGCGAGCGCCTCGGCATCCACGCGCAGCTGGACAAGCAGCAGGCGCTGGACATGCTTGTCGCGCGGTTCCGTCGCGCGGAGTGGCGCACGGACACCCCGGACGCCCACGCGCGAATCATCTCCCTGCTCCTCGAGCTCAGCAGGAACCCGCTGCAGACGAAGTACACGCACATCGACGCCATGGCGGCGCTGGGCGAGGACGACATGGGCGCCGTCGACGCGACATCCGACGAAGAAGACGACAAACGAGACGCCGACCCGATGGACGAAGACGTCGACGCTCAGCTGTCCGACTCCACGCTCAGCGACTGGACCGACGACGAGGAAGAGGAGGCGCGCGCGGAAGCGCTCCGGCTCGACGTGGAAGCCGCCGTCGCCGAGCGAAGGAGAGACGGAGGGCGAACGCGGACGGAAGACGCCGAAGACGAATTCGCGTCGCCGATCGACGGCTCCACACACGCGGACGCCGCTCCTTCGCTCGATCCCGAGTTCAGGTGGAGCGACCTGAAGGTGGACGACACCCATGCGTCCACGTCGTATGAGGCGGCGTCCGACGCGTGGGAGTGGGACCCGCGCGCCCGGGGGATCCGCGGCGGCGCGGGCGATACCGTCGCGGCGGCGGCGGCTCGACTGCT